>WNGR01020988.1_pt1 | contig 11296 bp, 9 predicted proteins | sample 5407581 | NCBI WGS metagenome assembly WNGR01 (sample SAMN13153383, study PRJNA577476) | soil metagenome | isolation source: 80 cm soil or saprolite under Garry oak tree replicate 2 | place: USA:California | collected 2016-06-15 | reverse complement strand
GGGGCAGATCAGAACGCGATCTGTAGAGGAAGTTTGAGTACATAACGTGACATCACTTTGATTTCGGCAGCGCTCGCAGAATCAAATTGCCCAGCCAATCTGGATTAGCCACGCCCTCGCGATAAGCATCGAGCGATTCCACGGAGGAATTCACCCGCAGGTTGCTGTAAGATCCATCGGCGTTTTGCCAGCGCTCGTGCCAGTAAACTGCAGCTTTGATGCGCGGATAACGGGTGCGAAACAGCTTGAGTCCCTCTTTAATCCAATCAGCTTTGCCGAGCCCGCCGCCTTCCGTTGAATGGGGAAATTCACCGGTCGCCCATTCCGTGATCATGATCGGCTTTTTCGGATCAAGCCTGCGCATTTCCTCATACGGCCAGTCTACCAACGAAGGAATGTCCGGATTTGGCTCGTCCTTAAATTGTTGCCCATACACGCTGAGGCCAAGCCAATCGACGTAATCGGACCCGGGATAGTAAGCAGCCGCGCAGTTCCAGGTCTCATACGGATAGGGGTAATTATTTGTGTGAAACATCCACTTAATATTTGTTGCACCGCGCGCACGAACACGATCAACCACATGGCGGTAGGCCGTGCGGAATGTTTCCGGACCTTTCCAGTTGTTGTGCTCGCGGTCCCATTCATCCCTGCCGTAATAAGCCCCTGACCACGGAAACCAGGTCCCATTCATTTCGACACCGAATACGACAATTAATGGATGACCAAAATCTCGGGCCGCATCGGCCCACTTGTCGATGTACCCATCCCACGTTCCGGCGATGATCTCGTTTAAATTAAACTTGCCCGGCCCGTGATCTTCTTCATAGGGTTTGTCCCAAGGCGACCAGAAGACGAGCGGCAACGAGCCGTGGCGCCAAATGACATTTAAATTGTCCGCCGGGAACCTTTGCTCGCCCCAATAGCTCGAGGAAGCGATGATGGCCTGATGTTTGCCCACCATCGTCTCGAATTCCTCGATCATTTCCAGCGTCACGTCATCTTCCTCGTCGCCGAAATCCATGAACGCGCCGGTGTAGGCGCCATGTTCTGGAATCACAACCTCAATCGGCGCGTTCGGATCGGGTCGCGTGTTTTCAAGCGCCGGTCTTTCGCAGCCCCCGGCTAGAATCCCTAAGAGAAGAGCGATGGCGAAGCGCCGCACACCGAAACATAATCTTGAATCTTCCGGCTTGCAGGTCGGTTGTAGCCGACCCTCACAAGCATGGTTTTGCGAGTTTGATTTCTTAACTGACGAATTTGTGCTTCGCTCGAATTTGCGGCATGCACCAAATCTCACGAGTATCGAGATCGCTCTGGCTCATCTCATTACTGGTGCTAATCACTCCGTCACAAGCGGGTCAGCGTTGCGATTCCTTTGCGGTCTCTGCCATCGTGGCTGCCGATCGCTGCGTGAATAAATGCATACCGACACAAGCGCTCGGAGGAGCCGTTGATGGCCACGACAAAGGCGAAGGCGCCCGGATGTTCACGGACACGAACATTGCCGAGATGCGATCAGCCGGACTCGGGCCGTTGACCTATCGGCTGCGCACGGAGCTGGCGGGCGAAGTTTGGCACTGGAATCCGCGTGGCATCTGGAGCGATGCATCCCATCACTGTGGCTATTGGACCTCGGACGACTCCATTGGCGACCCGATCAATGTCTCATACGGCTATCGTTTGCCTCGGCGTGGAAACACAATCGATCAAGCAAACGATGACGGCTACTCGCGTATCACAGACGGTAACGAAGATTCGTTTTGGAAAAGTAATCCATACCTTGATTCTCACTTCACCGGCGAATCCGACGACGCGCATCCGCAATGGATCGTGATCGATTTGAGCGCGACCAAGCCGGTAAACTCTATCCGTATTCATTGGGGCACGCCGTACGCTGAACAATATCGCGTCGAGTACTGGATAGGGAATGATCCGATGCACTTGCACGTTGACTCCGCGGACGAATGGCGCGCGTTCCCGCAGGGAGTTGTCGATCACAGCTCGGGCGGAGACAAACCTATTAGGCTGAGCGAGCAGCCGATTTCCGTTCAGTTCGTGCGGATCGTGATGAAGGGGAGCTCGCGAAAGACGACTGAACTTTCGAACGATATTCGCGATCGTCTCGGGTTTGCCATTCGCGAAATCGGCGTCGGGAGGGTAGATGCCAAGAGTCGTTTTCATGATTACGTCCGCCACGCAGCGGATCGATATAAACAAACGATGGTCTACGTGTCGTCGACCGATCCGTGGCACCGAGCCGAGGACATCGACTACAACATCGAACAGCCCGGTCTCGATTTCATTCTGACAAGCGAACTCACCAATCACTTGCCCATCCTTGTGCCGGTCGGCGTTTTGTACGACACGCCCGAGAACACGGTCGCGGAGATCAAATATTTATTGCGGCGAGGATGTGACCTCGAAGGAATCGAACTCGGTGAAGAACCTGACGGACAATGGGTTTCTCCGGAAGATTATGCTGCGCTTTACGTCGGGGCTGCGCGCCGGATTCGGAGATTGAGTCCTCGACTGAAACTCGGCGGACCGAGCTCGCAAAATTTCGAATCACATCTGCTCACCTGGCCGGACGCGTCGGGAAATCGTTTTTGGATGAACCGGTTTCTTCGCTACATCCGCGCCCGCGAAGGTCCATTCGATTTCTTTTCTTTCGAGTACTATCCATTCGACAACGTCTGCGACGACGCGGCACCTCAGTTGCTGAAAATTCCAATGCGCCTTAGAGCGATGATCGCGAGTCTTCGGCAAGATGGCGTTCCGTCTGAGATACCGTGGCTGCTTAGTGAGTACGGGTATTCCGTTTTTGCCGGGCAGCCGGAAGTTGATATCGAGGGCGCACTCTTTCAAGCAGACGTAGTTGGATCATTTCTGACGCAGGGCGGCGCCAGAGCCTACTTATACGGCTATGAACCAAACTACCTAGTCGACGAACTGAAATGTTCCTGGGGCAATCTTATGATGCTCCAGCTGAATCCGAACAGTGAAAAGCTGAACCGCTTATCCACGTACTACAGCGCTCGTCTCATCACAAAGGAATGGATGCAGCCCACGAATAGTCCGCATGAAATTTTCTCGGTGGCAGTCGATCAGGGTAAGCCGACCGCTTCGCCCCTGGTCACAGCATATGCCGTGCAGCGACCGGACAAGCAGTGGTCGATTCTCGCGATCAACAAGGATCCAAAGCATCCGGCACAGCTAAGTGTGCGCTTCAAATTCTCGGATAGGCAGCCGCCAGTCACATTTTCCGGAAAGATCGACATCATTCAATTTTCGCGACAGCAGTACTTGTGGCAGGACGATGGGCCCAATGGGCGGCCAAAGCAAAGTTTGCCGCCAGCGTATTTTCGACGCGATGCTTCTTCATCGTACAGATTGCCACCCTATTCGATAACTGTTTTGCGCGGAAAACTCCCGAGTCCGTGACGCTGCGAGTTCAATAGATGCTAACGCCTTTCAGGCCAAAATGCGGCGCAGCTTCTAGCAATATTCGGTCACCGCTGTAAATCTCAGAAAATCGATTCTCTACCGCGCAAGCGAGATGAAGTGCATCGCTGGCGCGAAGAAATATTGTGGCGTCCAGCTTCTCAAACGTATTACAGGCATGCCGAACGACGTTTTCCGTCACTGCGAGCCAGTGCCAAAGGCCCGAACGCTCATCGTTCTCAAACTGTTTCCACACAGCGGCTATGTCTCGTGCAAATAGATGCTTCTCGCGAAGACGGCGATGCACCGCCGAGTAAAACTCCGTTCGGCCGTGCAGTGCGCTACTGCGTCCAGAACTTTTTTGAACCAACTTCAATACTGGGAAAAGGTTTGCCCACCAGGTCGGCCGCCTTTGCGCTTTTAAGAACTGCGACTGCCTGTCCACGTTCGGTTATGAGGATGTTCTCGTGAGCAGATGCCCGAACGAGCCTGCCGGTGTTCATGTGCAATTCGCGAATCGTCGCGGTCTTCATGTGTCCAATGTGTCACATCGCGACCACTGTCGCAATTAAGATCGATAATCACGCCCGCACGGGCACGCTGGCGGTGCGTTCCAGTTTACCCCAACTTACCCAGGCGCCCTTGATCGCGCGCAGGACCGCTTTCCAGATGCAATAGCTCAGCATCGGACGATAAATCAGTCGCATTGGCAAAATACGCCAGGCGCGCACGATCGGTTCGCGCTCGAGAATGCAGGCCAGCGTGGCAAGAATCAGGTCCATCGCCAGGAACGTGATGACAAATGGCATCACGGCATTCCACGCGCCGAATGGCAGTGAGGCGAGCAAAAACAAATCCACCATCGGCGTGACGGCCACGAGAATGATCTGGAAAAACCAGATACTTGGTAAACTAAACCAGCCGAGCGCGCGATAGTTCCAGTTGAACACCATGTCGCGATGTTTCCAAAGACATTGCAGCGTGCCGTAGGCCCAGCGAAAACGCTGCCGCGCAAGTGTGCGTACGCTTTCCGGCGCTTCTGTCCAGGCGATCGCACCAGGCACGTAAACGATTCGTTGTCGATGTCTGTGCAACGACAAGGTGAGATCGGTGTCTTCGGCGAGCGTCTGCAAGCTCAGGCCGCCCGCTTCGTCGATCGCATCCTTGCGGATCGCGCTGATCGCGCCAGGCACCACCGTGATGCAGTTCCAGCGATTGTAAGCGCGCCGGTCGAGATTGAAACCGCAAGTATATTCCAGCAGCGAGACCGCGCTGTAAGGCGTGGGCTTTCCCCCGGTTTTCCTGCTGTATAAAGCGAATGCGTCGATCGACATTCGCAACGCGTTCCACTTCGGCGGCCGTCTCATCACGCGAGCCGTCGTCCACAACTATGACTTCGATTTCGCCTTTGTAATCGGTGGCAAGAAGAGCGCGCAAAGTTTCAACGATCACCTTCCCTTCGTTATAGGCAGCCATCACCACACTGATTGGTTCCGTAAAATCCGCTTTCGGTCCCCGCCGAAAACGGTAGGCCAGCCAGATGACAACGAGCGTGCGGGCGACTACAAGCGCCGTCGCCACAATCATAAACGCCCAAAGGAATTCCTCGATGCCGTGAAAAATGCGAAACCCAGTGCTGCTGACAAAACGTGTGAGCGATCGCCCATTTTCCTGCAGGGGCGGCATAAGCGCATCGCGCGTCGTGCCAAGAAGCGTGCTCAAAGGCACCACGGTATCACCCCGCGTATGCAGCCATTCAAGAATGTGCGGGAGTGCTTCGACAGTCTGGGAGCGATCGCCACCGGCGTCGTGCAGCAGAATAATACTTCCATCGCGACGCTGTTGTTTCACCCGCCGCACGATGATGTCGGCGCCTGGTTTCGCCCAATCTTGCGGATCGATACTTTCCAGAACCACAAGATAGTTGAGGTCTTCAGCGATTTGCAGCGGAGTCAGTTCGCTTAGCTGCGATGGATCAGTATCAGCGGCGTAAGGCGGACGGAACAATGTTGTCGCGCGACCTGTGATTGTTTCGAGCAAGAGCTGCGTTGCGTTCAGCTCAAGCCGGATGTGCTCCGGCCAGCAGAGCGCCAGGTTTGGATGATAATACGTGTGGTTCCCGATCTCGTGCCCTTCGTTAACAATGCGTCGAACAAGCTCGGGGTAACGTTCCGCGTTCACTCCCACGAGGAAAAACGCGGCTTTCACGTTTGCTGCTTTGAGGATGTCCAAAATCTTTGCAGTCCATCGCGGATCGGGGCCGTCGTCAAAAGTGATTACGACCTGATGCTCACCGCCGGCGCCTTGATGATAAAGAGTTGGGAATTGCGCAAACTTCACGTATTTCGCCGTGAGATAGCCGTCCGCGTCAACCGCGAGCCTCCGCATTCCATCCGAGCGATTCTCGTCAACAGTTACAATCTCTCCGTCGCCGACATCCGTGATTGTGTCCGTCGACTTGATTAGTTGGAGCGACTGACGCGTCGGATTGTCCATCTTGAAATCCCGCCGAACGCTTAACGCATCCCAAATCGCAGGGTCTTCGCTGCCGAGCCGATAGAGCGCGAACCCACCCACCTTTTGATCGCGCACCTCGCACAGTTCGTTGAGGAATGTCACCACATCCAGAAACCAGACGGCGTGCTCCTTATCCTCATCTTGAAAATAAAAATACGGACTGTAACTCGGGCCCTGCACTTCTGCGCTCTCGACTTCCGCATCATTGGCGCGGCTCATCGCTTCTGAAAAACTGATCAGCTCCCCCTTTTTCCCACCGATCGTCCAATCATATCCGTAACTGCCGAGCGCGATGATCCATTGCTTCGTATCGGAATCCTCCAGTAGAACGTGCACCCAGCCTTCAAACCACGAGCGCGACGCCAGCGGACCCGGCGGATCTGTGTCGGACGTTTCGTCAAACAACATCGCCACAAAACGATCGACGTTGTCCGCGAGCTTATCGAAGTCGATGTAATCCAACTCCTGACCGGGCTCAACGCAAAGCCACAGCTCTTTGTTATCGTCGTGCAACGCGTCGGCGAACTTGTCGATGAATCCAGTAATGTCTTTCTTGTACGCTGGATCGATTTGCTCCCAATCGACCACCACGCCGGAAGCCTTGGCATTACGCAAGACAGAAAGCACACTTTGGATAAACCGGTCCTGCCGCTCCCCCGGTCCGTGCGCGAGATTCTCGATCGCCTCCGGGTGCCAGGTGTCGCCGACGAGGTTGGTCAGCAGCGGCATAAGCGCAATCCCTTTGTTCGCGGCAAATTTCGGCAGCCGCGCGTCTGCGTCGACTTGCAAATCGCCCATGCCATTGATCACGGTCATCCATTCCGGACAGAGATGTGTAATCTGCGCCGCGTGTTGCTGGAGCGACGTGAAGCTGGCCGGATCTCCATTGGTGTAAAATGCGAGCCGTACTTCATTGTCGGGCGATTTCTTCCGCGGCCGCGGCGGAGGCGTGGGGGCTGAGCCGGCGAGCTTTCTTGCCGCTTGTCGCGCCGCGCCAAATTTCTTCCATAGCAGCGAAGCCGGAGACAATTGGCCAGCCGGATTCTCCTTTTGCAACGCTTTCAGTTGACCTTTTAACTGCCGCAGGGAAAAAGGCACGTTCATTTTCGGCGCGACAAAAAGCGTCTGAACAAACAGTACCGTCCCGAGGAAGAAGAGCACGCTTGCGATGAGCAGAATCAGGCGCAAGCGCGGCCAGCGTTTACCCGAGGGATCGGAGAAAACGAACGGCGTGACTCCTTCCGGAGGGATCTCGTCCATGAATTCGCTATAATCGCCCATGCGTCACAAGAAGAAAATCCCAATCTCTTGCTCTTAATCGTCTGCCGCGGCGTAGCAAAGCGAAGGTGGGGACTCCTGCTCTGACTCTCACCCTATCGTAAGCCGCTTACGCTGGCACGCCTGGCTCCGCCCGGGAAGAGGTTCGGCGGTTGCACATCAAACATCAAACATTGAACATCAAACATCGAGATGCATATCGAGCCAGATTCATTGCCGGCCGGACACGCCGGTATTGCTGCCCGTTTAAAGAAAGGTCCAACGATCCATTCAAGTGCGTGGATTGTTCCCGGGGCAACGGTAGTTGGCGACGTCACGCTCGCAGAAGAATCTAGTGTCTGGTACGGCGCCGTGCTGCGCGGCGACATCAACCGCATCATCATCGGGCCGCGCTCGAACGTTCAGGATAATGCTGTCGTTCATCTCGACACAAATTATCCAACAATGGTGGGCGAGCTGGTCACCATCGGCCACGGCGCCATCGTGCACGCGTGCAAGATCGACAATGAAGTGCTTGTCGGGATGGGCGCCGTCATTCTCGACGATGTGGAAGTCGGCGCATGCTCCATCATTGGCGCAAACGCGCTCGTCACTATGGGGATGAAAATTCCCCCCGGCTCGCTCGTGCTCGGATCACCTGCGAAAATCCGCCGGCAACTCAGCGTCGATGAACAAAAGGACATCGCGCGATGGGCATGGAGCTACGTCGAGACCGCGAAACAGTTTCGCGAATTTTACTAACGCTTGTAGCGGCTCTCTGCCTGCCACGTCGTAGCTTTGCGAAGACGGCGAGCGTCGCATTATTCGTCCGACCCCGAATGCTTTCGGAGCCGCTATAGCGCCTTCGCCAATTCCTGTGCGCGTTCGCGCAATAATTCCGCAGCGCGCTTTATGTTTTCCTTTTCGCTCATTCCCGGCTCTGCAAGTTCATAAACTTTATCGAATAATTCGCGCAGCTGTCGATTTTCATCTGTCCGTCCGACGATTGCGAAAACGCGTTTGCGGAGTTTTCTTGCGAGCCGCGCGACACCGGCAGGTGTTTTTCCCTCCAGGGTCTGCCGATCCAAACTCCCCTCGCCTGTAATCACAAGATCGACATCTTTCATTTTTGATTCGAGCCTGACCGCTTCGGCAACCACGTCGAAACCCGGCCGAATTCTCGCTCCGCAAAAGCTCATCAGACCGAATCCGAGCCCGCCCGCCGCGCCAGCACCCGGATCGTCGCGATAATCAACGCCGAATTCTTTTGAAACAACGTCAGCGAGTTTGGCAAGGGCGCGTTCCAAGTTGTCAATCTTGTCGTCCGCGGCACCCTTTTGCGGGCCGAACACTCGCGTCGCGCCATTTTCGCCGAGCAGCGGATTCCGCACATCGACGGCCGCAATAATTTTCGGCAACACGGAATCTTTCGGCTTTGCGATTTTTGTGAGGTGAAGGAGGCAAGTCACTTTCCGCTCGTGCTCGTGCTCATACTCATGCTCGTAACCGAACCGAAAACCAAGCGCACGTGCCATTCCAAACCCGCCATCGTTTGTCGCGCTCCCACCCAGACCGACGATCATTTCGCGTGCACCGTGTTGCGCCGCGTTCAAAATCATTTCTCCAACTCCGAATGTGTCTGCACGAAGTGGATCGCGCTCATCTTTAGAAAGTCGCCGCACGCCTGCGGCTTCGCTCATTTCCAACACGGCAAGCTTTCTATCGGCGATCCAGGCGTAACGCGCATCGATATCGCGGCCGAGTGGATCGTGCGCCTTGCACTTCAACCAGGAACCGCCCAGCACATCACAAATCACTTCAGCCGTTCCCTCGCCGCCATCCGCCATCGGCACGATGTCGATCTTTGCGCCACGCAAAACATCGCGCAAACCGAGCGCGATGTTCTCTGCCACCTCGCGCGCGCTGAGCGAGCCTTTGAATTTATCCGGGGCAATTAAGATGTGCATAGTGGCACAGGCATCTTGCCTGTGAGGCCGGCGGGCGTTCCGCCTGCCGAATCAAACAGGCTGGAAGCCCGGTCGCCCGACAGACGAGGACGTCTGTGCTACGATTTGAGTTTCCGCTCCAAAATTTCCCCTGCGAGCTGCGGGTTGGCTTTTCCTTTGGACAGTTTCATCACCTGGCCTTTGAGAAAATTGAGTGACGCAGCGTTGCCCGCTTTGAAATCCGCGGCTGGCTTTGGATTTGCGGCGATTACTTGCTCGCAGAGCGCTTCAATCGCGCTCGCGTCGCTCAGCTGCTGGATTCCCTTTTCCTTTACGATCGCCGCCGCGCCCTTGCCGCTCGCGAACATTTCCGCAAAAACTTCCTTGCCCTGTTTGCCGCTGATTTGTCCGCTGTCGATTAGATTGACTAACTCATCGAGCGCCTCGGGGGGAATTGGACAATCGTTGATGCTCTTGCCGTCCGTTCTGAGTGCGCTTTGCAAATCGTTAAGGATCCAATTCGCGACGTTCTTCGGGTTCTTCGCGCCTTTCGCGGCTGTTTCAAAATATCTTGCAAGATCGAGATCATTCGCCAGCACGCCGGCATCGTACGGGCTCACTTGATATTGCTCGACAAAGCGCGCGCGCTTGGCTTTTGGTAATTCCGGAACGCGCGAGCGCACATCGGCGAGCAGCACCTCGGTTTTCACCGGCACCAGATCGGGATCCGGGAAATAACGATAATCGTGCGCGAACTCTTTTGTGCGCATGAGAAACGTTTCCCCGGCGACATCATCCCAGCCGCGAGTTTCCTGATCGAGTCTTTCGCCGCTCTCCAGAACACCGATTTGCCGCTGAATCTCGTAGGCAAGCGCGCGCCGGACCCCGCTGATCGAGTTCATGTTCTTAATCTCGATTTTAACCCCAAGCTCCGCCTGCGTCGCCGGTCGCACCGAAACATTACAGTCGCAGCGGAGTTGTCCTTTCTCCATGTCTGCGTCGCTGACCGCTCCGTAGATCAAGATTTGTTTGAGCGACGTTAAAAACGCGAACGCTTCCTCGGGCGAATTGATCTCCGGTTGCGTGACGATCTCCATCAATGGCGTCCCGGCGCGGTTGAAGTCGATTCCAGTGCTCGATTCGAAATGGAAACTTTTCGCCACGTCTTCCTCCAGATGAATGCGCACCAGATGAACTTCTTTGTCTGGACTCGCGATCGTTTTCTGTGCGTCTTTGGGATAAGCGAGGTCGTGCAACGGCACGCTGCCGTTCGTGCAAAGCGGCATGTCGTATTGTGAAATCTGATAATTTTTCGGCATGTCTGGATAAAAATAATTTTTCCGGTCAAACTTGCAGATCGGCGCGATGTCGCATCCAAGCATAAGCCCGGCGAGCACAGTCATGCGCAATGCCTCATGATTCATCACCGGTAATGCGCCCGGCAATCCCAGGCACACCGGACAAGTATGCGTGTTCGGCTCAGCCCCAAATTCGACTGGACTCGCGCAAAACATTTTCGAGCGCGTCTTGAGCTGAACGTGGACTTCAAGGCCGATGGTGGTGATATAATTCATCTGCCTTCAGATTCCTCGCACAAAGGACACAAAGTTCACAAAGAGACTTCGGAGAAGGTTCCGTCATCTAATTTGCCATTAATGATTCGCTTGATCCCATTCTTCAAATGCGCCTCGCCGAAATTGATGAGTAAGCCAAGTTTCAATCCGCTCAGGCGCAATTGAGTAAGAACCTGCTTCGCGTGAATCGCAGAAGTTGCTTCCACAGATTTCAATTCCGCAATGACCTTCCCATTTACAACCAAATCTGAGCGGAAAGCTTCATCAAACCGAACGCCATCATAAACAATCGGCATTGGTTTCTGGCGCTCAACTGTCAGTCCGCGCTTTCTGAGCTCACGGGCGAGAACCACTTCATACACGGACTCAAACAGACCCGGACCCAGTTTTGTATGTACGACGAAAGCACCATCGAGAATCTGTTTGGCAATTTGATTCTCCGTCATTCCTTGGTGCACTTTGTGATCGTTGTGCGAGACTATTTCTGCTCGGCCGAGTAGTCGAGTGCGCGTTGAAGATCGAATTTTTTGATGCGATTGGCGATTGCCGGATCATTTGCCG
>WNGR01010345.1_pt1 | contig 11297 bp, 18 predicted proteins | sample 5407581 | NCBI WGS metagenome assembly WNGR01 (sample SAMN13153383, study PRJNA577476) | soil metagenome | isolation source: 80 cm soil or saprolite under Garry oak tree replicate 2 | place: USA:California | collected 2016-06-15 | reverse complement strand
GCCGGTGTTCGTGGCGCATGGCCATACCTCGTGGCCACCGGTGGCCCCCTGGCGCCCGCTTGACTCGGGAGCTGTATGGCATCGGATGCGGCACTACCTGAGACTGGCGGGGATGAATGAACGTGCATACTCACCGCATAGCCTGCGTCACAGTGGGGCGCTTGCACGATATCGCGCCGGATCCGGGCCGCTGGAGATTATGCACGTGCTCAATCACAAAAGTTTGCAGACCACAACGGTGTACGTCAGGGAGCTGGACGTGAGCCAGGACACCGGGGCCCTGCTGCTGATGGAGAAGTACGGCAACTTATAAGAAACCTAATAGCAACCAAACAGGAGTAGCGCATTTGGGCATGAGCGATAGCGAAAAAAGTGAAGTCACATCAGAGCAACTTATGGCCTACATTGACGCAGCGCAGGTGTTTCATCGCACGCTCGTCGGCCATCCGAGTTCACCCAAAATGGTGCATCAGTTGCTTGCCCTCTGTGGGATACACGTTGACCTGGAGCAGGTGATGGACGGCTGTCACAGCCTATTTGACAGAGATCTCAGACGTGAAAGGTTAGACCTCTATCGCCGGATTGTCGAGAACTCGTAGCGCGGCAGCGCAACACAAGATCAGGAGCATGCATGAGCGAACAGATCCCACACGTGGAAGTCCTGAGTCGTAACCGCGTCAGTCGTAGCACCATCATTGTAGCCGTTGTGCCGGTGACGATCTTTAGCCTGGTGCTCGTGTACGCCCTGTGGTCGTACCTCTGGTGGATTGCCATCGGCGTGCTGGCGCTGCTCACGATCGGCGCTCTGTACCTCGTGGCGCTCTTAGCGATTGATATCTACAGGCGTCTCCTGCATGCACGTATCGTCCACCTGGGCGAGCATGGCGCTCTTGACGCTGCCAACTGGCGCATGCTGCCTCTTGCCTTGCCTGCGCCATCTATCGCGCCGGTTTCAGTGACAGAAGAGAAGCCGACCGCCGGTGAGCTGGAGGTGCTCACGCTTCTCTCTAAAGGAGACACGCAGCGCGAGGTCGCCACAAAGTGTGGTATCTCGCAAACGAAAGTGAGTGAAATCAAGCGGCGTTGGCAAACTCAGACGGGCATGGTGGACTAGAAAATCAGGCCACTCACCACTCACTCATATGCTCAATTCCTGAGTGTTCATCCACTCAAAAATGAGCGTGAAATTGGATGATTTGAGTGAGTGACTCAAGCAATCACCTATGTTGACACACACATCAGAGTAGGGGGGTACATGTCATTATCGCGAATCGTGACCTACATCGAAAATGGGATTGTCACCATATCCGGGCCAGCGCTGGCCATCTCAGGTATCCTCGCCGGGATTGATTTACTCACCGGCGGGCATCTGCTCGCCCAGGTCAGCTGGTTAGCCTACGCCTGGGCCATCACGCTGATGTTAACCCTCGACTTCACCGTGCTGATCCTGGGTGTGCATGCTCGCCGCGCCTATGCAACATCGAATGATTGGTGGAAGAAGGCAGGCGAAATACTGCTGGCGGTGATCGTCGCCGGGGCGATATCCTTTGTCTCGAAGCCGATTCGAGTCGAAGGAACAGGCGATTTGGGCGGCGCTTGCACAGAATCCGCATGCAAGTGATGAGGAACTGGCGCAGGCTGCCAACACCACGGTACGTACTGCGAACAAGTGGGCGAGCAAGATAAGGAGCAAGGCATCATGAAACGATGGTTACAGCACTTGAAGGAAGACCTGTATTACTGGTGCTCGCGCTGCCGGGCCTGGCACCACATATCCCACTTTCCACACTGAGAGGAGCAAGACATGGTGAACACACGCGCTATTGTGCGTGATTTGAGCGAGCGTGAGCGGTGGGTGCGTGAATTATTCTCCAATCCGAACGTGACCAGGCTGCACAAGCTGGTCCTGGTCGCACTGATCTGGTGTGCAGCCGATCAAGGATTACCCGATATGCGCCGCGTGGGAGTGACGCTAGACGCCCTGGCATCCATGCTGGGCGAAGAGGAGGAGGACGTGCGCGAGGCATTGCATGACCTGCGCGAGGCAGGCGTATTACACAAAGTCGATGTGTGAAAGAGAGCGAACAAGCATGAGCGACAAACCTGCGAAGTACCAGGCGGGCGAGCAAGCAGAGCCAGCAATCGAGGTGGAGCGATTCGAGCGAGCAGGTGGCCACCGCTGGCGCATCCACTCATTTTACGACGGCGACAGCATCGCACTGACCGAAGTCGGGATGCGGGAGTTGCTAGATCACCTGCTCAGGATCGCCGGAGAATTTACCGAAGGCCAAAGCAAGCCAACGGGCCCGGTGAAACGGCCACCACGGTTGTGGTGATGGCAGAAAGGCAAGATCACATGAACAGGTTGTCTCACCTTAAGGAAGCCCTTGATAGCGGCAAGGAACTCTACCTTGTCAATGATCCTACCCCTGAATTTGGCCGTGTCCGTGCATTCAAGGAAGGCGCTACCTATCGTCTTGTCGATGATGGTGGCCCCCTTGCGGATGTAGAAGTTGGTGACACGCTTGGCTTTGCTCGCGCGTTCAGGAGAGGCGAGTGGTGGGCTGAATGGACAAATCAGGGAAAACTATAATTGTTGCGCCCCGGGCGAGTGCTCGTAACACAACCCCGGGGCTTATCTTGAAGGGATGTTTCAAGACATGTCACATAGTACCATACACAAGGCAAAGCAGGAAGCGCCAGCCACATTACCAGTGAAGGGTTGCGCGCTGGCCTATTTAACCAGTACCCGTGGTGGCAGAAACGGGGCGTCACAGATCCGCACACAGCATAGTCTCACGGTATTTTCAGCGTTTTGTGAGCAGAGGAACATCGGTATTTCAGACATAAATAACCGGATCATCACTGATTTTGTCGAGTATCTCAAAGAGAGTCGCCCGGCAAATAAACGCGGTGCAACACAGGTCAGCAGCTGGACCGTTGCAAACTTTATCCGGCAGGTCAAAAGTATGCTCAAGTGGGCGGCAGAAGATGAACTGACCTACTCCGACTACGTTGACGCGAACACCATCAAGCACATCACCGTGCCACGCCGGGACGAGATATTGATAGAAACCTTATCCGACCAGCATATCAGGGCCCTGCTCGCTGCGTGTAAGGGCGAGGAAAATGATTTTATGAGAGCCAGGGGCAAAATGATTGTCATTCTCCTGTACTCGAGCGGCATACGTGCAAGTGAACTCGTTCACTTACGATTAGAGCATCTCACCCTCGACCCAGGCGCCGGCTATCTGATGATACGGCAGGGCAAATCCAGGAAAGATAGGCGTGTGCCAATTTCAGAGTCCTGCAGCCGACGCCTGCAGGATTACTGCAGGACCTGGAGGGCACATGTGCCCGCCAGCGCGCCGGTGTTCCCATCCCGCGCCGGTACGCCTCGCCGCGCGGGGAGCGCAGGGACGGAATCACTCACAGTGGCGGGACTTCAGCAGCTGCTCAAGAGATTAGCGGCACGTGCAGGCATCACTGATCGCCGTGTATCCCCACATAATTTTCGTCATGCTTTCAGCGCTAATTTTATGCGGGACGGGGGCGAGATATGGACATTACAGCGTTTATTAGGCCACAGCAGCACGAATATAACAGAGAGGTATATAAAATCACTGGGCGTAGATTTTAACCTGCATGATAGGGCATTGCCCTACCTGCGCTGAGCGATGCCCCGGCGCGGGCATGCTCTCGGCATAGTTTTACGCGGATTGGAGCACATGCTGAGAGCATAGGCCAGAATTGGCACGGAAATTGCAGGGGGTGTTTGTGCAGTTTGTCCAGTTGCGTCGCGCGAACGCGTGTGCTACAGTGTGAGGCAAGACCTGATGGGCGGGCATACGGACCCGACCGTATGTAAGTCCTTTTTATAGTCACTCGTAGGGCAGCAAAAAGCCCTGGCCAAATTTCTACAGAAGCCAGGACCTTTGCTCACCAACCAGGCAGAAACTCACGAGACGTACGGCGCGTCTACTGCAACCAATCTTATCACAGTTACCTCGATGGTTGCAAGCCCTCCGTAATCTCCCCGATCTCTGCCCCAGTCGAAAGAAGGTTTCACATGCCTATCTTCCTGTGGAAGTTCAAACCACCCAAAAATATGAAGCGCTGGTCACTGCTTTCTCACGGCTCGCTGCCAACGCTTCTCACGCAAACATCTGGAAACCCAATAGCTCAGGGCTGCCAAATAGGTTACAAGAGAGATTGTAGCATCTTCTGCATCTCTATGCAACACCTGAGCACACCAGCCTATTCAGGCCCACTTATGATGTCCCGACAACCATCTGTATACACATGCATCTCACGCGCCTTTCCTGCGTTTATGGTAGTTTATGAAGGGAAGGGTGCTGCATGAGTGGACAGGTATATCAACTGCAGGACGTGCTAGGCCAGGATACCGGGGAGTTGCTCGCTGAAATCGCGCAACATATCCCCCTGGAGGCCTCGGCCCCGGTCACACCACACGATGACAAGGCTTTCGCCGAGGCACTCGCCGCCTTGCGCCGTACCCGCAAGCCTATTTCCGCACACGTTGGAGCGTATCAGGGCATGCTCGACGAGCTGAACAGGCAGATCGAGGCAGGCGAAGATGTTGATGTTGAGCGATTGATCATGCTGGCTACCGCTCGCAACAAACGACTTGCAACATACCTGGCAGCATGCGTGCAAGAGCAACGTTTTAAGTTTCTTGACTTTAAGGATTTGCGTGCCCTTCCTAAGCCGGAATCGCTTGTGTATAACGTCGTGTCCGCTAAAGGCGTCACCTTCTTCTATGGACCCACCGGCGAAGGGAAGACCTTTGTAGTAACTGACCTGGCCTGTCATGTTGCAGGTGGGCTTGATTGGCTTGGACAGGTCACAAAACATGGTCCTGTCGTCTATATTGCAGCAGAGGACATTGACGACATAGCGCAGCGCGTACTGGCTTGGGCAAACTATCATCATGTTACCGACCTTCCCGATCTGCATTTCTTCCCTTGCCCTTTGAACCTGGCAAAAGATACACCCGCATTCATTGAAAGCCTTGAGCAGCAATACCCGGGCATACAGCCAGTTCTATTCATTGTAGATACAATGGCCATGTGCTCTATTGGCATCGACGAGAACAATAAAGGCATCTATGACGCCGTTATCGGTTCTATCGAAACCATCTGGCGCAAGTACAATTGTAGCGTTGTGGCTGTTCATCACAGCGGGCGCAATGGTGATATCAGGGGTACGTCCTCTATAGACGGCGTGGCCTATGGGCTCGTAAAAATCACCGCTGTCGATGACCGGATTAAGCTAGAGAGCATCAAGAGGCGGCGCGGCAAGCCGTTTGACGATATCTATCTAGACCGGCATATTGTAGAGACTGGCGACCTGGACGAGCAAGGCAAGCCCACTACAACTCTCGTGCTTGAACGCTCAGACAAGACGCGGGCGAGCAGCACTTACCTGACGAAGCTGCAGGGAGAGATGCTCCAGCATGTCAGCAACCTGGGCGGCGTAGAAGTTGCTAGGGGTGAAGTAATGAAGGCCTGCCAGATAGACAGGACTCACGAAAGGACTTTTTGTAACTCGGCCTCACGCCTCGCTCAAATAGGATTTATCAGCATACGAACTGAGAAGCAGCGCACGTTCTACACGCTCACTGAGGCAGGAAAGGACTTGCTGCAAAATTTGGAATTGCAGCAACTTTGCAGCAATAGAACAACTGACAACCGCAAGATACTTGTTGCTGTTGCTGCAACAACCCTATAGGGTTGCAGCAACAGCAACAAGTAGCAAGTCCAGAAGGCAAGAAAAGAACATCCTCCTGAAAGGTGAACGCAATGGACTACAACATATTCGACCTGGCATCACAAGATACCCGGCTCGACCGCGTGGCTAGCGGCGAGTATGCCGGTCCCTGCCCTGGTTGTGGTGGGGACGATAGATTCCATGTCAATCTGAAAAAACGCGACGGCCAGGGCGGCTGGATGTGTCGCTCTTGCTGGCCAGCAGAAGAGAACGGGTGGGGCGACATGATAGATTACCTGCGTCATATCAAGGGCATGAGCTTCCTGGCGGCGAAAGCCGAGCTTGAAGGACAGATTGACGAGACGATTGAACGGGTGCAGCGGGTGCAGATGGCGCGTGCCAATCATAAGAGTGAGCCCTGGCAGGATATGGCGCGGCTCTTAGTGGAGCAGGCAGAGGCGCGGCTATGGACTCCTGAAGGACAGATAGCGCTTGACTACTTGCGCGGGCGCGGCTTCACTGAGAAGACGATACACGCGGCCCATCTTGGCTATGTTCCTGCTCAGTGGAATCCACAGGCGGGCGGACCTGTTCCTGCTATCGTCATTCCCTGGTATGCTGATACCCTGTTTCATAAAATCAACTTCAGAGACATAAGAGACGATTGCAAGCCAAAAGAACGCTACTTCAGTCTGAAAGGCTCGACAAACGAGAGTCTCTACCTCGGTGACGTACTGACAGTGCGGCGCGGCTACACAACCTTTCTCACTGAGGATGAATTTTCAGCGCTCGCCATTGCGCAAGAGGCCGGTGATCTGGTGAACGTGTGCGCGACCGCCGGTGCCTCGACGATTCCGCATGATATATGGCTTATACGGCTTGCAGGCAAATTTGCGGTGCTGTTTGCCTTCGATGCTGACGAGCCAGGGCGAGCAGCGGGGCGTGTATGGCAGGACATAATGAAGGTGCAATGTCGGCGCTATGCGCCGATTGCTGATAAGGACGCCGCCGATATGTTGCGCATTTTGCCTGCCAGTATCAGAACGTGGGTCGAAGGCGCGCTTGAGTACATTGTTCCCGGCCTCTTGCCGAAACAGAAGCCTGCGCATGCTCCATCTCCAGTAGAAGAACAAGAGATTATCCTGGCGACGGCGTGCTATATATGCGGGGCTGGCAGCGAGATGCTCTATCAATTCAGTGACGATGGCTCTCTGGTATGGTGTCAACCGTGTTGGGAGCGGCTACAGAAGACAACGGCGGCGTATGCGCAAGGATTGGAAACCTATACAAAGCACCTGCTAGCGCCATTTGCGCCGTTTCGCCAGGTCGCAATCATGCGCAAGGGCGAGCAGACACTAGCACAGCGCGTCCAAGAGATTGAAAAAGAAAAGCGGCTAGAACAAGAGCGGATGCGCATGGCAAAACAGCGCAGGCGGCGGCGGTGATGTATGAAAGCTTGCCAGTTGATATCTGAAAAAATGTTCATGCAGCAGGTGATTCAGATTGCCACGCTCACCGGCTGGAACGTGTTTCATGCGTATGACTCGCGCCGCTGTCCTGGACCTGGTTTCCCTGATTTGACGATGGTGCATCCGCAGCGCGGCTTTTTGATGGCAGAACTGAAGAGCGAGCACGGCAGGGTCACTGCTGCTCAACAGCAGTGGCTGGACGCCCTGAGCGCGGCGGGGGTGGAAGTGGCAGTATGGCGCCCCAGCGACCTTGACGGGGCGATCGTTGCACGGTTGACGAGTTGTCCACATGAACATGTTCAAAACTCGTGTTATAATGCGCTATAAAGGAACGATAGTGCTGGCCAGCGCCAGCAGCAGAAAGGAAACACGACGTGACGAAAAAAGTCCCGAGCTACCACCCGCGCCAGTACACCGTCAACCCGCCTGTAAGACCGATTGGCAAGGCCACGGTGTCGATGCCGGCAAGCAATCAGCGCAACCCGCACATTCCTACCTATGCGCCCCGGTACCAGACGCCCAACTCCCGCGCTGCCGTCTACGACCGCGTGCGAGCGGTCCAGCAGGCTGTTCACAGCAAGAAAGGCAAGTAAATGACCAGTAGACGACAACCACCCGGCAACCCGCAGCCGATGACGATCCAGGACCTGCGTGCCGCAGCGGCAGAGGCAGCCAGCACGTATCAGACCTCACGCACCCAGGCCGATGAGCAGAACAAGCTTATGGCATCGGCTCTCTATCGTGATCCGAGTCTCCCGAAGCTTGATGAGACCGTAGAGGGCGGCGCATTCAAGGTCGAGGGCCGCTGGGTCAACGCCTGGGGCGAGACGATACCCCAGCCGCAACTCAGTCCAGAAGGGCGCCCCATAGCGCCAGGAAGGAAGGCAACATAATGCCACTCTCGCAAGAAGAGCAAATCAGACGAGGCAAGCAAAAATACAATGATTGGCTCGTTCAACAGGCACAGGCGCGTGATGCCCGCCAGCAGCAACGAGAACTCGAGGCGCGCGCATCCTGGGAAGCGGAAGCAGGCGCTGCGTGGCAAGCTGCAGGGGGGACACTCGATGCATTCAAGAGCCGTTCTGACCGCTTGTGGGCTGAAGAGGTGGAGAGGCGCATGCAGGCCGGCAATCAGACGCTCGCGAGTCTCCGGCGCAGCGGCCGCTATTCGTTCTGATATGGGCTCAGTGTCCCAGGATGTCATAACAATGTCCCAAAATGACCCTGCCCAGATCACACCGAAGCAAGAGAAATTTATCGAGGCGCTCTTAGCAGGGGCCAATCTGACGGTTGCAGCCCAAACTGCTGGCATTGCCTATAAGACGGGACATCGCTGGTGGAAGATGCCGCATATCCAGGCAGCTTACCGGGATGCTCAACAGACGCTGTTCGATGCTGCCCTGGCCCGCTTGTGTGAGCTCGTCCCTGATGCGCTCACCACGCTGCGCCGGCATATCAATGCAGAAGTTGAGCCAACAGCAGCGACGCAATTACGGGCCGCCCTTGGGTCGATTGAGCAATCTGTCCAACTGCACAAGGTAGCAGAGTTGGAAGCCCGTCTCCAAGCCCTCGAAGAGCAGTTCAACATCAGGAGGTGACACACTTATGAGCATTACAACCATCCTGCACCGTCTTCACCTGGTCGAACTGAAAGCCAATCCACCAAAGCCAGAAGAGCGGCTGCCCTATGTGGTGCTCGACGCGGCGACGGGTGAGGACATCCCAGGATTTGCCTCGCATAATGCCGAACACCGCGCCCTGGCACAGCGTTCTGGTATCGCCCCGAAGGAATACGGGTTCGACGTGGCGGAGCTTTTTGCAGAACGGCCCCATCTCGCCTATACCGATGACGAGCTGCTGGCCCAGTTTCGCGCGATTGACGAGAACAGTATCCCAAAGGAGCATGACGCGGCCCCACTGGTCCAAGATGGGAAGCGATTATACCGGACGTGGTTTCGCTCCGACCAGATGATTGTCGAGAATGCTGCCGCCCGTGGGGGCCCACTTCCTGATCGAGAGACGATCTGGCAGTGGATAGAGGCGTTCAACCCGTTCCCGCAATGAAATACACCCCTTCTGTTCTTTTCGGTTGGGAAGGCCCCAGGCGCGAGGGTGGCGCGACCTGGGGCGCTTCGTGATACAATGAAGGTGTTCGATACGTAGATGTAGGAGCACACGCCCCGCAGGCACATCGCAAGATGTCTTTACCGCTGCGGGGCGTGTGCTTGTGTGTAGCACAGATGCGATCCTAAACTGCAACTGGATCCGAGTACAGTACATCCGATTCAATGCTGTTCCAGGCTCTTCACCCATTGCAACCAGGGCGAGGGCAAGCCTCGCCCCTACATTTCTGCCTAGGTTGCACTCCTGCGCCAGGCTCTTCACCCATTGCGACTTGCCGTTAGTGCCTTGAGGCACTAAGTCCACTTTTTGTTTCAATCCTGCGCCAGGCTCTTCACTCATTGCAACCCCGGTACTTTTGCCGCTGCATCGGAAGCCGCTTCGCCTGGCGTGTTGCGAGCGGCAAATAAAGAAATGAAGCGATTCCTTTACTAAGAGGAACCGCTCCTAAAGGTTGACACGACTCACCCCCCTGGGTGAGTTATTGGTGAAACCTTCACCGCAATCAAACGAGCGGGTAACGTCAGCTCGTAGACACACCAGTTGCATAGATCGCCGGTGAAATCTTCCTTGCGCAGCAGGACCTTGCAGCGTGGGCACTGCCTTGAGCGCATGCCGTAGGTCAACGCCTTGTGGGTCATGCGGCGTCCCTTCCTTCGTTTTCCTGCCATCATATCACCTCCTGATGGGGCGCTCAATCACGCGAGATCCTGTAACGCTTTCTCAATAAGCTCGCGGTCTTTCTGCTCTTGCTCTTCTGTCGCGTGATAGGCTTCCATGTCCATCAGTTTCTCAATCTCAGTACGCAGGCTCTCTTCAAGCACATCGGGACGCAGCGCGTCTAACTCAACCGATACATCGCCATGTTTCGCCACGAACGCAGCCCGCCTACTGTCAGTAGGCTTTGTGAGATTCGGCGGGAGGTTGTAGCGTGTTACATCGTCCATTGACAGCGCAACCTTGATGATAGTAGGGAAGCTCTTTAACTGGCCTAAGCGCTCGCCCAGGCTGCGTACCATATCATCACCCGATGGGTCGAAGTCGCCATAATAGAGGATGGTCCAGTTCTCACCCGACCCGTAGCGCTCTGCTGCGTTATGGATACTATCCCAGCCATCATAGCCGCGCCCAACATTCAGCGTCACGTTGTAACGAGAACAGACAGAGTTGAATATTCCAGACAAGGCGTCTTTCTCAAGCCAGGCTTCAAAGCGGCGCGGCTGGGTCGGCCAGATGTCCCGGTAATAGTGATACTTCATCACTCGGGCGAAATGTGCCGGATCTCTGTACCCGCTGTAGATCGCCGGGCGCCGTAACCTGTCCTCTAGCCATTCCCATGGAATCGACCCTTCCAGGCGAGCATCCACCAGGGCATTAGAAACGCCCTGGTAAGCTGGTCGTGAGTTTTCTATGACTTGTCTAGAAACTAACTGGTAGTAGACCTGGCGCAAGGTCATAGGATGATACTCCTGTAAGATTTCATGCGCCTGGTCAATGATGTGCTGTGTTTTTGCGTGTCGACTCATGTTCCGTTGCTTCCTTTCTCTTATCGATAGAATTGTACCGGGCGCTGTGCCATCGGGCGGCGACCAGGACGGCGCGTCTCAATCGTGATTTCACCCCGGCAGATAGGACACAGGCGCGATGCATGCTTGAGCGATTTTAGGCGCCGCTCGTCATCCCTGGATGCGCCTTCCCATACTCGCGCCAGCACCCAGGGGATCCCGGCTTTCGTGACCGCTGCCATGATGCGCGAGCCGTTGCCTGCGTGGTGACGCTCAAGCCTGGCCGCCAAATCATGCTCAGCGAAACCGATGTAATGTTGTGCCATGCCCCGGGGGTTGTCCTGGTTGCCAAGCTTGCGCACAAAATGCAGTAAATAGACTGTGGTAGAATGCATGATAGAAGGCCTCACAACTTTCTGCACTGGCCCAGGTCGACTTTTGCCGGCTGACCTGGGCCGCTTGCTGTTTAGCG
>WNGR01007855.1_pt1 | contig 11298 bp, 8 predicted proteins | sample 5407581 | NCBI WGS metagenome assembly WNGR01 (sample SAMN13153383, study PRJNA577476) | soil metagenome | isolation source: 80 cm soil or saprolite under Garry oak tree replicate 2 | place: USA:California | collected 2016-06-15 | reverse complement strand
GACGGGCTCGGGACGCTGCCTCCCGAGTATCCCGACTCCACCTTCTCGACACCCTTGAGATCCTGGAAGGCCGCTTCCAGGCACCAGAAGCAGCCGCCGGCGAGCGTCGCGATTTCATGTGTATCCATCTTCGATGGCTCCCTTTCAAAACGAGCTCCTTGTTAATGCTGGAGTGCCGGTCCCGGTTCCGCGAGTCCTCGCCGACGGCCGGAGGCTGTTTGATGCGCCCCGCATAGGTTCGATGCCGCCCCCGCCGGCCGCCTCGCTACCCTGCTCGGGTGCGCCCTTGTCTCTCGCGGAGACTGCCGAGCAAGTTATGGGCATGCCGAAGCTCGAGGAACCGGTCACGACGGTGGAACAACTCCTGGCGCTGCCGGACGACGGCGTGCGCCACGAGCTGCTCGACGGCGAGCACGTCGTGACTCCAGCACCAGAGCTGCTCCACCAACGGGCGGTGGGAAAGCTGTTCCGCGACCTTGCGGCATACCTCGATGAACGGCGGGATCTGGAGGTCTTCACGAGCCCCGCCGACGTGATCCTGGGACCTCGCATCCTGGTCCAGCCCGACCTGTTCGTCGCGCGGGTGCCACCAGGCGGCCGGCTACGGAAATGGCAAGACGTGGGCGTGCCCGTGCTGGCGATCGAGGTCTTGTCGCCCGGCACGGCGGCGCGTGACCGCGGCAAGAAGCGGCTGATCTACCAGCGCGAGGGGGTGGCGGAGTACTGGATCGTCGATCTCGACGCCCGGCTGGTGGAGTGTTGGCGGCCGGCGGACGAGCGGCCGGAGATCGCGCGCGATCAGCTCGTCTGGAAGGCGGGGCCGGGCGCGCCGCCGCTCGCGATCGAGCTGCAGCCGTTCTTCGGTCGGGTTCACGAAGACACAGGACGCTAGCGCCACTCACCCCCAATCCTTCGACTCCGGCGCCACGCGGCGCAGGGACTTGAGAAAACCGAATTTCAGGCCCGCCGCCTCCTCGGCCAGCACGTTCACCGTGCCGTCGTCTTTCGCCAACTTGCCGCGTACCCACAGCAACGGCTCGCCGCGGATCGCCGTGCGATACCGCTCGTACACGTCGGGCCGAACGATGACGTTCACCATCCCCGCTTCGTCCTCGAGCAGCACGAAGACGAACCCCTTCGCCGTCTCGGGGCGCTGGCGCGCCACCACGAGCCCGGCGACTTCCACCCCCGCCCCATGCTCGAGCCGGGCCAGGGCGTCGCTCTGCACGACTGAGGGGGGCAGCGCGTCGCGCAGCAGCGAGAGGGGATGGCCGCTCGCGGCGAACCCCAGCACGGCGTACTCGGCGAGCAGCCGCTCGTCCGCCGCGAGCCCGCCGAAGCGCAGATGCTCGTGTGGGTGGTCGAGCGCGAGCTCGAGCTGGCGCCGGCCGCGCGCCTCGCCGCCCTGCTCCGCCTCGGGCGGGAGCCAGAGCCCCACTTGCCACAAGAGCTCGCGCCGCGTCAGGCCGAAGCCGTCGCACCCGCCCACCCACACCAGGTGCTCGATCGCGGTGCGCTTGAGCTTGGGCGGCGCGCGACGCACGAAGTCACCCACGCTCCGGTAGGGACCGTTCCGCTCGCGCTCGGTCACCACCGCCGTCGCCGTCTCTTCGCTCCAGTCCCGTACGAATCCGAGCCCGACTCTCACCGCATCGGAGGGAACCGCTCCCCGCTCCCCGCTCCCTGCTCCCTCTACGGCGCACCACACGTCGCTCACGTTCACGTCCGGCAGCCGGATCTCGCTGCCGTTGCGCAGCGCGTCCCGTCCCAGCGCGTCGAGCGAGTAGAATCCCATCGGCTGGTTGTTGAAGAGCGCGCAATAGTACTCGGCCGGATGGTAGTGCCGCAGCCAGGCCGATTGATAGGCGAGCAGCCCGAACGCCGCCGCGTGCGACTTGGGGAAGCCGAACTCGGAGAACGCGACCACCTGCGAGAACACGCGCTCGGCCACGGGCTCCGCAACGCCGCGCGCGGCCGCCCCGTCCTTGAACTCCTCCCAGAATTCCGCCATCAGCTCGCGGCTGCGCCGCCGGCTCATCGCACGCCGTAGCGCCTCTGCCTGCCCCGGCGTAAACCCCGCGAGCGCCTGGCACACCTGCAGCACCTGGTCTTGGTAGAGGATCACCCCCAGGGTTTCCGCGAGCACGTCCCGCAGCAATGGGTGATCCACCGGCGGCTGGTAGCGGCGGCCGGCGGCCGTGGCGCGGCGCTGCTCTTCACGGCGCCGCACATACGGGTTCACCGCGCCGCCCACGATCGGGCCGGGGCGCACGATCGCCACCTCGACCGCGAGGTCCTCGAGATTGCGCGGCCGGGTGCGCCGGATCATCTGGATCTGCGCGCGACTCTCGATCTGGAACAGCCCCACCGTGTCGCCCCGGCAGATGCGGTCGAAGACTGCCGGGTCGTCGAAGTCGATGCGGGAGAGGTCGGGCGGCGCACCCTGACGCGCAGCGACCAGCTCGACGCACTCCTCGACGAGCGACAGCATCCCGAGCGCCAGGAAATCGATCTTGATGAAGCGCGCGTCGTCGCAGGAATCCTTGTCCCACTGGCATATGACGCGGTCTTCCATCGCCGCGCGCTCGAGCGGCACGACCTCCACGAGCGGCCGACTCGAGATGACCATTCCGCCGACGTGCTGCGACACGTGGCGGGGGAGCCCCGCGATCTCCTCGGCCAGCTCGCACAGCTCTTTCCAGAGCGGCGCGTTCTTCCTACCCGCGAAACCGGGGAGCTGTTGTAGTTCGTCCGACAGTTCGCCTGTCCGACCGTCCGACAATTTCGCCACCTGCTCGATCTCTCCCGGCGGCAGGTCGAGCGCCTTGCCGATCTCGCGCACCGTCGAGCGCAGGCGGTACGTGGGGAACGAGCACACGAGGCCGACGTGCTCGTCGCCGTAGCGTTTGTAAACCCGCCGGATCAGCTCCTCGCGGATCTCGCGTGGGAAGTCGAGGTCGATGTCGGGCACCGAGGCGAGGGTCTCGCTCAGGAACCGGCCGATGAAGAGCCGCGTGGCGACGGGATCGATGTGCGACAGGCCCAGCAGGTAACACACGATGGACGACACCGACGATCCGCGGCCCCGGCCCGGGAGGAGATTCCCGTGGGCGCGGCGACTCCCCCGCCGCACGTCTGCCGCCACCTCGCGGGCCAGCTCGAACAGGTCGTGGTACACCAGGAAGAACCCGCTGAGTCGATGGTGTTCGATGAGTGTCAGCTCTTCCGAGAGCCGCCGTTCGGCCTCGTCCCGGTGCTCCGAGCAGGGCGGGTAGCGCTCCTCGAGCTTCGCGCGGCACAGCTCGGCGAGCGCTTGCGGCGCAGGGGTACGGCCGGCGCCGTGGAAGTCCGGGAACCGATAACCGAGATCGCGGGTGAGATCGAACGCCCGGCACCGTTCGGCGAGCGCCAGCGTATTGGCGACAGCATTGGGACAGTCACGAAACAGCTCAGCGACTTCCTCCGGCGGCCGCAGGTAGAACTCGCTGTTCGGGCGCCGCACGTGGTGCGAGCCGTCGAGCGTGGTGCGGTGCCGGATCGCGACCAGCACGTCGTGCAGCCGGTGCCGCTCGCGTTTGTGATAGTGCACGTTACCGGACGCCACGACGCCAAGACGCACAGCGTCCGCCACATCAATCAGCGACCGCGTCAGGGCACGATCGCCGCGGACGTAGTTGCGCTGCAGCTCGACGAAGAAGTGCTCGGGGCCGAAGACCGCGCGGCAGCGCTCGGCGAGCGCCCGCGCCGCGGCCGGCCCCCCTCGCCCCCCCGGCCCCCCGCGCCGCAGCACATTCGACAACAGTCCGTCCCGGCACCCCGAGAGCACGATGAGCCCCCCATGCCGCGCTTCGAGCGACGCGAAATCGAGCCGCGGGTCGCGCCGGTCCGCCCGGCCGAGATGCGCCTCAGTGATCAAGCGGCACAGGTTCGCGTAACCTTCAGGCGTCTCGACAAGCAGCGTCACGTGAGACCCGTCGAGCAGGGTCAGCTCCGCGCCGGTGATCGCCTGCAGGCCGAGGGGCTGGGCTTCGTGCGCGAACGCCATCGAGCCGTAGAGGCCGTTGTGGTCGGTGAGGGCGAGCGCCGGGTAGCCGAGCTGGGAAGCCGCGAGCGCGAGCTGCTCGGGGTGCGAGGCGCCGTCCAAGAACGAGAAGGCGGAGTGGCAGTGGAGCTCGATGTACATAGTGCGGAATGCGGAGTGCGGAATGCGGAATGGAAGAACGTGCGTCGATCCCGCATTCAGCCTTCGCTATGGTTTCTGCATCCACCACTCCCCGGTGATCAGATCTTCGTAGAGCACCACCCGCCTGCCGCCCTCGATGATCGCCTCTACGTACCGGCGATGAATCGGCGCTCTCCACCATTCGTCATCGATCCGCCAGATCTCGCCGATGTCTTCGACAGCACGCAGCTTGTCTGCGGCATCCCGCATGCCGGTCGGCAGTCCATTCGCGTTGAGCTCTACCTGCACCCGTTGTGGGACATTGAGTGCACGAAGTCTGTCATTGCCATTCCGCATTCCGCACTCCGCATTCCGCACTAGGGTTCATAGTCGATCAGTGCGTAGCGGCGTTCGGGGAGTCGGGACCACGGTTGCACCTCGATGACGTGGTACAGGAGCGAGCGCTTGAGCCGGAGCTTGATTTCCTGGACGGCGGTGCGGAGGGCGCGCTGCCGCCCCGCCCGCGCGGCGGCGGTCGCATCGCGCGCGAAGAGCTGCAACTCCGCGGTGCCGGGCACGAAAGCCGTGAACTCGACGGTGAGTCGCTCCACCGCGCCAGCGGGCGGCGCCTGCTCGAGCCGCGTCTTGAGCGGAGCGGCGAGGCGCACCCGGTCGGCGGTCGGGTCCTTGAGGGTCGCCTCGACCAGCCACGACGCGCCGTGCTCGAGCTCCGCCCGTGCGCGCACCACCTGCACCCGCCACCCGATGCGGCGCGGATGTTTGAGCGCGCGCTCGAGCAGCCGGTCGAGCGCGTGGGCGAGCATGTCGCGCTCGGCGACCGGAGAGAAGAACATGATCGTGGCGACGATCGGTTCGGGCGCCGCACGGCCCACGACCCGCTCGACCTCCACGCCGGCCGCGAGTCGCCACAGCCGGCGGCCGGCGCGACCGAACTGCGAGACGACCGCGTCCTCCGGGAGCGCCGCCAGGCGCCCCAGCGTCTTCAGGCCGAGCTGTCGCAGCCGGCGGTGCGTGTCGGGATCGAGCGGCAGCACGGCGAGCGGCTGGGAAGCGAGAAACTTCGCCTCCTCCCCCGGACGGACGGTGACGGCCTGCCCCGGTCGCGCGCGCGTGGCCGCCACCCAGGAGACGAACTTGCCCTTCCCCCAACCCAACCGCAGTGCGGAATACGACTCTTCACTGAAATTCCGCATTCCGCACTCCGCACTCCGCATTTGTATGATTTCGACGATCCGCTCCGGCGCACCGTACAACCCTTCCAAGCCGTCTGTGCCCACGTACGCCAGCCCCAGCTCGACAGGTTCGACGACCGGACTCACATCGGCGAGCGCCGCGACGAGGCGCGCGAACTGCTCGTCATAGTGAACCGGGTCAGGCTCGCACAGTGTGAGCGTGGGACAGAGACCGATCGCCTGGCTCACGGTGATCCCGGGCTTCACCCCCGCGTGCCGGGCGAGCGGCGAAACCTGCCACAGCCGGCGAGTGTTGTCGGGCGCGAGCAGCGCGCAGGGATGGGAGGGGGACGCGAACTCCGGCCGCCGCGCCGCTTCGCAGCGCAGCGCGAACTGCGGGACCCAGCAGCAAGCGGCGGCGGTGCTTTCCAGACGGGGCATTCGGATCATTATTCAGGCTCAAGATGGGACCCGAATATATCCCGAAGATCGAGTGGCTGGCAAGGCTGGTTACTGGGGATGTAACTCGTTGATATATTTTGACTTCAAATGGTACGTCGGAACCAGCCGAGTTTCTTCGATGATGTCTCACCACTGCCGCCGCCCGCGGCGGAGCTCGTCGAGCTCGGCCGCCGCATCCCTCCCTCCATCAAGTTCGGAGTCTCGACCTGGACCTACGACGGCTGGGCCGGCGACGTCTATCATCGCGCCTACCGCGGCGCGCAACCGGCGCGGCGGCTCGAGGAGTACGCGCGCTACCCGCTGTTCCGCACCGTGGGGATCGACAGTGCGTACTACGATCCGCCCTCGGAAGAATTGCTCACGGCGTACGCGCGATCGTTGCCGCCCGGCTTCCCCTGCGTGAGCAAAGTGTGGGACCGGATCACGGCCCGGCGTCTCGACGGGAGGCTCAATCCGGACTTCCTCAATGCCGATCTGTTCAAGGAGGCGGTGCTCGAGCCGTTCGCGCGCGCGTTTCGCGAGCACTCCGGTTGCCTGGTATTCGAGTTCCAGGCGATGCGAGGGAAGGACCGGCCGGAGCCGGCGGCGTGGGCCGACGAGCTCGACCGTTTCCTGCGGCAGCTGCCGCACGATTTCCGCTATGCGGTGGAGCTGCGCAATGCCGAGCTGTTGAGCGACGGGCACGGACGGGTGCTCGCGGCGCACGGCGTGGCGCACGTGTTCAACTCGTGGAGCGACATGCCGACGATCGGCGAACAGCTCGAGCTGCCGTGGACGTTCCCCGCGGGTTTTACCGTGGCCCGCGGGCTGCTCCGTCCGGGACGGCGCTTTGCCGAGGCGGTGAAGCTGTTCGAGCCGTACGACCGGATTCGCGAGCCGCAACCCGAGGTGCGTCAGGATCTGTTGCGCGTCGTGGCCGAAGCACTGCGACGGCGGCTCGAGGCGTTGATCCTCGTCAACAACCGGCTCGAGGGCAACGCGCCGGGCACGATTCGCGCGTTGGCGGCGGCGCTCACGGGCGACGATTCCCAAACGGCGGCCCTGGCTGGAGCGTAGCTCTAGACATGGACTCGAGTGGCGCTGGATCGGTCCCGGGAACCGCTCCGCAGCAGCCGCGGCCGGAGCTGTCGGCGCTGGCGGCGGCGGTCCCCGCGAACATCAAGTTCGGGACGTCCGGCTGGTCCGCCGACGGCTGGGCGGGTGACGTGTATCGGCGCGCCTACCGCGGCGCCCAGCTGGCGGCGCGACTCGAGGAGTATGTCCGCTACCCGCTGTTCCGGATGGTGGGCGTCAACACGGCGTTCTACGAATCCCCCTCGGAGACGATTCTCGACGGCTATGCGCGGGTGTTACCGCACGGCTACGCGTGCAACGCCAAGGTGTGGGACCGGATCACGGCGCGGCGGTTCATCCGCGACCGGCGCTGGGGCGGCGACGCCGGCCAGCTCAATCCGGACTTCCTGAATGCCCGGCTGTTCCGCGACAAGGTGCTGCAGCCGTATGCGCGCGTGTTCAGGCATCAGGTGATCTCGTTCGTGTTTCAGTTTCAGGCCATGCGCGGTCCGGACCTGCTCGGCGCCGCGGAGTGGGCGGAGCGGCTGGACCAGTTCCTCGCCCAGCTGCCGAACGACTGCCGCTACGCGGTCGAGCTGCGCAACGCGGAGCTGCTGACGGCGGCGCATGGTGAGGTGCTGCGGCGCCACGGCGTCGCGCACGTGTTCAATTCCTGGACCGAAATGCCGCCGATCGGCACCCAGCTCGACCTGCCTTGGACGCTGGGCGGTGGCGGGGGTGGGGGGGGCGGGGGGGGCGCCGGGTTCACGGTCGCGCGCGCCCTGATGAAGCCGGGGCGCAAGTACGCGGAGGCGGTGCGGCTGTTCGAGCCGTACGACCGGGTGCGCGAGCCGCAGCCGGAGCTGCGGCGGGATCTGTTGCGGCTGATGCGAGCGGCGCACGCCCAGGGGATCGAGGCGCTGATCCATGTGAACAACCGTGCCGAAGGGAACGCCCCCGGGACGGTGCGCGCGCTGGCCGAGATGTGGGTGAAGCCGGCCGCGCCCGGGTCATAGTCTCAACTCGCCCTGCGTCGCCGGTCGCCGCGGTCGATAGCGATCCACCATTCCCTCGTTTACAGGAAACCCGAATCGCGTCTGCAGCCGCCTGATGCGCGCGCCGAGGGCCCGCGCGTACGTGCGCGGCACGCCGCTGTGGCGCGCGTAGGCGCGGCGGTAGCGCTCGGGGAGATCGGGGAAGTGCGCCTCGAGCACGGGGAGGAAACGGTCGCGGACCGCGGGATAGAGCCGCAGCGGACCGGCGTGGACGAACCTGGCGCCGGCCTCCCGGGCCGCCCGGAAGAGCGCTTCCAGGTGGGGACGGTCGTCCGTGATTCCCGGAAGGACCGGCGCCACGATCAGCCCGGCGTTGATCCCGGCCGCCGTGAGCTTCTGGAGCGCCCGCAGCCGCGCCGCGGGTGTGGGCGAGCGGGCCTCGAACTGGCGGATGACCCGCGCGTCCACGGTGATCAGCGAGACGTAGACCTCGAGATCGCTGCGCTGCTGGATGTCACGCAACAAGTCGACGTCGCGCGCTACGAGCGGGCTCTTCGTGATGATCCCGAGGTTCAGACCGTCGCATCGTGCCAGCCGCTCGAGGACCCGCCGCGTGAGCCGGAAGCGTCGCTCCGCGGGCTGGTAGGGATCGGTGGCCGTACCGATGACGATGGGGGCGGTCGGGCGGTCAGGCGGACCGGCGGTCCGAAGGTACCGTCGCAAGTCCGCCTCTAGCGCGGCGACGAGACGCGACTTCACGAAGATCCTCCGCTCGAATGCCTCCCAGCCGTGGGGCCCGCGAAAATCGCGGAACTCGGCCTCGCTGAGCCTGCCGGCGTCGCGCGCCCGCTCGACGGCGTAGCGGTGCGCATAACGAGCGTAGCAATACGTGCACCCGAACTCGCACCCGATGTACGGATTGAGCGACCAGAAGTCCACGCCCGTTTGCTGCGGCGAGTTGAGCACGGACCGAGGCGCGAGCTCGACGAACTTCGTGCCGCGGAGACGCTCATCGAGCACCGGAAGGGCGGACGGACGGCATGGCGGTACGGCGGTAAGCAGCTGCAGCTGCTCGGATCGCTTCGCTCGGTTTGACTTCCGGTCGCGTACCGCCATACCGCCATACACCGCCGTACGGCCTTACCGGCCGCTCAGCCGCATCTCGCCCACCCGCATTGCACGCACACCAGGCACCCCGACTGGCGAGTCAGACCGGCCCCGCAATCGGGGCAGGGGGACGTTTGCGACGGGGGACGGGAGAGGGGCGAAGGGTTGGGCAGCTCAAGCGGCACCTGCATGTTCACTCCGACGCTTCGGGATTTGTTCGGGTCGAGGGTCCAATATGATGGGGCGGCGAGCTATCGGCAAGAGTCGCGACCGGTTACTGTAAGCCGATGGGAAGCAAGCGGATAGCGTTCCAGGGCGAGCCGGGCGCGTACTCCGAGGAAGCGCTATTCCTGCTGCACCCAGATGCAGAGCCGCAGCCCCATCGCGAGTTCCGCGATGTGGCGCTGTCGGTCCTCGAGCGCCGCAGCGACTTCGGTCTCCTGCCCATCGAGAACTCGCTCGTGGGGTCCATCGCGACGAACTTCGACCTGATCGCCGAGTCGGGTCTCACGGTCGTCGGCGAGGTAGTGAGCGCCGTACATCATTGTTTGCTCGGGCTGCCGGGCGCGACGCGCACGGCGCTGCGGCGGGTGCTGTCGCATCCCGTGGCGCTCGCGCAGTGCGAGCGGTTCCTGCGCGAGCTCGAGGGTGTCGAAGTGGTGGCGTTCTATGACACGGCCGGCGCGGCGGCGGAGGTGGCGCGGCGCGGCGAGCGGTCGCTGGCCGCGATCGCCGGCGCGCTCGCAGCGCGGCGCTACGGGCTCGCGATCCTGGCCGAGCGAGTCGAGGACGAACCGCACAACCAGACGCGGTTCTTGCTCGTGGGGCGGGACCCCGCGCCGCCCGCCGCGGGCGTGCCGGCGAAGACGACGCTGCGGCTCAAGCTGCCGCACCGGCCGGGCACGCTGGCCCGCGCGCTCGCGGCGTTCGCCGCGGCCGGGCTCAACCTCACGAAGCTCGAGAGTCGTCCCGACCGCACGACGCCGTGGGAGTATCTGTTTTACCTGGACGTGGAGGCGCGGGCGGCGGATGGCGCGATGACCGCGGCCCTGCGCGAGCTGGAGGCGCAGGGCGCGGTGGTGATGGTGCTGGGCAGCTACCCGCGCTTCACGCCGCCCGCTTGACCATCGCCCGCCACCCGAAGTACACCGGCACGCCGAGCAGCACGAGGCCGAGCCCCAGTACGCTGTACGTGCGCGTCGCGTCCTGGGCGAGGAGATCGGCCGCGATCAGGCCCGTCATCACGAGATAGAGCGCGGGGAGCCATGGATAGCCCGGCGCGCGCACCGGGCGGTCCGCCGTGGGTCGCTTGACGCGCAGGCCGAACAGGCCGATGGCGGTGAGCATGTAGAACACCAGCGCCGCGAAGATGACGAAGTTGAGCAGATCGCCGTAGGTGCCGGACATGCACAGCACGCTCGTCCACACCCCCTGCACGATCAGGGCGAGCGCGGGCGTCCGGTAGCGCGGGTGGAGCACGCCGGCGGAGCGGAAGAACAGGTCGTCGCGCGCCATGGCGTAGTACACACGCGCACCCGACAGGATGAGCCCGTTGTTGCAGCCGAACGTCGAGATCATGATCGCCGCCGCCATGAGCGTGAGCCCGGGCTGGCCGAGGATCGCCTGCAGCGCCGCGGTGCCGACGCGGTCCTGGGGGGCGTGGGCGATCGCCGCGGCGGGCAGCACGTTCAGGTAGGCGACGTTCGCGAGCAGGTACAGCAGCGTCACGATCAGCACGCCCACCCCCATCGCGAACGGCAGGTCCTTCTGGGGGTCCTTCAGCTCGCTCCCCGCGAACCCCACATTGTTCCAGGCGTCCATTGAGAAGAGCGAACCCACCATGGCCGCCCCGATGGCGCCGAGCCCGACCGCAACGCCGCCCGTGGCCCAGAAGTTAGCGCCGAAGTTGGCCGCGAGCGCCTCGGCATGCCGGCCGATGGTCAGCCCCAGCAGAATCAGCGCGGCGAGGGCGGCGGTCTTGATCGTCGTGAGCGTCGTTTGGATGACGGCGGCGGTCTTGACCCCGCGCACGTTGATCCAGGTGAGGAGGGCGATCGACAAGATCGCGAGCACGCGTTGTCCCGAGAGGCCCACCGGGTAGGGGCCAAGCACGAGCGCACCGAGGTGCAGGGTGACGGTGTTGCCCAGGAAGAGATCCGGCGAGAGCGACGGGAACAACACTGCCGTGAACCGGGCGAACGCCACCGCGACGGCCGCGATCGTGCCAGTCTGGATGACCACGAACAGGGTCCAGCCGTACAGGTAGCCGAACAGCGGCGAGATGCCCTCGCGCAGGTAGACGTACTGGCCGCCGGCGTGGGGGAAC
>WNGR01007853.1_pt1 | contig 11298 bp, 8 predicted proteins | sample 5407581 | NCBI WGS metagenome assembly WNGR01 (sample SAMN13153383, study PRJNA577476) | soil metagenome | isolation source: 80 cm soil or saprolite under Garry oak tree replicate 2 | place: USA:California | collected 2016-06-15 | reverse complement strand
ATCGTCGACGCCGTGAGCCTCAAAATTCCCAAACTAGGGGGCCTGCGCAACGCACTCGCCGCGGCGCGCATCTGCGAGGCAGGCCATGTCAAGTTCCGGCTCGGTGCCCACGTGGGCACGCGTCTCCTCAACGCGCATGCGATCCACCTGGCGGCGGCGCTGCCGCTGATGGATTACGCCTGCGAACTCGGCGAGTTCAGCCGCATGTCCAACGACCCATTCGCCGGCATCGAGGTGGTCGACGGCGTCCTCACCGTCCCCGACCGCCCGGGCTGTGGTGTCGAGCCGGTCGCGGGTGCGCGCGGCGAGAAGCGCGCAGGCGCCGCATAGGACAGTCCGTTTAGCGGTCCTTGCCGCGTGCTGCCCTCGCCTGCTCGGCCAGATATCGACGTAGTCGCTCGCGGACCTCGTTCGCCTGCTCCGGAGTCCAGCGACGGAATCCCTCGCCGGACTTCATGCCGAGCTTGCCGGCTTTGACCTTCTCGCGCAGGAACGGATGTGGCTCCGCCGTGCGATCGAGGTCGGCGACCAGAACCTCGCTGATGTCGAGGGTGAGGTCGAGGCCCACGAGGTCGGACTGTTCGAACGGCCCGAGCACCGCCATGCGGGCGCCGAAGCCGCTCTTGACCACGGTGTCGATCGTCTCCGCGTCCGCCACCCCCGCGGCAAGAAGCGCGATCGCCTCGCGCTTGAGCGCGTGCTGCAGCCGGTTGCCGATGAAGCCCGGGATGTCGCGCCGCACATGCACCGGCTTCTTTCCTGCCGCGGCCAGCAACGCGATGGTGCGGCGCACGACCTCGTCCGCCGTTTGCTCGGTCTGGATGACTTCGACCAGCGGCACCAGATGGGGCGGATTCCAGAAATGGGTGCCGACCACCCGCTCGCGGTGTTCGAGATTGCGGCCGATCTCGGTCGAGGGAATGGCCGAGCTGTTGCTGGCGAGGATGGTGTCGGGCGCAACAAGATCTTCCAACTCGGCGAAGATGCGCCGTTTCAATTCGAGCTTCTCGGGCGCAGCCTCGAACACGAAATGGGCAGAGCGAACGGCGCTGGCAAGATTGTCATGGACGCTGATCCGATCGAGCACTGCCGGCGCATCGCCGAGGAGGTCGATGATGGCCCGCAGACGCTGCGCGAGCGACGCTCGCGTTTCCGCGGAAGGCTCGAATATGCCCACGTCATGGCCGGCGGCTGCGAGGAGATAGGCAATGCCGTGGCCCATGAGGCCAGCGCCGACCACGCCGATCGTCTGCTTGTTCACGCACATCCTCCGACGCGAGCGCCTTCGGCTCTACCCCGCCGTGTAGCCGCCATCGACATACATGATCTGCCCGGTGCAAAAATCCGACGCCGGCGAGAGCAAATAGATCGCCATCCCGATCAAATCCTCGACCTCGCCGAGCCGCCCGAGCGGGATGCGCGAGAGCGAACGCGCCCGGGTCTGCTGGCCGAGCTGGTCGTCGCCATACATCCAGGCCGTGAGCTTGGAGCGGAAGACGGTCGGCGCAATGGCATTGACCGTGATGCCATGCTTCGCCCATTCGGTCGCCAGCACGCGAGTGAGCGAGTCGGTCGCGCCCTTCGAGGCGCAGTAGCCGGTGTAGCCCGAATAGTTGCCATGCCGACCGCGCACCGAGGACATCAACAGCACCTTGCCGCGCAGCTTGTTGCTGATCCAGTGGGTGCCGACCGCCTTGGCCATGAACCAGATGCCGCGCACATTGGCGTCCATCACCGCCTGCCAGTCTTCGTAGGCGAGCTCGTGGATGAAGCCCGGCTTGTTCATGCCCGAGGCGACCACGAGCTGATCGACGCGGCCGAAGCGCGCGAGCGCGGCCTCCAGCATGGCTTGCGCGTCGTCCAGGCTGTCCGGCCGCCGCACGATGGTCTCGGCCTCGCCGCCGACCTCGCGCACCTCGGCCGCGACCTGATCGAGCTCGTTCTTGGTTCCCGACGCGAGCAGGAGCTTGCCGCCGAGCGCGCCCAGCGCGATGGCGCAGCCGCGCCCGAAGGCGCCCGACGCACCGGTGACGATCGCGACCTTGTCTTTGACGTCGAAGAGCGAGAGCGGATGGCGCAGCGGTTCGGAAATCATGGTCGTCACCGCCCGCTCTCGAAACGGAACGTCTGCCGCGGGTCGAGCACGGCGACGACCCGCAGCGCGCAGCCCTCGCCGTCCGGCCAGCGCCATGGGAAGGCGAAGAAGGTGCAGCGTTTGCCGGTGATCTTGTCGAGATCGCCGCCGATATTCTCGATGCCGGGGATGCCGTTGGTCATCATGATCTTGTGCGCCGGCTCCCAATAGGGGAAGTCCTCGATGATGTCGCGCCCGGTCGCGGCCCTGTATTCGTCATTGAGATGCGGTTGCGCGGGCCCAGGCCCATGCGGTCCGAGAAAAGTGCCGAGCGGGTGGTCGAGCGCCTGCACGTCGATGCCCACGAGCTTGACGCCGCGGGCGACGATCCACTCCGCCGCGTCCTTGTAGAGGCCGGGCGAATAGGCGAAGTAATCGGGATTGTCGCCATATTTGTGGTGGCTGCCGGTGTTGATCATCAGAATGTCGTTCTTGCGGATTTTCGGCTCCGCATGTTCGAGATCCTTCGGCGTGATCACCTCCCACTTCCCCTTCGGGATCGAGACTGCGACGCCGGTGCCGAAGAAGCGCCATAGCGGGTAGCCGGTGATGGTCGGCTGGTTCTCCTGCACATGGATGGGCGCGTCCATGTGAGTGCCACGGTGCATGATGCCTTCGAATTGCTGCACCAGGAGGCCATCCTTGGCATGAAATTCGAGCACCCTCACATTGAGGTTCGCGCGCGAAGGCCATTGCGGCATGCCGTGGCCCCAGCGGTGGGTAAGGTCGTAGAACTGCAGCTCTTTCGTGCTCGACGGGGCCATATTCATCCCTCAGAACTACTGTGTCCCGGATGCGGTGCAGCGCGACGCGCACGCAAACAAGTGTACGCAGTCAGCACAGGCTCGACCGCGTGCGCGTCGTGGTGCACCGCTGATCCGGGACCGCCACATACACCGAACTTGTGGCGCACCGAGTCTGGGGCGGTCCCGTGTCTGCAGCGCATCACTTCGTGCTGCGCTGCGCACGGGACACAAGCGGGTCGTTTGCCGCGCACGCTCAACGCTCCTCGCCCGTCTCCAATCGATAGTTTCCGCTCGGATCGAAGATCGCGACCAGGCGGATGACGCAGGCGTCGCCCTCATGCCAGCGCCATGGGAAGCCCTGAAACGTGCAGCGCTTGCCCGTGACCTCGTCGAGGTCGCCGCCGATGTTCTCGATCGTGGGGATGCCGGCGGCGAGCAGCGCGCGGTGCGCCGGGTTCCATTCCGGGAAATCCTCAATCGCCTGGCGTCCGGTCGCCCGCTGGTATTCCGGCAGCAGGTACTTGATCTGCGGACCGTTGCGGTGCGGGCCGATCGAGGTTGCGAGCGGATGATCGACAGTGGCGCTGTCGACGCCGACGAGCTTCACCCGCTTCTGCACCAGCCACTGCGCGGCGCGCTTGCTCAGGCCCGGCGCATGGCCGAAATATTCCTTACTGTCCGAATATTTGCGGTGCCAGCCGGTGTTGATGAGAACGATATCGCCGGCGAGGATTTCGGGCTGCGCGCGTTCCAGATCCGCAGGCTCGACCTGTTCCCACTTGCCTTTCGGGATCGAGACCACCACGCCGGTTCCGAAGAATCGGTCGAGCGCAAGATCGCCGACGGCGTCCGTGTCCGGCAAGAGGTGGATCGGCGCGTTCACGTGGGTCGAGGTGTGGAAGATGGTCGTGATCTTGTGCGTCATCACGCCCTGCTTGGCGTGATAGGTGATGCGCTCGAGCTTGATTTCCTCGTAGCCGGGGAAGATCGGCGTATACATTCCCCAGGGATGGCTCAGCTCGTAGAATTCGAGCCCGGCATCGGGATCCGTCACCACCGCCATCTCAGCTCCCCTCTTTCTTCAGCGACCATTCGCCGTTCTGGCCGCGGTCGAGCCTTCCGCCTTCGCGCAGCGCCTCGAGCTCGACCACGATCTCGCGGCCATCGTTGCTGCCGAGCGTCGCCATCAGCTCGGTGAAATGCATCGGCCGCGTTTCGAGCGCCTGCTCGACGGTCTTGAACCGCGGCAGAGCTTCGATCCGTGGCGCGCGCGTGACAAGGGCCTCGACCCCGCCGCGCGCCAGCGGCCCGGTCAGATCGAAGCCCGCTTTGGTCGTGAGCCGGTCGGGCCCTGCGGTCACATCCATCGGGAACGCCATCTGCCCCGCGGAGACGACAAGGTCGCGGTCGGCGCGGAACCGGTTCGCCATCGCCCACTCGACCTCCTCGTCCGAAAACACGTCGATGTCCTCGTCGAGGATGAAAACATGCTTCAGGAAAGGGATCGCAAGCAGCGCCGCGATCGCGGCCCGGGATTGGCCGGGCGGCTCGCGCCGAAGCGCGACCCGCGCATGCAGCAAGCCGCTCGCGCTCGGCACCGCATAGACGGCGACCGGCGCGATCGAGGCCTCGGCCAAGGTCTGCCAGATCCGGGCTTCGGTGAGGATCGCGCATTGGTGGGCGTGTTCGGTGCGGGCGAGATGACGGGCGCCATGCAAAACCGTCTGGTGCAGGACATCCTTGCGCATCGTGATCGCGGTGACCTCAAACACAGGATCGAGATGCGCCGGTCCGTAATAACCGAGAAACTCGCCATAGGGACCTTCGATCTCGGTATAGCCCGCCTTGCCGAAATAACCTTCGATGACGAGTTCGGCATCCGCCGGCACCGGGAGGCCGTTCGACACGCCGCGCACCATCGGCAAGGCCTCGCCGCGAAGCCTCCCGACCAGCTCGAACTCGTCGAGCGGAAGGCGCACACAGGCGGCCAGGAAATCGATCGGATGCGAGCCAATGGCGAAGTTGACCGGCAGATGCTCCCCGCGCGCGACGGCTTCGAGAAACATCCGCTTGAGGTCGGACATCTGCGTGAGGTTCGAGCGCATGGTCCGGCGGCCGCGCAGCATCAGTCGGCGGCAGCCGACATTGCGCTTGCCGGTGACGGGATCGACCGCATAGTCGATGGCGGAAGAAATGTAGGGAGCGCCGTCGTATTGGTGCTGCACATGGAACGGGAGCCTGGTGAGATCGATCTCATCGCCGGTGATGACGATCTCCTGGACCGGCGCGTCGTCATGCGTAATCTCGATCACCTGCTGCGGACACTTCATCCGGCGCGCGTATTCGTGCGCGATGAGCCGCTCATCGGCAAGCCCGAAGGCCGCGGCGTAGCGGTGGCGGCTGCCGCCGACTGCGCCGACGATCTCGAAGTGCTCGGGCCCGACATCCTTGAACAGGCTCGCCTTCGGGGAGGTTTCGATGATCGCGCTGATCTCGGACAAGGCGACCGCCTCATCGTGGACGTCCACCTCGCCGAGGTCGATCAGACGTTCGACGAAATTGCGGAGGCGAAACTTGTCGAGATCGACGCGCGCAGCTGAGGACATTGGTGCCACTTCGCCAATTCGTGCCTGGTCCGACTGCGCAGCTCCCGGTGCGGCTATTTCACCCATATCAGAGAAGCGAGAGCCGGTACAAACGAGTTCCCAAGCCGCGGAATCTCCCCTAGCATCGCTGCAAATCGCCGCCGCGTTGCGGGCCGGCAGCGGTCAAGACCGCACAGAAAGGAGCACCGAATGATCGCGTTTCCTCGACAGCGCACCATCATCATTGCATCGCTTGCGGCTTTGCTCGCGAGCATCGCGGCATCGCCTGTCGAGGCCGATCCGGTGGCCGATTTCTACCATGGCAAGACGATCAACCTGATCATCGGGACCTCGATCGGCAACGACTACGACTTCCGCGCGCGGCTCATCGCGCGCCACCTCGGCCGCCATCTTCCGGGCCAGCCGACCATCGTTCCGCAGAACATGCCCGGCGTCGGCGGCGTGAAGGCGGCGAACTACATCGCCTCGATCGCCCCGCGCGACGGCAGCGTGCTGCACATGATCATGTCCAACATGATGTCGGCCCAGGCGGTCGGCGCCCAGGGGGTCGAGTTCGACATCCGCAAATTCTTCTGGGTCGGCAACACCACCAGCACGCCGAATGTGACCAATTCCTGGTACACGACCGGCATCACCTCGATCGAGCAGGTCAAGACCAGGCCATTGATCGTCGGCGCTCCGACCGGCACCGCGGGCGTGACCTATGCGACCGCGATGAATGCGCTCGCGGGCACCAAGTTCAAGCTCGTCACCGGCTATCCAGGCGGCAACGAGGTCAATATCGCCATGGAACGGGGCGAGGTCGAGGGCCGCGCCTCCAACTCCTGGGCGTCGTGGAAATCAACTCACCCGGAATGGCTCGCCGAGAAAAAGCTCATCGTCCTGGTCCAGGTCGGGCTCAAGCGCATCGCCGAATTGCCCGATGTTCCGCTCCTTTCGGAGCTCGCCGGCAACGACCTCGACCGCAAGGTCTTGACCTTTCTGTCCGCGGACACCGCGATCTCGCGCTCGCTCGTGACCACTCCGAACACGCCCGCCGATCGGGTCGCGGCCTTGCGCCAAGCCTTCGACGCGACGATGAAGGATCCTCAATTCCTCGCCGAAGCCGGCAAGGCACAGATCGACATCAGCCCGATGACGGGCGAAGAGTCGCAACGGATCGCAGACTCGATCGTCAACACGCCGCCCGAGGTCATCGCCCGCGCGAAGGTGGTCCTGGGAGACTTGCTGAGGTAGCTGGGAGCCATGCCGACGTTGCGGGCCCCCAAAGGGAGACCGACGCCGTGAACAGGAGAGCATTCCGCCTGACCGGAGCGTTGACCGCGGGCCTCGTGAGCTTCGGTGCGAGCGCGCATGCGCAGCAAGCAAAGCTGGAAGAAGCCATCATGGCGGTGCCGGTCGTGGGCCTCGCCTTCAGCCTCGGCTATCTCGCGGACGACCTCAACCTTTGGGAGAAGCACGGCATCAGGATGAAGACCGTGGAGATTTCCGGGATCGGGGCGATGAACTCGGTGATCTCGGGCTCAACCCAATTCACCCAGTCGTCGGGGAGCGCCATCACCCGGGCCGCCGCGCGCGGACAACGCCTGCTCACGATCGTCGAGACCCTCGACCGGCCGAGCGTGCAGGTCGTCCTGCGCAAGGACCTCGCGGCCGGTTTCGACCCCAAGGCGCCGCTCGAAAAGCGGGCGCAGGCGCTCCGCGGCCGCACCATCGCAGTCGATGCCGTCAACTCCATCATCCATGCCTATGTGCGGTTTCTCGCCAAGCGGGCGGGCTTCGATCCCGAAGACATCCGCATCGCGGTGCTGCAGCCGCCCAACATGCTGGTGTCGCTGCAGACCAAGGCGATCGACGGTTTCGCGATGGCGCCGCCTTGGGCGCAGAAGCCCGTGCTCGACGGTGAGGCAGTGATGCTCGCGAGCGGCCCCGACGGCGACCCGCCCGAACTGGCGCCTTTCGTCAATACCGCCGTCGCGACCAAGCCCGAGACCTGCGAGAAACGCAGGGCACTGTGCGAAGGCGTGGGCAGGACCTTCCGCGAGGCGGTCGCCTTGATGCTCGATCGCCCGGGCGAGGCGCTGCCGCTCCTGAGGAAACGCTTCGCCCAGTTCGACGAACGCCAGATCGCCGCCGCCTTCGAGGACATCCGCAAGATCACCCCGCGCTCGCTCCTGGTGACCAAGGCCGGGCTCGAGAACGCGGAACTCTTCAACATCGAAGCGGGGTTGCTGAAGCCGGAGGAGAAGCTCAAGTCCTACGACGGGCTGTTCACCGATCAGTTCGTGCGCTGATCTAAGCTTCAATCCGATCACCTTGGCTCAGCCATTGTGCACGTTCGTCATTGCCGGGCTTGACCCGGCGATCCATCGCATAAAAACCTTATGCGAAGAAGATGGATTGCCGGGTCAAGCCCGGGGGTGACGACCGAATAGTGCGTCAAGAAGAACGAAACCCGCTTCTAAGCTAGCGTCTAGGGGACAATGCCCGGTCATGACTACGATCCGCATCGAGCGCGACAATGACCAGTGACATGGCCGCGGCTCTTTTCGGCCGGCCGATCATGCGGGTCGAAGATGCGAGGCTGTTGCGGGGAGCGGGCCGGTTCGTCGACGACATCGAGCTTCCGGACCTCATGCACGCGGCCTTCGTGCGCAGTCCGGTCGCCCACGCGCGGCTTCGCGGCGTGGATTGCGCGAGAGCGCGCAGCCTGCCCGGCGTGCGAGCCGTCCTGACCCATCGGGACCTGCGTCCCTTGCTCACCTCCAACACGGTTCCACTCGCGCTGCCGGTCGCGGCGATCCGGTTCCATGTCGATCCGAGCTATCTCGCGGAGAAAGAGCTGTGCTACGTCGGTGAGCCCGTCGCACTGGTCGTGGCGGAGAGCCGAGCCATTGCGGAGGACGCGGCGAGCCTGGTCGAGCTCGACTACGAGCCGCTCCCTGCCGTGCTCGACCCGCGCGCGGGGCTCGAGCGCGACGCGCCCAAGGCCCGGCTCGACTGCCCCGATAATCTCGTCGCCCGTTGGACGATGAAATACGGCGATATCGAGGGCGCCTTCGCCAGCGCCGCGCATCGGGTCTCCGAGCATTTCCGCATTCACAAGGGCGGCGGCCATTCGATCGAGGGGCGCGGTGTCGTCGCCCGCTTTGACGCCGCCGAGCATCTGCTCACGGTCTGGGACTCCACCCAGATGCCGCACAAGGTCAAACGGGTGCTGGTCGAGGCGCTCGGGCTTGGGGAGCACCAGGTGCGCGTGATCGCGCCCGAGGTCGGGGGCGGATTCGGCCCGAAGAATCCGTTCTATCCGGAGGAGCTGGTCGTGCCTGCGGCCGCGCTGTTGCTCGCGTACCCGCTCAAATGGGTCGAGGATCGCCGGGAGAGTTTCACCGCCACCAATCACGAGCGGGAGCAGGATTGGGAGGTCGAGGCCGCCGTCAGCGCGCAAGGCAAGCTCGCCGCGATCCGCGGCCATCTTCGCCACGACCATGGTGCCGCCACGCCGTCAGGCCTCTCGCTGCCCCAGAACGCGACCACAAATCTGCTCGGGCCTTATGTCCTCCCGGCGCTGCAGCTCGAAGTTTCCTGCTGCCTCACCAACATGGTCCCGGCGACCTCAACCCGCGGCGCTGGCCGGCCCCAGGGCACGTTCGTGATGGAGCGCCTCATCGACCGCATCGCCGACGAACTTGGAATTGGGCGCGACGAGGTGCGGCGGCGAAATCTCGTTCCGCCGGACAGGATGCCTTACGTCACGGAGGTCAAGACCCGCGACGGGCTGCCGATGACCTATGACAGCGGCGACTATCCCGAATGCCAGCGGCGCGCGCTCGCCGCGGCGGGCTGGACCGATTTCCCGGCGCGGCGCGAGGCGGCGTGGCGGGAGGGCCGTCGCATCGGCATCGGAATTGCGAATTATGTCGAGGGCACCGGCCGCGGCCCGTTCGAAAGCGCGAGGGTTGAGATCGGCCCCTCGGGCAAGATTTTTGTGGCCACGGGCGCGGCGGACCAGGGCCAGGGCACGCATACGATGGTGGCGCAACTCGCGGCCGAGGCGCTCGGCGTGCGCCCCGAGGACATTCACGTGACTGCTGGCGATACCGCTGCGAGCCCCCTTGGCCTCGGCGCCTATGCGAGCCGCCAGGCGGTCACCGCGGGAAACGCCGTGCATCTCGCCGCCCGCATGGTGGCCGAGAAGGCGCGACAGGCGGCGTCCTCGATGCTCGAAGTCGCGCCCGACGATCTCGAACTTGTCGATGGCACCGTGCGGGTCAAAGGCGTCGCCAACCTCAAGCACACGCTCGGCGAGGTCGCGCATGCGCTGCAAGGGGTGGCGGGATTTTCGCTCCCTGGCAACATGACACCGGGTCTATCGGCGTCGAGCGACTACCAGCCGCCCGCGATGACCTATACCAACGGGACCCATGTGGTGGAGGCCGAGGTCGACTGCGAGACCGGAGAGGTGCGGCTCAGGCGCTACCTCGTGGTCCACGATTGCGGCCGCATGATCAATCCGATGCTGGTCGAGGGCCAAGTCCATGGCGGCGTCGTGCATGGCATCGGCGCGACCCTCTACGAATGGATGCGCTATGACGATTCGGGGCAACCCCTGACGGTGACCTTGGCGGACTACCTCCTCCCCACGTCCGACGTCGTTCCGCCGATCGAAATCCATCACATGGAATCGCCGACGCCGCTCAACCCGCTCGGCGTCAAGGGCGCGGCCGAGAGCGGCACCATCGGCGCTCCGGCTGCGATCGTCTCGGCCATCGAGGATGCGCTGCGGCCGCTCAAGGTGCGGATCAGGGATCTGCCCGTGACCCCGGAGCGCCTGCTTGCCTTGATCCGCGCGGCACAAAATAGTCCGGCGTGATATGACAGAACGAGACCAACAGGAACGACTGCCATGACCGACCGCAGCAATGTCGCGCCCCACATCGCCTATGACGATCTGCGCGAGTGGCTCGTCGAGGCCGAACGGCTCGGCGAAGTGCGCACGGTGCGCGGGGCGAGCTGGCAGGAGGATATCGGGCTTGCCGCCGAAGCCGTTCTGCGGGCGGAAAATGGTCCCTGCGTCGTGTTCGAGGACGTGCCCGGCTGTCCGAAAGGATTTCGGGTGCTCATGAACATGTTCGCGGGCAAGCGCCGCAACATGACCTTCGGCTTCCCCGAGCACCTGAGCAAGTGGGAGCTAAGTGACGCCTACCGGGAGGCCTATCTGAGCGAGCAGAAAATCATCCCGCATGAGATCGTCGAGGACGGGCCCGTGCTCGAGAACGTCATGCTGGGCGACGAGGTCGACGTCACCAAATTCCCCTCCCCGATCTGGCACGAGAAGGACGGCGGCCGCTACATCGGCACCGGCACCTACAGCATCACGCTCGACCCCGAGGAGAATTGGCTCAATGCCGGCGCCTACCGGGCGCAGGTGCACGACCGCAATACGGTCGGGGTGGTCATGGCCAAGGGCCACCATGGTTTCATCCACCGCGAGAAATATTTCGCCCGCGGCGAGGCGATGCCGGTGGTGATGGTGCTGGGCGGCGATCCGATCGCCTTCTTCTATGGCGGCGTGGAGGCGCCCTATGGTGTGTTCGAGCTCGACATCGTCGGCGGCATGCGCGGGCGGCCGACCCGGATGGTGCGCGGCAAGGTCACCGGCCTCCCCTTCCCGGCCAATGCCGAGATCGTGCTCGAAGGCTATGTCGCGCCCGACCGGACGCATCCGGAAGGACCGTTCGGCGAATGGACCGGGCATTACGCTGGCGGGAAGCGGCAGATGCCGGTGCTCGACATCAAGGCGATCTACCAC
>WNGR01013364.1_pt1 | contig 11300 bp, 9 predicted proteins | sample 5407581 | NCBI WGS metagenome assembly WNGR01 (sample SAMN13153383, study PRJNA577476) | soil metagenome | isolation source: 80 cm soil or saprolite under Garry oak tree replicate 2 | place: USA:California | collected 2016-06-15 | reverse complement strand
TTGGCATCCCTTGTGCCGGTTGGAACACCTAATTTTTGAGGATCGTCGGAACGCTTTTCGGAGGACGTTATGCGCGTTGTGTTGAGCCGGTCGGCAAAGGCTTTTGCAATTTTTCTGGCAGTGCCACTTGCGGCCGCGTTGGTCGCTTGCAACTCCAGCCAGTCCTCGCAGACTGTGACGCTGAATGGTGCGGGCAGCACGTTTGTTTATCCGGTGATGTCGCGATGGACTCAGGGGTTCCATGAGACTCACAAGGACATTCAGATCAACTATCAGTCGATTGGATCAGGCGGCGGACTACAGCAGGTAAAGTCGGGCACGGTGGATTTCGGAGCGTCCGACTACGCGTTGGACGACAAGGCACTGGGCGACATGAAGCCGGTACTGCAGATTCCTGAGACCGCGGGGCCAGTGTGCCTTACGTACAATTTGCCGGGCCTGACGCAGCCGTTGCAGTTGTCGGCGGACGTGATTGCGGGCATGTTTCTGGGCACGATCAAAAGCTGGCAGGATCCGATGGTGAAGAAGGACAATCCGGGTCTGACGCTGCCGAATACGAGGGTAGTGATCGTGCACAGGAGTGATGGGTCGGGTACGACAGCTGCGTTTACAACGTATCTTTCGGCAGTTTCGGCGGATTGGAAGTCTAAAGTGGGGCAAGGCGGAGCGGTGTCGTGGCCCGCTGGAATGGGCGGCAAGGGCTCAGAGGGCGTGACCGAGGAGATTCGGCAATCGCCGGGCTCGATCGGTTACGTCGAGTTGACATATGCGCAGCAGAACAAGCTTCCGGTGGCAAACATCAAGAACCTCGCAGGAAAGTACGTTCAGCCGAGTACCGTCAGCACGACTGCCGCGATTTCGGGCTATGCGGATGCGCTGACCAAGGATCCGAGGACGCCGATCGTGAATCCGCCGGCGTCGGCTCCCGATGCGTACCCGATCTCTACGTTGACGTTCCTGATCATTCCGAAGGATGGGACGGATGCGGTGAAGCGATCCGCGCTGAAGAAGTTTGTGGGCTACATCATCTCGGATGGACAGACGGCTGCCGGTGGATTGAACTACGCTCCATTGCCGGACTCGGTGCGGCAGTACGATCAGACGACGCTAAGCCAGATGACGGTGAACGGCGCGCCCGTGCAGTAGGGCTGGCGAGTTGGTCAATCCTCAGGCGAAGCTGAAGCCGCTGCGTGCTAGTGGGAGCGTTCGGATGCGGTTGCCGGTTGCGGCGAAGACGGCGTTGGCGATTGCGGGCAGAACCGGCGGCAGGGACGGTTCGCCCAGACCGGTCGGCGGAAATTCTGTCATGTGCCAGTGAATCTCGATGGTTGGGGTCTGCTTGAAGCGCAAAATAGGGTGCTGGTGGTAGTTGGTCTGTTGCACCCGGCCCTCGACGAGCGTGACTTCCTGGATCATCTGGCTCATGCCTTCGACGATTGCGCCCTCGACCTGAGCCTCCGCGCCGGAGGGATTGACAATCTGGCTGCCCACGTCGCCCGCCGCCCAGACGTGCTCGACGGTGATGCGATTTTGTGAGTCAACGGAGACTTCCGCAACTTCAGCGAAGTAGCCGGCGTGGCAATAGTGGCAAGCGAGGCCGAGGCCTTTGCCGGGGCTGCGCTTGCGGTTGGCCCAGCTGGATTTTTCGGCGACTAGTTGCAGTACGCCTTTCATGCGGTCGGGATTGAGTGAATCGGAGAAGCCTCGGCGGCCGCCTGCTTCGGGATTGGGCAGTGGAGCCGGCGTTGCGTTGAGCAGTTCGAGACGTACTTCAAGCGGATCGCGACCGGCAGCGGTGGCAATCTCGTCGATGAAGCCCTCGATGACCCAGGCGTAGGCGTTGTGGCCGGGGGCGCGGAGTGCTCCCGTGCGCAGCCACAGAGGTTGATTCGAAGAATAGAGCGCGTAATTCGCGATGCGGCCTGAGGGAAATTCGGTGGCATCGATGTTGGCGCCGGAGGCGAAGCGCGCACCGTCTCCGTAGCTGGCGAAGTGCTGGCGCCAGGCGATGACTTTGCCCTGCGCGTCGATCCCGGCCTTCATCGAATGCCAGGCGCCGGGCCGGTAGCAGTCGTGGGCGATGTCGTCTTCGCGCGACCAGAGTAGCTTGACCGGGACTCCGACTTGCTTGGCGATCCATGCGGCATCGACCATGTAGTCGTTGGACAAGCGCCGGCCAAAGCCGCCGCCGATACGGGTGATGTGCACCGTGATATCGCCGGCTGGAATGTTGAGTGCGCGGGCGACCTGTCCGCGGCCACCACCGGGCGACTGGCTGGGGACCCACATCTCCAGCTTGCCGTCTTTGAATGACGCGGTCGTTCCCTGCGGCTCGAGCGTGCCGTGCGCCAGGAATGGGTAGACGTAGTCGGCTTCGACCACTTTGGTGGGGCGGACTTGAGCGTTGCGTCCACGTCGCCGTAGCTGCGGAGAGTATTGGCGGGCGACGCCTTCAACATTTCGGCGGCGCGCTGGGCGAACTTCTCGCTGCTCTGCGTAACGCCGGCGCCGAAGTCCCAGTCGACCTTGAGGCTCTTGCGCGCAGACTGTGCCTGCCACCAGGTGTCGGCTACGATCGCGATGCCGGGTTCGAGGCCGGGGTCGGAGCCGACGTTGGGATTGGCTGCGATGGTGCCGTCAATGATGAATGCGTAACGGACGCCGGGGAGCTTCTTGATCTGGTCGAGGTTCGCGGACTTGACCTTACCTGCGAAGACGGGACACTTCGCAATGACGGCGTGCAACATGCCCGGCATGGCGACGTCGATGCCGAAGAGGGGCTTGCCGGTGACGATGGCGTGATTGTCAACGTTGGCGCGTCGGCTGCGAGTTCGCCGTAGCTGAAGGAGCGCTTGGACGCTGAGTGCAGGACACGACCGCAGTTCGTCGTGCATTCGGATTCGGCAACGGCCCAGCGCTTTGCGGCGACCGAGACGAGCATCTGCCGGCACGCAGCACCTACGCGGCGGAGAGGCAGATAGTTGTTCGGCGTTGAAGTGCTTCCGCCAGCGCCTTGTCCGCCGTAGCGAGTTTCGTCGAGGTCGCCCTGCTCGACGCGAATGGCGCTCCAATCGACGTCGAGCTCCTCGGCGATCATCATGGGCAGCATGGTCTTGACGCCCTGGCCGATCTCGGGCGACTTGGCCATGATGGTGACGGTTCCGTCGGGCGCGATTTTGATGAAGGCGCGGGGCGAGAGTTCGGGGCGCGATGAACCTTGTGCGGGGGCAAAGCGCGAGTCGAAGAGACCGAGCGCAAGGCCTCCACCGGCCAGCGCGCTTGTTTGCAGGAATGTTCGCCGATCGAGACGCATGAGGCCTCCGTTATTTCTTCTGGGCGGCTGCGCCCAATGTGCCCGCTAAAGCGGCTTGATGGACTGCCAGACGGATGCGCGGATAAGTGCCGCAGCGGCAGATATTTCCGTTCATCGCGGTGTCGATCTGCGCGTCCGTGGGATGCGGCGTGTGATCCAACAGCGCAGCGGCAGACATGATCTGGCCCGGCTGGCAGTAGCCGCACTGCGCGACGTCCGCCTGTTCCCATGCGACCTGAACGGGGTGCAGACCGTCCGGCGAGAGGCCTTCGATGGTGACGACGGCCTGACCGATAACGGAGCTGACCGCCGTCATACAGGAGCGCAGCGGACGGCCATTAACCAGCACCGTGCATGCGCCGCAGACGCCGATTCCGCAACCGTATTTGGCGCCTTTGAGGTCGAGCGTGTCGCGCAGAACCCAGAGCAGCGGCGTGTCCGGGGCGACATCGACGGTGGTAACGACGTTGTTGACCTTGATCTTCAGAGGCATCGCACTTCCCTGCTTCACGTCGGGGATGGATTGCAATCCTCTGAAATCTAGTCCAGTTACGGCTGGGCGGGATGTGACCCGGGTCACCGCTCGGAGTTCGGTGGGGCTTTACCCCCCGGGGAGGTATGAGGCTCGAGGCTTGAGGTATGAGGTGTGAGCGATCGGGTTTTATGGACCAGCTTTCAGCGATCGGCTTTCAGCGGTCGGCGGTCGGCACTGTGGAAAGTGAGTCCCCATGGTCGGCGCGGTAAGGCAGCATCGAACATGTTGGAGGAATTCGTAGTCGCTCCATTCGGTGACGGAGTTATGGTGCCACGGGTGGAGATGCAGGAGGGTCCGGCGTAAGTTGTTACAATCTCAGTTTGGGCTGACAGGGCTGAGAGCGAGATAGATGCTGCGATTTTCGACTGCGGGAGAGAGCCACGGCGAGAGCCTGGTGGCGATGGTGAGCGGGCTGCCGGCGGGCGTTCCGGTGGATCAGGCGTTTCTGGACCACGAACTTTGGCGGCGGCAAAAGGGTTACGGGCGCGGCGGCCGGATGCGGATCGAGCAGGACCGCGCGCACATTCTGAGCGGCGTTCGGCATGGCAAGACGATCGGGTCGCCGGTGGCGATGACGATTGCCAATAATGACTGGAAGAACTGGGAAGAGATTCTGCCGGTCGAGACGGGCGATCCGGCAAAGCATAAGGCCGTGGCTTCGCCGAGGCCAGGACATGCGGACCTGGCTGGAAGTTTGAAGTACGACTTTCCTGACGCCCGCTATGTGCTGGAGCGGGCGAGTGCGCGGGAGAGTGCTGCCCGGGTGGCTTGCGGGGCAATGGCGAAGATGCTGCTGCGGGCTTTGGGTGTCGAGGTGGCGAGCCATGTGATTCGCGTGGGCAAGGCGGAGCTTTCGCGGCCTGCGGAGTGGGCGGAGATTGCGGCGCTGGCGGAAAAGGATGAGGTTCTGCTGAGTTGCGTCGATGCCGAAGATGAAGCCCGGATGAAGCTGGAGGTTGATGTCGCGTTGCGGACCGGCGATACGGTTGGCGGCGTATTCGAGGTGGTAGTGCATGGGCTTGCGCCGGGCGTTGGCACTCACGCGAACTGGGACGAGCGGATGGATGGGCTGCTGGCGCAGGCGGTGATGAGTCTGCAGGCGGTGAAAGCAGTGGAGATTGGCCGGGGAGTGACGGCGGCTGAGTCTCTGGGGTCGGCGGTGCACGATGCGATAGGGTATGACAGCCAGGTTCAAGGTTCGAGGTTCGAGGTTCGAGGTGCGGCCGGCGATCAGCCATCAGCAAAGTTCACGGGGTTTACGCGGGAGCAGAATAATGCCGGCGGGATTGAGGGCGGCATTTCGAATGGCGAGGATGTAGTGGTGCGCGGGTACCTGAAGCCGATCTCGACGCTGCGGCGGCCGCTGGCTTCGGTGAGTTTCGCTACGCGGGAGCCGGTGAAGGCTGCTTACGAACGCAGCGACGTGTGCGTGGTTCCCGCAGCGGGCGTGGCAGCCGAGGCGATGGTCGCGCTGACGATTGGGCGGTTGGTGTTGGAGAAGTTTGGCGGGGATTCGTTGAAGGAGTTGGAGCGGAATTACAAGGGGTATTGCGAGCAGATTCGGACGTATTGACGGAAGTGAAGACAAATGCGGGGGATTCTTCCCCTTCGACTTCGCTCAGGGTCAGAATGACAGGCGGGATGGCAACTAGAAGATGGCGACGAAGGAAGCGTTGAAGATTCACGAGGTGGTGAAATATCCCGACCCGGTGCTGGCGAAGCCGGGGGTGCCGGTGACTGTCTTCGACGAGGCGCTGAAGAAGTTGGTAGCGGAGATGTTCGAGAGCATGTATGTGGCGCAGGGAATCGGATTGGCAGCTCCGCAGATCAGCTTGTCGAAGCGGCTTACCGTGATCGATGTCAGCTTCAAGAAGAATCCGAAGGACAAGCTGGTGCTGATCAATCCGGAGGTCGTCGAGACGCGCGGCAAGCAGGTGGAAGAAGAGGGATGCCTGAGCCTGCCCGACATTCGCGAGAAGGTGCAGCGCGCCGCGTGGGTGAAGGTGAAGGCGCAGAATGAGCGCGGCGAGTGGTTCGAAGTGGAGGGCGAGGAGTTGCTGGCGCGCGCGATGCTGCATGAGATCGACCATCTGAATGGCGTGCTGTTCATCGACCGGATCAGCCGGCTGAAGCGCGAACTGGTGCTGCGGAAGATCAGGAAGATGCAGAAGAACGGCGAGTGGTAAAAGACGGTTGCAGGTTGCTAGTTGCTGGTTGTTAGTTGGTGAGCGGGTGGGTCGATGTGCTTGAAGCTGGTGTTTTGTGGGACCCCGGAATTTGCGGTGCCGACGCTGGAAGCGGTGATTGCGGTGGGGCACGAGGTTGCGCTGGTGGTGACGCAGCCGGACCGGGCGGCAGGGCGCGGAATGGAGTTGCAGGCTCCTCCGGTGAAGCGGACGGCGCTGGCGCATGGAATTCCGGTGGTGCAGCCGGAGAAGATCAAGGCGAATGCGGAGTTTCGTGAGCGGCTGGAGGAGGTGGGGGCGGACGCGATTTTAGTGGTCGCATACGGACGGATCATTCCGCGATGGATGCTGGACCTGCCGCGGCTGGGGTGCATCAATCTGCATGGGTCTCTGCTGCCGAGGTATCGCGGTGCGGCTCCGGTGCAATGGGCCGTGGCGAACGGCGAGAAGGTGACGGGCGTGACTACGATGTGGCTCAATGAGGGGCTGGATACCGGGCCGATGCTGCTGGCGGAGAAGCTGTGGATTGCGCCGGAAGAGACGGCGGTCGATCTGTTTGAGAGCCTGGCTGACATCGGCGCACGGTTGATGGTGAAGACGCTGCATGGGCTTGCCCAGGGAACGATCACGCTGGTCGAGCAGAATCATGCGGAAGCTACGCTGGCGCCGATTTTGACGCGCGAGGATGGGGCAATCGATTTTTCGCGGAGTGCCAAGACAATCTACGATCGGTGGCGCGGATTTCAGCCGTGGCCGGGGGCACACACGAAGCTGCGGGGGAAGAAGCTGATTGTGCATGGGATGCGGATGCGGGTTTCCAGTGGGATTTCGGCTGACCCGGGTGAGTTGGCCGTCGGTCGCGATCTGTTATGCGTAGGGTGTGGAGATAAGAGTGTGGTGGAGCTGGTCGAGTTGCAGATCGAAGGCAAGAAGCGCATGAGTGCAGCGGAGTTTCTGCACGGGTTTCAGGTACGGAGCGGCGAGAGGCTTGGATCTTGAGCGGGACCGGTCGCGTAAATGCGCGGGGAACAAAGCAGGCGGGTGTGCGGGCGCGGCCCGTGTCGGCGGGACCAACAGCTTCTGTGGCCGAGGCGGCTGCGAAGGTCTCCGCAGCGCGGGCGGCAGCGTTTGAAATTCTAACGCTGGTTGGCGAAGGTAAGGGACACAGTGATGAGCTGCTGCATTCGGCGCGAACTGAGTGGTTGACGCCGGAGGATCGCAACCTCGCAACGGCACTGGTGATGGGCGTTCTGCGGTGGCAGATTGCGTTGGATGCGCGAGTGGCCAAGTTGCTGGCGCGGCCTGGTCAGAAGCTTGCGGAGCCGGTGGCGCTGGCGCTGCGGATCGGTGCGTTCCAGTTGCTGCACATGGACCGGATTCCGGCGCATGCGGTGTTGAATGAGAGCGTCGAGATGTGCCGCGCGGCGGGACAGCCTCATGCCGCGGGAATGGTGAACGCGGTGCTGCGGAAGCTGGCGGCTGAACCCACATCTCAGAAGCGAGATGTGGGGCACCCGCGGGGTCTGCCGATCTTTGAGTCGACGGCGGCGTTTGCGGAGAGGCTGGGGCATCCGCTCTGGCTGGTGGAACGCTGGGTGGCGGCGTATGGGCGCGAGGTGGCGTTGGCAATCTGCGAGTACGACCAGCGCGAGCCAGCGCATGGAGCGATGTTCGCGGAGACGGATGATGCGAGCGCGGCAGAGGCTGGGCCGCAGATGGATGACGGATCGCGACTGGTTGCGGAGATTGCAGCGGCTGCGCTGCCGCCGGTTTCGGAGCGTGCGGCGAGGGTGTGGGACTGCTGCGCTGCTCCGGGTGGTAAGACGCTGATGCTGGCGCGGCGACTGAGCGGCGTCGAGATTCTGGCGACGGACGTGAGCGCGAAGAGATTGGGATGGATGGCTGCCCGGATGAAGCGGTATTCATATGCGGCAGATGTGCGCTGCGAGGTCGTGGATGCTTCGGTTGCGGCGAAAGAAGGGATGGAAGCGGAGTTCGATCTGATTCTGTGCGACGTGCCTTGCAGCGGGACCGGGACGCTGGCGCGGAATCCGGAGATACGTCACCGGCTGCGTGTGGAGGATCTTGCGCGGCAAGCGGAGAGGCAGCGTGCGATTCTCCGGGGAGTGGCACGGCGGCTTACGCCGGGTGGTCGGCTGGTGTATTCGACGTGCTCGTTGGAGTCTGAGGAGAATGAGCGCGTGGTTGAGGTTGTCGCGGCGGAGAGTGGACTGCAGCGAGTTTCGATCGAGCCGCTGGTCGTTGGCCTGGTGGAGTCAGGCGTCCTTCGAAGAAATGTCGCGGACAGCTTGCTGCAGTCGGCGGTGAAGGATGGGGCTCTGCGAACGCTGCCTGGAGTGCATGGTTGCGACGGCTTTTTTGCGGTAGCTCTGGAGCGCGTCTGACCCCGGGTTCGCCGGGTTACTACCCTGTGCGTTTACATAGGTTTACAAGGCACGCCTAGCACTACCCGACGGGAGCAACATTTCGAGTAAGAGCGGGTTCTTATACTCAGGGCATATGCGTGAGCATTCGGGCCCGCAGGACCTTCGGGTTCCTGCACAGGAGGTAAGGAAATGCGGTATCTCAAGTATTTCGCTTTGCTCGCGGTTCTGTTAATCCCGGCGGCGTATTCCCATGCGCAGGTTTCCGTGGGAATTGGTGTGGGGCCCGCTTACGGCTATGCGGCTCCCGGGTACGTCTACGGTCCTCCGGCATGCTCGTATGGCTATTATGACTACTATCCTTATGCCTGTGCTCCTTATGGATATTACGGGCCGGAGTGGTTCAACGGCGGGTTCTTCATCGGCGCGGGACCGTGGTTCCATCGCGGATACTATGGCCGCGGCTACGGCTACGGCTACCGCGGCGGTTATGGCTACGGCCGTGAAGGCTACGGGCGTGGCTATGTTGGACGCGGCTACGAAGGCCGGGGCTACGTTGGCGGTGGTGAACGTGGCGGATATTCGCGCGGATTCGTTGGCGGCGGCGGTGGATACCGGGGCGGCGGAGGCGGCGGATTCCGTGGTGGCGGTGGTGGCCGCGGAGGCGGCGGACATCGCTAAGTCGCCGGCGTGGTCTGGAATTTGAATTGAATGCAGAGCAAGAATGAACGCCCACCTCGGACCTGGGGTGGGCGTTCTTTTCGTTGCCATGAGCGACTATGGGTTGGGCAGCGTGTCATTGGCGCGGATGTTGTTCGAAGTGCTGGAGGTCGGAACATATTCGTAGTCGTTCCATCCTGTGACGGAGGGAGCGGCGCTGGTGTTGGTGAGTTCGAGGCGAATGGCGTCGTCCATATCACCCTGAGTCTGGCTGACGCCGATGGTCAGGAGGTTGTCGAGGCCGGCGGCTTTAAGCGAAGACGTTGGGAACTGGAAGGCGATCCACTGGGTGTAGCCGGAGAGGCCGCTGCGAACGGCGCAGTCTGATGCATTGTTGAAGCTCCAGGTGCGGGCGGTGCCGTTCAGGTTCAGGACATAGCTGCCCTCATCGCAGGCCAGCGCGACAGAGAGGACGGCGGTCGAGTAGTTCGCGACATCGGCAGGAGTGGCGAAGTGGACTTGCCAGGCGGGCAGGCGGGTGGTGACACCGTTTGTGCCTGTATGTCCGGCGAGGGTGGCAACGTAAGTGGGGATAGCGTAGATATAGCCGTCGGTGGTGTCGTCGGCCGCGTTATAGACACCGCCGAAGAGGCCTGGATCGAAGAAGCCCCAGTGGTTGTAGTTCCACTTGGAGAGGTCGTTGGTGGCGGCGCCGTTCGGACCGGAGGTTGCGTTGTAGAGCACGATTCCGTTGTTGGCGGCGAAGTCTGCCCAGTAGTTCCATGCGCCCCAGAACTCGCGATCGTCGTGACCCTGAGCATCGTGGCCATGGAGGAACTCATGCGCGGAGCGATCGGGTGTTCCGATGGTGAAGACCGTTTCGCCACCAAAATTTTCAGGTACGAAGGTGACGGCGGGAACGGTTGTGGTCTGGTTCGCGCTGACGACAATTCCCTCCTGTCGGAGTTCGCCCCATCGTCCCAGGACGTAGACGGAGAGACGATAGGTGCCGGGGGCGACGCCGTTGAACGTGGCTGAACCGGTGCTGCTGATGTCGGCCCAATACTGGTAGCCCTTGCTGCTGTACTGAATGTTCTTGGCGGGGTCGCTAAGAACTGCCCATGCGGTCTTGGGCGCGCCGGTCACCCCGTTGACAAGAATCGATACGGAACCGCGGGCGGTGGAGGGGACGTAGCCAGCCTGGAGGAGCTGCTGTTCGCTGTCGTAGAGAGTGCGGAAGGAAGCGCCGGCCTGCAGCGTGTCCTGATACATGTCGTCCGGAGTGTTGAGGATGTTTGCCGTCGGGGTGTACGCCGGACCGAACGTGTTGAAGTGGATGTAGAAGGGGCCGAAGAGGCGATTGCTTGCGGTGCCGGCGGGGGTCGCGAGAGATAAAGCGTTGTCGAGATGGTTGGAGTAGGCCTCCATGATGATCAGGTTGCCGGTGTAGATGAGGTTCTGCTTGGTGGGGCCGCCTACCAGCGACTCGTTGCTTGGGAAGTAAGCCCATGCGCCGAATGTGTTGCCGAACGTGCCATGCGCCTGATGGAGGTAGTTGTAGCTGGAGTAGTCGTACTTTGTGTAGAAGCTGCGAGTGAAGCCGGCGGGGAGACTAAAGCCGTGGAGATCGGTGGTCGCGTCCTGCACGATGCGGCCTGGATCTGAGGAGAACATCTGGTTGTTTGCAGGCAGCGGGACGATGACCGGACCGGGATTGCTCAGGTCGGCGTTGACCGAGTAGGTGTTGATGAAGTCGTTCAGGTTGCTGCGATAGACCCACTGGACCTGTCCGATGCTGCCGGCGATGTCCGTTGCGGAGTGGTTGGCGACGAAGTAGGTGTGGATGCCAGGGTCGTTGGGGAAGACGACGAAATGCATGGAGTATGTGTAGGCGTTGGTGGCGCTAGAGGCTGTAGTGACCCACCAGTCCAGATAGTATCCGGCGTTCACGGAGCCGGTTGTCACCGTCCCGGAGCCGACGCCGGCGTTGTCCATGTAAATGCCCATGTTGCTACTGGTGGTGTCGACGAGGTTGTCGGAGTGGCCGGCGAGGTGGATGGCGAAGATGCGGCCCTTGCTGGGATTGAAGTCGAGCGCAAGGGCGCAGTTGTTGATCTTCCAGTCCGTAGCGACGGTGGTGTCGATGGTAAGAGCGCACGCAGTTGCCGCTGCGGTGATGGGCACGGATTGCGGAGAGTCGGCGGCGTTGTCGGTGAGGACGA
>WNGR01007852.1_pt1 | contig 11300 bp, 9 predicted proteins | sample 5407581 | NCBI WGS metagenome assembly WNGR01 (sample SAMN13153383, study PRJNA577476) | soil metagenome | isolation source: 80 cm soil or saprolite under Garry oak tree replicate 2 | place: USA:California | collected 2016-06-15 | reverse complement strand
GGGCTCGCGAGCGACCTTCTGGTCGATTGGCTTTGGTTCTCCTCGATCGGCTATCTGCAGGTCTTTTTGACGACGATCGGAGCCAAAGCCGTCGTCTTTTTCGTCGTTTGGCTGCTGACTGCCCTCATCCTTGCGCTGAATGGATGGCTCGCGCGGCGTTTTGCCCGACGACAGCCGACACCGCCCGTCACTGGGCCAGCGTGGAGCGCCGCGGGCAATTTGCCGCCGCCGGATTTGCTGGCGTTCATGCGCGACCGGCTGCCGTGGTTCTGGGTTATCGCGGGAGCCGCAGGTCTGTTCGCTCTGCCGGTTGCCGCGGCCGAAGTCGGAAACTGGGGCACCTTTCTGCAAACCTTCTACTATGTCCCCTATGGCGCAGAGGACCCGCTCTACAACAATGACATCAGTTTTTATCTCTTCGTGCTGCCGACCTATATCATCATCAAGAACTGGATGTTGCTCACACTGCTTCTGAGCTCGCTTTTCGCCGGAACGATCTACTGGGTGCAAGGCGACATCGAATACGACATCCATCACCGGTCAATGTCGCCGACGGCGATTGCTCACGGCTCGGCGCTGTTCGGCCTTCTCTTCGCGATCAAAGCCTGGTCCTACAGTCTCGACCGCTATCTGCTGCTCTACAGCGACAACGGCGTCGTCATCGGTGCGAGCTACACCGACATACATTTGGGTCTGCCGGGTCTGTGGCTGATGATCGGAGTATCTGTTATCGCCGCGTTCACCGCGTGGGCCAACCTCAGGGTCCGCACCTACCGGCTTCCGGCTGCAGCGATCGTGCTCGTCGGCGTCGGCTCATTCCTGTTCACCGGCGTAGTCCCGTCGCTGTTCCGGCATTTCTTCGTCAGACCAAGCGAGTTGCAGCTCGAGAAGCCTTATATCGAGCGCAACATCGCGCTCACCCGGCAGGCCTACAATCTCGACCGGATCGCGGCCAAGCCGTTTGCCGCCGAACAGAAGCTTACCTTCAAGACGCTGGAGGCCAACAAGGCGACAATCGAGAACATCAGGCTGTGGGATTGGCAGCCCTTGTCGGATACCTATGCGCAACTGCAGGAAATCCGCACCTACTACAAATTCCATGATCTCGACGTGGATCGATACCAGCTCGATGGGGCCTACCAAAGCGTGATGCTTTCGGCCCGCGAACTGCGGCCCTCCCTGCTGCCGCCGAACGCTCAGACATGGGTTAATCGCCACGTGCTGTTTACCCACGGCAACGGCGCCGTGATGAGCCCAGTCACTCGCAAGAGCACGGAAGGACTGCCGTTCTTCTATCTGCGGGATATTCCTCCTGTGGCGGACGGAGGCCCCAGGATCGACGAACCGCGGATCTACTACAGCGAAGAAAGCGACGACTACGTCATCGTCAAGGGCAACACTCAGGAATTCGATTATCCGAAGGGAAAGGACAATGTCTACGCGACCTATGGCGGTGTCGGTGGCATTCCGATCGGAGCGATGATTTGGAGAGGCCTGTTCGCCTATTACTTCAACGACCCGAACCTGGTTCTTTCAAGCTACATCACCAACGACAGCCGGATCATGATCCGGCGCAATATCCGGGAACGCCTGCTGACGATCGCCCCGTTCCTCCGGCTGGATCACGATCCCTATCTGGTCATCAGCAACGGGCGGATGTTCTGGATGCAGGACGCCTACACGACGAGCTCCTATTTTCCCTCCGCGCCGCCGGCACAAGACCTGGATCTCAACTACATTCGCAATTCGGTGAAGATCGTCGTCGACGCCTACAATGGAACCGTCGATTTTTACCTGATCGACTCCCGCGACCCGGTTGCCGCGACCTACCAGCGCATCTTTCCGGATTTGTTCAAGCCGTTCTCGGCCATGCCGGCGGATCTGCAGAAGCACATTCGCTATCCGGAGGACCTCTTTCTGATTCAGGCGCGGCTCTTTCAAACCTACCACATGGAGGCGGCGGACGTTTTCTACAATCGTGAGGATCTCTGGCAGTTCCCGCGCCAGCCGGGCGGCGACGGCATCACGATGATGGCGCCTTATTACATCATCATGCGGCTGCCTGGCGAGCCGCAGGCCGAGTTCTTCCTCATGCTGCCCATGGTGCCGTCTCGCCGCGACAATATGATCGCGTGGCTCGCTGCGCGCTGCGACGCGCCTGACTACGGCAAGCTGATCGTCTATGAATTTCCCAAGGACAAGCTCGTCTACGGACCGTTCCAGATCGAGGCACGGATCAACCAGACCACCGAGATCTCGCAACAGCTCACGCTGTGGAACCAGATGGGCTCGCGCGTGATCCGCGGCGCGAACCTGCTCGCGATCCCGATCGAGAACTCAATTCTCTATGTGTCGCCGCTCTATCTGCGGGCGGAACATGGACACCTGCCGGAACTGAAACGCGTCATCGCAGCCTATGGGGAACGTGTCGTCATGAAGGAGACGCTCGCCGAGGCGCTGTCGGCGCTGTTCGTTGAATCCGGTGCGGCGCCGGCGGTCTCAACCGGGACAGAGGAGACGGCTCCCATTAACCCGGCGGCAAGTCGAACACGGGAGGCGCTTGATCGCTACAATCGGGCGGTGGAGCGGTTGAAGGCTGGAGATTGGAAGGGCTTCGGCTCGCAGTTCGATGCGATGCACGAGCTTTTGGAGGAAATGAACCGGCAATCCAGCGGCCATTGAGCAGTTGGTTCAGGCAAAACCCAAATAACGCAAAAGGGTTTATACCGAGGCGACGATCGTCTAGCTTAGGGCCATGCTCACCGAAGCCAAAACCTACGACGAGCTCTTCCGCGACGGGCAAGGTGCTGCGGCGCAAATTGCGGGCGCTGGGATAGGTTCTCTTGTCAATTCGACGCGGTCAACTCATGCAAAAAACTGCTTCTCACGCTGCGGGCCTGCACCGCACCTCGCTCAACAAGCTCCACGACCTGGATGCGGCGCTGGAGCTCATGTATTATGGCTGGCGTGGGATGACGCTCTCGGCCGACCAGTATCTCGCCACGCTCGGCCTGTCGCGTCCGCACCATCGCATTCTCTACATCGTTGCCCGACAGCCTGACCTCTCGATCGGCTCGCTGATCGAGATCCTCGGCATCTCCAAGCAAGCCGTGAATCGGCCGCTCGGCCTGTTGCTGCAACGTAACCTCCTGACATCGAAGCGGTCGGCGGAGCAGCATCGCTCCAAATTGCTGCGTCTGACGGCAGCCGGGCAGCGCGTTGAACAACGGGCGTCGGGCTACGAACGCAAGGTTATGCGTGAGGCGTTCGATCGTGTCGGCCCGGCAGGCGCTGCCGCGTGGATGGCCGTCATGGAGGCCATCGCCGACAACAACTGAGCATTTTCTAAGGTCAACGTAGTTGACGTTAGATTTGCGCCGTGCCACTCTTCCGCTAGTTCCACCGCGGGAGGGCGGACGCATGAGCGTACAGGCAATGGACCGGGCGACCGGTGGACGCTTTGTCGAGGCGTGGTGCGCAAGCTGGCGCAAGGTCGATATCGACGCTGTGGTCTCGCACTTTGCCGAAAACGCGGAGATGCGTAGTCCGTTGGCGCTCAAACTAACCGGTTCCGCTGTCGTCACAGGCGCTGAAAATATCCGCGCCTACTGGCGCAAGGCTTATGGAGCCGCGGTCAGTCCGGACCTGAAAGTCCTGAACTGGAGCTGGGACGATGCGATCTCGCGCCTGACCGTGTGGTGGCAACTGGGCGACACGCGCGCCAGCGAGTTCATGGACTTCGACGCTGCCGGCCGTGTGGTGCGGAGCGAAGCCTTCTACGGAAAGTAGTTATCTACGGAAAACATCCATGCGCTTTGCGGATTTCGTCCTGCTTCTCAACGCGCTCTGGTTCGGCGCGGCATTCATCCAGTTCAGCATTGCCCAGGGCAATACGCTGAAGATCCTGGTGCCGCGCGAGGAGCGCGGCAATCCGATCGCGCCAACCTTGTCGGCCAGCGTGGCGTTTCTGGGCGGGATCAATCTGCCGATCGGCGTACTGTCGCTTTATCTTCTGCTGGCCCGGCCGACCTTCTTTCAGGTGATTGAAGCGCAGTTGGCGTTGTTCGTGTTCTTCGCCGCATGTCACTTCAGTCAGTTCGCCTGTAACCTTCCGGTCCTGATGCGCGGAGGGCGCGTCGGGGTGGCATACTGGCCGGTGTTGAAGGGGCCGATGCTCAGGATCTTCGTCATCGATGCGACGCTGTTCGTGGCCAATCTTGGGGTGGCTGTCTTGCTCGTGTCGCGTCCCTGACGAGGCGCTGGCGGGTTGAACGCCCGCCGGCTTGCTATGGTTCGGCGGTACGAATGCCCGCCGGGCTGACCTTCATGGCGATCGGCGCGGTTTTCGTCAGCGCCTTGCCGTCGAAAGAGAAGGTTGCGATTTCGCTCTCCACCATGCACCCGACCATGAGCGTTTTGGAATCTTTTGACCAGGCGATGCCCTGACACCAGTGGCCGATCCTGGTTTCGGTGACCGGTGTAATTTCGGTGCCGTTGATCCGGAAGATCTTCAGAAGACCGTAGTCGTTGAACTGCGGCGAGGTCTTTGGTCTGTTCGAGCCGTTGAGGACGTTCACGGCCACATAGGCGCCGTCGGGCGACATCTTGAGGCCCTCGGGGGTCTGGCCAACCGTTATGGTGTTCGCGACGCGGATGGGCTTGGCGCGCATGTCGATCAGGCTGATGGACTCGCCCTCAGCGCCGGCGCCGACATTGCCGACCATGGCGACGTCTCCGGCGCCGGTGGTGTCGATCTGGTAGGGACGCAGGCCGGCGACAACATCGCTTTTGGTGTCCTCGACCTTGTTGCCGTCGACCGCGAGGACGGAGATCTTGCTGTCGCCGTCGCGCGTAACCAGCGCCGTCTTGCCGTCACGGGAAAAGATCGCGTGGCAGGGGCCGGATTTGGCGTCGCCGAGCGCGATCTTGCCCGATGGCGTCAGCGTATTGCCGCTGATCGTGAACACCGAAACGGTTCCCTCGTTGCGGTTCGCGACAAGGGCGAGCGTCGCCGTCCGGTTGATGGAAACGCCGGCCGCTCCCGCGCCCGCCTGCAGCGTTGCCAGGACTTTCGGTGGCGAAGATTTTAGATCGACCACCGTCAGCTTGTCATCGGCGGCCATCTTGGTCGGGTCGGTCGGATCGACCTTCATGGCCCCGGTAACAAGTGCAAAGCTTTCATCGGGGGCAACGGCGACGCTTGGCGGCGGTCCGACGACGCTCGCCGGAACAGGAATTTCGGACACCACGCGCGGCGCGGGGCCAGACATTTCAATGATGGAGATCGTATCCGGCAACGGCTCCTTGCGCACCAGTGTCGCGCCGTTTTCCAGCACCGCCTTGCCGTCGTTGGCGGAAATCGCAATCTCGGCGAGCCCTGGCGAACTCATCAACACCAGAAAGGAAGCGGTGCCCCATGCCAGTGCTGATTTGTTGGTGAACATGCGTTTTCTCCGATGCAGGCTTCTGATGGGCTTGTTTAGGCCGCCATTATTCAACGCCGACGATGGATTGTCGACTGGGGGCCGGTCATGACCGGGTGCATCGGAGGACGGCGTACCCCGCGCTTCATCAGCCCGCCGTCAGAACGGAACGCAGCATCAACGCCAGATCGTGCCGCCGGAACGGCTTGTTCAAAATCGGCGCATCGTCGAGCCCGTCGGGCGTTTTGACGGGATGTTCGGTGTAGCCGGACGTGAAGAGGACCTTGAGTCCAGGCCGCAGGCGCGTCGCTTCCCTGGCAAGCTCGGGCCCAAACATGCCGCCGGGCATCACGACATCGGTGAAGAGCAGGTCGATGTCGCCCGGAAGGCGCAATATCTCGAGTGCCGCGGGCCCATTCGATGTCGCGATGACACGATAGCCTAGCGCCTTCAATTCGTTTTCGACATACGCGCGCACCATGTCGTCGTCCTCGACCACGAGAATGGTTTCGCTGCCGGCGGGCGCGGCGATCGGATTGGCGGGCGGCGCGTCGTGCACCTGCGCGGCGTCAACCCGGGGGAAGAGCAGCTTGATGATGGTGCCATGGCTCGGCTCGGAGCGTATTTGCATCGACCCGCCGGATTGCTGAACGAATCCGTAGACCATGCTCAGGCCGAGGCCCGTGCCCTTCCCGACTTCCTTGGTGGTGAAGAATGGCTCGAAGGCGCGACCGGACACTTCGGCGGTCATGCCGCTGCCGGTATCCGTCACGCCAACCACGACATAGTCGCCGGGCCGGGCCTCGCCATTGACGTCCACTTCGGACTCATCGAGCGACGCGTTGCGAACTGCGACCGTCAGCTTGCCGCCTTGCGGCATCGCATCGCGCGCGTTGAGCACCAGATTGAGCACTGCCGACGCCAGTTGACCGGGATCGACGCTGGCGAGCCACAGGTTCTGATCGAGCAGGAATTCACACTCGACATGTTCGCCGAGCGTCCGTCGCAATAATTGCTCCATGCCGAGAATCTTCTGGCCGATGTCGATGTCCCGCGGCATCAAGGGTTGCTTGCGTGCGAAGGCGAGAAGGCTCCTTGTAAGGTCGGAGCCGCGCTCGGCGGCGGTTGCGATGCTGTCGGCGATCTTGTGCAATTCCTTGTTGGCCGCCAGCCTGTCGGCGAGATATTCGGCGTTGCCGAGGATGACGGTGAGCAGATTGTTGAAATCGTGCGCCACGCCACCGGTGAGTTGGCCCATCGCCTCCATCTTCTGGGAGTGGCTCAGTCGATGATTGAGGTCGTCGATGGCGGCGCGCTGGCGCTCGAGCGATTCGGCGGTGCCGTTGAGCAGCGTCATCAGCCCGCCCAGCTCGCCGCCCGGATAGGGCGGGGCAATCCGCGCGCCGAGATCGCCGAGCCCGAGTTTCCTTGCCATCGCGGCGAGGCGTCCGACCTGGCGGCCGACGCTCATCGTCGCCAGGAGCCATACGCCTGCCAGCAGCAACAGCGAGGCTACCGTCAGGATGATCAGGTCCTCGTAAAGGCGGCGGTTGGCGGCGGCAACCAGACCGTCTTTGGATCGTCCGACCAAGATGTAGAGCCCGGAATCGCGGACCGAAGGCGAGCGGGCGACCGCCCAGACGTGGGTCCGGCCGTCTCGATCGGTCACCTCGCGGAAGGCCTCGCCGCCCGAAGCGGCCGCAAAACGGAACAGATCCGAATTCGCTATCGATGCGCCCGCGGGCTCGGTCCAGTCTTTTTCCTCGGGCGGGACAAGAACGGTGCCTTTCCTGTCGACCAGCAGGATCTCCTTGTCGCTCGACAGCCGCTTGTCGTGAAACTCGGTGAATTTTTGCAGGTTGAACGACGCGAGCACGATGAATTTCAGTACTCCGGATTCCGAGCGCATGGGATAGGCGATCTGCAGCACGCTCGTTCCCGTCAGCCGGCCGAACACGGGCTCCAGCGTGACCCCGTTTGCAACCAGGGCCTGCTTGAAGTAGGTGCGATCCCTGAGATCGAGGGTCCGGTTGGTGTGAAGCGAGTCGCAGAACAGGCTGCCATCGGGATTGATGGTCAGTATTCCCGTAAATTGCGGGTATTCCTCGCGCACGGCGGAAAGAAAGGCTGAACAGGCGGCCTTGTCAGTGGTGTCGAGGTTGCGGGCGCGGGCCAGACCGTAGTGAAGCTGGGCTGTGCCCTGGATTTTCTCGTCCAGGTCGTTGGAAATGTCATCGGCCGTCGCTGACAGGTTGGCCAAAGCGGCGTCGATTTCGCTGGCGCGATTTTGCATGAAGCGCAGCCCGACGAGGATCGCCGGCACCAGCATTGCCGCGATGACAAGGATCAGCAGCCGGGTACGCAGGCTCATCGGATCGTCGTTCCGTGTTCGAATTGGGCATGGACATTTCGATGGCCCAATGTGCGGTATCCGCATGTGATCCGTCCATAGGGACGATCGGAAATGCTGGTTGACCTGAGTCCGCCTCGAACTGGGACACCGGAGACGCTGGCTGATGGGGTAACTACGGCGTCGCTATTCCCATTTCCTTCAGCGCGGCGAGCATCCGCGTCGGTGGCTGCATGGGGATGACCATCGCATTGTCGGTCTCCAGCAGGCTCTTGAGGCTGGACAGGATCGCCGGCCAGCCCTGACGCCCACCCGACAATATGTCGTCGCTGAGCGGCCGGTCATGCGATTGCAATAATGTCAGTTTTGTCGCTTCGCCGGCGGGCTCGATCTCGTAGGTCACGAGCGTCGGCCCGAGCTTTTCGATCAGCGCCGGCCAGTTGACGTTGAAGGTGAAGGTCAGCTTCTTCAGCGGATCACACTCGACCACCTCGCCGCTGATGTGCGGAGCGCCGTCGGGCGTGCGTACGACGTACGCGCCGCCCACGCGCAAATCGACCTCGACGGCATTGCCGAAAAAATACTTCCGGCTGAACTCCGCCGATGTCAGGGCCTGCCACACTTTCTCCGGCGTGGAAGCGATGTAGATCGTGTAGACGATCGCGGGCTTGAATTTCTCGATATTCATATCCGCTCTTATCCTCCGCTAGATTTTCATCCTTGTTCGAAACGCTCGGCACCCCACGCAAACGCTGGGATCGCGGGCACCCTGCCGGTCTCTAACGGGCTCTTGAGCCCGGAAAGGTTCCCACACGGGGAGAGGGGAAGATCAGCTTTCCATCTCCATCCTGCGCATGCATAATACCCGACCATCCTCGCACGCGAGTTCCCCCCATGTCCCTTCAAGCCTATCTCGCCTTCGTCGCCGCCTGCATCGCGCTGGCGTTGATCCCGGGGCCGGTTGTCACGCTGGTCATCGCCAACGGTCTGCGGCACGGCACGCGTGCGGCGCTGACCAACATCCTGGGTGTGCAGGTGGGGCTCACGATCGTGATCGGCATCGTCGCGGTCGGATTGACCTCGCTGATGGCGACGATGGGCTATTGGTTCGACTGGGTGCGTTTCGCCGGTGCTGCCTATCTGGTCTGGCTCGGCTACAGACTGATCCGCTCGCCGGTGGAAGGCGTCAACGTCGACGAGCCGCCCCCGCCGCCGCGCGGCGGCTTCTTCCTGCAGGGCTTTCTGGTGCTGCTGAGCAATCCGAAGGTGCTGGTGTTCTTCGGCGCCTTCATCCCGCAGTTCATGGACATGAGCCAGGATCACGTCTCGCAGGTGGCGCTGCTTGGCTTCACCTTCATGATCACGGGCGCCGTCACCGATTCGATCTACGCGATCGTGGCCGGCCGTGCCCGCAAGTTCTTCTCCGCGCGGCGGACGCGGCTGCTGTCGCGGATTTCCGGCGGCTTCATGGTCGGCGGCGGCATCTGGCTGGCGCTGACGCGGGCGCGGTAATCCCGCGTTCGCTGTCGGCAGATTGAACCAAATGTCCCCTGCGCTCGTCTGAGGGAGGGGCGGATTTTGCCGTCCGCTCATCTCAGGGGAAATCCGTGCCCGATCTGCCGTGGACGCTCTACGCGATGCTGCTCGCGCCGCTCGGGCTCATCTGGTTTGCCGCCGGCTACAAGACGCTGCAAGTGCGGGCCGCCCGAAAATGGCCGTCGACACCGGGCAAGGTGGTGGTTTCCAATTCGGAGGTGCGCGAGGTCAAGGTGCTCGACAGCGATCGGGAGGGCGGCCACCGGTTTGAGCAGCGCAACTTCGCCAACATCGTCTACGAATATTCCGTGCTGGGCCGGAAGCAGCGCAACAACCGCGTCGACATCGGCGAGGACCGCGGCAATTTCGAGGTCGAGCAGACCATTGCCCGCTATCCCGTCGGTACCGATGTCACCGTCTATTACAATCCGCTGCATCCGAACGAGGCGGTGCTGGAGCGCGATCTGCCGAAGGGCCTCTGGGGCTGTCTCGGCACCGGCACGGCGATCGTGGTCGCGATCATATTCGGCTCCGCGATCGGCCTCACGCGACTGAGCCAATTTTTCGCGCACCACATCGCCGATCCTAAATTGTCACCGATGGTCGTGGGCTTCTGTGCTTTCGCCTTCGTCGTCGCGCTGTTCGCGCTCGCCTTGCAACGGCAGGCGCAGCTCGCCAGGCGATGGCCGGTGGTGCCGGGCACCATCAAGACGTCCGACCTCGGACAATATCGCGATGCGCCAAGCGAAGGCGGCGCACGCGGACAGCAGATGTTCGAGCGGCAGGTCTCCTACGCCTACAGCTATCACGGCGTTCACTATACCAACGTGCACGCCCGCTATTCCAGCAATGTCGCCTCGGACTCCGGCTGGCTGATGCGCAAGTTCACCACCAACTACAAGGACGGCGCGGCCGTGAAAGTCTACGTCAATCCCGACAATCCGTCGGAAGCGACGATGAATCCCCGCGCGAGCTTCGTGTGGGTGTTGTGGGTGTGCGTCGCGGGGTTTGCCGCGGGCGCGTATTTCTTCGCAACGCACGGGTAGAGCTAGATCAGCTTCTCCGCCCGCAGCGTCGCTTCGATCTCGACCAAAATCCGCCCCAGCCGGTCCGCCCACGCCTTCTCGCCGGCCTGATCTGAAATCAGGTCCTGGCGGATTTCGATTCCGGTGTTCATCAGCCCGCGCTTCTCGCCGTGCACGGGAATGGTGTAATCGGTGTCGTCGCCGACCGCATAGGGTTCGTTGTCGCCGACCACGAGATCGCCTTCGTTGCGCAATGCCTTCAGCAACAGCGGCGGCAGCGTGGTGTCGCGGTGATACAGCGTGCCGATATGCCAGGGCCGCGGGATCCCGGCGTAGACGGGTGTGAAACTGTGCACGGACACCAGCACCGTCGGCAGACCGGCATGCAGGCGGCTGTCGATGATCTCGCCGATGCGGCGGTGATAGGGATCGAAGATCTGCGTGCGCCGCGCCTCGATGGCGTCGCCCGCGAGGCCGTCATTGCCGGAGATCGTGGTGGCTTCGCTGATCAGGGGAATCGAGCTTGCGATATGCGGCGCGCGGTTGCAGTCGATCACGAGCCGCGAATAGCGTTGCGCGACCAGATGCGCGCCGAGATGATCCGACAACTGATCGGCGACTCCCGCGATCCCGATATCCCAGGCGATGTGGCGCCTCAGCTCGCGTTCGGGCAGGCCGAGGTCGCCAAGGATTCGGGGAATCAGCCGCCCGTAATGGTCGCAGGTGATGAGGAACGGCGACCGGCCGGTGGCGTTACGTTCGTGAACGGGGGGAACATCCGCGGTCCCGAGGAGTGGTGATGCTATGTCAAGGTTATTCAAAGGCTTTTTTCCTCAACTTTGCCTATCGAAGTGGCATGCGGAGCTGGAAATGAGCAGGGTTCGGTATAGATTAAACCGCCCGAAATCACGATGATTGCGTAACGATGCCGCTCCTGACGATTCACCACAAGACCGTTTATCGCTA
>WNGR01008266.1_pt1 | contig 11302 bp, 6 predicted proteins | sample 5407581 | NCBI WGS metagenome assembly WNGR01 (sample SAMN13153383, study PRJNA577476) | soil metagenome | isolation source: 80 cm soil or saprolite under Garry oak tree replicate 2 | place: USA:California | collected 2016-06-15 | reverse complement strand
GATGCGGCTTCGTCGTCTTGATGCGCTATGAGGATGCACTTGCACAACAGCGCCGCATTTATGCGCTTATCAGAGGCTGGGGTATTTCATCAGATGGGAGCGGGGGAATTACACGTCCAGAAGTCGAAGGCCAGCTCCTGTCGCTCACTCGTGCTTATCGTAAAGCAGATGTGGGGATCGAATCTGTGGCCTACTTTGAAGGACATGGTACAGGCACAAACGTAGGAGATGCCACCGAACTGCGCACACTTTCCCAGGCACGACGGCAAGCGGATGCCCATGCATGCCCTGCGACTATCAGCTCTGTCAAGGCAAATATTGGCCACACCAAAGCTGCTGCCGGTGTGGCAGGGCTTATCAAAGCAACGATGGCTCTTTTCACTCAAGTAATACCTCCTACGACCGGGACGTCGGATCCCCACCCAGAGCTGAGCGGTCAGAATCCTGCTCTCAGGGTACGAGAGACAGGCGCTCTCTGGCCATCCGCCCTCCCGTTACGTGCTGGGGTAAGTGCCATGGGCTTTGGTGGCATTAATACACATCTCGTACTGGAAGGGGTTAGTAGCAAGAGGCGTACTCTATTGACTAGGCGAGAGCACAGCCTGCTCTCTTCAGCACAAGATGCTGAACTCATGCTGTTCTCTGGTCAGGATGCAGCCGATATGCAGCAACAAGTGGCTCATCTTCTCACATTTGCGGCGCGACTTTCCCTGGCTGAGGTAACTGATTTAGCTCTCCATCTTACTCGAACTCTCCAGAGTGGACCATTGCGGGCTGCTGTCGTTGCATCAAGTCCTATAGAGCTTACGCGCCGCTTAGAGCGTCTGAAGGCATTGCTTGCAAGTGGTGTCACTACATCCATTGACCCCAATGGTGGAGTCTATATCGGCCAAGGTACTACCCCTCCACGTATTGGCTTTCTCTTTCCCGGGCAAAGCTCTCCGGTATATCTGCAAGGAGGCCTCTTGCGACGTCGCTTTGCGTTCGTGGATGACCTGTATACAAAAGCGAATCTTCCTGTTGCAAATGATGGGAAGGATACGAAAGTGGCCCAGCCTGCTATCGTCACAGCATCCCTGGCTGCTCTGGATGTGTTACATGAATTGGGAATCACTGCATGCCTTGGAATCGGACATAGCCTGGGAGAACTCACGGCTTTACACTGGGCCGGCGCTTTTGATGAAGAGACCTTACTGCGTCTCGCCACGGTTCGTGGCGACGCGATGAGTACTTTAGGCAAGCCTACAGGTACGATGGTCAGCATTATGGCTGCGAAGGAAGTAGTAGAGGAACTCATCGATGGAGAAGATGCGGTCATTGCAGGTATTAATGCGCCGCACCAAACCGTCGTTTCTGGAGATGCCGCGGCTGTTGCATCAGTCGTCGCACGTGCTCAATCAAAGCAGTTGCATGTCACCCATCTCAAGGTATCGCATGCTTTCCACTCTCCTCTGGTGGCTGCTGCTGTCCAACCTTTTGCAGAGCATCTTGCGGATGAAGCGTTTCAGCCACTCCAACGTACTGTGATTTCTACGGTAACAGGATCACCACTAGAGCCTGATGAGGATCTGAAAGCACTGCTTAGCGAGCAGATCACTTCTCCTGTCCAGTTTGTTGCCGCCGTGAATCAGGCATCAGCCGAAACAGATCTCTTGATTGAGGTTGGGCCTGGTAAGATTCTCAGCGGCCTGGCAGCTGAGTGCGTGCATGTTCCTGCTATCGCATTAGATGCCGGTGGGGCGTCATTGAAAGATCTTTTACATGTCTCGGGTGCTGCTTTTGCCCTGGGAGTTCCTCTCAAGCATGAGCTGTTATGTGCAAACCGTTTCAGTCGTCCCTTTGATCTGAACTGGCAGACTCGTTTCTTTGCCAATCCCTGCGAGCAAGCACCTCTTTCTGATGTAGAGGTAATATTCTCGCGAGATCAGAGGGAGGCGCTCAAGCCGCAGGATAATATGCTTGCCTCAGAAAACGTGGCTCTTCCACCTCAAACTCAGACTTCATCGATCATAGACCTCATTCGCCAGTTAGTGGCAGATCGAGCAGAGTTACCTTCCGAGGCTGTGAGTGATAGCAATCGCATGCTCAGTGATTTGCACTTGAACTCGATTACGGTCGGTCAAATTGTTTCTGAGGCAGCACGTGTATCGGGCATACTCCCACCGGTCGCACCTACGGAATATGCCGATGCTACTGTAGCCGAAATCGCGCAAGCCCTGGAAGAGCTAAAGCAGTCAGGGGGGACGATTGAGCTGGAAGAGCGTATGAGGACCCCTTCTGGGGTGGACTCATGGATACGTGCTTTCCAGGTAGAGTATGTTGAAAAACCTCGCGCGCGCGGTCAATCTCGTCTTAGCGGCCAGTCCGCCTGGAAAGTCCTGGCTCCGCCAGAGTACCCCTTTACGGAGGATTTGAAAAAGGCATGTGCGCTCCTAGAAGGTGAGGGCGTAATCGTGTGCCTTCCTCCTCAGCCAGAGGAACAGTACCTGCCGCTCCTTTTGCAAGGGGCGCGTGAGGTCCTGGGCAAGGAGAGCGCTTGTCATTTCGTGCTCGTCCAGCCTGGTGGCGGAGGGGCTGGAATAGCGCGCACGCTCGCTCTGGAGGCGCCAAAGCAGACCGTCTGCGTGGTGGATGTTCCGCAGGAACATCCTCAGGCTGCTGATTGGGTGTTGGCGGAAATACAGGCTGCGAGTGGCTACACTGAGGCCGTTTATGATGTGAATGGAAAGCGCAGCATTCCCACGCTCCAATTATTACCGCTCTCGGCCGAAACATATGCTCCATTGTCGATTAGCCCTGATGATGTGCTCCTGGTGACAGGAGGGGGGAAAGGTATTGCCGCTGAATGTGCCTTATCCCTCGCCCGCGAAACGGGTGTCCGGCTTGCTCTACTAGGCCGTTCGCAACCATCTGACGATAATGTGCTTGCAGAAAACCTGAGCAGGTTCGCGACTGCTGGAGTTGACTTCCGCTATGTGAGCGCAGATGTAACAGATGCTGAGATGATGCGACAGACCGTTCGCGAGATCGAGATGAGCCTGGGCCCGATCACGGCCATATTGCATGGTGCCGGTACTAATACTCCCAAACTCATCAGTTCTCTGAGGGAAGCAGATATAATCCATACCTTAGCTCCGAAAGTTCAAGGGCTGAGGCACGTTCTTTCTGCAGTCAATCCAGAAAGGATACGCCTCCTTGTGACTTTTGGGTCCGTGATTGCGCGTACCGGTATGCGAGGGGAAGCTGATTACGCTCTAGCGAATGATCGGCTGGCTCGCCTCACCGAGGAGTTCCAGGCAGAGCATCCTGCCTGCCGCTGCCTTTGCCTTGAGTGGTCTGTCTGGTCAAGTATTGGTATGGGAGAACGCCTTGGGAGGATAGATGCCCTCATGAGGGAGGGCATTATGCCCATTCCGTTAGATAAAGGTGTAGCATGTTTCCATCGTCTGCTTAACCATTACTTGCCAGGTGTGCGTCTTGTGGTAGCAAATCGATTGGGCACATCTCCTATACTCCAGTTGGCCACTCCTGATCTACCATTTCTGCGTTTCCTGGAGCAGCCACGGATATACTACCCGGGGATTGAACTGGTTACCGATGTCGAGCTTTCGACCACGACTGACCTCTACCTAGAGGATCACAAGTTTCGAGGTGAGCGACTGCTGCCCGCTGTTGTAGGACTCGAGGCGATGGCCCAGGTCGCTATGGCGCTGACCGCACGAGATCATCGCCCTCACTTTGAAAATGTACAACTGGAACGCCCCATTGTTGTGCCGGAAAAGGCACCTTTGAAGATACGTATAGCTGCACTTGTCCAGGAGTCAGGAAAAGTCGATGTTGTTCTACGCTCTGAAGAGACTGCTTTTCAAGCAGATCATTTTCGCGCAACCTGCCATTTCAATGACCGGCCTCTAGAGAAACGAGGGTACCTTTCGCATCTCCCGGAGCCGGTAGTAGAGCGGAGCGGGAAGATTGACCTTAATCCTGTTCATGACCTGTATGGAAGCATCCTCTTCCACGAGGGACATTTTCAGCGTGTACGTGGCTACTATCATTTACGGGCAACCGAATGTGTTGCGGAAATCGCTCCTCATGCAGGAGAGAGTGTATTCGCGCACTATCTACCTTTTGAACTCGCCCTTGGCGATTTTACCTCACGAGATGCAGTCATCCACTGTATCCAAGCGTGCATTCCTCACGCGAGACTCTTACCCATTGCAGTCGAGGAGATCAGATTCGCGCCGGGTCATCTTCACTTTGAGCAAACACGCTTTGTCTATGCCAAAGAAAGGCTCCGGTATGGAGATGTCTTTATCTACGATGTGGAGGTGCGAACAGCGCATGGGGATGTGGAGGAACAATGGAGCGGCCTGCAACTCCGGCAAGTAGAAACGCTCCAACCAGCAGAAGCCTGGAAGGAGGCTCTCCTGGGTCCATATATAGAACGGAAGCTGAGTGAATTCTTCCCGGAGGCTTCTATACAACTTGTGATAGAGAGCCATGCCGGGCTTGAACGCCAGGCCAGAAGTAATCAGGCGTTCCACTCCTTGCTAGGCTCGGCCGTACCAGTGCAGAGGCGACCGAATGGAAAGCCAGCTGTGATGGATAGGCACTCCCCTGTCCTATCAGCGTCGCATCATGGACATTTCACGCTGGCAATTGTAAGCCCCCAACCAGTTGGATGTGATCTGGAGTCTGTTACCAGGCGGTCTGCAGTCCTATGGCAAGACTTACTTGGCCCAGAACGGTATCGACTGGCATCATTTATTGCTTCTCAAGCGCAAGAGGAGCTGCATATATCGGCAGCTCGCATCTGGGGAGCAAGCGAATGTCTGAAAAAAGTGGGAGCAATGGTCAATGCACCTCTGACGTTTGGGGCAAACAAAGAAGACGGTTGGATACTCCTGAAAGCAGGATCATTTGTCGTTGCCACATACATCACCTCTTTACATGATAAAGAGGAGCAGATTGTCGTCACTATCTGCTCAGAAGCTGAGCTTAGCACGGAGGTTGAGCAGACCATCAAACGGTAAAGTCTTGCCTGGCGAGTGGCTCTCTTTGTGAAGGTTCAGGTGCCCATAAAACAGCAGGAATGGAGGCAGAGATGCGGGTCTATGAATATCAACACATTGTAGGTTTTGAAGAAACAAATCTGGTCGGGAATGTGTACTACGTAAATCATCTCCGCTGGCAGGGTCGTTGCCGGGAAATGTTTTTGCGGGACCATGCACCTGAAGTTCTTACGGAACTTGAGCAAGGACTTGCACTCGTGACGACACGCTGTTCATGCGAATATGCAGCGGAACTTCTGGCATTTGACAGTGTGATCGTGCGAATGCGTTTGGGGGCATTAACCCAGAATCGTATCACCCTCCTCTTTGAATACTGGCGTAAAAAGGCGACATCCGAGGAACTGATCGCAAGAGGTGAGCAACAAGTTGCCTGTATGCGCAGAGACGGTGAGCGAATGGTGCCGACTCCTGTCCCGGGTGCCCTGCGCGAGGCCTTACGACAGTATACGGAGCCTTGATAGTTGACCGCCTTCACCTGCGTAATCACCGGTGCAAGTGTGTGCCAGGGAAGCTTTTCGTGCGTGAATACGAGTTGCTATAGAAAGGATAAGTTCTCATGGAGAACGAGCGTAAGCCAATGAGCCGGCGTCAAATGCTCAAATACACGGTCCAGGCAGGCCTTGGTCTTGTCACCGTGGGAGCATTAGGCGTGGTAAGCCGCGGCGATTGGCTGAGCAAATTGATCAGTTCGCAGCGAAGGAGCAATAGATGGACATCGTTCCGCTTGCGTGATATTTCCCGCCGGGCGGCCGTTGCCGTGACACATCAGAAGGTGATGCTCGATCACAAGCTGGATAACATCATGCCCTGGATGGCCTCGGTAGGCGCAGCCGTCGCGGCAGCGGACTATGACAATGATGGATTCATCGATGTGTTCGTCTCTTCGTCGGGCCATAATGCAGCCTGCCACCTCTTCCACAATAACGGTGATGGCACCTTCACTGATGTTGCTGCCCAGGCTGGAGTGGCGGATCTGAACAAAGAAGGCGGGGTGATGGATGCGGTCTGGGGTGACTTCAATAATGATGGATGGCCTGACCTGTACGTGGTCAAGTGGAGCGCCCCCAATCGCCTTTTCCGCAATAATCACGATGGAACCTTTACGGATGTGACCGTACCTTCAGGCACCGGTGACCCGGGCAATGGTAATGCCGCCATCTGGTTCGATTACAATCGTGATGGGCTGCTCGATCTGTATGTCGGGAACTATTTTCCGCCTGTTGACCTCTGGCATCTGCATACCACACTTATTATGCATAACGACTTTGAGCATGCACGCAATGGCGGCCGTAACGCCCTCTACCGCAACAATGGTGATGGGACCTTCACGAATGTAGCGCCAGCCCTTGGCGTCGATGATCCAGGCTGGACACTGGATGTTGGTGCCTGTGACCTCTTCAACACAGGACATCTGGATCTCTACCTGGCAAACGATTTCGGCCAGGACATGATCTATAAAAACAACGGTAATGGCACGTTCACCAATGTGACTGCGCATGCGCTGCCTATTGATACACGCAAGGGCATGAATGTGGACTTCGCCGACCTTGATGGCGATGGCTATCCCGATATCTATATCTCCAACATCACCAAACCGGGATATCTCGTTGAAGGCAATTTTCTGTGGCACAACAACCGCGATGGGACCTTTACGGACCACGCGCCGGATCTGGGGGTGGATAATGGCGGTTGGGGCTGGGGAGCGAAGTTTGTTGACCTGGACAACGACGGCGAGATGGAGATCGTGGCACTCAACGGCTTTGTCTCTGCTGGTCCTGGGGACTACTGGTTTCAGCTTGGGACGATGGCGACCACACCAGATATTGTCATTGAGGATGCACACAACTGGCCACCCATTGGCAATAACAGCATCTCCGGCTATGAGCGTTCGCGCCTTTTTGTAAAGCAAGGGGGCCGCTATGTAGATATTGCAGAAGAGGCCGGCATGAGTGATCTGTACGATGGGCGCGGGCTCTGTATTGCGGACTATGATAACGATGGGCTCCCAGAACTCTTTGTCGCCAATCAAGGAGCCCCTTTCCTCCTGTACAAAAATTATCCGCAACAACGCAACCACTGGCTGGGTTTACGCCTGATCGGGACAGGTCGTTCCAACCGCGATGCCATCGGAGCGAGAGTCACGGTTACTGCTGGCCATCACCGCTGGGTGAAGTGGGTGGATCCCGGCAGCGGCTATGCTTCGCAATCGGATCGCCGCCTGATCTTTGGCCTGGGTACTCTCAAATCCATTGATACCATCGAAATACGGTGGCCGGATGGACGGATAGAACATGCAAAAGGATTGTCGGTGGACATGTATCACACATTGAAGGAAGGAGAAGTAACCGCATGAAACTCACTATCCAGGGGCAAGCCGAAGAGAGACAAACGCTTCCAAAACGCTCCCCGCGCCTTACCCGTCGGCGTAGAGCAATGGTGATCGTTTTGTCTGTACTGGCTCTGCTCGTAGTAGCAACAGGGGGATACCTGGTTTTCCGTCCCCGTGTGCAGGCGCTTTCACTGCCAGCCTTACCAGCGCATCTAAGTGCTGCTGATCTGGGACTGGCCAACTGGCAGGATTATCAGCGGCCTTTTCCCGCCGATCCACTGAACACTCCAAATTTGCCCCGATCTCCCCAGGCCAATACCACTCTGGCTCTGCTGGAAGATGCCGCCGGCCAGGTTCTCATTCGTCAAGGGCAACTCGAGCGCGGACTTGCATACCTGCAGGCAGCAGCTCAGGCCGAGCCCGATAATCTGCGCTATACCAATGATTACCGCGTTGCCTTGCGAGGCTATGGACGCTATGGAGAAGAAGAAACCTTCTTTTCCCACGAAGCGCAACTCGTCAGGACACCTAACACTGCTATCAATCTGGCACTGGTCTATGTCGATGAGATGCGCGCGTGCCCAAAGCCACCCGATGGACTGGTCTGCCAGGCGCAAGACTCTTCTCGCTCGATCAGTGTTCTGGACGATATCTTGACACGACGTCCTTATGATATCGTTGCACGCTATGCCAGGGGGCTAAACCATCTCTATTGGCCAAGTTTGATGGGACACCTCCCAAAGGCTCAAGTCGATCTTCAGTATGCGGTCGCGCTAACACGGCATCTGGGATCAATCAGTAGCGCTTTTATTCCCCTGGCTTACGCCGCATTAGGCGACGTCTTCGCCAAGGATGGTCAAATCGACGCGGCACGCAATGTCTGGTTAAACGGCAAAAGCGTTGCACCTGGCGCATCCATCCTGGACAGCCGGCTCGGCATACCCCAGGATCAGCTTATCAGTGAAGAGAACGGTCCCTTGCGAGGTCTCGGTGTCTATGTTGATACGGATCTCACTATTTTCTGGCAGAGCGGGAGGTAACAGCCATGGTCTGGAAGATTCACGGAATCACTATTGTCGGCCCCAGCCGCAAAGATCCACGTATCTTCATGATATGTGTTCTAGCAACGTACACTGTGATTGGGCAAACGCTCCTGGAGTTTGACCATCGGTGGATTCAAATTTTTACCTCAATCATTGTTGCCTGTACACTTGATACGATCCTCAGTTACTGGAGAGCCCGTCAGATTATCCTTCCCGTGAGTGGATTAATTACGGGTATGAGCCTTGGATTACTCGTGGAAGCTATTCCCCTCTGGCCCTATGTTGTGGCGCCAGCTCTAGCCATCGGCGCCAAAGCATTCATTCGCTTTCAGGGGCGCAATGTCTTCAACCCCTCCAATTTTGGTCTAGCCGTGCTGCTCATCCTTACTCCAGCAACTGTAGCCACTCTCGCGGCTCAGTGGAGCGGCTCGATGCTGATTGTGATGCTCGTGCTGGTCATTGGTGGTTTCACATCGTTCCGTGTTTCGCGCTGGGACCTTGTTCTCAGTTTCATTGGCGGCTTCTGTATCATGGCCTTTGTAGAACAAATGATTACACACAATGGTTTTGCCTTCGTCTATGGGCCAATGCTAGGTGCAGCCTTCCAGATTTTCTCCCTGAGTATGCTCACAGATCCTAAAACAACGCCGGACACGAGACGCATGCGCATCGTCTTTGGCCTGGCTGTAGCCCTCGTCGATGGCATCTTACGTCTGATGAACAATCAGTACTCTCTCTTCCTTGCTTTGTTCTTCATCTCAGCCCTGGTACCACTGTTCCGTTTGTTTGCTCCGATAGTGGCTGCGCGCCTGGCTTCCCGGAGAACGCTTGAGAAAGCCTCGCATGAAGCAGTCTTGATCCAACAGGAGTAGTTGAAATACCTCCAAATACGCACATCGCAGTGAGAATAGTTGAGAGAGGAGCACGAAAACAATGATAGAACTTGACACTGAACTTGATATTGCAAAGGTAGTCCTGGAGCCGAATCCTGTCTTGTTGGACAGTGGATGCCGCCGGAGTAGCACTGTGGCCTTACGCTATCGTGCGATCGAGCGAGCGATCTTGACGATGCGCGAGCGCTTTATGGAACCGCTGACACTGTCGGAGATAGCCAACGAAGCACAATTGAGTCCTTTCCACTTCAATCGTGTATTTCGGAGTATGATAGGTATTCCTCCCAGTGTTTTCCTGGCTGCTCTGCGCATGGAGGAGGCCAAAAAATTATTGTTGACGACGACGCGAAGCGTGACGGATATCTGTTTTGACGTAGGCTACACGAGCCTGGGTACCTTTACTTCCCGCTTCAGCCTCTTTGTTGGTCTTTCGCCGAGCCGCTTTCGTCTGCTGGCCCAGGAGAAAATCATGCACGCATGCCCTCGGGACCTTCGTGGCACTTTGGAGCGTATATACCTCAATCAAAATGCCCATCCCAGGGCATGTGTTACCGGTTCCATACATGTCACAGTTCCTTTTGATGGGCTCATTTTTGTCGGGATGTTCTCAGATCCTCTTCCACAGGGGCAACCTATGGGATGTACAATCCTGATGGCTCCTGGACACTATCGTATTGCGCCGGTGCCGGACGGCCAGTATTATCTCTTTGCCGCGGCGATGGATCAATCGCAAGATTTTTTAACTGTTCTCGCGCATGGAACCAGTTTACATGGAGGTCTAGGAAGGCCCCCTGTAACGATACAGAATGGCCGTGCAAAAGAGCCCATAGATATAGCGCTTGTCCCAGCCAGTTGGGCGGACCCACCTGTAGTCGTGGCCTTCCCCCGGCTGCTTATGTCGCGCTTACTTCAATATACAGGTGCCCTTGCAGCAGTGCACTGAAGAAAGAAGGATCTCGCTGTCTTCCTAGTGCAAAGTCAAGAGACCTATTAGGGAATGGGGGAACCCTGTCCGGGGGACAGGTATCAGGGGGCGCGGAGGGAACCCTGCCTGGGGGGCAGGTAATCCCCCGAACATCTCCCCTTTTTATACACTAGAAAGGAAAGCCAATGTCTACGACGCCGCTTCAGATAGTATTAGTTGCGGGGAGCGCAGAACAGCCCTCGCGCACCAGGGCCAATCTGGATGTGCTCGCAAACATCTTGCGCACCTTAGGGGCAACGACCCATATCTGGGATCTCTTTGATGACCCCTTGCCCCTCTTTGATTCACGCTACTATCCTGATCCATATGCCAATGCATCTGAAGCAGTAAGGAGGTTCGCACGATTTGCTGACCGGGCAGATGCTTTTGTGTGGGGATCACCGGTCTATCACAACTCATTTTCGGGTATCCTGAAAAACGCCCTTGATAGTCTCTCAATCCAGCAATTCCGCAACAAACCCGTTGCTTTAATGAGTTGCGGGAATAGTGACCGCACAGGAAGTCAGCCATGGCCTTCTCGCTGTTGCTATTCCTACCCAGGTGATCACGCTTCCCTCAGATTTTACCTTTGCTCAAGGGCGATACGATCTCACAAATGAGGTGTTACAGGAGCGAGTCGTACGCCTGGCGGAGGAACTCATTGCGTATGCGACCATTATGCGCCCCTTGCGCTCGTGCTCTGCTGAACCGGCGTTCCTCTCCGTGAATAATGGAGCGCGCGACCTGGAACCATTCTTAACAAAGCAGGTGAGATAGAATATGTAGTGCCTCGTTTATGTAGCCTGGAAACTAAAGGAACTTTTTCCAGGGTATCTTCATTGAAGATGATGGATTATTTGACATGTATTCGAAGAAAAAAAGGAGGGAGACATGATTACCCGCGTGTATAGGCAAGTCGTTACCATTCATTCCGTGTCATTCTACTTTCTCCTGGTGACCTGTGTAATCTCCTTAGCGCTTATTTCTACCGCTTTCCTTGG
>WNGR01010265.1_pt1 | contig 11303 bp, 9 predicted proteins | sample 5407581 | NCBI WGS metagenome assembly WNGR01 (sample SAMN13153383, study PRJNA577476) | soil metagenome | isolation source: 80 cm soil or saprolite under Garry oak tree replicate 2 | place: USA:California | collected 2016-06-15 | reverse complement strand
CCCCGGCTGAAATCATTGTCCACGCGGATCGATCTGACGGCGAAATCGAGCGCGAATTGGCGGTCAGATTTCCAACGGTACGGTTACTTTCCTCGCTCGAGAATGTCGGTCCTGGAGGCGGACGTCATCGATGTCTTCTGGCATGCACGCAGCCATTCTTCGTCAGCTTCGATGACGATTCGTGGCCGCTGGACACAGACTTTTTTGTGCAAGTGACCACCCTTTTCGAGAGCCATCCCCAGGCCGCGGTGCTCGCCGCATCGATTTACTTTTCCGGCGAAGTAGTGCAAGAGCGCGCGTCGGACGTGAAGACTGTTTCTGACTACAGTGGATGCGGTTATGCCGTCCGGGCCGACGCATATCTTCAGACTGCCGGACATATCGATCGCTCGTGCCCTTACGGCTTTGAGGAAGTAGATCTGGCAATGCAGTTGCACGCTCTCGAATGGACGATTCTACAATGCCGCAGCCTCCGCGTTTTCCACGACACGCAGCTTTCGCATCACGCTAGAGCCGACATTGTGGCCGGCACCGTGCAGAATGTCGCGCTGCGCGCATACCTACGATACCCCGCCTCGCTGTGGCCGCGAGGGGTGCTTCAGCTGTGCAACGTTGTGTGGTTCATGTTAAAAATGGGGCGCCTCGCGGGTCTTGGGCGAGGATTGTGTGGGATTCCTGTCGATTTGCGCCGTCACGCGTCGCGCAGACGGCAACTGCCAGCCGATAAGATTCGGTCTTATCTGAATGCGCGTACCAGGTTCACTTCATGACGCTCCAACATCTCGAGCCCTTGATTTTGCGTGTTCCTCGCGGCGCGGCCAGCCGGTTGAGACTCATCCTGTATCGTCTGCTTGGTATGAAGATGGGTCCCCGCAACCGCATGGAAGGTGGCGGGCGCGTGCGCCGGTGCTCGCAGATCGAGCTAGGCTCCTACAATGCGTTCACGCAAGGCGCCTGGCTGTGGCCCAACGACGTGGATTTTGACGGCATTCGAATTCGCATCGGTGATCGGAATTACTTCAACCGCAACCTGATGATTGACGCCTGCGGCTTGATTGAAATCGGCGATCAGAACATGTTTGGTCCAGACGTCTACATTACCGATTCGAATCACCGCTTTGAGTCGGAGCTAGCGCCTAGCGAGCTGCCGATGGATACGGGAACTGTCAAGATTGGAAACCGCTGCTGGATCGGTGCGAAGGCGGTGATCTTGAGGAACGTAGAGCTGGGCGATGGATGTGTGGTGGGCGCCGGCGCGGTAGTTACTCGGAGCGTGGCGCCCGGCGCGGTGGTCGCTGGCGTTCCCGCGGCGCCACTACGGCGGGCGTGCGACGATAGCTCTGACCGGCTCAGCAAGAATCTTGGACAAGCGGAAGCATGTCCCACACGATGAAAGCGCTTTTGGTCCATCCCGGAACCCAGCATGCTTTCCATCTTGCCAGGCAGCTTCAGCGACATGGATGCCTGAGCCGGTTTTGGACGGGTTTCGCATACGACCCCGAGGGGATGGTGGGGAGGGTCATGTTCGAACGGAACGCAGCTTTCCAGCGAAAGGTCCCTCTAAGTGAGCTTGCCGGCAGCGACATTATTATCGGTTTCGATACAGCGTCGTGGCTGATTGCCGATAAAGCGCTTTCGCTAGGAAGGAAGTTCGTTCTCGATCGTACCATTGGACATCCTCTGAGCTTTGCGCGGCTGTTGCCTCAACTGAACGACCAATTCCCGCAATGGATGGAGGATCGTGCGTATTACCGGCTGCCTGGGCTTTGCGCAGCGGAAGAGGCCGAGCACGATAGGGCACGTCGAATCGTGGTCGGGAGTTCTTTCACCCGCTGGACCTTGATCGAGAACGGAGTCCCCGCCGAAAAAATTTCCGTAGCTCCGCTCGGTGTGGACCTCGAGGCGTTCACCCCCGTGGCGCGCCCAGAGTCGCGGCCGCTTCGGTTTGTGTTCGTGGGGATCTTGGGAGCTCGTAAGGGGCTTCCCCTGCTGCTCGACGCCTGGCGCTCATTGGGAAATGTGTATGCTGAATTGTGGCTGGTTGGTTCCCTCGACAAGCCGCACCGGCAACTGATTCCGAAACTGCCGGGTTTGCGGGCGCTCGGGAAGGCATCGCGCCGCGAACTGCCGGGTGTGCTCCAGCAGTGCGATGTACTGGTGTTCCCCAGTTACTTTGAAGGATTCGGGGCAGTACTGCTGGAAGCCATGGCCGCGGGTCTGCCCGTGATCGCGACCGACGCAACCGGCGCCCCGGATGTGATGACGAATGGCGTGGAGGGTTACTTAATTCCCACCGGAGATGCTGCGGCGTTACAGGATGCGATGCAGCGGTTCGTGGATTCGCCCGAGAATCTGGGCCCGATGTCAGCAGCTGCTCGGCGATGCGCCGAGCGCCATTCCTGGGAAGAATTTGGCGACCGTTGGATGGACATACTCCGGGATGTAGGCGATCCCGAACAGGCCCTGCAGAGCCCAGCCGGCACGGATACAAAAAACACGGGGGCATTAGCCATCCACGTCCGTGTTCAGCCAGGGAAGACGAAGGTGCTTCTGGTTCATCCTGGAACTCAACATTCCTTTCGGCTCGCGGGGCAGCTTGAGAGGTACGGGTGCCTCAACCGTTTTTGGACTGGGATGGCCTATATTCCCGACACTCCGCTGGGGCGTTGTATTCAGCGACTGCCGGAAGGGGTCAAACGTCAATTGTCCAACCGGCGTTTGGAAGGTGTGCCCTCGGAAAGAATTTCCATCCGACCGTTAGGCGAATGGTGGGCGCTGCACCGGCTGCGCGCCGGCCATGACGATCAAACCATCATGTTTAAGCGGAACGCGGCATTCCAGACAAGAATCCCGGAACGGGAGCTCGCCGATTCTGAAGTGGTGATTGGTTTCGATACGTCTTCATGGCTTTTGGCCGAGAGGGCCGCGGTGCTGGGCCGCAGATTCATTCTGGATCGAAGCATCGGTCATCCGCTGAGTTTTGAGCGGCTGGTGCCGGCGTTGCGCCAGCGCTTCCCCGAATGGGTGGAGAACTTTGCTCCTCGCCTCCTGGACTTGCTGCGGGCCGAAGAGGCTGAACACCGCCTGGCCGATCGGATCGTGGTGCCGAGTTCCTTTGCCTGTGAGACACTGATCGAAAATGGCGTTCCAGCCCACAAGATCACGGTGATTCCGTTTGGGGTGGATCTCAGTACCTTCCGGCCGGCTCCGCGCCCGGACACATCACGGCCGGTGCGGTTCATCTTCCTGGGAGCACTCGGTGTTAGAAAAGGGGTGCCATTGCTGTTTGAAGCATGGCGCTCGCTGGCGTCGCTAGGGGCGGAGTTGTGGCTTGCCGGTTTGGTCAGCGAAAGACATGCCCACTTGATCCCTCCGCTAAAAGGATTAACGCAGATCGGCAAGGTTCCGCACAAGGAATTACCGGCCCTGCTAAGCCAATGCGATGTTCTGGTTTTCCCAAGTTACTTTGAAGGTTTAGCGCAGGTGCAACTCGAAGCACTGGCTGCCGGTCTACCGATCATTGCCACGAACGCATCCGGCGCCACGGACTTGATCGCGGATAGTAGGGAGGGGTACATCATCCCGGTCGGCGACGCCGAAGCGTTGCGCGAAGCAATGCTCAATTTCATCAAGTCTCCTGCGGACCTGGCGGTCATGTCTCCAGCCGCCCGGTTGTGCGCCGAGCGTTATTCGTGGGAAGCGTACGGGGACCGTTGGATAGACCTGCTCGACCGGGTAGTCCATTCCGATAATTCCTCGTCTTCCGTCTCCGGCTTCGCATTGGGAGGCTGTCAGACGGCCATCCGAATTCCGAAATCGAACGGTTAGCTCGGTAACTCATGTCCCTTTCACGCCCACTGCGTTTCGCGGACTCATCGACCATAATCGCGCTGGTCAGTATTCCCTCGGCCTCGCTTGTCGCGGCCTCGCTCTTGCCCGGCGACATTCAGCCCGCCGGCGCGCTGGTTCGTCCTACACTGATTTTGGCGCTGGGCCTGCTCGCCCCCACAGCGGCAGAGGTGATTGTTGGCGGGCTGAACCGAATGTTCCACCCCGAGCACTGGGTCATCATCGCAGTCATCTACTTCCTCCTGCTCGATCTTATTGAAGGATCCTTTGACCTCAGGCTTGAGCAGCCCATCGTGCAACAGGCGCTTGCTGCGATCGCACTGTTCTCGTTGGCAGTGCAGATCGGAGCGACCTTCACACCAAGACCTCTTCCGCGCATCGTGCGTGAAATTGCCTCCACGAATTACTCACCGCGCACGTTGATGATCATGGTCATCGTCTGCTTTCTGCTTGGAATGTTCAATTTCGCCCTTTGGAGCGATTTCTCCCCCACCACCATGATCAACGGCTTGCTGCAGCCACGATTCTCGGCACCTTGGGCTCGGGCGCAATTGGGCGGATGGAATGCGTTTTCCGATTTTTTGGTGAATTGCGGTTACGTTTTGCCAACGTTCACAGTGATGCTGGCCGCTGCCAAGCAAAAGTGGACGCACTGGTCAGTCCTGATCGGAGTGTTGCTCTCGATCATCTTTCTTACATTCGTCGTACAAGGCGGCGGACGGCGTATACCGGGGGTCATGCTAGGAGCGGCCGGATTTACTGTAATGTTGCAAAACAGGAATCGCCTCAAACCCCGGTACATCACCGCCGGCGCTGTCATCGGTTTGTGCACGATTTTGTTGATGGATGTCATGATCACGAATCGAAACGCGGGCTTTCAGGACTTTTCTTACCAGGGATTGCATACAATCCGAGTGGACGATAATTTCCTGCGGCTGGGTCAGGTAATACAGTACGTTCCCGATGCACATCCCTATGTGGGCTCAAGGTGGCTGCTTTACCTGCTGGTGCGGCCTGTTCCGCGTGTGCTTTGGCCAGAAAAGCCCGTCGACGCTGGATTTTCGCTTCCCGAGCTCTTGCATGAGAAAAGTGTAAGTTTCTCTTATTCAGCAGTCGGAGAATGGTACGTGGCGTTTGGCTGGCTAGGAGTGGCAGCCGGCGGAGTAGCCCTTGGTGTGCTGGCTCGATGGTGGTCGCAGCTGCTCGATCATAAGCTTTCCAAGACCAGCGTGGCACTTTACGCCACTGGGCTCATGGCCATATTTCTTAGTGTTCGGAGCGGTACTGAACTTGTGCTGATGACTTATCCGATTTTGTGTTGGATGGCGATCCACCGGCTGTTCGTGCCCAGGCGAGCGCCTGTACTCATCCGGAGTGGAACTTTGCTGAGGGGACTGAGATGACGCGTGTCTTGTGGAATTGGGGCACGATGGGGCCATACCACTTCCCACGTATGCGCGAACTGGCAAAGCGATCCGGGGTGGATCTGCTGGTTGTTGAGAGGAGTTCCCGTGACGACCACTACTGGGAGCGAGCAGAAAAGGCGAAGTTCTTCGAGCTTGTTACTTTGAGTACCGAACCCCTCGGCCAAGAGGGGCGCCACATCCTGGCACAATATGGACGCATACTACAACGATTTCAGCCCGATGTGATCTGCATAAACGGATATTCTGATCCAGCCGCTAGCCCCTCGTTCGAATTCGCAAAACGCAATCCGAACTGTTTTGCGCTGTTGTGGAGCGAAACGACAGCCTTCGACCAGAAGCGGCAATGGTGGCGCGAATGCGTCAAATCGTACTTGTTGGGCGGTTGCGATGGCGCTCTAGTGGCGGGTTCACCTCATTGCAAATACCTGCAAAGCTTGGGCATGCCAGCGGAGCGTATTCGTGTCGTCGGCGGGTGCGTGGACAACGACTATTTCCGCGAGGCGACCGATCGTGCCCGTAAGAACGCGGAGCAGAGGCACAACCTGGGCTTGCCTGAAAAGTTTTTCCTTTATGTTGGACGTTTCATCGCGGTGAAAAATCTTCAAACGCTGTTGCGTGCATTTCAGAAATACCGTAAGCGAAACGGGCCCTGGTCCCTAGTGCTGGTGGGAACCGGAGAGGAAGAATCCCAGTTGCGGCAAGTGGCGGCGGCACAGGACACCTGTGCCATACACTTCGCGGGGGTGAAACAGCTCCCGGAACTGGTAAAGTATTACGCTTTTGCGAGCTGCTTTGTACTTCCCAGCATCAGCGAACCCTGGGGACTAGTCGTGAACGAAGCCATGGCTAGCGGGTTACCAGTGCTGGTCTCCAACCGCTGCGGCTGTGCCACGGACTTGGTCGAGGAAGGCGCAAACGGTTTTCTCTTCGATCCAGAAGATACGGAGGCAATTGCCGACGTGATGGCGAGGATAAGTTCGGGCAGGGTTGACCTGGTCAAGGTAGGCGAGAGAAGTCGAGAGCGCATTGCCGCCTTCAATCCTAGCGAGTTCGCTCGGGGCACGGTACAACATATAGATTTTCTCCGTGGTACCCTGGGCAAGTTTCAAAGACGAGGTTTGAAGATCTCATGGCCTTCCTATGTAGCCGCGAGTGTCACTAAGGCAAACGGACAATTGAAGGAGAACCGATAGAAGTCCTTCCTGTCGCCGCTTCTATGATAATTCCTCGTTGCTCTCTCCGTAGGTTTGTATGCATATATAAGGTTACGATCTGCTCCTCGTCCTGAGAAGAAAACACGTGGTCCCCAACAGCGTAGCGTGAGACGCTTACGTTAATTAATCAAAAACTTCGATCCACAATAATTGAATTTGTCCCTTCTGAGGGCGATATGAGATTAGTCTCCCATCTGAAAACACCACCCGGCCGAAAGCCCCGTAGGATTCTGGCTGGCCCTTGTAAGGGCATCGTGATGGATTTGTCCTTGCGGACTCAAACGCAGCTGTATCTCGGACTCTTTGAAAAGGAGACTCACCCTTGGCTCACTCGCCTGTCGAAAGGCATTGCGACGGCTATCGACATTGGTGTCGCCTACGGAGAGTACACACTCTATTTCCTGACGAAGACGCAGGCCAGCAAGGTATTCGCATTCGAACCCGATGTGAGTTTATTTCCACACCTGTACGAAAACCTCAAACTAAATGGCCTAGACCAATCAAAAAGATTAGAGATCTCTCACAAATTCTTGGGTGTGTCAGAAACTGAGCAAGCGATTCGATTGGACTCTCTTGCAAACTCCGTACAAGCTCCTTGCTTCATAAAAATGGATGTGGACGGTGCCGAGGAAGAGATTCTCAATGGAGCAAAGAAAATCAATGGTCTTCCTGGTGTTCGTTGGCTTATAGAGACTCATTCAAAGGACCTGGAGGTTGCTTGTGACGAAATTCTGAGAGGCTCGGGTTTCCAAACCAGAATCATCCGGAAGGTTGCGTGGCGGGTGTTCGTTCCCGAACAGCGACCAATTGAACAGAACCGGTGGTTAGCAGCGTGGAGAAGTTAAGTGACTTTCCATAATGCTGTGCCCTGCGGTTTGGCCGTGTCGCCTGCGCTTAGTACATTGCCAGGCGACGGTCGAGTTACGACTTCAAGCCGTGGATTACCGTCTTCCACTGGGCTTCATTCGCCGCGGCGCATTACCACTCATGTTCATCGAAAATAGGGTTCAGCAAGATCGAGGCTCGACCCAAACATACTTGCTAAATGCATCTGGGCTGACACTCGAAGAAGTGGTCTCGCCAGGCTAGCGAGCGCATGAGACACACTTTACAACCAGCCATTCCCAATAGCGGTTCATTGAGCTATGCGAGATGTTGTCCCTGGAAGCTGCCCGCGATTCGGGAATCTACCTGAGTTTGTCCCCGACGATCTGCGATAGCTACCCCGATGTGCAAGCCGCAAATCACCTGGGAGTGAAGGGGCATCCTCGTAAACCGGATCCTGCCCGATCCGACTGCGGCATCGACTCCGTCTACAGAACCGCTTCGAGCGAGCGATCTGCCGCGGGCGGTTCGGATCATTCTAAACCGTCGTGCGAAGAAGGAAGAGATTAAATGACAGCAGATGAGAGCGCTGGCGGCCCGGCATTCGTCTCGTTGGATCCGCAGCAGGTAAACCGGGAATGGTGGGAGTCGAACCCAATGACCTACGATTGGGAAAAAACTCTTCAGATCGACCCCGGAACATTGAAATGGTACGACGAGATCGACCGTCGCTTTCTGGACTCGGCCTATTATGCCGCCGGGCAGAATGGCCAGCCTTTCGGACGCTTCTTGAAACCCGCTTTGGTCAGTGGAAAGCAGGTTCTCGAACTCGGTTGCGGAATGGGCATGCATGCCGAAATGCTGCTTCGGAACGGAGCCCGCCTAACCGCGATCGACCAAACAGTGCTGGCAGTGGAGTCGACGCGTAGGCGGCTGGAGCTTAAGCAACTCGACGCGCGAGTTTTGCAGCAAGATGCCGAGAAATTGACCTTACCTGATCGATCATTTGATGTTGTCTGGACGTGGGGAGTCATACACCACAGTAGTTCTACAGAACAGTGCGTGAGCGAAATTAGCCGCGTGTTGAGACCCGGTGGGCGGCTCATGATGATGGTTTATTATCGCCCCAGTCTCGTGTTTTATCTGCATTGCGGGCTCATACGAGGCGTCCTCTTGGGACAACTCCTGCGCCAATCCCTTCACCAAATTTACGTGAATGCGACCGACGGCTTTTACGCACGCGTTTTTTCAAAGTCCGAACTGCGGGCATTGCTCGCGCGACAGTTTCACTCTTTGCAAATCACTGTGGTGGGGCTAAAGGCCGAACTGTATCCGATTCCACGGAACAGCCTCAAAATTGCGCTGGAGCGGGTGACTCCGGACTGGTTAGCAAGAGCAATCCTAGGGAAATTTGGATCGATGGTGGTGGTGGAAGCGATCCGTTCCTGAGTTCAGCATGTCTCCTGAACGCCCTATAAAGACGCTTCATGTGATTCCCTCGATCGGATCCGCGCGTGGAGGACCGAGCGTCGTGGTTCGCACCATGGCGCGATACCTCGTTGAACGAGGTCTGGAGGTTCATATCGCGACGACCGACGACAATGGTCGCGAGCGGCTCCTCGTCGACCAACACCTGCCCATTCGTGAGGACGGAGTGGTGTATTGGATTTTTCCACGGCAGACACGCTTCTACCAGATGTCAATCCCTTTAACCCGATGGCTTCGGAAGCATGTCTGCGAGTATGACCTTGTGCATATACATGCGCTGTTCTCGTATGCATCCGTCGCCTCGGCGTTTTTTGCAAAATCGGCGGGGGTGCCGTACGTTGTCCGTCCGCTCGGCACCTTGAATCAGTGGGGAATGCGCAACCGTCGCCGCCTCTTAAAAAAACTGTCATTCCGTCTTATTGAAAGCCGCATTCTGAAGGGCGCAGCGCACGTCCAGTACACAAGCGAGCAGGAGGCGTTGGAAGCACGGCTACTAGGTGTAGACCATAACGCTGTTGTGATCGCGAATCCGGTAGAGCCTTCTCCACTCGGACTGACACGGGGTGGGTTCCGAGCTGCTCATCCGGAAGTGGATAATCGCGCAATCGTTTTGTTTCTATCCCGTCTTGATGCCAAGAAAGGTTTGGATCTATTACTCCCGGCATTTGCGAGCGTCCAGAGAAAGCACCCGGACGCGATTCTGGTCATCGCGGGAGACGGTGACGCGATGTTCGTGGCCGACCTCAAAGAGCAAGCTCGCAGGCTAGGTATCGATTCCGGCATCATCTGGGCAGGCTTTCTCCAAGGCGAGGCGAAGAATGCGGTGTTGGCTGATGCGGATGTTTTCGTACTCCCGTCGTACTCCGAAAATTTTGGGGTTGCGGTTGTGGAGGCGATGGGTGCAGGGATTCCTGTGATCGTGTCCGATCAGGTCGGAATTCACCGTGAGATCTCAGGGGCGCAAGCAGGTCTCGTTGTCCAATGCTTGCCAGAACAATTAGAAACCGCGTTGACAAAAATGATTGCCGATCGCCAGATCCGCACGAAGATGGGACGAAACGCTTGCGAACTGGCCTGTCAATTCGCACCCGAAATTGTAACAGACCAGCTGATTGATACTTATGCAGGAATCCGCAATAACCATGGCGGGTCAATCGTCGCATAAAGTGGAGAGGCATTATCCCTCCCAGCAACTACGACTATTTAGTGTTGGGCGCAGCCGCTGCGAGGATCGGCTCTACGATCAGCACTTTCCCGTCCGAAGGCGGCGTTGAGCGATTGAAGAATGACGATATCGATGTAATCGGCTCGAGTGTTAACCTGCCCTCTGACGGAAATGCCAGTGTTCTTATATTCTTTCACAAACACGGAAACCCGCGGATGCGTTACCAGGTCGCAGTCCAAGTCAACAGTCTCAACAGGTCAACTGGTATTTTTGATTCCGGATCCGAAGAACTTCGACGAGCGCGTCGGCGAGGCTTTGCGTCGCCGACTAACCGACTGTATCGTTAATGGATGGGAGTGCATTGCTATGTCGAGCCGGACTTTTTTATCCGGATGGAACAGAGCACCGAGCGAGAGCAACCCTGCTGGTCTGGTTGCGCCCGAGCTGGTGATCAGCTAATCCTCCGCTGCCCCCGCATACGTAGATTCAAGCTAGTCTGTCGGCGTGAGTACGCGATCTTCACAGAACTCAAGACATTACTCCTATGGAGCGAGGCTCCTTACATGGTGTCAGGCTACATCGATCCAGAACAGTCGCAGAGTACAGAGAAAAAGGCTCGGCCTCAAGAGTTGGGTTTATCACTGCCGACGCGGTCGTCGCGCGAATGGATGGCCAAAGCGCGGCGCGCATACAAGAGGGACACATTTTATGCGGGCATATGCTCTGCGAGTGGGTTGAGCTGAACGGCGGCCTGGTGGCGGAGTTCTCTCCGGAAGCGGTTACGGCACAGCTGCTGGAGGATTATCAAAGGTTTGCCCGACGAAGGGCTCCTGTTGGCGACAAATGTGCCGCCGCGCAATGACGGCTCAGACATGACGGTTACCCCGGTAGTTCTGACCTTCAACGAGGACAGCAACATCAAGACCACGCTTGCCTCGCTCGCGTGGGCCCCCAGGGTTGTTGTGCTTGACTCAGGGTCAACTGATCAGACGGAGCGAATAGCCCGTTCGTTTGGCAATGTGAACTGGTTCGTGCGGGGATTTGATAATCACCACGCACAGTGGCGCTACGCTATCCACGAAACCGCAATAACGACCGACTATGTGCTTGCCTTGGATGCCGACATGCGCCCGGGTGTGGGGTTCAAAGATGAATCGGACGCGTTCCTCAAACGCGGCGAGTTTGCGGGGGCGCAGATCCCATTCGAGTACCGGATATTGGGGCGTGGCCTGGTGGGTTCCGTATATCCCGCACAGATACGTCTGTTCCGGAAGAATCAGGTTCGCATCGTTCAACGGGGCCACTCTCAGGTCTTCGAAGTGAACGGCAGCGTGT
>WNGR01014750.1_pt1 | contig 11304 bp, 15 predicted proteins | sample 5407581 | NCBI WGS metagenome assembly WNGR01 (sample SAMN13153383, study PRJNA577476) | soil metagenome | isolation source: 80 cm soil or saprolite under Garry oak tree replicate 2 | place: USA:California | collected 2016-06-15 | reverse complement strand
GTGCTGACCGTGGGCGAGCAGGAGTGGCGCATCGTGCGGTTGGAGGAAGAGAATCGGCGGTTGCGTGACGAAGTGACCGCATTGCGTACACAGCCAACGCCAGATCCGCCATTTCAGACCAACTCTGAACCACGATCCAATCTTCGCCAAGGCTCAGATTAGACCGATTATGGAAATCCTACACCAATCCGCCTTTCGCTAAGCTCAAGACGAATTGCTATGGGCGACATCTTCGAAGATCACTTACCTCCCATTATTCCCTCGAAACCGCAAGAGCGGATCCGAACGAGGAGCAACCGTCGCGAAATCATCTCCATCGCCTCATCTGATCTTCGATCTGGACAGCTCCAGCTTGCGTCCCTCGCATCGCGCGCATTTGAGCTCTTGGAAGAAGCCCTCGAACACGCGGAGTATCCGGTAGCCGTTCAGGCTGCCAAGCTGATTCTCGATCGGAGCGGCTTTGGTCCAACTTCCACTCTAAAGGTGGACGATTCCCTCGATCTCTCGGACCTTTCAGACGAGGAACTCCGTGCTTTCGCTTTGCGACTTGCTCAGTCTGGGGTGGAAGAGAGCGGTGCAACGGACTCACACACGACGAGGGTGCACTAAGGATGTGGACTCTCGTATTTGATCCCTCGGTTAAGGGCGATCGACGTCACGAAGAACTGCCACACACGTATGAGCGTCTATCCTATATCCATATAGATAATGATAGGACCATTAAGCTCGCTGGAGAGTCTGGTCCCGTCAGAATCGTAGCACAGGATGGGGATAAGATGACGCTCACATGGACTCCCTAGTCACTCCAGCGCAAGATCCTTTAGATCCCCTCGGATCGCCGCGATCCTCGCGCTTGCGGAATTCTTTGACCACGATAGCAAAATTACCTCCAGCAGATCAACTTTCTCTCCTTTCCAACGAACTCCAGAAACGACGATTTCAGAGAGATCCCTCGATCTGGTTGGTGCGTAAACTCGACGAATTTGCCTGGTCGAAACAGCGGGAGATCGCCCTCGCTGTTGCCACTCATCGTAAGGTCCTCGTTAAGAGCTGTCATGGGATCGGCAAGTCCTGGATTTCTGCTCGCATTATCGCTTGGTGGCTAGATGTCTGGCGCCCTGGGGAAGCATTCGCCGTCACGTCAGCGCCTTCGGCGCCACAAATAAAAGCTATTTTATGGCGTGAAATCGGGCGCGCACACTCGAAGGGCAATCTCCGAGGGCGTGTTAACCAGACAGAATGGTATATGGAGGTAGATCCCTCGATTGCAGGAGCCTCCAATTCCAAGAGGGAAGAGATCGTTGCATTTGGACGCAAGCCAGACGATTATGATCCTGCAGCGTTTCAGGGAATTCACGCACGGCGTGTCCTTGTAGTTCTGGATGAAGCGAATGGCATCAGAGGCGCACTACACGAGGCGGCAGAATCGCTGACAGCGAACGACCTCTCGAAGATGGTTATGATCGGGAATCCAGATGATCCCTCTGGAGAATACTACGAAGCGTCCAAACCATCCTCAGGATGGTTCGTGATCCAAATCGGGGCGTTTGATTCGCCCAATTTTACGGGGGAGGAGATTCCTCCAGGTCTATCTCACGATCTCATTGGACGCCTCTACGTAGAAGAGAAACGCAGGAAGTGTGCTCCAACTTGGCGGTGGGTTGACTCCTCCGGTGTCTCTTCCGACCTCGAGCACGGAGTTGCAGTTGTTCCACCGCCAGGACTGAATCCGGAAGATATCAATCCCATTTGGTCCTCGAAAGTGCTTGGGGAATTCCCACACGTATCCGAGGAATCAAAGTTGATTCCGCTCAGTTGGGTGCGTCGTGCCCAGTCTGTCTCCCTCGGACCAGGTGATTTCGGAGTTATCGGGGTAGACGTGGGAGCTGGGGGCGATTCATCGTGTGGCTGCCTACGTCGTGGCCCTGTTGCGCGGATTTTGTGGGAAAATCGAAATCCAGACACGATGCAGACGTGCGGTATGCTTCTTTCTCAATTGCATGAAACAGGAGCAACTGCGGCGTTTGTCGACGAGATTGGCATTGGTCGAGGAGTTGTCGATCGTGCGAAGGAACAGAACGAACCAGTGATAGGAGTGAACGTTGCAGAAGAAGCACTGGACAAGAAGAGATTTGTCAACCAAAGAGCTGAGCTTTATTGGTCAGTTCGTGAGCAGTTCGAAAAAGGACAGATTGACATTGATGCTGGTGATGAAGACCTTGCAGCAGAACTCCTCGAGATCAAATACAAACGCACAAGCATGGGAAAGATACAAATCGAAAGTAAACAGGAGGCCAAGGCGCGTGGTGTTGCATCGCCTAATCGCGCGGAGTCACTGATTCTCTCATATGCACAGCCACGCCGACGCTACACGTCTGCGACGTGGGGATCCAATTGAAGATCCTCATTCTTTTGTTACTTGCTTCGCCGGTTCATGCTGAACTCCGCGTGCAGTTGCCAACGGCAACAGAAAGAAGAGTGGCAGATGTTGCCTCGTGGACCTCCGTGGTTACTCTTATTTCCCTCGATGCAAAGAGTTCGTGGGATTGCATTGATCGCTTACGCTGCTTTGAACTGCAAGGTCTCCGAACCGGAGTAGTCTACGGCTCCGCTTTTGCTGTCAAATTTCTGGTTCATCGCGCTCGTCCGTGTGCTCCTGTGGATTGTGGGAGCGACAATCCTCACTCATCTTTCTTTAGTGCTCATACAGCGATTGCCTTTTCAACACTTGGTGGCCCTAGACTATCAATTAGTCTTCCGTTAGCCTCGGCAACCGGAGTTCTACGAGTTGCTGCTGGGAAACACTGGATGACAGATGTGATTGCTGGTGCAGCGGTTGGATCATTAGTATCAAGGATTAGATAATGTGATAGTAGAGGGATTATCCATAGTGTGTGTCCTCATTGCGGGAACGTGGTAGATTATCAATATGGCGGATGGGGTCGTTGTCGTGTTTGTCTTTCATGGATTCCTTGGCCAATTTTGATACCATTTGAGAAGAATTAAATGGGTGCAGTAGAGAAACTTCGCAATCTTGCTTCCCTGATGACTGTTCGGCGAGAGTTTGCCTCGATTTTTGGCACGACATTTGGAGGAAAACGCGATCTTTACGAGACCCTCGGATATACAAGAATCCTGAAAATTCAGGATTACAGGCTACGTTTTCGCCGGAATGCTGTGGCGGGACGGGTAATCGAAGCTCATCCAAAAGCTACATGGCGCGGTGGTGGAGAAATCATCGAGGATTTGGATCCAAATACAGAGACCACTTTTGAGAAAGCATGGGATGATTTTGCAAAACGCCTGAAAATCTGGCGAATTTTTGCAAGAGCAGATATGCTTGGGGGATTTGGACAGCATTCCACGATTTTGATTGGTGCTCCTGGTGCTTTGAATACACCACTGAATTCTGTTAAGTCTCCGGATGATATTGCATATCTAAAACCATATATGCAAGATCGTTTGAGCATAAAAGAACTAGATACAGATCCAACGAGTCCAAGATTTGGCCTTCCGGACATGTATTTGCTTAGAGGGACCCCTCGAGAGTTTTCTCTTGTCCAAGAACCTGTTCCTCTTACTGTGGGGATGACAGATGTTCATTGGAGTCGCTGCCTCCATGTGTGTGACGATCTTGAAGATGCAATTTATGGATTACCACGTCTCGAAAGAGTCTGGAACCTTCTTGATGACCTCGAGAAGGTCACTGGTGGTGGCGCGGAAGCGTTTTGGATGCGGGCGAATCCTGGGTATCAGTTTGATCTCGATAAGGAAATTGAACTGACGCCTGAAAAGGAAAAGGAACTCGAGGAACAAGTTGATAAACTAGTCCATAATATGCAACGAGTTGTTAGAACTCGTGGCGTAAAAGTAGAAACATTAGGTTCTGATGTCGCCAATTTCGCTAATCCTGCTGCATCAATCATCGCACAAATTAGTGCTGGAACTGGCATTCCTCAACGAATTTTGATGGGTTCTGAACGTGGTGAACTTGCCTCGACTCAAGATCGTGATAATTGGTTTGATCAAATTGTTGATCGACGTGATCAATTTGCCGTTCCGAATGTTATTAATCCTTTTGTGGACAGAATGATAGAGATTGGTGCTCTTCCAAAGCCTAAACAATACCAAGTTCGTTGGTCTCAACTCAAAAGCTTGGACGACGGTCAAAAAGCTGATCTTGGTATCAAGTATGCTACGGTGAACAAATACCAAGGTGAGACAGTTATTACTTCTGACGAAATTCGGGATAAGTGTTATGGTTTACCACCACTGTCAGCAGAAGAAAAGGCTGCGGAATTGGAGAAGATGAAGCTAAAGAAACCAGCACTTCCAATTCCTGGGCAACCAGTTCCTGGTCCAACTCCAGTTCCTGGACCAATACTCAAGAAAGTGCCAGCAGCATGATAGTAGCTCGACAGATTAATCTTGTTGCAGCGATTGGACAGATTCGAACCGCTCAATTCGATGGAAAGGATCATACTGTTGTTCCTGTCGTGGCCTTAGTCGAGGGTGTGATTCAAGCCATGAATGCTCCGGCACCAGAACTTGTGCCGACAGCAGCATTTAGTATCGCTCCTAGTGGATGGGATGGACGTCCAGTTTTCCTCGGACATCCCATGAATGGGAATGATACGATTTCTGGCAATTCTCCAACCGTATTGGCATCATCTTTTGGACGGATTTTTAATACTGAGGTCAAGAAAGACCGATTGTTGATGGAGGCTTGGCTAGATTCAGAGCGTGCCAAAACTGTTGGAGTTGAAGCAACTAATACTATCGAACGCATCAATTCTGGAAAGACTGTTGAGATTTCTGTTGGGGCTTTTGTCATAATGGAAGACAAGAAAGGGACATGGAATAATCAGCCATATGATGGTGTCTGGGATGTCATTATTCCGGATCATCTTGCTTTACTCCCTGAAGGTGCTACAGGAGCCTGTAGTGTCGCAATGGGTTGTGGAACTCCTCGTGTAGCTCGGTCCTACAAAGTGACAGATAAAGGACTGAAGGAGATTGTGATGACTGTTCCAAAGAAACCACGATCTATGCGTCAGCGTTTTTCGGAGTTGTTTCGAGGACTGCTTTCTCAAGATATGAGTGACGTGGAAGTTCGCGAGGAACTTTCCGATGCTCTGCGAGCAAAAGAATCAATGCTGGACTGGATTGAAGCTGTCTATCCAGATCATGTCGTCTACTGTGTCTACGAGAATGGCAGTCAGAAGTGGTATCAGCGTGACTATACAGTGGACAAGAGTGACAATTTCACTGTTGCTGATACTCGAACGGAAGTGGAAGAAAATCGAACTTGGGATCCTGTAACAGCAGAGGGAAAGAAAACTTCCACATGCAGTTGTGGAAAGACGAGCGATCCATCTCAGTCGTCAACTAGCGGTAGCGCTCCCGTTGCCGCCAAATCGTCAGAAGGAGACAAATCCATGACGAAAGCCGAAAGGATTCGGCTCTGGCGGCAAACCCGCATAGCCCAATCAAGTCCAAGGCTGCCCTCGAAGCCTGCTCAGATGATGAACTCCAGGGCGTGGAGAACGTTGCGAAGCAGGCGAAAGATGCAGCAGACGAGAAAGTCAAGGCTGAAGCGGAGGCCCAGGAAAAGATCAAGGCTGAAGCTGATGTCAAGGCAAAGGCTGACGCTGAAGGCAAGATGACCGTGAATCAGCAGGGCAAGCCTCCAACCGAGGAAGAGTGGCTCAAGACGGCACCAGAGTCCATTCGTACCTTGGTCACCGATGCGAAGGAACGAGAGGAAGCCGAAAGGACCAAGCTCGTCACTTCTCTGAAGGCTGCTCAGAAGGAGTTCACGGAAGATGAACTCAAGAAGATGAGCGTCAAGGAACTCACACGACTTTCCAGACTCGCTGGTGCTGCGGAAGTCGATTTCTCTGGCCGAGGTCTTCCGGTCAACACGGATTCCGACGTGTATCTCAACCCTCCGGACAGCTATCGGATGGCACGCGAGAATCGACAGAAGGGGAAGGTGAACTGAAATGGCGATCACGAAACAAACTCCCAGGACAGTTCACCTGGGAGGCGACATCACGGTCGTCAACGACCTACTCGGGAGTGGTGCAATCACTCCTGGCTATCTCGTCGAGCGATTCAATTCCTCGGGAACACCAAAGTTCCGAGCGCATTCCACAGCCAGCGGGATGGGTTCCAAAACGGTGGCTCTCGAAAACGAAATGCTCAACAAGGGAATCGATGACGCATGGGCGGATGGAGATCTCATCCTGGCTGGCGTCATGCATCCCGGAGCAACGGCACAGCTGATCCTGGCATCTGGCGAAACTGTTGTCGCCGGTGATTTCCTCGAATCCAAAGGTGACGGAACGATGAGGAAATACACGAGTGGCGTACGTTTGTTCCAGGTTCTGGAAGGAACGAACAACACGGCTGGCTCAACAACGGCTCGTGTCAAATCGGAGGCACTCTAATGGCGCTTCAAAAATTCACGATGGAGAATGCGCCAAACCATATCGCGCAGGCTCTCCTCCGTTCTGGCTTGTCGATTCCGAAACTTCGTGCATTGTCTCCACTCGAAGAGAATGCACAGAAACTCGTTGACAAAGCTGTCATCGAGGTTGGTCTCGAACGATTGGTTGTTGCCGATGATCTCATTGCAGCCAACACGTTTCCACTCGCAGATCCACTCTCAGTGATGGAAGTTCAGTGGGAGATGGTGTCCAAGACTGGCGGGGCGCAGCGCACGATGGCGCCGAACGCTCGTGGAGAATTCCAGATGCCGGATCGCAAGATCCTGCGCGTTCCGGTCTACATCACCACAGATGATTTCAGCGTAAACATCCGTACGCTGAAAATGTCCGAGCGAATCGGAACACCACTGGACGTTTCTCTCGTGAAGTCCGCCACGCGTCGGGTCAACGAAGCTATCGAGGATTCAGTCCTCAATGGTGCTGGTCTGCAGGTCGATGGCTACACGGCTCCAGGAATCCTCAACGAAACTGCAGTCAACACCTATGCCTACAAGTCCAACTTGGCGTGGGATGATCCAACAAAGGTCGGTGATGACATCATCCTGGATGTCGTCGGGATGATCAACAAACTCCAGGCTGACAAGAAGTATGGTCCTTACAATCTGTACGTCCCAACGCTCTACGGGATCAGATTGATGGAAGACTACAAGACCTACAGTGATATCACTGTCCAACAGCGTCTCGAGCAGATCTCTGTTGGTGGCAGGAATCTGGTTGTTCGAACAGCAGATCAGCTTCCTGTAAACAAGACGGTCTTGTTGCAGCCAACCGATGATGTGGTCGATGTCATCGTTGGTCAGTCTCCAGTCACTGTTCCTTGGACTTCCCTCGATGGTTTCGTGCTATACTGGATGGTGATGGCAATCATCATCCCACGAGTCAAGCATGACTACGATGGCAACAGTGGAATCGTAGTCGGTTATCCGACATAAGAACGAGAAGGAAAGGACGATGTCTGCTACTTACGATGCTACTCTTTCAACGGATCGAGACTGGGTCCGTTTATTGATTGGCGATCGTGACACAGCTCGTCCTTTCTTACAAGATGAAGAAATCACTGCTTTACTTAAAGAGGAGGCTAATAAATACCTTGCGGCAGCTCGAGGAGCAGAATTAGTAATCGCTAAAGGTCATGGAGTAATTCAGAAAGCCGTGGACGATTTGAAGCTTCATTGGTCTGATAGTAAAGATTCTGCTTATCGGGCTTATATCAAGACTTTGCGAGAAAAAGGAGCTCTTTCTACTTACGGGAAAGCCCCATTCTTTCGAGTTCTATCGTGACAGCTTTCATTGACGAACTTTCGGATTTATTTCCGGATCATGTGACGGTTCGGACGATGTCAGCACCAGACGAATATGGTGCAAGGACTTTAATTTCTTCAGTTTCTCTTCCTGCACGAGTTTTGGGCCGTATCATTATTGCAAAAGATCAAGCTGGCGAAGAGCACGTGAGTTCTGTGCAAGCCATTTTTCCCGGTGTATACGGATTAACAACTGATAATGGCATTAAGTGTTGGACATGCGACAGATGAAGATGGGCCAAGTCATGAGCGTGTTCTTTTTTACTGGAAACAATCAGGGAAATAATGGAATCTGGTGCTAAGCTTCGTGGTCATATAGAATTTGCTCGCAAGATCCAAAATATTGCGAGGAAATTCCCGATACAGGTGGGAAATGCTCTTTTCGAGGAATTGGATACAGTAGAAAAACCTGAAAGTATGGTGCGAACTCCAGTTCTGACTGGTGCTCTTCGTGATTCGCATGAAACAAAAGGTCCAGTGATCCGTATGAATTCTATCACATGCTGGATTCAAGTTGGTGGTGGATCCGTTGACTATGCTGTGAAGGTTCATGAAGATCTTGAAGCATTTCATCGGATTGGACAAGCCAAGTTTTTGGAATCTACATTGCGAGAAGCTGTACCTTTTATCCTTCGACGAGTTCGAAGCCATTTGAATTTTGGTTAAGAATAATGCCTCTTGTTGAAGATATTGTAACTCTTCTAACTGCTGCTAGTCTTGGCATCATTAAAGTAGATCTGTTCTATTCATCACGTGCAATTCTACCAGATGGAGATGGTCCATATACAACATTGATTGAGACTGCAGGTCTAATTGATGAGTGGATTCAAAACGATGTAACAAGACCTGCCTTTGAACATGGTGGTGCTCAACTAGTGACAAGAGCAGCTCATTATATCGATGCAAGAAATAAAGCTCTTGCTATCTATGCTGAGATTAATAAAGTTCATAATCAGTATATTGGAACGACATGGTATCGCAGAATTCATCCATTACAGAGACCTTTTGATGCTGGACCACCAGATGAGCATAATCGTGCTTTGATCAAATTTAATGTTCTTGGTGAGAGAAGTCCCTACGTATGAAACGATTACTTTGGATCGGTGATGCTGGTTGTGATAGTGGATTTGCGCGTGTTACACATCAAATCCTGGCATATCTACGACTAGACTGGGAGATTTCAGTCCTTGGTGTCAACTATCGTGGTGATCCACATTCTTATCCGTATGACTTATATCCTGCCATTGTCTTTGGTTGCAGAGATTTTTTTGGAGTTAGTCGTCTACCAGAGCTTTTACCACGTATTAATCCAGACTTGATTTTTATACAGAATGATCCTTGGAATTTTGAAAGATACACGTCAGTAATTCGTCAGATGTCTTCTGAAGTGCCGATTGTTGGTATGGTCGCTATTGATGGAAAGAATTGCCTCGGATCAGCAATGAATGATCTTGCACTGACTATTTTTTGGACGAAATTTGGTCAATGTGAAGCATTAAAAAGTGGATTTGAAGGAAATTCTGTAGTTATCCCACTTGGCATTGATCTAGATACCTATTCTCCAGGAGATCGTCGTAAAGCACGTGAAAATCTTGGTCTTCCTGCAGAATTTTCAGATGTGTATATTGTTGGTAGTGTTGGTCGGAATCAGCCTCGTAAACGCATTGATTTAACTCTTGAATATTTTGCAGAATGGATCCGTAATTTTCAGATTGATAACGCATATCTTTATTTACATGTATCTCCAACTGGTGATGTTGGATACGATATTATTCAACTTTCTAAATACTATGGAATCAATAAACGCTTGATACGAGCTGATCCTGGTGTGTGGCAAGGCTCATCTGAACAAGAAATGGCAGATACTTACCGATCTTTCGATGTGCAAATTACGACAACGCATGGCGAAGGATGGGGCTTGACAACTATGGAAGGAATGGCCTGTGGTATCCCGCAGATTGTTCCTGATTGGTCAGCTCTTGGAGAATGGACTCAGAATGCAGTATGGAAGATTCCTTGTTATATCTGTAATCCACGATTTGGACCTTTTAATCCTATCGGTGGCACTCCAGATAAAGCTCTAACGATTGAAGCTCTGAACGCATTTTACTGTGATCGAGAATTAGGCCATGAATATTCTGCTTCTGGATTGTCACTCGTCCAACAAGATCAATTTCGATGGTCGACAATTGGGATGCAGATTCTTCAGGAACTACGTTCGGTTAGTGAACAAACGTCCATGGCGCAGGTCTAACATGGGAGGATCCGATGCCTTCAAGTAGTACTGGTCAGGTAAGTGCTGCCATTTCTGCTCATGGCACACTTATCTACCGCAACGGTACACAGATTGGTGAGCTACGCAATATCACTCCTCCACCAATCACGAGAAATAACATCGAAACCACATCGCAAAACTCGAGTGACGACAGCTATGTGGTTGGAATCCGACGAAAAGGAGAACTATCGTTCGAAATTGGCTTTTTGCCGAGTGGCGATTCAACCCATGATTCACTTGCCGGGCTTGTTAAGGCGTGGCATGATGGATCCAACGTGCACCAGTTGATGGTGGTTTGGTCGCAAAAGTCGGAATTCGGCCGAGCGGCGGACACATCTTCCTGCCATAAGCAGAAAGTGAGTGAGCGTATGAGCGACGACAATTCAAAGTCCTTCCTTTCTATCGACGAGATTGCTGCGATTGACGATGTCAAATACGCTGAGGTATCAGCGTGGGGTGGCATTGTTCGTCTTGGTTCTCTTAGCGCATTTGACATGTTGGAATTCGTTGAATCTAACGAAGGACCAGCACGAAAAACAGCAGGTGTCCGTCTTATTGTCAAGAGCATCGTTGATAAAGACGGAAATCGAATCGGTGAACCAAAACACGCAGCAGTCTTTCAGAAGAAAGACGCATCGACCATTGCCATGCTTGTGAACAAGATCATGGAGCTCAATGGTTTGAAACCAGGTGAAACAAAAAACGAATCAAGCGAAGTGGCTACCGTCGCTTCGCCTACCGTCTTGCACTAAATCTTGGTCGCATCAATGTTCGAGAGATGCTTCAGGAAATTTCATGGGATGAATTCTTGGAGTGGATCGAATATGCATCTTTGGAACCGTTTGACGAAACTCGTGCGGATTATCGTGCTGCCTCGATTTGTGCGTTGATAGCAAATGTAAATCGGGATCGACGATCTCGTCCATCTCCGTTTCAAGTTTCTGATTTCTTATTACTTTTTGGAGAAGATGAAAAACCACGGGAACAGCGACAAACGTGGCAACAACAAAAGATGCTAGGACAAATGATAGCAATCGCATTCAACGAATCCAATTAAATGGGCATTGACGTCGGCGATCTCACTGGATCCGTAACACTTGAAGACCAATTAAGCAGTGCGCTTGATAAGATAAAGGCTCGCCTTATTGCTGCTGGTGCAGATTGGGATTATATAAATAGTAAGGTCATTCAGGGTGGCGATGCAGTCTCGAAAAAC
>WNGR01007842.1_pt1 | contig 11304 bp, 10 predicted proteins | sample 5407581 | NCBI WGS metagenome assembly WNGR01 (sample SAMN13153383, study PRJNA577476) | soil metagenome | isolation source: 80 cm soil or saprolite under Garry oak tree replicate 2 | place: USA:California | collected 2016-06-15 | reverse complement strand
TATAGCAAAAGCGTGGGACGCAACGCTCCAGGGATGTTCATAGACCATCTGAGACGCACGGTTGCAAGTACCGGCGGCACCCTGAGCGAGTTTCCCACGCGCAGCACCAAACTGTCTCAGTACTGTCACGGCTGCCGGAGTTACGTCAAAAAGCCACTGTCGCAACGCTGGCATCACTGCGTATGTGGCATCGGCCCGGTGCAGCGTGACCTGTACTCAGCGTGGCTTGTCGCCCACCTTGACCCATCAGACACAATTCCCTCTATCGCCCAGGACTCCTGGGAGGGTGCGGATCTGCGCCTGCAGGCAGCGGTAGAGGTACTCCAACAACGCGCGAAAGAGGGGCAGTCTTTGCCCCGAAGCGTGGGTATCCCCCGCGCCGGAGCGCGTCTGCCCCAAAGTCTTGAACCGAACCAACTAGAGCTCGTCTACCGGCATGGTAGACTAGAAGCGTTGGGGTAGGCACAAGAACCTCCCGTGCTTTTAGCTGGGAGAGGTCAGCAGCGTATCCGGGTCTTCATCCGGGCATGTGCACTGTTCCTGGGCAGCGCGCAGCTCCTTCTCGTAGGTGCAATACTGGCGAACGCTAAACACTCCTTCTCGCTCGTAGAGCGGAGTTAGACCGACCAGACGTTGAGCATCAACATCCATATCGACCTTGAACTTCCCACTACTGCGAACGCCGTCGAGGGTTTCGTCCAGTTCCAGCGTGACGCGCCAGAATTCGCGGATCAAGCTGTAACCCTCGCGCTCGAACAGGCTGCGCGCTTCTGCATTGCTGCTACTTACCTGGGCTTTCAAGTTCACTCGAACGTCTGGTAGGGCACTGCGCATCTGCTGGCGTGCGCGCTCTTCAACAAGGCGCAGCAGCAATGTGCCAATACCGCGTTTGCGGTACTGCGGATGCACGCAGACGAAGTTGTAGAACTCCTCGTGGTCGCGATGCCACACACAACCAAACCCGGCAAATTGTCCTTTCTTCGTGACAATCACCCAGGCATCGGTTGCCAGGTTAAAGCAAAAGTTCTGCCAGTGAGATTGCAGGTCCTGTATCGTACTACTCGTATCCCCGACAACTCCTCCAACTCCATGTTCAGCAATGTCACAGACCGCAACCAGTTGGGTAATCGAGTACAAATCCTCAATGTTCGGTGTACGCGCCAATAAATTTGTTAGTTGTACAGACATTGCCATTTCTCCGTTCTGTAGCCTATAGAGAAGGAGTGGATTGCTTCCGGCTTAAACCCTGATGGTTTGCGTGCTCAGTTCCACTCCTGCACGCAACTCCTTCTCATATGTGATATTTATACGCGCAACGTGCATGCCGGCTCGTTCATAAAGCCGGGTTGCGCCGGTTAAGTTCTGTGAATCAACCCCTAAACCTACGGTGTGCCTGCCGCGCCGGTAAAACTCACCGAAGGAACGGAGTAGGAGCGCCATGCCCAGGCCCTTGTGCCGCCAGGGACGCAGCACGGCCAGGGTGTTTACCCAACCAAGCTCTCCCTCGTAGCTACACAATGAGCATCCGGCCAGCTTCACTCCATCAAAGGCCAGGAACCACAGCGATGGATCAAACGTTTCTCGCTCGACGGTCCAGTGCTTCCACTCTTCAAAGTCGCCCCGTATATGACCGAAGTGATCCTGGAACGCTTCATCAACGGTTTCGAAAACGGCGCGTTCATCTCCCGGTTGGAAGGTGCGAACGGTGACGTTCTCAGGCCATTCAGGAGCAGGTGGCATGTCCGACATATCAATTTCCATACGCCAGGATCGCCGTATCTCCTTGAAGCCCTGCCCCTCAAAAAGGCGCTTTGCCTCTTCATAGGAGCCACCGGTGAAACTACTCAGCGTGACACGCACTTCTGGAGCCGCCAGGGGAATCTGCTGGCGCGCCCATGCATCAGCCTGCTCAAGCAGGTATTCGCCAATACCGCGACCCATAAAGTCAGGATGCACACGCACGAGTGTGAAAATGCGCGCATGCTCTCTCTGCTCTATATCGGCATATCCAACCGGCTGACCTTGGGCCGAGGTGACTAGCCAGGCATCACTTTCCAGGTTGAAGGTGGACAGAATCCACAAGGTACGTAGGTCATCAAGTGTGATTTCGGGCCCACCGAACTCCGCGATTTCGCAGATCTCAAACAATCTATGAACCGCTTCCAGGTCGTTCATGGTTGGACGACGTGTCAGAAAACTCTGTGGAAGTGTATCAATCATATCTGCCATGATATTTTCTCCTGTATCTATCATCTGCGCGGCGTACTTTTCATACTCCAGGTAAGTATCGTCCTGTTGACGAAAGGTACACCGCAAAGACGCATGTTATCCATTTCTCTTCAGTCTGCCGGTGCGCTTCGCGTAGCGTTCAGCGATTCTGAAGATGTACACACTGACCGGAATGCTCACGATGCCTGTCAGAATCAATGGCCATGTGTAGCTCCAGATTTCTGAGGACCAGATTACCTGGTTATTCTGCAACGCAGCCCGCAAGCCCTCCAGTACGTAGGTAGCCGGCGAGATGCGAGCCAGTGGCTGCATCCATCCTGGCAGCACACTGATCGGGTAGTAAACACCCGAAATCAGCAGGAGGATGGCACGTACGATGTACGACATCTGCGAACCACGCTCTGTGAAGAGCAGTGGCAAGACTGCTGCTCCGATACCAAAGCCGATGAACGAGATGCTGCCTATTAACAGCATGAACGTCGCCGTTATGTAGTTGGCGTGACTCAGGTCGAGATTGAAGAACGATGCCACAACGATCAGCTGTATAAAGGTGAACAGCAATCCATGGGCTACTGCGTACCAGCAGCTGCCAATCAGGTGTGTGAAACGCGAGATCGGAGCCATAAAGGTATGCTCAATGGTACCCTCCCAGCGCTCGATGGTGATCATATCGGTCACTCCTTCAAAAGTGACGCTGAGGTATGACCAGACTGCTGTCCCAATGAGCAGGTAAAGCACCAGGTAATTGGTATCAACCTTTGTATGAGTGAGGGTCTGGGCAGCCTTCCCAATATAAGTCACGCTCATGGCGTTCACGATATTGTAGACCAGCCAGACCACTTCCCAGGCCCAGTAACGCTTGCTCAGGTTCCAGTTGCGCTCGAAAAAGGCGTAGGATGCACGCCCCTGGTGTAACAATGAAGACATTAGTTTAGTTACTCCCTATCTGTTACCTCTCATCTTCTTTCTGCGCTTCAAGCGCTTCGAAGGCCTTTTCCCAGCTTCCGTAGCGTTCGATGTCGGCATCGGTAATCAGATGAGCGGCGGTATAATGCATAAACACTTCATTCATGGTGACGGGCGTGGTGCGCTCCATACGCTCCGCAGCCGCGCGTTTGAGTTCATCGACTTCGCCCATGGCGACAATACGTCCCTGGTCGATAATGGCAACCCGATCACATAGGGCCTCAGCCTCATCCATATCGTGGGTGGTAATCAGGATGGTCGCGTCGTGATCTTCGCGCAGTTGCCTAACAAAGGTCTGCACATCAATCTTTGAACGCGGGTCCAGCCCCGTTGTCGGCTCGTCCAGCAACAGCACGATGGGCGCGGTCAGAAAGGCGCGGGCAATGGCGACTTTCTGCTGCATGCCTCGTGACATATGCTCCAAAGGCTGGCCAATGCGATCTTGAGGGATACCCAGTCGTACCAGGATGCTTCGAATCTTCGCTCGCGCCTCCGCGCCCGGCATGTTATAGAGCCTTGCTGCATAGAGGAGATTCTCCATCGGAGAGAGCTTCTTGAAGAACGAGGCCTCAACGCTCACACGGTTGATGATGCGCTGCACCATGCGCTCGTCCTTCTCAACATCGTACCCAAAGATGCGCACGTACCCGGTATCCGGGATGAGCAAGGTCGAGAGGATGCGAATGAGGGTCGATTTCCCCGAACCATTCGCGCCCAGGATGCCCATGATCTCACGTCGCTTGACGCTCATGGTCACATTATCAACGGCGCGCACTTCGCGCTTCCCCTCCTCTTTCTGCACTCTTCCAGGCCAGCGAAACAAGGGTTTGGACTTTTTGAATATCTTTGAAACGCCGACAATCTCTACGGCGTCTTTGCTTGTGTCAATAACGATTGCTTGCGAGAGATTCATACCCTCAAGTTGTTGGATAGCCACGAGTTTCCTCCTTTTCCATTCACCAGGTCAGTAGTACGTTTCTAGCGTACCGCCTTTCCTGAATGTCTACATCGATCATGAGAACAGATGTGTACCTGTACCAGTGGACATAAAACTGTGACGCATTTTTGTCATCACCCCCGTACATGACAAGGTTTGCCATTGTAGCAATCGTCTATAGCAATAGTACCTTGCTATTCATGACACCTGTTGTCAGTTTTTTCAACGTTTCCGTACATATGTTCAAAACTAAGGTAACGAGTAAAAGACCAATAAAAAACCGTGGAACTGAATTTTCGTTTTCGTCAGTGCCCACGGCTCAGGTATCTCTTGAATTGTCACCTAGTCATCGTAGAAAGGTGGAGACCCCCTGGAAATGGGCATACTGGGACCTTGTGCGAAGAAAACGATTGGCCCAGCAATATTGATATTGTTAAGAAAGGCACACTCGATGCACAGCTTCACCATGCTGCCAGGCAGAATATAGCCATGAAGGGCAGAATCGTAGCGCAGTCTGGTCATACCGAGCAGTCTGGTTTGATTAGCCATGTGTGCCTTTTCCTTTCGTTAGAATTTGCTTGAGCGCTGCTTTCAGGCGTAATGCCTGCGTTTTCTTGACAAGAGAAGAGATTGCTGCTGCAATCTCACTACAGCGAGTATACGGGATAACTTAGCAATTTGTCAAGGGCGATTTGTCGATTTAACAGGTTGTTAACCTGTATACACGTCTACTACAAGAACGATCATGCACATCTTTTTTTGGTGATGACTTTTCAACGGAGTTATTCGCGCACTCTCTCCAGTTTGGAGGTTGTCGTATGTTCAAGGCGCGATGCCAGGATAGACTTCCAGAAGAGCCTGTAGGCCAGTTGCGAGCCGCTATACACCAGAGAGGTGTCAACGATGACCGCGATCAAGGCCTCTGGCATACCTGCTGTCAGTTCTCCTGCCAGGGCGCTTGTACAGAGACCCAGGATGAGCGCGGGCAGGAAAGAAGCCAGGAATTTGATCTGGCCTGACCAGTTGGGGCGCATCGCCAACATCACTACTGGCGGCACGAGCATTCCGATGAGCAAAGGCGCTGTTTCACGCAGCAAATCCATGTTATTGATTACCTTTCTGCTGTTCAGAGCACATTGTCTATTTCTTCTCGGACCGAAATCTCATTATCCAGGCGCCGTTTGTGTCTCCTTGACCAACGCCGCCCGATAAATTGCCCTATGCTGTCAGGGAACCTGTGCAAGAAATGTGGATGGCGTAGGACATAAAGGAAAAGGCGTGGTTGCAATATCTTCCATATGCCGGGCAGTTCCTTTACTTCTCCGGTGCGGCGGGGATGCTCTGAGCTGGACGGATCTGCCCAACGGTCACGGACATAGATATCGCCCAGGCGTTCGATGGTGACAGCCTGCTCGGGTACGACCTCAGACAGGTCGTGGACATACTCATAGGGTGTCTGCGAACGTCGCAAGGAGATGCCTGCCCAGCTTGCCAGCAGGGACATACGCCCGAATATCTGCATGGGTATTCCATAGCCTCGGAACAGGCGGCGCCACCACAGGCTAAAGTAGATCAGGCTGGAAAGAATCAGTAGCAGGAGGCCAAGCAGCACAATGCCCACATTCCGGAGTACCTGTCCCTGGGCACCCGTCTTTGCCAGCGTTGATGTAGCTGTATTGCCGCTGCCATCTGAACCGGGGTCATGCAGCGGCTTGTGCGGGCCACCCGTCGAATTTGAACCGGAGCCATTAGGAGTAACGGTAGGGATGCCGACCGTCGTATGAATTGGGCGAGTAAATGTAGCAAACGGGGCAGACGGCTCAAAATTGACCCAGCCATAAGTGGCGAAGTAAACCTGCGTCCAGGCGTGCGCATCGGAGCCGCGAACGACTAACTGATGAGTCCTGGGATCAAGCTTGCCATTGGTATATCCCGTGACGACGCGCGCCGGTATGCCTAGCTCACGCGCCATAACCGCCATAGCTGTCGCAAAGTAATTGCAGAATCCACGATGCCCACTACGGAACAGGAACCAGGAAACCCCTTCCTGCCCTGCCGGCAAATTGATATTGGTATCATAGGTAAAGCCGCGCAGGTACGTTTCCAGGGCCAATACCTTGCCATACATGGTCGGTTCTTGATCGGTGAGCGACTTCGCCGTCATCAGAATATTGGGATCAAGGTTGTTCGGCAGCTGCAGGTAGGTACTCAGTACATTGGGATCATAGTAACCGGCGGGCGGCCCCAGGTTGGGCTGATCAGGTTTGGGTATAAAGGATGGAGCGTTCTTCGGCAATGGTACCGCTTTCAGCGTGTTCACATCAGCCGAAGAGACAAAGGATGTAACAGCATAATGCTGACCCGCCACCAGTCTGCCATTCGTACGTATCCATGCCACAATTGAGCCATCAGATCTCCTTGTGACCACCTCGGCCCCCTGGTCTGTCGAGGCAATCTGAGGCGATCCAAGCAAGTAGGCATTCTGTTCGCCGGGGGGATTGACCACATTTATTTGCTGGTGGACGGCGGTTAAGTCTACGGCCGTGTCATAAGCGGTAGCATCGGCCTTTAAGGAGGTACCATCAGTCGGTCCATTCGACCAGCTGCGGCCGTCATAGTTGCTATAGCTGAGTGTTTCGAGGTATTGATTGGGATCGTCGGTTTTGAGCGTAAAGACGATATCATCGTTCAGATTGGGATTGCCTCCCAGCACGAGCGTATCGGTGAAATTGCCATGATTGAGCGCGTTATAACCGCCGGTTACGGCAACCAACCTGTTCCATTCATTTTGAAGCTGCACCCAGGGATTATTATCGGCGCTCCATATTTGCTCGGCGGCATCATTGACATAGCCCCAGGGCATGAACCAGGTGAGAATCAAAATGCCAATGGAGACCAGCGCCCCGGCCTGCATAAATTCCCATCCCAGGTCATCCGAGCAGCGCAATCCCTGCCGCTTCCAGCGCACCGATGATTCATACAGGTTGAAGCGCAGCAGCAGCAGCAAAGCGGCAATGAGAAAAATGATCAAGAAAATGATATATCCCGGATCAATGTTACTCAGGTTAATCAGTAGCACAACAGCATTGGCAAGGATCATCAGCCAGGGGCTGCGCGTGCGGTAGAGCAGCCAGGCGCTGGTGTAGGCCAGCAGAAAGCCCAGGGCGGTGATGAAGAAGAGGAAAATAGAATCGTCGTTGCTTGTCGCTGCGCCGAACGCAACGATAAACCATTGATGCATGCTATCCACCAGGGCCATGACGCTGCCGCCCTTGTCCGCTCCCGCGGTCTGCCAGAATGCCAGCAGCAGACCGAGTACTATGGCGATTGGATGCACGAGCCATCGAGGCAAGAGCCGTTGTTTTGCAGCAATCAGGCCACCCACCAGTCCAAGCGCGGTTGTGAGTGTGAGAATGTTAAGGTGATCCACCCAACCCGCGGCCTGCACGCTCCAGATCGTACTATAGACGACTGTTACCAGCAAGAACAACGAAAACCAGCCCTCCGCCAGCCTTAGATTGACATGCAAGAGCGTATTTCGTGGCTGCAAGCGCCCATTGCCGCCTGGGCCACTACTATTTTTGCGCGGTTCGCTGATTATTCTTGACAGTCTATCAACAGATGCATCCTGCATAAGGGTTTACCTCCGCAGTGCAAAGCGTGCCTGGGGGTCTTTTTCGAGCGCCTCGGCAATGGACTCCTCACATTTGACACGCAGCACCGGTATATTGGCGCCTTCAAGCAGAGCCAACGTATCTTCATCCGCGGGTGAATTTTCAAAGGAAGCCGCATCTAACCCAACCACAGCTACCTGCACACCTCGTCGCTGCAGGTGACGCACGCCGTCATGCCAATCACGCGACGAAGACGGCGTAATGATAATCGCTACAGTATTGCGCCCAAAATGGAACGCATCGAGAGCCAACGCCTCTTTCAAATCTGGACCAGGGCCTGCCCGCACCACGGCGAGCATTTCCAGGACACGCTCGATCTGTCGATCACCACGATCCAGCGAGAGAAACTCGCGGTGCTCGGCATTGACGATCATACCCAGAGACAGGTCTTGACGCAAGAGAAAGGTAGCTATTGTGGCAGCGATGGTGACGCCGTATTCCTCAGTTGAATGTTCACCTTCGCCCGCCTGCACCCCATCGTGCAAGTCAAGAATGATCCAGGCATCCATTGCAGGATCGAGATCAAATTCCTTCACCATTAACTTATTATTATGCGCACTGGAACGCCAGTGGATACGATTGAGCGCATCGCCCGGCATATATTCACGAATGGTGGTAGCGTTGGTGGTGGCTTGCAAGGCACGGCGCGAGGTGCGGCCTCGACCCGGCAAGCCGCCCGTAAACAAGACGAAATTGCTAATCGGCAGCACGCGCGGTAACACCATCAGCTCACGCTGCTCCGTCAGGAAAACACGCCTGCGGAACAGGCCGAAGGGGTCTCCACTGGTCGCCACGACGGGGCCCAGTTGGAAACGCCCGCGCTGCTTGCACAGGGTGCGCGCACGCCAGGTTGCACGCTTTCGTCCGCCCATGCTCGCTACGTAACCGGCGCGGTGGCCAGGCAAGGTCGAGCCATCGGCGATCTGTACCCACAACTTGGGCAGCGCGCTGACATTGTCGAGCATCAGGCGCTCATCGAACGTTTCGCCAACCTGCACCCGCCCACTGCTGGCGGTGCGGCGAAAGATCATCTTGCGCAGGCTGTAGCGCGCCCACAGCCAGGAGAGAACCAGCAGGCCGAGCAGGACATAGGTCAGGATATAGAGCACGTGCCAACCGCTGCTGATGGCAAAAAATGCCAGCAAGATGATGAGTATGATCGCTTGCCAGGGTCGCATAGATCAGCGCACCTTTCCACCACCGACCCAAGCGCCGGGCACAGGTACACTCTGCAAAATTTCATCCAGAATGGCGGTTGAGGTAATCGAGCGTACACGCGCCGCGGGTGTAACGATGATACGATGCGCCAGAGTCGGCTTTGCCAGCAGCTTCACATCATCTGGAATGACGTAGCCGCGCCCGCGCATAGCCGCCAGCGCCTGCGAGCCTCGATAAAGGGAAAGCGATCCACGCGGGCTGGCACCCAGGTAGATGTTATTGTGATTGCGCGTTGCATTGGTGATGGCCACAATATATTCGCGAATGGAGGGATCAACATGGATACTGCGCACCTGCTGCTGAATCTGCACCAGCTCATCGGCGGTCATAATCTGCGCGAGGTCATCCAATGGATGGTGAAATTGGTGCGAGTCCAGGATATTCATCTCGTCCGCGGGCTTGGGATACCCAAGTTTGATGTTCATCATGAAGCGGTCAAGCTGCGCCTCTGGCAGGGGAAAGGTTCCTTCATACTCGATGGGGTTTTGCGTGGCCATTACCATAAACGGCTCAGGTAGAAGATGGGTGATGCCATCAACAGTAATCTGGTTTTCTTCCATCGATTCAAGCAAGGCGGACTGGGTTTTGGGAGTGGCACGGTTAATCTCGTCGGCCAAAACAATCTGGGATAGAATAGGACCTGCGCGAAATTCAAAATTGCCCGTTTTTTGATTATAAATGGAGACGCCCGTTACGTCGCTCGGTAGAAGATCGGGGGTAAATTGAATACGTTTGAAGGTGCATCCTATCGAACGCGCGATAGCTTTCGTCAGCACCGTTTTTCCCACGCCGGGCACATCCTCGATCAGGACATGACCCCGGCAGATGACAGCAATCAAGCTGAAAGCGACAGGTTCAGCCTTGCCAACGATCACTTTTTCGACATTGTTAATCACTCGCTGTACAGCGCTAGCAAGGTCTTGTATAGACTGCATACATTTCTCTCCAACTGGCTGAGGTAACATCATCGGTGATGCGCTAAAATGTTTTCTGTAGTAACTTTTCTGCTTGCCACGCAGAGTTCTCGACGGCAAAGTTGACCTTCCCATAGTGTACCACGTGCGTGCAAAAGCTTGAAGGAATTGCTGGCACAACATGGGCAGCATGTCGGCTGTGTATAATACTACGTCACAAAACAACCATTTATTTCAACAACTAGGAGTCCCCTGGCTTCAGACAAGGGGAGGAAACACCGCCCTGTGGATAAGTTCTTGCTGAAGTGAAAAGCCCTCACGATATGTGCTTGTTAATAACTTCGTGATACTCTTGTAACAAAGGTGAATTTGAAGTGGCAGTATCGAGTACGAAGCACCGACGAGTGCTTTCGGGTGTTGGTTCAATCTCCTGAAAGCTAAGATCGCGGCATACTTTTATCCCATCGGGCGAATTACTGGTTGCATACAGCCTCTCTATAATCACACCTTTTCTAGCCAATTCGCCGAGGGCATGTATTGAACCAATGAGTAAGCGCATCCCATATTTCTCTGCTTTGTGTAGTCCCGCGTGTACACCAAGAGCCATCACAAAACACTCAAGTGGCATTCCAGGGGTATATGGTAATATCTCATCGGGTCTGACTTCCCATCCTCGTTTTTCTCCTGAGAGAAGCTGCTTGATGGTTTCGTGTTTGAGTGGCATAAGGCTGACATACCCAGCTACCGCATCTTCCTGCTTAACAACATAATCGATGTCCGGGTTGGTTTGATACCACCCTAGACGTGTTTCTACCGTTGGTGTACCCATCGTTCCCCACAGACTGAGACCAACATCATAAATCCCCTGCGCATCTTGTGCAGTAGCTTTCATAAAAGTGGCAGTGTCTGTTGAATATTGTATAAGAAAAAGGTGCTTCGCACGGACCATTTCATCGATGGGCCTCTTTGGATAGTATCCGTCTTTGCGCGGAGGTTCCACTACTCTCTCGATTTTTCCTGCTTTGACAAAGTCGTATAAAGTAGAGCTTGAAATACCGAGTAATCTCATCACTTCTGAGGCTGTGTAGAATCCTTTGGGCGCTTTGGCTCTCTTAGGCATAAATATCTCCATTTGCTTGCTTTTCTCTAATATAGCACATTTCGGAGATATTGGTACTATTGACTTTTGTTGATGTTAAAGGTTATAATAGTAGCGAGTCTTTCGGATATTTATGTATTAAACACTTTATCGGATGTTTATGGACGGCGTGGCAGATTATCCCCGTAGCGTGTCCCTGTAGAGCGGTTTGAAGAGGCGCTTGCTTGGTAACTTTCTTTGCCGAGCAAGCGATGTAAGAGCGTAGTC
>WNGR01007841.1_pt1 | contig 11304 bp, 13 predicted proteins | sample 5407581 | NCBI WGS metagenome assembly WNGR01 (sample SAMN13153383, study PRJNA577476) | soil metagenome | isolation source: 80 cm soil or saprolite under Garry oak tree replicate 2 | place: USA:California | collected 2016-06-15 | reverse complement strand
CGCCCTGACTCGAACACATTCGCCGCGCACGCTCGCAGCCACCCAGGAGATCTTGAAACACATGGGTTTTCTTTCGGACGAGCTACTGCATTTAATCTTCACTTTTATCACGATTCCGGGCTCTTTTTTGTTACAAGCGCGGCCAAATCCGCTGCAAGTTTTATTGGGGTCCTTTCTTTATTGCACGCCCACTCCATTTCGACACCGCTTCTCGTCTTGGAGCACACGGCCATTATTTCGACTCGCTTCTGTCGTCCCCCTTTTCACTTCTATTCCCTTTCTTTTTCTTTGCATTTCTTTTATTAAAACGTAGTACATCACGCACATGATGGCTCTAGTGTATCGAATAAATACTCGTCCTTCTGTGTGTCCACTCTCGAGCACTCTCAAAAGCGATGCTCTAAATATTTTCTTCTTTGACGCGCTCAACTTGCCTTTGCGCTACTCCGCCGACTGGCTAACCCTGATCGCCTGATCGGCAAGTTCTCGCCACACCTCCATTCGAATCTGCACAGTAGTTGTAACCTGGACAGTCTATCTACTACTGAAGAAATCTCACCATGGACCGTATCAGGGAAGAATTGGAGATTCCCACGCCATCGGCTCTGGGCATGTCTGCTCCTGCGCTGCGCTCTTGGCCGCAGAATACGGCTGCACGCGCATCCTAGTCGTCGACGAACGTCCTGAAGCGTGGGCGGCAACGACCTCTTCACCCCTGGCGCGTACCGGACTGTCCACGCTGGCCAGTTAGACCTCCTCCCGCTCGTGGAAAACGTTCCGGCAGCGCTCGTGTCCCGCACCGACGTCGAACCATACACGGCGGGGCAGTTCACGGACGACATCATGCGCCTCAGTGGCGGGCGAAGCGACACGTGGGGCGGCGATGGAGTCGAATGGCTGAAGAGAACCGTCGGCGTGCCGTTCACTCTGTCGTTCAACCGCCAGGCTTACGAGGTGGACAGGCGCCAGAGGTTCTGGGGAGGCATGGCGCTCAGCACGCGCGACGGCGGCAGGGACCTCGTCGCCGCGCATCGTGTTGTTCTCCGCCATGCCGCCGCCGAGACATGGTTCGAGGCGCATGCACGAGAGCTCATTCGGAAGGATGGGGCAGCCGTGGGCGTCGTGGTAGAGGGAGGGAAGGCGCCACAGAGTTCACGCTGCGGCCGTCGTACTAGCTACTGGCAGTTACGAGTCGAGTGCGGCACTGCGACAGCAGCATCTCGGCGACAAGTGGAATAACGCACGCGTGAGCAGCGACGTTTCTCACATGCACCCCCCAAAAAACTCCTAGTTGACTCCCACACAGGTCCGTGGGACGCCACACGACACTGGCGATGGGATTTCGATGGCACGCACAATCGGCTCGCGGCTCGCGGGGACTGGTCTGGCTGTCACGCGACGCGCTGGACGCACATGCGCGCGCCGACCGGGGAGACCGCGAGCTGTCGAACCGGTTCACCAAGTCGGGCTATCCGGCTGGACGTCATGGTATACACGCGGGGCGCGCGTTTCGTTGACGAAGGTGCAGACTCCTGCGACTACACGTACGCGACGTACGGAAAAGCGGTCCTGCGACAGCTGGGCGGGCTCGCGTTCCAGATATTCGACGGACGGGCCGCCAGGTGGCTGAGAGAAGAGGAATACGGTGAACGGTGTCGTAGCGAAGATATGTGCTGAAAACGCCGAGGGGCGAGCACGGAAACTCGTGCCGCACAGTCTGGAAGACCTTTAGGTGTTCGTGCGGAGGCTGGGAAAGTATAACGCTGCAACGCGCGCATTCGCGGACGCACACCGAGAGCACAAGCGCAAGTGGAATCCAGTGGTGAAGCCGGTGAAGGACGGACTCAGCACAGAAGGGTTGTCACCACCCACGTCGAACTGGGCATTGCCGTTGGAAGAAGCGCCGTTACTCACGGTGACAATCGCTTGTGGCATCACATTCACGTTTGGTGGCCTTTCAATTGACCCAGAGACTGCGAGTGTGCTGGAGGATGAAAACCAAGATGATGATGATGAAAACGGCAAGCAGATCCCGAGATGGTGGGTAGTTTGTGGTACGGCAACTACCCTGGGGTGAGCGGGCTGACGGCCGGTGCTGTTTTCGGGAGGATCTCTGGACGAGGAGCTGCAAAGAGAGCTTGCAGACAGGAACAGGACACAGATTGCGACTTTCCTGTCTCAGCATCTTGGTCAGCACGATCTCAATTACAGTACTGTACAAGATACAGTGGTTAGGAAAGCAGAGTTTCCTGGATGACCTCGATTCTCGACTTGTACGGCCTTATATTTCCGAAGGAATTCCAGAAGACCTCTCGCTCAATTTCACTATATATAGCTGACGAGGGTGAGATCTCGTACCGAATCGGTGATTTCGACGCTCAATTTATGCGCAGAATGTGGCGTCGCGTGGACGGTTGACCTCAAAGTAACATCCCTGTCACGCGAGATACAGTCGAAATTCTCATAGTGCACACCGTGATAATGCATATTTCTGATAATGCATTGGGTTGTGACTTGGAATCATAGAATACATAGGGAAAACCTGGTGATATTGCATAATACATAATGCATGGCCAGCCTACCGTCAAAAATGCATTATTGAGCCCGAGTTTGCCTCTAAAATTACTCATCAACAAGTCATGATGACTCGGAACTTTTGTTTTGCCCACTTTTTGCTCCAAACTGACCATGCCCACTGAGCACACCCGCAAAGTCCGAGCTAAACCCACACCTTATGCCTCAAAACCAGGCCGCAAGGGAGTCAATGGGGAGGCAGAAAGTGAGGTTGATGAGGACGAGGTTGAGGAGTGCCCACAGCTTGGCCCACAGCCTCAAATGAATAGGCCGGAGATGGCTAAACTCTCCAAAACTCTTAGGTTGGTCTGCATTGGTGCAGAGGTTGAGGCAGCATATGAGCTCTCAAAGATGCTGAGGAAGTTTGAGGCTCAAATCAGGACACTAGATCTGTAAAAGAGTACCAAGCCAAGGTTGGGTGGGTGGCTTAGAGTCGGTGAATCGTCGTCATCGTTGTAGAGCTTGTTGTAGAGCCTCGGACTCGGACACTCGTTGAATCGATGGCCACCCGGATATCCCCGGACTGTGGGAAAACCGTAGTCTTGCATATTGCATAACGTTTCAGCCTGGAATCACGCTATGCGTTATGAGAATTTCGACTGTAACAAGCTCGAGCACATCCTCCGCGTGTCGCACTACCGCGCCTCACAGAGCATATCAAACAGCGGGGCGATGCATTTTTTCAAAGCCTTTCGGATATGATCGACCCAAAGTGGCTCCGGTAGATGCACATTCACTCACTCTTCATACGGCAAAAAGTCCTGTTCTGTCTTACCACCACTCGTACTCAACTCCTTTTCTGATAATGTCGTCGAGGGTTTCGACGCGGAACAACGCCGAGCATTACTGCGCTCCGTCACTGGCGTCGGGCGACCACCCCTTCTGTCCGCGCCGTCGTTTTGCCTTGTGTGAAGACCCGCCGATCGTACGCTGACTTCCCGTTCGCACCCGTGTGCATGCGTGCGATACCTTCTTTTGACTGCGGTTTAGCGGCCTCGTCCCCAAGTTCTGTATCCGCGACGCGGGAGGCGACGAGAATCGGTTGCCGACTTCCAGCACCTGGGTGAATCAATGCTATGAGCTAAGCCGGACCCTCAAACCACGCAGCACCCTCGCACCAAAGCGAAACAGTCTCCGCCAGAAACTCCTTCGAGCGATTTTCTCCGATGCGAGGTTCAATATTCCTGAAAGAGCCAGGGAGATTCGGCTGGGGTGCCTCTTTGTATCCCGTAACCGTCACTGTGGTCATCCGGAGGTTGTTTTCCCCGTCTGTCTCGTCGTCGTACTTGTCGCTAGAGATGCACTTTCTCTTGTCCGCTTGTATGCAACGCGGAGTAGGGCTAGATGTTATGATTTAGATCATCTGGGCACGGCGTCAATTTTATTCTTTGCCGCATCCGGCTTTCCTCTCTCTTCGGGTTTGGGTGATCCCGCAACAAGACGTAGGAGTAAAGCCATGACCCGGTCATCAAGTCCCGCGTCCGGACAGGCAAAGGCGAGGATTTACGCGCCTCCGAAGTGTCAGAATATGTGCCTATCAGGACTATATCAGGCTCACCTGCACTAAACTGCGGAAACCTTTGCAACATCTTCCTGCCGAACTCGGTTGACGATGCAGAGGATTTGGACGAAGCCATCAAGTTGTCACAGGGGTTCATTGTTCAGCCGCATCGCGGACTCGGAAACTCATCTTGAAACGGATTCAGCGAATAGCGGCCAGATCCATCGATTCTGTCCGCGGGGCAGCAAGCGGGCGCCGAGTGTGGCGCGCGTACGACCGTCGCGCTGCGGCTGGTGGAGAAAAATGTCAGCTTAAATCAACAGAACCGGTGGTGACATGAAGGCTCACAGATCGTGGGCCAAGAAGGGAAGAGGGCCACGACCGCATCACATCAGAACCAGACAAAAAAAGACAGCACGAGTCGTCACGCACCTCATCGTCGGCAGCCAAATCACGCGAAATCTTGGCCTCCTGCTCTCCAGCATCAGATCTACCTCGCGAAACACGCTGTCCTTCCCGCCGCCGGTGTTCCCAGTCCAGAGACCCTACATGGCGCGGTGTTTCGTGATGTGCCGGTAGTCGGTCTTCGCGGTCGGGTGTAGGGACGGAGGCGCGGTGTCGTGCAGCCACTCGCACATCGACCCGAGATTTGAGTTGAAGAGCGCGCGTAGGTCGGCGTGTACGGTTGGCTGCCAGGAGAGCGCGCGCGCAAGGTTGGGGTGACGACACAGTTGTGAATCTTTGACAAAGTAAGTTGGGGGTTCGAGAGTGGAGCCGACGCATATTATGATAATTTGCAGAGCCTACATGTTACACCCCATCCTCAATGCCTTAATCAACCTTTCTGGTGAAGGTTCCCTCAGGTCCAACAGCCTAGCATTCGGATAAATGACGACTTGATAAATCTTACATTACCGTTCGCCCACGTCTTGTACTTCGATGTCGGAACCTCCTCGTGTATCGAGAGAGAGAGAAAATGGTAACAGCTTATGTCCAGGCCGAGGAATGGACACGCATATTTTGAGGGTGATGGATTTGCAACGCCATGGATGATATGTATGACAAATGTAGTATTGCGCGACCATGAGGCGACGGCTATGGGTTAGTGATTGTGGTCGACGACGGGAACGAGGGAAACAGGGAGAACCGTGCTACACTGAACCGGTGAGAGTAAATGGCCATCTTGGGATAGCGTGTAGGCTGTGCAGGGCTGCAGGCGTAGGTGACTCGTAGGCTCTCGTAGGTCGTATACTCCACGTACTCAAAGTACTCAACGTACTCAACTCTCGACTCATCACAGTACGCACTCAGGCGAAGACGCATCTGTGCCACCCGGGCCCTCGCTCTGACATTACAATCCACATACGACTCTTATATGGCTGGTTTCGCACAAGATACGTTGAATCTGTGCGTAAATCGCCATTGACTTGTGAATCTCTGTCAATGACAATTACTCTAGCCTAGGTCATTCTGCATCGGAAAACTCAGGGATAAGGTGCGCTAATCCGCTTTTTCCAGTGATATCGGATCCAGAACCGTCTTTGGACAGCACCCGGATCGCCGAACCGCAGGGAAGCCCGTCTCTCCGACGTGTGGAGGTCACAGGTATGTCACGGTACTTGAATCTTGAGTCGTTGATCCCCCGATAAGTGTCTAATATATTTTCAGTCCTCCGAGCACACAATATTCCTAATATCAAGAACCCGTTTGGCAAAAAGAGGCAGTTCTTTGTTACTGTAACCAGTCAGACGAGGAATAAGAAGACGTCAAGCGTTCCGACTGAGGGACCGACGGTCCAGTGGAACGAGAACCTCGGGGCCTTGTAAGACATACTTTTTTTAGTCCTCTTTTTCGGCTGAGAGTTCTGTTCAGCTATGTACAGCCGTCTTCACGTCTTGTACTGCGCCTTTATGCAGAGCGGTTCGCACGCCGAGATATCCTTATCGGGACGCATGACATGATACCTGTCGAATCCCAAAGTGGTTCGTTTCTTATTAGAGACCTTGCTCGTTCGAGTAGCTGAACATTTCTGGCGTAGAAGTTCCTTTTGTCCTTACCAACGGCAGCAGACAAGCTGGACAGTCGATGCAGCTGGTCACGCTCTACTTGACGGTCAGTGTGTTGCCACTGTACACGACTACACATCCGGGAGAGCATGATTTAGTCGGTGCTGGAGAAGCTATAAGGCCCTCTGCGACCCAAGACTCCATGAAATCCACATCCACCGTTGCCGCCGGCTTTGAAACACTCTCATATCCGAAGGATCACCTTCTAGGCGAGATTACCACCTCTATGCCGCCAGCGGCCGACGGCAGTGCGGGAATGTCACCTGCCAAGAATGCCCTGAGTAACGCCGATGAAGCCATGACGACGATTAAGCTCTCGAATGCATGGGAAGGTGCTCTTGAGAGGATCAAGTGGGTCATGGATACTGTGAGCCCAGTCGCAGAAGTGCGTGCAATGTCCTTTTTGCCAATACTTGACTGAGCCCAATTTCGTTCACAGCTTCACCCGTATGCAAAGATGGCATATGGTCTACTTTTTGCGATCCCCAAGGTGATCCGTTTGCGTTATCACCGGATGGAAATACTTATGCTATGTTCCTTTGGTTGCTAGACCGTCCTAGAACATTTTCAACGTGATAATAACATCCGAACCTTACTTGTCGCCATACATGATGCGTTTGATTTTGCAAACCAGAGAGACACTTTCAAAGCTATCGGGCGTGAATCCAAGCAGGCACAAATCATCATGCTCATGTTGCAGCATATCTGTAATTGCTGTGAGTTTATCCGATTGTATGCAAAGGATTCGCAATTCTGTACGTAATCCTCACCCATTTCAATCGCCGACGTTCATTTGGCTTTTAGGGAAGCGAATGTTGAAGAATACCGGCGGTCGAGCCAACAGACGAATTGAGGACTTCCACACCGCCCTTCTCGAACTCCGAAAGGCTTTCTTAGATGAGGCTACCATCGCTACAGAGATAACTGCTTTCCGAATTCTGGACGACATGGGAATAATTTCAGCAAAGGTCGATTGGATATCTACTCAGCTTCAGTGGGTATCGGGCCAAGTTTCAGACATTGGTACGTAGTCATGCCTGATACCTTGAGGGTTATTGGTCTGAGGATTGTCCAGAGCTAGATGCAAAAATCAGAGAAATACCATATGGGACAGGATCGCGCTTCACATCTGAGAAGGGTTGTCTTCCCGGAACACGCATGGCTTTCTTAGACTTCATCGTTGATTGGGTGGACAACCCCGACTCTGAGCGTAGTCTCATTCTTTTCGGTCAGGCAGGCACGGGAAAATCATCCATCGCACATGAGATAGCGTGTCGTTTTGACAAAATGCACCGTCTTACATCGTCCTTTATCTTTTTGCGTAAGGAGCAATCCAAACGCGAGGCTTACCACCTCTTTACGACTCTTGCTCGCGATCTCTCCGACCGCTATCCATCGTTCAGAGCCGCACTTGGAAGGGTCATTAAGGACAACTCTTCTCTTCGGATCGGTACTCGTGACTATCTCACGCTCTTCCAATCCCTTATCCTGGAACCGCTTAAGGGTCTGCACATCGTCGGTCCTATTCTTGTTGTAATCGATGCCTTAGACGAGAGCGGGGACATGACCGGTGGAAACGGGTTACACAAATTTCTTGCTAAAAACCTCTCTAGACTTCCGTCGAACTTCCGCGTACTGATCACCTCACGGCCGGAGGACGGTATCGAGTCTGCGTTCGTTGGAGCTCCGTCAGTCCGTATCAAATACATGCATGATCTTGAGCTAGCTACTAAAACACACGATGACATTCTCACCTTCCTTCGGACCATGCTCCACTCTAACGAACTCAATATTTATTGCGCGGCGCTGGCAACAAAGGCGGAGGGACTGTTCCAATGGGCGGCGGTTGCCTGTGGATACATCCTAGATCCTCCCGGATTCTTTGATTTTAGCAGGATAAAATGCATACAGCACCTTTTGAAACCCACGATGGATCACCTTGTGGATCACCATAGACCAGATCCGTTGGACGGGTTATACAAAGAAGTCCTTGAAGGATACTTCGGGGACCAAGGAGCGCAGCGTCTATTCCGCGCTGTCATGGGACACCTCATTGCTGCATTTGAACCGCTCTCCATTCGCTCACTCATCGCTCTACATCGGCACGCCTCTATTGGTGACAACTCGGATCCTGAATCCATTAGTAGAATGCTCCGTTGCCTCAGCTCTTTGCTAAGTAATGTCAATTCATCTGATCAAAATCTTCCCATCGCCCCCCTTCATACCTCATTCCGCGACTTCCTGACAAATGAAGAGAAGAGCGGTGATTTCTACGTTGACCTTGGTCATTCCCACCGTCGTTTGGCCAATTCCTGTCTCGATTTAGTGCTCCACGACCTCAAGTTCAACATCTGCAACTTCGAATCATCATATATTGCCAACAGCGACGTCCAAGACCTTAAATCGCGGATTGCTGAACATATCCCACCTGCACTGCTGTATTCCTGTCAATACTGGAACGATCACTTGAAGCATTTGGATTTCGAAACCGATCTCTTTGACAAAATACGAGCCTTCTTCGACAAGAATTTTCTGTTTTGGTTAGAGGTGCTTAGCTTGACAAGTAATGTGCGTCTTGCTTTACCAGCGTTGTCGTCTCTGGATGTGCGGTTAGTCTCTGCTCGGGGTGTGAGTGTAACTGTTGATTCGATTCGGCAGATAAACATCTAATAGATATGGTCGCAGCAGGTTTCCCAAGTGGAACTAGAGAAATTGCGGGCATTCGTCAATGACGCCTCTGCCTTTGTAAGGTACTTCGGGATGGCGATGGCAAAGTGTGCTCCACATGTCTATCTTTCTGCCCTACCATTTGCGCCGACTCGTTCTCTTGTCTCTGCACATTATTCCAAGTCATTTCCTCAAATATTACGCGTGGAACGTGGGCGATTGTCTCATTGGCCATCATCGGAGATGGTGATTTCAAACGTTGGGGACCGGGTCAATTCCATTGCACTCTCACCAGATGGACAGCGCATCATCTCAGGCTCGGACGATCGAACAATTCGTGTGTGGAATGCCACAACAGGAGAGGCAGAGGCTGGCCCGTTCACTGGACACACGGATTTGGTCATGTCTGTCGCATTCTCGCCAGATGGCCAGCGCATCGTCTCAGGTTCGAACGATCGAACAATTCGTGTGTGGAACGCCACGACGGGAGAGATGGAGGCAGGCCCATTTACTAGACACACGGATTCGGTCTTGTCTGTGGCATTCTCGCCAAATGGCCAGCGCATCGTCTCAGGCTCTTCCGATCAAACAATTCGTGTGTGGGACGCCACGACGGGAGAGAAAGTGGCAGGCCCATTTACCGGACACAACGATTGTGTCACGTCTGTAGCATTCTCGCCTGATGGCCAGCGCATTTTCTCAGGCTCTTACGATCGAACAATTCGGGTGTGGGACGCCACGACGGGAGAGAAAGTGGCAGGCCCATTTACTGGACACACGGAATCGGTCACGTCTGTGGCACTCTCTCCAGATGGCCAGCACATTGTCTCAGGCTCTTCCGATCGAACAAGTCGTGTGTGGAACGCCACGACGGGAGAGAAAGTGGCAGGCCCATTTACCGGACACACCGATTGTGTCACGTCTGTGGCATTCTCGCCAGATGGTCAGCGCATCGTCTCAGGCTCTTCCGATCGAACAATTCGTGTGTGGAACGCCACGACGGGAGAAAAAGTGGCAGGCCCATTTACTGGACACACGGGTTGGGCCAGGTCTGTGGCATTCTCGCCAGATGGTCAGCGCATCGTCTCAGGCTCTTTCGATCGAACAATTCGTGTGTGGGACCCCACGACGGGAGAGGATGTGGTAGGCCCATTTCCTGGACACACGGAATGGGTCAAGTCTGTGGCATTCTCGCCAGATGGGCAGTGCATCGTCTCAGGCTCAAACGATCGAACAATTCGTGTGTGGGACGCCAGGACTGGAGAGAACGTAGCAGGCCCATTTACTGGACACATGGATTCGGTCAGGTCTGTCGCATTCTCGCCAGATGGCCAGCGCGTCGTCTCAGGCTCGAAAGACCGAACAATTCGGGTGTGGAACGCCACGACGGGAGAGAAAGTGGCCGGCCCATTTCCTGGACACACGAATTGGGTCATGTCTGTGACATTCTCGCCGGATGGCCAGCGCATTGTCTCAGGCTCGGAAGATGGAACAATTTGCATGTGGAACGCCACAACGGGAGAGAATGTGGCAACCCCATTTACTGGACACACGGATTCGGTCAGGTCTGTGGCATTCTCACCAGATGGGCAGCGTATCGTCTCAGGCTCTTCTGATCGAACAATTCGTGTGTGGGACGCCACGACGGGAGAGAAAGTAGCAGGTCCTTTTACTGGACACACAGATCGGGTCTGGTCTGTGGCATTCTCCCCAGATGGCCAGCGGATCGTCTCAGGCTCGGAAGATCGAACAATTCGTGTGTGGAACGCCACGACAGGAGATAATGTGGCAGACCCATTTACTGGGCACACGGATTGGGTCAAATCTGTGGCATTCTCGAGAGATGGTCAGCGCATCGTCTCAGGCTCTTCCGATAAAACAATTTGTGTGTGGGACGCCTCGACGGGAGAGAAAGTGGCAGGCCCATTTCCTGGGCATGCAGTCACGTCTGTAGCACTCTCGCCAGATGGCCAGCGTCTTGTCTCATCCGGATATAGATCAATTCGTATGCTGGATGTAACGACAAGCAAGACGGAAACTACTGGACAGGTCGACTTCACTGACCAATCCAAGATAAACGATGAGGGGTGGCTACTTGGTACCAATGACGAACTTTTAACGTGGATTCCGCCAGTACATAGGGTGAATCTTCACCGCCCAAACAATATCTGGGTTGTGGGCAAACATGAAACTTTCCTGGAGCTTTCTACTTTCGCGCGCGGTCACAGTTGGAGTACTTGTATTAAAACCTAGATGGCACTGCAGCAACGATGTGTTTTTGCTTAGTGGTTTGATAATAATAGGAGCTCATCAAAACATTACGACAACTTGGGGTTGGTATTGGTGTTGTAATTGGCGTAGTGTTGCCACGGCTCGGCTCAAAATGGCTGAGCTAGCCGAGCCAAGCCATTTTGAGCCAAGCTGAGCCGAGAATCGGCTCATGACCAAAACTGGCTCAGCTCGGGCTCACGAGCCAGCTGAGCTGGGTTGAGCCAT
>WNGR01024774.1_pt1 | contig 11305 bp, 9 predicted proteins | sample 5407581 | NCBI WGS metagenome assembly WNGR01 (sample SAMN13153383, study PRJNA577476) | soil metagenome | isolation source: 80 cm soil or saprolite under Garry oak tree replicate 2 | place: USA:California | collected 2016-06-15 | reverse complement strand
CGGCGATAGTGTCGATATCAGCGTTGAGCGCGCTCGCAATGACCAGGCGCCAGAATCGATTCATCGCGCCATCGGTCTGCTTGTGGCGGCGTAGCCAGTCGCCAAACGTTTCCGTCGACGGCCGCTGAACGTCAGAACGCATCATTGCGCGGAACGCACGAGCAAGCGCCACCTTGTCTCGAAAGCTGAAGGCGTTCGCCGACAGAAGGCTCGGTGCTCCGTGCAGCGGCGCGGGCAAGCGCAGTGGTCCGACCTTGAACGGACCGAGGCGCGAACGTCGTCCGCCTGGCTCAATCATCGTCATGTCGGTGGTCCAGTGAATCTGGTTTGCAACCCCGATGCGCCGATAGAAACCAATGAGGTTTGTGCAGCAGCCGAAGAGCACGTGCTGGCAATTGTCGATGACTTCTTCGACTCCCGGATGCTGATAGGAGGATGCCCGCCCGCCCAGGTATCCGCGACGTTCGACAAGCTGCACTTTGAAACCTGCCTCCGCCAGAGCGCAGGCCGCGCTCATGCCCGCTACGCCGGCGCCGATCACGGTCACGATCTTTCCCGAGTTTTCGAGAGAAGGGCTCAACGTCTCTTCGATGCTCCACAACTTTTAATCTTTGACAGTAATGCTCCCTGCGGCTGGCAACGATCGGCAGACAGGCCCACAATGATCATTTCTTCAGCCGCACCCAGCCCATCCACACCAGCCCTACCGCGAGAATTTCGAGCTTCTGAAAAGTGGGCACACGGATGCGGCGAGAAAATACATCGTAGTTCGCACGGCGAATGCGCCGCAACAGCCCGCGATAGATCCTGACCAGCACCCACAAGGCGGGCCGGCTTTCGCGATCGATGAGCGGCAGCAGGCTGCGGGCGGACTGATAATAAGCTTCTGCGCGTTTACCCATGGCAGCAAGAAGAGCGCGCTCAGCGGCTGTCGGCGGGGTTCGGGCAGAGCGATGAAGCAGCGCATCGAGCGAAACGTTGTGGGTCTTCAATTCTTCCAGCGGCAGATAGACTCTGTTGCGCTCTGCGTCTTCGGCCACATCGCGCAAGATGTTGGTGAGTTGAAACGCGATGCCTGTTTCCTCGGCCAGCTTCTCAGCGCGCCGATCGGTGTAGCCGAAGATGCGAATGCATACGAGCCCGACGACCGACGCCACAAGATAGCAGTAGCGATAAAGATCATCGAAGGTCGCATAGGTATCCGGCACATCGGGGTTCGACTGACTAAGGTCCATCGTAGTGCCCGCGACAAGTTCATCGAGAAGGCCGGTCGGGATAGCGAATCGTTCCGTCGCATCGCGCACAGCTATAAATACAGGGTCAGAAGTTTCATCGCCGCGGTATGCGGAGTGCCACGCGGCCAGCCATGCATCGAGCCTGCGACGACGCTCTTCGCGCGACAGAGTTTCATCGTCGGCCAGATCGTCGGCCTGGCGCATGAAGGCATAAATGGCGCAGATTGCGTTGCGGCGCGGCTCGGGTAGCGCAATAAAGGCGTAATAGAAATTCTTTGCCTCGCGCCTGGCGATCGCCCTGCATGTGGCGTAGGCGCGGTCCAGTGTCACTTCGTTCAATGCGATTCCCTGGCTCAAGCCGCCTTCCCTGCCCCACTCGGACCGAGGCGCAAAAACGGCAGCATCTTTCCGCTCAAGGCGCGCAACGCAAGCTGGAGCTTGGCGCCCTTTCTGATTGCAGGCCGTGTGCTGAGCACATCGTAGTCCTGGCGTTCGATAGCCCGCAGAATTTCAAGACCGCCGCGGCTGAACAGGTCAAGATCCAACGCCAGATCGCGGTTGACTTTCCCGATCAACGGCAGCCCCTGCTCAAACATTTCACGCGCATTGATTACTTCATAGCGGAGAAGTGCGCGAAACTCCGGAGTCGCGATACCCGCGGCAATGGTAGCATCGGTCACACCGAAGTGCTGCATATCCGCTTGCGGAAGGTAGACGCGGTCCTTGGCGTAGTCCACGCGCACGTCTTGCCAGAAATTTGCGAGTTGCAGAGCCGAACATGTCGCATCGGAGAGCCGGAAATTCTCTTCAGATACCTCACCGCACGCGTAGAGCACCAGGCGTCCTACCGGGTTGGCCGAATAACGGCAATAGTCCAGCACGTCCTGCATCGTCGTGAACCGCGTCACCGTCTGATCCTGACGAAAGGCAATCAGCAGATCGGCAAATGGTTCTTTCGGAATAGAGCAGGCGCGAATGGTTTCGCCGAGGGCAACAAATACCGGGTGCCGCGCGCGACCCTCGTAGCACGCATCCAGTTCGCGGCCCCACAACTCGAGCAGCGCAAGAGCCTGCTGCCTGTCGCCTACCTCGTCGCCAAGATCGTCAGAGATGCGGCAGTAAGCATAGATCGAGTGAAAGTGCGGCCGCAGAGCCTTGGGCAAAAACCACGACGCGACGTGAAAATTCTCGTAGTGAGACTCGGCGAGTTGCTTGCAATAGGCACGAGCCTCGGCAAGAGTGGGCGCAACATCGGGAATGCGATAGCTGGCGGGGAGTGCGGCCCAGCCACGCGCGATGAGCTCGCTTTGGTCCAGCCCTTCACTGCCGGGTCGCCGGGTTGCGGTAGTCATTCCGGTCCTCAGGGCACTATGGCGGTTTTGATTTCGCTGCTGCGCTTCATCAGCTTTTCAAAGACGCGGTTGAGTTCGTAAAGATGCGCGTGGCCGGTGATGAAAGCCCCTGCCTGGAACCGGCCGCCGGCGATGAGGCCAAGTGCCTTGCGGCAGATCGCCGGAGTGTGATGGAATGTGGCTCGCAGCGTAATGTCGCTGTAGTGAATGCGATTAGTGTCGAGGGTAACGTGGGTGCCCAGCGCGCATCCGCCAAAGAAGTTCACCGTGCCGCCCTTGCGTACCAGTTCGACCGCCTCCTGCCATGTCTCAGGAATTCCCACGGCTTCGATAGCGATATCTACGCCCTGCTTCTTGGGTGTAAGCGCTCGAGTTTCACTAATGGCTTTGCGGATGTTGGCTGTCTGCACGACGTGGGCCGCGCCCAGTTGCCGCGCCGCTTCAACCTGGCCGTCGTGCTTCACGATGGCAATGACTTCGCAGCCGGCCAGCGCAGCCACATGCAAAATCATCAGGCCGAGCGGGCCGCCACCGATAATTGCCACCGTGTCTCCGGGATGCGGACGCGAATCTTCAAATCCATGCACCGCACATGCCAGAGGCTCAGTGAGTGCCGCGTGCTCGAGCGGCACATGGTCGGGAACAAGCAGTGTGTTCTTGGCGACGATGCGTGCGGGAATGCGAATAAACTCGGCGTAAGCCCCGTTGTTGAACAGCAGATCGTCGCAGAGATTCTCCTGGCCCCGGTCGCAGAAATAGCAATGCCCACACGGCGCGGAGTTGAGCGCAACCACGCGATCGCCGGGCGCAAAATCCACGACGCCCTCGCCGGCCTGCACCACGGTGCCGGCCAGTTCGTGGCCGAACAGCGCGGGGGGCACGATCATGCGGGCATGATAGCCGCGCCGAAACACCTTGAGATCGGTTCCGCATGTAAGTGCGGCGCCCACTTGAACGATCAGTTCTCCGGGCGCGGCCTCGGGCACCGGTACGTGCTCGATGCGTATGTCTTCGCGTCCATGGAGGATCGCGGCTTTCATCGTCGTAGCCACCAGCAGATCCCTCCTAATTTCGCCCTCGCCCTGGAACAGGTTCAATCATAATCTTCATCGAGTCCGCTTTGGGGTGCGCAGCAATTTCGATTGCCTCAACCGCCTGCTTTAGCTCGAATCGGTGCGAAATTAACTGCGTCAGATCAAACCCATTGCGGTAGCCGCCAAAGACCAGTTCCTTTACTTCATTCAAAATCGGGAACGATGAGGAGTAGGACCCCAATAGCGTCTTCTCGTCCATGCAGACCGCGCCCGGATCAAATGTCGCTTCCCCATGCTGGGTCTGCGCAAACAACATCACTTTGCCGCCGGGCCTGGCAGCATCCATCGCAGTGCGGATAAGGGCATTTCCGCCAACGGCCAGAATGACGGCGTCTGCTCCCCGGCCCTCGGTTTCGGCAAATACTCTTTCAACCACATTCTCGGTTCCAGCACGTATATGATTGTGAAGACCGAACTTAGCAGCGATCGCGTGGCGTTCGGGATAGAGGTCTGAGGTAAGCACACGCGCTCCCGTCCGGCTGGCAAGAACCGCATGCATCAGCCCGATGGGACCCTGGCCGATGACGAGAACAGTGTCATCCGAAGCAAGGTTGAGCAGCTTTACACCCTTCAGCACAGTGTTGACAGGCTCGACAAAGGCTGCCTGCTCAAATGGAACCCCGTCCGGGATACGCACAACGCCACCATTGGCAGCCACGAAGTCCATCACTCTGATGTACTCGGCGAATCCTCCGCCGGAAGGCTCAAAGCCCGCTGTGACGCCAACCTTCTTGTAGAGCGGGCATTGGGCGGGCGTGCCTTTGCGGCAGTAGTAGCACTCTCCGCAGGGCACATGATGAAAGACCATCACTCGCTCGCCAACTGCGAAGCTGGTCACGTCCTGGCCGACGGAAACGATTGTTCCTGCCATCTCGTGTCCAAAGATGCGCGGAGCCGAGTGAGAACCGGTATGGATCTTTTTCAGGTCGGTACCGCAGATGCCGCAAGTGGCTATGCAAACCAGCAGCTCGCCTCGTCCGATCGAAGGCACGGGTACGGTCTCGACGCGCATGTCATTGACACCGCGGTAGACCACTGCCTGCATGGTGGCGGGGATTTTTGTGTCGATCTGGCTTTCAGCGCTTGAGAGTTGGGTAGCCATTCCGTTTTCTGATGTGACCTCGTTCATCGAAGAAAATCGAGCGTAGACTCCGCGATGCTGTGGGCAGCCTTTCTACTATTTTCGCCCATCCGGATGAGTGCGGGCCAGTACCAAGGGTGAAGAATCGCAAAAAGGATGAAGCGGCCGAGCTGAAACTGGCCATTCGGCGACAAGAAGCGATTGAAATCAGGCAAATTGGCGTCGATTGCGTCGCTGACTCCCTTGATGCAGTAGAACGGGATAGCGCGCATGCCCGCGAGCCGCGCGATCGCAGCAGCTTCCATGTCAACAAGGTCGGCTTTATAGGCCGAAGCGAGACGGCGCTTCTCTGCTTCGTCGGCGACCTTGGGGCTGGTGGCGAGCCAATGTTCGCCCGCGCCTGCGTCGCAGCGGAAGCGCTCGCCTGTGCGAACATCGATGACACCGGCGACGTTGTGGGCTTGACCAGGCGCGAGGGCGGAGGTAAGTGCACCGGCCCAGCCGATCGAGAAGACCAGATCGATGGGGCCTCCATCTTCGATAGCGGCAAAGGCGCGGGTTGCGCCGGCCTGAGGTGCGTAGCCGTGGGCGCGGAACCACTCGATCGCGGCGCGCATTGCGGGATAAACAGGCTTGATGCAAAAGCCTAGTTCCTGCTGTGCGCGAGCGCTTGAGGCAAACATCTTTTTCCGGCCCATGCGCACTTCTTCGAGGGTTGCGCGTGGTTCCTTCCCCCTGATACGCCCTGTGATCCATTCTTCGAAGAAGGCATAGGTGGCAGCAACCGCAAACGGGATTTTGACCGTCGGCGATGGGATGCCGGTGATGGCCGACATCTTGTCCAGAATCTGCTTGAGCGTGAGGTTTTCACCGCCCAGAATGTATCGCCGGCCCGGCTGTCCCTTTGTCAGCGCGGAAACATGCGTGCGCGCAACCTCGGCAACATCGACGAGGTTCAGCCCAGTGTCCATGTAGGCCGGAAATTTCTTGTTAAGAAAATCTACGAAGATGCGGCCGGTGGGTGTGGGCTTGGAATCGTTGGGACCGATGGGAGTGGTGGGGTTCAGGATGATGACCTTCTGCCCGTCTTTTGCAGCGGCAATAGCCTGCTGCTCGGCGAGAAACTTCGACCGTTTATAGTGGCCGACCATGTCGTCGATTGAAACCGGCGTGTCCTCGTTGATGACGAGGCCGTCCGTGCGGAAATGCATGGTCGCTACACTGGACGTATAGACGAAGCGTCTTACTCCAGCCTCACGCGCCATGCGCAGAAGATCGCGGGTGCCGTCGACGTTAGCGCGATACATGGTTTGTGGATCCCGAATCCAAAGGCGGTAGTCGGCGGCCACGTGAACGACCGCGTCGCATCCTTCGAGCGCGGGCCGAAGCGACTCCGGCTGGGCAAGATCGCCGATATGCGTTTCCCCGCGAATGCCTTCAAGATTGGAGAGATTGCTGGTTCTACGCACCAGCATGCGCAAGTCGGCGCCCTGCGCGGCGAGCGCGGTTGCCACATGATGGCCCACAAACCCGGTCGCCCCTGTCACGAAAACTTTCATACGTGGTCCCCAGGCGAAATCAGCCGCATTGAACTCCGGGTTTGGGATCGGAGGGCGGCTGCGTCTCCAAGGTTTGAAGCAGCAATCCAGTGCCGTCCGGCACAACCGTAATTTCGAACGTGGCGCCGGGATAAAGACCGGTCTGCTTCTGCAGGTCTTCTGACAGAGCAATACAACCGCATTCCTGCACTCGACCTACCATCGATTACTCCAGCGTCTCTGGATGGATGGCGATGTTCTTCTCGCCGGCGGCTTTCTTTTCGTTGTACGCCTTCACCCAGTCTTCCCAGTGCTTGCCCGCAGCCCGATCTTTGCCGCTGAACTCCAGCCGCGCGATGTCGGCATAGCTCACCTTGAGCTTCTCGGCAGCCTTCGGCGTGAAGTACTGCACATACGATTCGGCAAGTGTGGCGCCGGTATAGCGATTGAATATGTACGCCTCGATGCGCTCGCCGCTCTTGAGTGTGAGTGTCACATCGCCGCGATAATCAAAGGCCTTTTCAAGAGCCTCGCGCAGATCTTCTTCGCTCGCCAATTCCGGGATCCAGCCCTCAAGCTGCTGATGCTCGGTGCCCGGAGCGAGTTCCAGCGCTTCGACCTGTTCCATGGTGTACTTCTGCACTTCTGCGGTCATGCGTTGGTCTCCTCAAGGCTGCGCGCGGAATTCTCAATATGTACCAGCGTCGCCGGACCGTGAGGGGCCGGCTCATTGAGCAGGTCGAGCGCGTGCTTGTCTTTGTAGCTCGAGAACGTGCCGCGAATCATGCCCCAAATTCCGCTGAGCGAACCGAATCCATCAATCACCGCTGAAGGCTCGTAGCCGCAACTCACCATGCAATTGGCGCACTTTGGATTTCCGCTGGCGACTCCGTACTCTTCCCACTTCGTCGTCTCGAGCAATTCATTGAAGCTCGATGCATAGCCGTCCTGCAATAAGTAGCAGGGCCGCTGCCAGCCGAAGATGTTGTAGGCCGGCGATCCCCATGGCGTGCACTCGTACTTGCGGTCGCCCATCAGGAACTCGAGAAACAATGGCGACATGTTGAACTTCCATGTCGGCTTCCGGTTCGACAGGATGGCGCGGAAGAGGCGGCGCACACGAGCTCGGCCGAGAAAGCGATTCTGGTCGGGAGCCATCTCGTAGCTGTAGCCCGGCGACAGCACGATACCTTCGACTCCCATCTCCATTACGTCGTCAAAGAAGCCTCGCACCTGGTTGGGATCGGTTCCATCGAAGAAGGTCGCATTGGTCGTCACGCGGAAGCCGCGCTTCACAGCTTCCTTGATGCCTTCGACGGCGATGTCGTATCCTCCCTCACGGCATACGGAGAAATCATGGTGCTCGCGCTGTCCATCGAGGTGCACGGAGAAGGTAAGGTACTTTGACGGCGTAAACTCCGGCAGGCGCCGCTTGAGCTCAAGCGCGTTGGTGCAGAGATAGATGTACTTCTTGCGCGCGATGAGCCCGTTGACGATCTCAACGATCTGCGGATGCAGAAGCGGTTCGCCGCCAGGAATGGAAACCATGGGCGCGCCGCACTCTTCGACCGCAGCGAAGCACTCTTCTGGAGTGAGCTGCTTTTTGAGAATGTGAGGCGGATACTGCACCTTGCCGCAGCCGGCGCAGGCCAGGTTGCAGCGGAAAAGCGGCTCGAGCATCAGCACCAGCGGATAGCGCTTGTTGCCGGTGAGCCTCTTCTTCAGCACGTAGCTGGCGACCGTCCACATTTGGGAGATAGGAACTGCCATATCTTCGGAATCCTCCGGCGCCTTTAAGAGGCGCGTTTCAAAACTTCAATCTCCTGGTCAACCTCTGTTACCGAGACCAGGAAGCTCGAACAAAGAAGCTAGCAGCTAGAAGCTGCTCTTACGTTCCATTGCCCGTCGATAACCGGTGAGAGCCAGCAGCGGGAAATATTGGCGATACATTTCGTAGGCCAGGTAAAACACCCGGGGGAACCCTGTTCCCGTATAGATCGCCTGCCTGCCGACGCCCTCGCCCGTGGTCTCGTCCCAACTGCCGTCGTCACGCTGCCGTTTGAGCAACCAGCGCACACCCTTGGCAATGGAGTCGGACCGATCGTCGCCGGCGGCAAGCAGGCCAAGCATCGCCCAAGCTGTCTGCGAAGGAGTGCTAGGACCGACGCCCCGCGTGTCGGGATCGTCATAGCTGCCGCAAGTTTCTCCCCAGCCGCCGTCAGGATTCTGCACCATCCGGATCCACTCCGCCGCCTGCTGTACCTGCGGCTCGTTGTGCTCAAAGCCCACCGCGTCGAGTCCGCGCAGAACGAGAAACGTCCCGTAGATATAGTTCACTCCCCAGCGGCCAAACCAGCTGCCGTCCGGCTCCTGCTCTGAGAGGATGAACTTGATGGCCTTCTCCACGCGTTTATCAGCGCGCGTGTAGCCGTAGTTAGCCAGCATCTCCAGGATGCGCCCGGTGATATCCACTGTCGGCGGATCGAGCATCGCATTGTGATCGGCGAAGGGGATGTACTGGAAGATCATCTTGGTGTTGTCTTTGTCAAAGCTGCCCCACCCGCCATTGCGGCACTGCATGGCAAACTCCCACGCTATTGCGCGCTCCGCAACCTGGTGCTGATACCGCTCGCGGGGATTGTCCACCTTGTTCAACGCGAGCAACACCTGCGCTGTATCGTCGGTGTCGGGATAGAACTCATTATTGAATTCGAAGTACCACCCGCCGGGTTCAGTATGAGGAACTTTCACAGCCCAGTCGCCCTTGTGGCGCACTTCCTTGGCCAGCATCCAATCGGCGGCTTTGATCATGCGCGGATCGTCGCGCGACACGCCCGCCTCGCCCAGCGCATACACCGCCTGCGCCGTATCCCACACCGGCGACACCGCGGGCTGCATCCGGAATGTTGGCTCGGGGACCTCCGCCGTCGCCGGCTGCTCGATGCCGAGCTTCTCAAATTCGTCGCGGGCACGAATGACCTGCGGGTCGTCTTCGGAGTAGCCAAGGCAGCGCAGCGCGATAATCGCGTTGAGCATGGCCGGATAGATTGCGCCGAGCCCATCGGTCATCTCCAGCCGCTGCAGCATCCATTTCTCAGCCTGCTTCAGAGCCAGCGCTCGCAACGGGCGTATATGCACAGCTTCAGCCCAATGCATCACGCGGTCGACAATCAGGAAGAAGTTTCGCCAGGAGACGACCTTCTTGCGGTTCATACGAAGGCGCAGGATGGAATTGGTGCGGCCGTCTACATACAACTCATCGATGCCGTGCTCTACCGGAATCTTTTTATAGGGCTTCTTGGCATAGATGATCGCCAGCGGCACAAGAATCGAACGCGACCACGAAGATATCTCGTAAATATTGAAGTAAAACCAATTGGGAAAGAGAACGATCTCCGGCGGAATCGCGGGCACAGCATCGTAGTCGTACTGGCCCAGCGCGCAGAGATACATCTTGGTAAACGTGTTGCACTCCACCACTCCGCCGTGTGCCAGAATCCATTCGCGGCACTTCACCAATCGCGGATCATCCGCGCCGATGTCCATGAGCTTGGCTGAAAAATAGCACTTCACCGACAGGGAAATATTGCCCGGGCCGTCGGGATAGAGGCTCCAGCTGCCATCCTCATTTTGAAAGCGCAGCATCTCCGTGAGCGCGTGCTGCAGCCGGCCTGGATCACCGCTTTCGAGCAAGGTATGCAGGAAGATGTAATCCGCCTCGAGCATGGAATCAGCTTCGAGTTCGCCACACCAGTACCCGTCGGGATGCTGCTTGGAGAGAATGAATTCTGCAGACTGGCTAATGGCAGACTCGACATCTGCCAAATCCGCATCCAGCCGCCCAAATCGGGGCGCCACGGTCTGTGTTTTTACCTGCCGTAAATTCATGCGGTTTGAGATCCCTCAGTTCCTCTCCGGGAACTCCCGGATACGACGTGGCGGGCGCGTCCTGCAAATTTTCGGCTTCCCGCTACTCTAACTGAAAGTTCAGCTATGAAAGTTCAGCTAAAAAATCGTTGGCAGCAAGCAATTGTTAAGAAGCGGTCCACCACACACGGCGGACCGCCAGCCTGGGTCAGTTATCTCAGCGCACTGAAACCGGCTCGCTGCCGCCCACACCGCCAATAGCTTGAATAATTTCAGGAGGCAGGCCAAAGCGAACATTTTCCGGCATCACTTCTACTTCTTCGACGCTGTCAAAGCCGTTTTGACGCAAATAATTCACCACGTCTTCGACCAAAACCTCAGGCGCTGAAGCACCCGCCGTAACCGCAACAGTGCTCACGCCTTTGAGCCATGCCGGGTCGATCGCCTGTGAGTTATCAATGAGATACCCCACCGTGCCAAGATTGCGCGAAACCTCCACCAGCCGGTTGGAGTTGGAACTATTGGTGGAGCCGACCACCAGCACCAGCCCGGCATCGTGAGCCACATTGCGCACCGCGACCTGGCGATTTTCCGTGGCGTAGCAGATGTCCTGCGAATGGGGTCCGACGATATTGGGAAACTTCAGCTTGAGCGCGTGGATGATATCGCGCGCCTCATCGAGGCTGAGGGTCGTCTGCGTCAGGTATGCCACGCGGTTCGGATCGGGCACCTTGAGCTCCGCGACTTCCGCCACGTTTGAAACCACCTGGGTGACTTCTGGAGCTTCGCCCAGCGTGCCTTCGATTTCGTCGTGATCGCGATGCCCGATGAGCACCAGCGAATAGCCCTGCTTGGCAAACTTGACCGCCTCGATGTGCACCTTGGTCACCAGCGGACAGGTGGCGTCGATCACCTTGAGATTGCGGCCCTTGCTGCGATCTCGCACGGCGGGAGAAACGCCATGGGCCGAGTAGATCACACGCTGCCCGTCTGGAACGTCGTCGATTTCATGAACGAAAATCGCGCCCTTCTCGGCCAACTCATTCACTACGTAGCGGTTATGTACGATCTCGCGGCGAACATAGATCGGCGCACCGAAGGTTTCAAGAGCGATCTTCACAATATCGATCGCGCGGAC
>WNGR01012806.1_pt1 | contig 11305 bp, 11 predicted proteins | sample 5407581 | NCBI WGS metagenome assembly WNGR01 (sample SAMN13153383, study PRJNA577476) | soil metagenome | isolation source: 80 cm soil or saprolite under Garry oak tree replicate 2 | place: USA:California | collected 2016-06-15 | reverse complement strand
TCGATCTCGTCGATCCGGACGGCCGACACGCGCGCCGCGGCCTTGATCCGCCCCACGGCCTCCGCGGGGATGATGCCACGCTTGGCGTAGACCTCGCACACGGCCAGCTCGACCTTGAGCCAGGCCTCGTACTTGGCGTCCTCGCTCCAGAGCCGCGCCATCTCCGGCCGCGAATATCTCGCGATCACGCGGGGACCATCTCTCGCGGGAGGTTCTTCTTCGTCACGGGCCCCAAAGTCACCAGGCAGAGCTGCTCCTCGTCGAGGAGGCGCTGGATGAGGGCGTCGATCTCCTCGGAGCGCACGGCATCGATCTGGCTCAGCATCTCGTCCACCGAGTGGAAGGCGCCGAAACGCAGCTCCTGCTTGGCGAGACGGTTCATCCGCGAGGACGTCGACTCGAGCGAGAGCATGAGACTGCCCTTGAGGTGGTCCTTGGCCCGAACCAGCTCCTCGGCGGTGACGCCGTCCTTCCTGAGCGCCCGCACCTCTTTGACGAAGGCCTTGAGGACCTTGCCGAAGTTGCCCGTCTCCGTCCCCGCGTAGAGGTAGAGCACGCCGCTGTCGCGGAACTGCTGCGCTCCGGAATGGACGGAGTAGACGAGGCCCTGCCGCTCCCGCACCTCCTGAAAGATCCGGGAGGACATGCTGCCGCCCATGATGTCGTTCATGAGATAGAGCGCGTAGCGCTCGGGCGATACGTCGGATATCCCGGGAAAGCCCATGACCACCTGCACCTGCTCGAGGGGCTTGGAGATCAGGTGCACGCCCGGAGTCAGAATCGGCGCCACATCGGCGTGGGGAATCGCCGGCCCGCGAAAGGCCTCGAAGCGGCCCGCGAACGCCTCCACCACCCGGTCATGCTCGGCATTGCCGGCCACGGCCACCGTCACGCGCGCCGGAGCGTATTCGCCCCGGAAGTGCCCGAGGATCGTCTCCCGGTCGAGGCCCTCCACCACCTCTCGTCGCCCGAGGATGGGCCGGCCCAGAGGATGCCCGGGCCACGCCTTTTCCGCGAAGAGATCGTGGACGAGATCGTCGGGCGTGTCGTCCACCATCTTCATTTCCTGGAACACCACCGCCTTCTCTCGCTCGATATCGCCGGCGTCGAAGCGCGGATACAGGAGCACATCGGAGAGGAGATCGGCCGCCATCTCGAGATGCTGATCAAGCACCCCGACATAGAAGCAGGTGTGCTCCTTGGCGGTGAAGGCATCCATGTGGCCGCCCACGGAGTCGATGGCGCGGGCAATATCTTCTGCCGATCGGGTCTCCGTGCCCTTGAACACGAGATGCTCGATGAGGTGGGAGATGCCTCCCCGCTCGAGCGGCTCGACCCTCGAGCCCGTCTCCACCCAGATACCCACGGCCACGGAGCGAACCCAGGGAAGCGATTCGGTGACCACGCGGACACCGTTCGGCAGCATCGTCTTGCGGTAGGTGTCCGCGCGGCTCCCGGGCGTCACTCCGCGGCTCGGCACGGCATCAGGCGCCCGCGGTGGTGGGGGCGATTTTCAGCTTTTCCTTGTCGGCGAGCGCGGGCTGGTCGCGCAGGGCCTGCTTGCGCGAGAGACGGATCTTGCCGTTGCCGTCGATCTCGATCACCTTGACGAGGACTTCGTCACCCTCCGTGAGCACGTCGCCCACGGCGCGGATGCGCGCCTCGGCGATCTGGGAGATGTGCAGGAGCCCTTCCGTTCCCTGCATGATCTCGACGAAGGCGCCGAACTCCTTGATGCTCTTGATCTTACCGAGATAGATGCGGTCGAGCTCGGCCTCACGGCAGATGTCCTGGATGATGTCCACCGCCATCTGCGCCTTCTCGGAGGACGAGGAGAACACCGTCACCTTGCCGTCGTCCTCCACGTCGATCTTGGCTCCCGTCTTCTCCTGGATGCCCCGGATGACCTTGCCTCCGGGACCGATGATCTCGCGGATCTTCTCCGGTCGGATCTTGATGGTGACGAAGCGAGGCGCGTACTCGGACAACCCCGTGCGAGCCATCTTGATCGTCTCCGCCATCTTGCCGAGCACATGGAGCCGGGCCTCGCGCGCCTGGGCGAGGGCCTGCCGCATGATGTCGACGGACACGCCGGCGATCTTGATGTCCATCTGGAGCGCGGTGATGCCCTTGTCGGTGCCCGCGACTTTGAAGTCCATGTCGCCGTAGTGGTCTTCGCTGCCCATGATGTCGGTGAGGATGCCGACTTTGTCGCCTTCCTTGACGAGGCCCATGGCGATGCCCGCCACGGGCGCCTTGAGGGGCACGCCGGCGTCCATGAGCGACATGGAGGCGCCGCACACCGTGGCCATCGACGATGAGCCGTTGGACTCGAGGATCTCGGAGACGATGCGGATGGTATACGGAAAAACGTCCTTGGCGGGGAGCACGGCGGATATGGCGCGATGGGCAAGCGCGCCGTGGCCGATTTCACGCCGTCCCGCGGTGCCGAAGCGCTTGACCTCGCCGGTGGAGAAGGGGGGGAAGTTGTAGTGAAGCATGAAGGTGCGGTAGCTGTCGCCCTCGAACGACTCGAGCTTCTGCTCATCGTTCTTGGTGCCCAGGGTGGCCGCGACGAGGGCCTGCGTCTCGCCCCGCGTGAAGAGCGCCGAGCCGTGGGCTCTGGGCAGGTAGCCGACCTCGGACCAGATCGGGCGCACTTCTTTGACGCTGCGCCCGTCGACGCGGATGCCCTTGTCCACGATGAGCCGTCGGACCTCGGTCTTCTCGACCTTCTCGAAGTATTCGTGCGCTTTGGCCTTCATCGACGGCTCGTCTGCCACATGATCCACCGTGACGAGATGGATCCAGGTCGCCTCGAAGGCGGCGGTGAGCGCCTCGGCGCGCGCCTGCTTCTGATGGATGGCGAGCGCCTCCACCACGCGCGGGGTCGCCACCTGCTGCACCTTGCTCTGGAGCGCGGGATCCGCGCCCGCCTGGGCGTCGAAAGCCCAGCGTGGCTTGGCCGCCTGCGCCATCAGCTCCTTCTGGATGCGCGCAAGCTGCTTGCACTGCTCGTGGCCGAAGGCGAGAGCTTCGAGCATCTGGTCCTCGGCGATCTCTTTGCCCCCCGCCTCGACCATGAGGACCGCTTCCTCGGTGCCCGCCATGACGATCTCGAGCGTGGCCGCCGCCTGCTGGGCATAGGTGGGATTTACCACCAGCTTGCCGTCGACCATGGCCACGCGCGCAGCACCGATGGGGCCCGCGAAGGGAATGCCCGAGAGCGAAAGGGCGGCCGAGGTGCCGATCATGGCCAGTACGTCGGGGTCATTCTCGTTGTCGGCCGAGATGACGAGATTGATCACCTGAATCTCGTTGCGGAAGCCCTTGGGAAACAGGGGGCGGATGGGACGGTCGATGAGACGGCAGGTCAACGTCTCTTTCTCGTCCGGCCGGCCCTCCCGCTTGAAGAAGCCCCCGGGAATTTTCCCGCCCGCATATGCCTTCTCGCGGTATTCCACGGTGAGGGGCAGGAAATCGCGGCCTTCCATGGCCGACCGCGAAGCCACCACGGTGGACAGCACCATGGTGCCGCCGCAGCGCACGACCACCGCGCCGTCGGCCTGCTTGGCGACCTTGCCGGTTTCGATGGAGACGGCGTTGCCGTTGAGCTTTGTCTGTACTGAGTGACTCGTCGTCATGAGGATGATCTTTCTCCAGCCATTATGGCGTGGGCAGCCATCAAAGCGTCGGCGGCCGGTGATGAGGCGGCAGCACGCGGTGCCCGGGCTGATTCAGGGGTGAGAGAAGCGTGGGTCGTGCGAGCCCGGCATGTCCGGGCCGTCGAGGATCGAAGCGAGCGGGAACCCGCCGTCACTTGCGGATTCCGAGCTTATCCGTGAGGACTCGGTATCGCTCCGCGTCCTTCTTCCTGAGATACTCCAGGAGCCCGCGACGCTTGCCGATGAGCATGAGCAGGCCGCGGCGCGAGTGGTGGTCCTTCTGGTGGGTTTTGAAGTGGTCGGTCAGCCCGTTGATGCGCTCGGACAGGAGGGCGATCTGTACTTCCGGCGATCCGGTGTCGCCGTCGTGAGTCTTGAACTGCTCGATGAGACCCTTCTTCCTGTCAAGGGACAGCCGCATGCTGGGATCCTCCTGGGGGTTCCCCCCCCAATCGCCACGCCCCCAGGGCCCTGGCTGCGGCTCCGACGGGACGGGTTCGTGTGGATGGCCTAAACGTGCACGGACACTGAAAGTTTAGCACGCCGCTGCCACACTGTAAAGACGCGGAGGCTCCTAGGACGACCGGACCCTGCTGTCGCGACGGGCCCGCGCGGCGTCTATGTCGGCCATCACCTGCGCCTTGAGGCCGTCCACCCCCGCGAACTTCATCTCGGGGCGAATGCGCTCGAGGAACTCGATCCTGAGCGTCCGGTCGTAGAGGTCGCCGGCGAAATCGAGGAGGTAGGCTTCGACCCAGTACTGGTTCTCCCCGAAGGTCGGGCGATAGCCCACGTTGACGACGGCGTCGGCGTCGCCGTTCTCCCACGAGGCGCGGGCGACGTAGACGCCGGGCGCGAGCACGAGCGGGCGGTCGGGCCTGAGATTGGCGGTGGGAAAGCCGAGTGTTCTCCCCCGCCCTGCCCCGCGCATCACGGTGCCCGTGATGGCATACGGATGGCCGAGCAGCTCTGCGGCGCGGGCCGCGTCGCCCTCGCCGAGAAGCTGGCGTATGGCCCCCGACGACACCGTCTGCCCTTGCAGCCGAAGGGGGGGGAGGACGCGCGCCGCGAAGCCGTGCCGGGGCCCGAGCTCGGTGAGGAGGGCGGCCGTGCCCCGCGCGTCGTGGCCGAAGGTGTGATTGAAGCCGACCACCACCTCACGAGCGCCCAGGGTTTGCACGAGAATGTCGTCCACGAACGCCTCCGCCTCCATGCGGGAGAATTCCAGGGTAAAGGGAACGACCAGCGCCGCGTCGGCGCCCAGACCGTCCATGCGCTGGATGTTCTCGTCGAGCGTGGCGATGGGTCGTGGGGCGCGCTCCGGCCAGAGCACACTCGCGGGATGCGGATCGAAGGTGCACACCACCGAGGGCAGCCCGAGCCCACGCCCCCGCTCGACGGCGGTAGTGATGAGCAGCGCATGACCGAGGTGGATGCCGTCGAAGGCACCCAGCGCCGTCACGCACGGGCGCAGATCAGGCGGGTAGGACGCGAGGCCGCGGAGTATCCGCATGGAGAAGGCGTTCGGGCTTCAGGTGCGCCCCGCGGCGGACGCCGAGGCCGAGGAGCGCTCCATCCGCACCGTACACACGGACCAGACCCGCCGCGCCCGGATCGGTCACCGACTGGCCGTTCACGAAGGCGCGGGCGCTCGGCTCCGAGAGCCGCGCCTCCGGCATCGCCGGCAGCGCCGAATCCGGTGGGAGCATCCGCATCCAGAGAGGCTCGCCGTCACGCGCGGCGAGCACGACGCCCCACGGCACGGCATTTTCCAGAAGGTATGGCCCAACCCGGGTCCGCACGAGCCGAGCGAGGGCCCCACCCGTGCCGAGGACCGCGCCGAGATCGGCGGCGAGTGTCCGCACGTAGAAGCCCTTGCCGCAGCTGACCCGGAGTACGAGATCGGGTAGAGCGAGCGCCTCCAGATGAATGGCGTGGACCGTGACCTCCCGAGCCTGGCGCTCGACTTCCACACCTTGGCGCGCCAGCTCGTAGAGACGTCGGCCTTCGTGGTGGATCGCGGAGTACATGGGGGGTACCTGGCGAATGAGCCCCACGAATGGTGCGAGGGCTTCGCCGATGGCCACGGCGTCGAGCTCCGGAACCGGGCGGCTCTCGAGCACGACGCCGGAGAGATCCTGGGTATCGGTGGAGAGGCCCAGCCTGACCGTGGCCAGGTATTCCTTGTCCAGCTCCACGAGATAGGGGGTGAGCTTCGTCGCTTCCCCGATCAGTATGGGCAAAAGCCCCGTGGCCGCAGGGTCGAGGGTGCCGCCGTGGCCGATCTTGGGCGCGCGCAGCACCCGGCGTAGCTGCGCCACGACCTGAAAAGAGGTCACGCCCGGGCCCTTGTCGACGGGCAGGATGCCGGACCGTGTGTCGCGGATCACTTCGGCGATCGCGGCCGCACCGCGTCCAGCGATTCCCTTACCGCCCCGAGGAGGACCGCGGTGGCTGCCTCGAGCGTACCGGGGAGGGTGCAGCCCGCGGCATTTTCGTGGCCGCCACCCCCAAAGCGGTGGGCGATGGCGTTCACCGGCACGTCGCCTTTGGCGCGCAGGCTTGCCTTGATCGTGCCCGGCCCCTCCTCGCGGAGGAGGAGCGCGACCTTCACGCCGCCCACAGAGCGCGGATAACCGACGAGATCCTCGGCGTCGAGAAACTCGCGCGAGACGAGGCCGCGCGGCACGGCGAGCCAGGCGATACGGCCGTCCTCGCTCACCTGGATCCGGCGCAGCACTTCGCCGAGTTGAACCAGGGAGTCCCGGGCGCGCTGCTGGTAGAGCCGGTCGGACACGAGCGACGGGTCGGCGCCCGCCGCTGTGAGCTCTGCCGCGATCCTGAAGGTCCGCGGCGTGGTGTTGGAGTAGCGGAAGGAGCCCGTGTCGGTGTGAATGGCCGTGAAGAGATTGAGGGCGACGGCCGGGGTAACGCGGAGCCCCAAGCCCTTCACGAGATCGAAGATCATCTCTCCGGTGGCGGCCGCCGAGGGATCGATCCAGTTGACGGTGCCGTAGCGCCGGTTGTCGGGATGGTGATCGATGTTGAGCACCCGGCTCTGCGGCCCGCGCGCGCCCTCGAGCAGCCCTTCCGAGCGGTCCGGATTGGGGCAGTCCGTCATGATGATCACGTCGTACGTCTCCGGCGTCGTCTTCCACACATTCCAGCGATCCGACCCAGGCAGAAAGGCGAGCACACCGGGCACCGGGTGGGGGCCCGCGAACGTGACGGACGCACCGGCCGCGCTCAAGGCCAATCCCAGCCCGAAGAGCGTGCCCAGCACGTCGCCGTCCGGATGCACGTGACCCAGACAGAGCACCTTGCCCTGCGGATCCCGCAGCATGCCCGTCAGCTCGTCGGGCGGCTTCACGGAGAAGCCGGAGCTCTCGTGCCCCCCCGTCACTCGCTGCCCTCCGCTTCCTGGGACTTGAGCCCGGCGAGGAGCGATTGGATATGAGCCGCGTGCTCCATGGAGCGGTCGGGGCGAAAGGCGATCTGGGGCGTCACCCGGAGGTCGAGGTGCTTGCGGAGCCAGTTCCAGACAAAGCCGCGCGCGCTCTCGAGGGCCTTGAAGGACTTCGCCCACTGGTCCTCGGACCCCAGCACGGAGACGTAGACACGGGCGAGCTTGAGGTCCGCCGTGGTGTCGACCTCGGTCACGGTGACGAACCCCAGGCGGGGATCCTTGATCTGCCGCTGCAAGACGGCGGAGATCTCTTCCTTGATGAGCTGGTTGACGCGCTCGAGCCGCTTGCCCTGCATAAGTTAAAGAATCTCCACCTGGATGTCGGTCACGTAGCCATCCACATTGTCCTCGATGTAGTCGAGCGCCTTGGAGATGACCTCGTTGGCGTGGCGCGAATCGCCGGAGACGCAGGCCACGGCCAGGGTGGCACGCTGCCATGCGTCGTGATGATCCACTTCCGCCACGGAGATCTCGAAGCGCCGGCGGAGCTTGTCCTTGAGGCCCTTCAGGACGTGGCGCTTGCCCTTGAGCGAGCCCACGTCCGGCAGGTGCAGCTCGACGGTGCCGACCGCCACCCGGGCCGCCGACATGCTAGAGGGTCCGCGCGACCTCTTCCGTCGTAAAGGCTTCGATGAGGTCGCCGGGCTGGACGCCTTTGATTCCCTCCACGCCGATACCGCACTCGAGGCCCTGCAGCACCTCGCGCACATCATCCTTGAACCGCTTGAGCGAGCTCAGCGAGTTCTCACCGAGGACGGTGTCTCCCCGCTTGATGCGCACCCGCGCGGTGCGGATGATCTTCCCCTCGATCACCGCGCAGCCGAAGATCGTCCCCACCTTGGAGATGGGGAAGAGCTGTTTGACCTGAGCCCGGCCGTGCACGGTTTCCCGGATCTCGGGGGCGAGCATGCCGCTGAGGGCCGCCTTGACGTCGTTGAGGACGTCGTAGATGACGCTGTAGTTCCGGAGGTCGACGCCATCGGTCTGGGCCTGGCTCGCCGCCTTGGGCTCGGACTTGACGTTGAAGCCGAGCACGATGGCATTGGACGCGGAGGCGAGCATGACATCAGATTCATTGACCGCGCCCACCGATCCGTGGATGACCTTGAGCCGGACCTCGTCGGTGGAAAGGCGCTCCAGCGACTCCGTGAGCGCTTCCACCGAGCCCTGCACGTCGGCCTTGAGGACGAGCCGGAGTTCCTTCACCTCGCCCGCCTCGATCTGCTTGTGCAGGTCCTCGAGGGTGATGCGGGCCGCGCCCTTGCCCTTGAGCTTGTCGCGGTCCGCCCGCACCGTGGCGATCTGCCGCGCCTTGCGCTCGTCGGCCACCACGAGGAGCGTATCCCCCGCCTGGGGCACGCCCGAGAGACCGAGGATCTCGACGGGATCGGAGGGCTCCGCTTTGGTCACCTTCTTGCCGCGGTCGCTGAACATCGCGCGCACACGACCAGAATGCTGGCCCACCACCACCGCATCGCCGTATGGTGCCGCGGGCGGCGCGATTCGGATTCGCCCGCAGCTCGAGTACCTCGGCCTGGAGGGCGGTCATCTCGAGCAGTTGCGCAATGCCGTCGCCGCGCTTGGCGGAGGTCGGAATGAAGATCGTCTGGCCGCCCCAGTCCTCGGGCACGAGGCCGAGGTTCGACAGCTCGCGCTTAACACGATCGGGCTCACTGCCCGGCTTGTCGATTTTGTTGACCGCCACGAGGATGGGCACGTTGGCGGCCTTGGCGTGATTCACCGCCTCGACGGTCTGGGGCATCACGCCGTCGTCCGCCGCCACGACCAGGATGACGATGTCCGTGGCCTGGGCCCCGCGCGCACGCATGGCGGTGAAGGCTTCGTGGCCCGGCGTGTCGAGGAAGGTGACCTTGCCGTGTGACGTGTCGACCTGATACGCGCCGATGTGCTGCGTGATGCCGCCCGCTTCGCGCTCGGCCACCTTAGTCGTGCGGATCGCGTCTAGGAGCGAGGTCTTGCCGTGGTCGACGTGACCCATGACCGTGACCACGGGCGGCCGCAGCTTGAGCTGGCTCGGATCGGTCTCTTCTTCCTCGAGGATGTCGCCCTCGAGCGAACGGATCTCGACGTCGAAGTAGAATTTGTCTGCGACCAGCTTGGCCGCCGTGGGATCCAGGACCTCGTTGACCGTGGCCATGACACCCAGCTCGAGGAGCGCCTTGATCACCTCGCCCGATTTGTGACGCATGGCTGCGGCCAGCTCGCCGACCGTCACGGACTCCGGCAGCTTGATCAGCTCGCGCTTGATCTCGACCGGAGGCTCGGGCGGGCCGGGCCTCTGCTCCGGCATTGGGGGCTCAGGTTTGACCTCGACCTTGGGTGGCGCGGCCGGCGCCACGGGCGCCGTGGCGGCGGGACGCGCGGGAACGACGGGAGCGGCGGGCCGTGACGGAACGGGGGGCACCGCGGGCCGGATCGGCGGAGTCGGTACGACGCGCCGGGGTGCCGTCGGAGGCGCAGCCGGGCCCCCCGCCGCAGGTGGCACGAGAGGACGCGGCGGAACGACTGGCGGCGGAGGCGTCGGACGGAGCACGGTGGGCTCTCGTCGTACCACCGGGGACGGTGTCACCGGAGCGGGCGGAGGAGCGATCGAAGGCGCTGGAGGAGCCGCGACAACGGGCGAGGGCGGCGGCGTGGCCAAGGGCTCCGGCTCCGCGACAGGAGCAGGCGCAGCCGTGTGCCGGAAAAGCGTGGCCGCGGGCTTGATCTCCTCGACTGGCTCCGGAAGCACCGTCTCCTGGGACTCTATCGTGACGGCCTTCTTGCGTGAGGTCTTCGGGGCCGTCGCGGCCGCGCCCGTCTTGTCCTTGAGAGCAACGGCCGCTCCGGCCTCGCCCACCGGCGGCTTGGCCTTGGGTGCCCGCTTGGGCTTGGCCTCCTCAGGCAAATCCCGGCCGCGTCCCAGCTTCACGCGGAGATCATTGGCCATAGCCGCCTGTAACGGACTCATGGCTCGCATCCCCTTTTGGCCCATGGCCTCGAGGGCGACGATCAAATCCTTGCTGGTGACACCCAACTCCTTCGCGAGGTCGATGACCTTGACTCGTGCCGCCACAGCCCGCTTACCTCCTCGCCTTGTCGTTCCCGACCCGGCCGTTCAGTATAGCCACCGCGCCCAATGCGGGCGGCTCGCTGGGCCGCTTGAACGCGTGCCCGAGCCGGCCCGGACGAAAGGCCTTCCCGAGACACTCGGAATCGGGGCACACATATGCGCCCCGACCCTCAGCCCGACCACCGTCATCCACCTGCACTCGCCCGTCGATACCGCGGACCAAGCGAAGGAGCGTGACCTTGGGCCGCTTCTGCCGACACCCAATGCAGGTCCGCTGAGGCGCCGCGGTCACTCAGCGGAGGTCCTCGCCATGCTCTCGGGTGGCGTGTCCCCCACGCCCTCCTCGGGAGCGCCCATGCCTTCCGCGGTGGCCACCGACTCCTCCGCCGCTTCGTCCTGCTCCGGCTCGGCGGGCGGATGCTGGTCCAGCCATTCCTGAGCCGCCGCGAGGAGACCCGCCGCCTTCTTCTCGCCGAGCCCGGGCACGGCCTCGAGCACTTCCAGCCCGGCCTGGACGATACGCGTGGGCGAGAAGAGTCCATGCTCCACGAGCCGCTCGACGAGCTGCGGGCCCACCCCGGCAAAGCTCGCCAGGGCTTCGCGGCCCTGGGCAAGCTCCTCCTCGGCGAGGCGGCGCTCTTCCTCGACCTCGCCCTCGCTCCTGATATCCACGTGCAATCCGGTCAGCTTGGCGGCCAGCCGCGCGTTCTGCCCCCGCTTGCCGATAGCCAGCGACAGCTGATTGTCCGGAACGATGACGAGCGCCGCGCGCGGCTCGCCGTTGGGATCGGGGGGACCCAAGGTGACCGTCGATACCTTGGCGGGCGACAGGGCACGCGCTACGAACACCGCGGGGTCGGCCGACCATTCGACGATGTCGATCTTCTCGCTCCGCAGCTCGCGGCTGATCACCTGGATGCGGGTGCCGCGCAGGCCCACGCAGGCGCCGATGGGATCCACGTCACGCTTGGTGGACATGACGGCGACCTTGGCACGCTCCCCCGGCTCGCGCGCGGCGGCCTTCACCTGCACGATGCCTTCGGCGATCTCGGGAATCTCGGCCTCGAAGAGACGGACGAGGAATCCGGCGTCCGCGCGCGA
>WNGR01007840.1_pt1 | contig 11305 bp, 7 predicted proteins | sample 5407581 | NCBI WGS metagenome assembly WNGR01 (sample SAMN13153383, study PRJNA577476) | soil metagenome | isolation source: 80 cm soil or saprolite under Garry oak tree replicate 2 | place: USA:California | collected 2016-06-15 | reverse complement strand
AAAGGGCCGGATGCCGGGAATGGCCGGGTTCCTGTTGAACCTGTGACCATCCTTGCAGGGGTACGCTGTTGGTGTTGGGGAAGCGGCTGCGTATTGGGACGATCAATCCCTGGATTCGGTGTCATTGGATTGAGTATCGGCATAACGTTGTGGCTGTTGACGCGCAGAGCGACCAGCAGGCGATTGATCTCAATAAATTCGCTGCACGATGCTGGCACTATTAAGGGAGTACCCCTGGCGGCGCGTTCTAGAGCGACACTTAACTCACTTAGCGAGCGTACCAGGCGCTGCATATAGATACTCGTCTGACCCAGGCGCATCAGGCGTTCTGCCATCAAGTTCAGGCTGCCCGCGAGGGGTAACAATGCGCCGCTGGTCAGGTTGGCCCTGGCGCGCAGGTTGCCATTAGCTAATTGCGCCTGCACGTCTTTGAGATGTACGATCCCCCGTTCAAGTTCAGCACTGTGTTCGGCAATATGGTGTGACTGCTCTTCAATACGTTGATTGGCTCGCTCCAGGTCTTCCAACGCCTCCGCTTGCCGGGCTGCCAGGTGCGCATTCTCCCAAAGTGTAAGTAGCTGGCGCGCAACAACTAGCGCGACTACTCCCATCGTCGCGAAGAGCAGTACCGGGCGAATTGCGATCTGACCGCTATCGCTCGAAAGGACGTTGAAGGTCAGGGCCAGGAAGAGCATTGATAGGAGGATGTAGGGGACGTAGCGCGAAAACCCAAAGACATTGCGCTCACTCGAACGCTCCATACGCTCCTGGATGATCTCCGGAGGGGTAACGGGCAGGAAACGGCGCAGGAAAGCGGCTACTCCAATCGTCATCATGCCCAGCGGCCAACCCAGGTCAATCCACGTGGCCTCGACGTAGGTTCCGGCATTGTTTTGGACATTGAAAAGGAAGTCGGAGAAGACGAAAAAGCATAGGCCCAGGCCGACGACCAGCAGACCGGTACGTCGCGCAGTCGCCAGGTAGGTGCGCCCCTGGCCGCGCATCAAGAGGAACACTACGCAGCTTAACAGCGCAGTATCCGCGATTGGATAATATAATCCAAGGAATTTCGCCAGGTTTGCCTCTCCCGGAGCCTGCGCCAGGGAACCCAATAGCAAATACCACGCGATGGCCAGGATAGAACCCATGGCAATCAGGCTATCCATCAGCAGCAAGGCACGCCTGCTGCCCGAGCCTGGAGATGGCTGTAACAATAATCCAAGAAACATCAACGCGGGGAAGATGGAATAGCCGATATCCGCGTATGATGGAAATGGCGTCTGCCCGATGGAAATATAGTAACGCCAGAAACTTTCTCCGAGACCCCACATAATCACTCCCAGGCCAATTAGTGTCCAGGCTACCTGCTCAAACTTAATCCAGGGTTCTACATGCTCCCGTCTTCCCATCGGTACCAGCACACTACAAAGTATCAGCCCGCCGCCGATAAATGCGCCCGTGAGTGGTGAGAACTGGCCCACCCGCAGGGCGATAACACCACCCAGGTGAAAGACCACAATAATAATCATCCCTGCCGCTATCCACCCTATCGCCTTGATGACCGTAAGCGCGCTTGAACGTGATTGCATGAGTACCTCCCATTCGCGTACATATCTTGCATCTTGTAGGAGTGTACCAGCCGTCACTTTGTCCTATCTCCTAATACTCTTCTGTTATCAAGAAGTCACAGGGGAATATTAAGAGGGAAATTGGCTACAACATCCCATATATTCGTAGGGACAAGGAGTGGAGTGGGGTTGTGCGGGGGCCTTGTGCTTGTCCCTCGTCGGATGGTCGAGAAGGCAGAGAGGACAAGCACAAGGCCCCCACCGCCACACCTCAGTCGCCCCTTGTCCCTACGGATGTATGAACGAAGGTATAGAAGAGGCAGATCCGTTTTTATATTTACCCAGGCCTACCGTCATTATTATAAGAGAGCATAAGACTTCTTTTCCTGATACCAGTCTTATACCAGTCTTCTCATAGGTTATGAAAAGAAGAATTGGTACTTCCTTGTACAAGCTGTAAAACATTGTCAGAGAAATATGATGCGAAAAATCGGGAATTCAGGCTTATTTATCTGGACAATGGCGCACAAATATGTTACAGTTGTACTTGTTCCTGTACGTATATATGTTAATCGCTCACACTTAGCGCATACATGAAGAGTCTTAGACAGCCATCAAGCAAGGCTTGTCTGTGAGGGCAGTACAGATGGAACCATCTTCGCGGGGGATAACACTCGATCAACTTCAGTCAACCGACCAGGCTGCGTCCGGTGAAACTATGCCTTCTTCCAGTGACCTTACGCTCATCCATAATCCAATGGCCATTCTCGATAGTCTCTTGAAGCAACTTTCTCCTACCCGTTCGCTCACCCACATCGCTCAATCACTGGCAACCATGACGAGACAGTTCATGGAGATGGATATGTGCCTGGTTATGCTGGCCAACAGAGTACATGGTCAGCTGACTATCGATGCCTCCTCGCCCGACCTCAACGGGCGTATTCTGGCTATACCGCCCATCACCGTTGAGCCTGTCCTGTGGGAGAAACTGCGTATCGCGCCCGGAGAGTTGCCAGCGCTACATGTGCAAGAGCAAGAACAACTCAATCCGCTGAAAAACGTTGAGTATAAGACACTGCATATTATCCCACTCATGGTAGGTCTGGACTGCTTAGGCCTGCTGCTCTGCTATTCGAGCAAAACTCGTGATCTGGCAGCGCAAGACCTGCTCGTCTTGCAAACACTCAGCAGCTATGCGGCCCTCTCGATCCAGAATCGCCTGCTCATTGATGGTGACCTCTCTGGCACCTCAGTCAAGACGTTTTTTGACGACCTGCTTTCAGGCAATCCTTTGCTAGAAAACGAGTTGCACACCCGCGCAGCCGCGCTTGGCTGTAATCTCGCGCAGCCGCACATGATGCTGCTATTGGAAGTCGGGCGCCTGTCCGTCGGGAACACTCAAGTTGAAGAGAGCCAGTTGGCTACGTTTCAGCGCGCCATCAAACAGGTGGAATTGCGGCTTCAAGAGCATTTCCCCGGCTCGTTGCAAGACGAACGTGAACACCTGCTGTACTGTATCGTAGCGCTCGACACGGACAAGACTGCCGAGAGCCTCAAGACATGGCTGAATACCCTTGTCGAGCAGGTGGAAAGCGAGCAACAGGTCAGCATGTTTGCGGGTGTAAGTAGTCTCTGCAATGATTTGAGTGAGTACCAGCGGGGATTTGCCGAGGCGGAAGAGGCGTTGAAGATTGGGGCATGCCTGCATACACGTGCCAGCAGTACCTGCTTCAATGAACTTGGTGTGAATCGCTACATTTACTCGTTCGCGCGCAACAATACCCTGCGTGATTTGTACTTAGAGCAGATCGCAGCCATTGACCGCTACGACCAGGGGCATAAACGCGCCGAACTGCTGGATACGCTGGAGGCTTACCTGGCGCATGGGTGCAATATCAAGGAGACATCCGAATTGCTCGACGTGCATCGGAACACCTTGACGCAGCGCCTGGAGCGCATTCAATCGGTCTGTACCGTCGATCTCGATGAGTACAGCAACCGCCTGCCGCTACAGGTTGCCCTCATGGTTCATCGCTTACGCTCCTAATTGTTTGCGCGCTGATAGCCTCATCAACACATATCCCGTCTCCAGGATAGATGCGATCTCTATCCCGAAGGTGCGCATCTTCAAGCGTGTGCGCGAGAGGACGTTGCGCACTGGCCGCATCTCCTGATCCCAGACACCCTCGAGCTGTGCCTCGTGCAACTGCCGCCGGCAGCGTTCTATCGTCGCATCCGAAACGGTTCGATGGTTAAAACTGGCCAGAAGCACCTCATAAGGACAATAGTGTGGATGAGAATTGAGCAAGGGCAGGAGGAGGCTCAGCTCGCTCAAAGTAAATTGTTGCTCTGCCATCATGCGAGGATAGGGCATTTCAATATCGTAAGCAATCAGCGAAAGAGTACCTAAGAGGACATTCAAGGCCAGTGTTTGGCCAGCTGGCAATAATTCTTCCAGGGAGTAGTGTAGTATCTCTTCATCGGTATGCTGTACGTGATAAACAGAGGAAGTGATCTTCCGCAAGGATACTCGTTGCATAGCGCGACTCCTTTAGTTCGCTTGTGCATCTTCCTATAGAAGTAGCTCCTGACAAAGGCCTACCTGTACGGGAAACTACAATGGTTTCCACTTCAATGCTTGTCTTATATCTACCTCCTTTCCTGGAATAACCTCTTACATTATTCACTACAAAATCTCTTCCAGGTAACGTTTATTTTGCTACAAGCGCAATCTAGCGCTTGCTGTCGGTCCAATCACTTTTGCCCGAAAGTGTTGACCGAGCATATATTTCTTACAAGAAATATATATACAGCTAACAGTACACAACAAAAGCAAAAAAAGCAAGAGGTTTTTGGAGGTCTTTTCTAAACTGGTATAAGACACGGAAAAACTCCCAAAAAATGCAAGACCATAGTTTTGCGTCAGGAATCTCTGTTTTTCTGTAGGGGGGGCGGGAGTTGTGCGGATGGGTGGAGGGGACGCTTGCGTCGCCCGTGCGCGGATCAACATTGCATCCAGGAAAGCATGTCTTTTCTGGGGACAGGAATTAACGCGCGCCAGGCTTTGTCTTCTCTGTGACCATCAGAATATATCCAGTTTCCAGGATAGACGTAATATCGATCCCGAAGCTGCGCATCTTGTAGCGAATGCGCGACAGCACATTTCTCACCGGTCGCATCTGCTGATCCCAGACGCCAGCTTCCAACGCCTCTTGCAACTGTTGGCGACAATGCTCTACCGTCAAATCGGTTACAGCGCCATTGTAGAAGCTTGCAAACAACACTTCGTATGGGCAATAATGGGGGATAAGCTCGAGTAAAGGCAGCAAGAGACTCAATTCACTTGCCGTGAATTGCTGTTGCACTAACAGGCGTGGGCCCTCATCTCCACTAGAAAGGTACGAAAGCGTCCCAAGACGAGTATTCAGTACCAGCGTATGACCTGGTGGCAATGCGCCATGCAAAGAGAAGTAACGAATCGGTTCAGCGTCCTCGGCTCTCGTGATGTAGGATGCCGCAGTTTTTCCTTTAGGAGCACATACAACTTGCATATTCGTTCTCCTCAATGAAAGGTACATACGAGTTATTAAGTGAATTATGACGTATTACCCTATACATGTTGAAGTACTTATGTTATCATTTCTTTTAACAGATTTATCATTTTCGTAGGCTTTACCGAAGGAATGATGAAGATGGAGACACCAAAGGCAAATCCCCAGCCAAGGATACGGCTCACCGAAGCACGCAATGAGCGTAAACTGTCCCAGCAACAAGTTGCCGATCGCATCGGTACCACCCACGTCAATGTCAGTCGCTGGGAACGCGGCATCACAAGGCCCAGCCCCTACTTCCGGCGCAAGCTCTCCCAGCTTTTTGGCAAAACGGAAGAGGAGCTTGACCTGGTATTGCCTGCTCCGCCTGTCTCATCCAATTCATCCGGCCCGCCTATCAATTCTTCGTCAAGTCTAGCTCCCACTCTACCTGATATCCTTTCTGCTCCCGCCGCCCCTCCTATCCCTGCCAATGCACCAATGTATGACCCCACTATTCCGCTGCCTCCAACAGTACCACTGGTGGGGCGCGAGCAAGCATTATCGAACCTCAAGCAGCGACTATGTTCTGGTAAAAATGTCCTGTTAACTATCCTGCATGGTTTACCCGGTGTAGGCAAAACAACGCTGTCAAGTACCCTTGCCCATGACCCTGAGATACGAGCGTATTTTTCTGATGGAATCCTCTGGGCTGGCCTGGGACCAGAAGCCAACACCTCTAACATTTTGAGCCACTGGGGTTCGCTCTTAGGCATCTCTTCAACCGAAATGGGAGATTTAAACGACCGGGAAGCATGGGCTGTCGCCATTCGTCGTACGATTGGCTCCCGTCGTATGCTGCTGATCATCGACGATGCCTGGAGCCTGAAAGATGTGCGTACCTTTCGCGTAGGTGGCGCAAATTGTGCTCATCTGATTACGACACGCTATCCCAGTATTGCCAGCCAGGCTGGTACCGATGGCGCACTCTCCATTTCCGAACTGAATGAAGACGAAAGCATGCAGCTCCTGCGCCTGCTGGCCCCCAGAGTAGTGGAGCGTGAAGAGCAGAAGACGCGCGATCTGGTGCATGCCGTCGGTGGCCTTCCCCTTGCGCTCAACCTCATAGGCAACTACTTGCGTATGCACCTGTACACCGGACAGGAACGCCGTATCGATGCAGCCCTTGCGCGCCTGAGTGATGCCGAAGAACGCCTGCATATTGGCGAACCCCATGGCCTAGTTGATCGCCATACCAGTCTCCCCCTCGATACTCCAATTTCCCTGAAATCCATCATCGCCGTCAGCGATCGCCACCTCAGCCCGCAGGCGTCGGCTGCCCTGCATGCCCTTTCCGTCTTCCCCGCCAAGCCCAACAGCTTCTCCGAAGAAGCTGCGCTTGCCGTAGCCGACTGCACCACCGAAACTCTGGACGAACTCTTAGATACCGGACTTCTTGAGAATAGTGGCACCAATCGCTACACTCTCCACCAGACCATCGCAGACTATGCCCGCTCATACCTTGAAAATGATGTCCCCTATGAACGCCTGATAACTTATGTCATTGATCTGGTTGAGGCACACAAAAAGGAATATGAAATCCTTGAGAAGGAAGAGACGAGTATCCTGGCAGCGTTAGAGGCGGCACACACCCTAGGTAAAGGGGCAGAATTGATGCGTTGCGTCTATGCCTTCATTCCTTATCTCAGATCGCGAGGGTTATATGCTGTAGCTGAGCAGCACTTACAGCGCGCTTACAACGCCGCGAAAGCCCTGTATGACCACTTTGGCTTGACGGGCGCGCTGCTTTACCTGGGAGAAATTGCGCAGAAACTAGGCAATTATGAACAGGCGGACGCTCGCCTACAGGAGGGCCTGGCTCTTGCCCGACAGCTTGGAGACAAAGAACGAATCGCTGCTCTGCTCGCCGATCTCGGCTGGGTCACATGGAAACGCGGGGAATATACCCGGGCGGAAGTTTATCTGCAAGAAGGTCTGACGCTTGCTCAGCAGATTGAAAACAAAGAGGATATCACAGATATCCTCGAAACACTTGGCTCGGTAGCCGCCAGTCGCGGTGATTATGATAAGTCAAAAGTTTATATGGAAGAAGCATTGCCCCTGGCCCGCGAGATTGGAGATCGTGAGCAAATTTGTACCCTTTTTATTAATTTGGGTGTGACTGTGGGTGAGCAAGGCAATCTTGTTCAAGCTGAGGAATACTTTCGGGAAGGGCTCGTACTAGCTCGCCAACTTGGACACCGTGAGTGGATTAGCCTTTTACTCATCAATCTAGGAGAGGCATCAGATGCACAGGGACACTCTTCTGCTGCTGAAAGTTACTTTCAAGAGGGGTTAATTTTTGCACGTGAGATGCAACGACGTGAATGGATTAGTGTTCTGCTCACTAATCTTGGATTGACGACAAGGAAGCAAGAGAACTTTATACAAGCTGATGAATATCTCTTGGAAGGATTGATATTAGCTCGTCAGATCGGTGTACCGCAGATGATTGCTAATGCTCTGTATGAGTATGGTAACCTCTATCTCAATCAGCAGTCTCCGTCCGAAGCTGAGAATATCTTTAATGAGATGCTCACTATTATCCCCAAAGGAGCCCAAGATTTAACTGCCCTTGCTTGGTTTGGTTTGGCACAAGTGGCATTTACCAAAGGCAATGTAAATCAAGCATTAAAGTTTGGAGGAGAGAGCATTTCGTTACTAGAGGCAATAGGACATCGTAAAGCAAAAGAGGTCAGACAATGGCTAGACTCAATAATGGATTAAGTATGTAGAGCTTCAAGTAGTCAGAGGCGCTGTAAATTGTTACTACTTGAAGCCCTTGTGCAGATGATTGTTCTTACTCTATTCCTCACACGTTTTGTCCAGACCGTAACCTGATTTTTAGCTGGCTAGATTAGGGACGCCAGAAATAGTCAGGCGTCGGTCCATGAGGCGCTGAGATACCAGGCGCAGCCGGAGCAGCAGGCGCAGCCGCGTGGCTAGCCACAATAGGCGATATTACCAGGTACGCCGCGAACATGAGTAGTGCGATAAGTGGCAGTAACAAGCGAATAACACGTTTCAACATACGTCTTCTTCCTTTCATCTACGTACGCGGTTCGCATTCCCCGTGAGCCGGTACTTTAACGATGATCGTGATGTGCGCTCAGCACATAGTTCTACCTGGTCGGGCGGTTGTGCGCGCGTGAAGGGCGATCTTCAAATCGCGGGACAGATGCAAGAATAGTCCTGGTCGTCCACGCGCGTTTGCCTGGATGCATGCCCGACGGTCTTCTTTTTCTCCGGTTTCGCCAGGGGCGCAATGTGATGTCCATCTCATGGAAGTGATAGGAAACGCCTCCAGAGGGTTTGCGTCTGGCTTTCTCACTTCGACTTCTACACAAAGATAGCCTGTTGGTGATCTGCGTCATTGCAGGTCAATGGTTTTTTTCCGGTCGTATCGATACTTCCCTTTCACAAGAAAAGATGGTATAAGAAGTTGCCAAATTTTTCAGGTTTCTGTCTTATACCAACCAAAAAGTACCAGGTACCAATTTTTCGTAGACTTGCATATCGCGTTCAATTCATTGTGCCAGCCTGGAGAGCCAGCCGAACCAATTTTCATAGGGTCTTGCAATATATTGGCGCACTTTGAAACACCGTAGATAGTACTTTTTGTCTTTTCTGACAATCAATGTTGAAGAAAAGACAAAAACGATTATCTTCCATCAGCAGAAGACGCATCGTTTTTTATACGATGAGAGAGCTAACGTCAAATGTATTGAGTAGTGAATCGCTACGATTCACAGAAGGAGAGGGGAACCTATGGATCTATGGCCATTTAAACACCAGACCTGTCCCGTTGACGATGAAGACGCTATTTTGCTGGTAGATGTCGAGACTGAGAGCGTCCCGTTAACGGATGAAGATGGCAACATTTTGTATTACTGTCTCGAAGGCGAACACACCTTTTCCGTCGATAATGACGACACCTGGGGAGGTGGTAATCACAAGAGACGATAACTGTAAGGGTTGGGTAGGGATCCTTGCGGTCGCTCTTTGAATTTCACGCCGAAAGAGCTTGAGTGAAGGCCGCGAACACGGGCGAGACGCTCTGTCGTCCCATATGTTGCCAGCGTTCATTCCAATCCTTGCCCCATCGATCCTGCGTGGGTGGGCAGATGCGGACACGCAGTCCATCCTGTTCCAACTGGTGCTCCAGCCTGTCGGCGGCTTCTTTGCCACCCTGGTCACCATCGAGCGCCAGGATCACCGTTTTTACCTGTGAAGGAAACCAGTCAACCTGCACGGCAGTGCCGACAAGCGCTACAACATTTGTTGCTTGAAAGCCTGCCGCGATCAGGGTCAGGCGGTCGAATGCTCCCTCAACCAGGATGATCGAGCCGGGTAGTTCATCGACATCCACACCGAACCATCCAGCCGGGCAGGTCTTGATCCACCGTCTCGGGCTACCCGGCCTATCCAACAGAGCTTTGTGGGCGTTTTCGTCCATACCTGGTTGCCAGTGCCACAGCGAGCGTCCGATATACCCTTTGCCGTCAGGAGAAGTCAGCGGGAAGATGATACGGTCGGCCCACCGGCGTAGTAAACCTCGCTGCTTGCGCATCTCTGGCCCGTTCAACAGCATCGATGGCAGATAGCCAACACCCGTTGCGAGTGCCACCTTGAGGGGAATACCGCGCTCGCGCAGGTAAGTCCGCGCGCGTGGAGTATTGACCAGCGCTGTCCGCATCTGCTCATCCAGCGCAAGGAGCGCAGTCAGTTCATCCCGCTGCCAATCTGGTATCGTTTTTGGGGGACGCAGCAGCATCGGCTGGATTACGAACGGCCCGTGTCTCTGCCCATCTTGTCCATACGGAGCCTGGTAAGAGGGGAGCGCTGCCGAGGTCAGGCCCTGGTAATGAAAGTACAGCAAGCGTTTAGCAAGCGCCTTATTCCATTCCGCCACCAGGACGGTCGCGTTGCAGGCCGCGTTAAAACAATGCCCCCAGCCCGTTGCCTTGTTGATCGAAAGCGAACGCTGGTGATCGCTCCCATGAATATGACAATACGCCCGCACACGGTCTCCCATATCTACAGGAGAGCGTAGCTCCGACTGTAACACGATCTCAACAGCTTTTCCCTGGTGGGTATGTATTGTTATCATATAGACTTCCGCTTTCGTATAGTCGCGATTGATTAACTGATAAATTAGAATATTTGTTCTATATGATTATACAATAAAACGGTGGTTGGAGCAAGATTTGGAGGTGATATGCCTGCGGCAAGCTGGCTGGAATTGTAGTCAACGACGGGTGCATTCTCTGCTGGGTGACGATTATCCAACGTTGATATGCTTCACCCAGCAGAGAAACGAGCATCTTTAGAGGGCAGGCCAACGATCGGCCCAGGGACGAGCAGTTTCAAAGCAAGCCGAGGCGCGCAGGACGGTCCTCTCAGCGAAGCGGCGCCCAACTATCTGCAAGCCAACTGGGAGGCCATTGTCAGTGAAGCCGACCGGGATGCTGGCCGCAGGCTGGCCACTGAGGTTGAAGGGGTAGGTGAAGAATGGTTCCAGCGGGCTGGAAACTGGCTCACCGGCAACTTCAGAGGGGCCAAAGATGCCAGAAGGGTAGGGGGGTGTGGCAAGGGTTGGCGTCAGGAAGAGTTCGTACTTCTGGAAGAAGGCAACGAGCAGATCATGCACTGCATAGTCCCCATAGATGGCCGCGATGACATCACGGGTGGTCATCTGCTCTGCAAGGGGGAGGAACGAACGAACAACCGGGTCAAGCTTCTCGGCAAAGCCCGGAGGGAACTCTTGCTCAAATTGGACCAGTAGACGGGGGACAATTATCCCGAGAAAAATCTGGTCCGGGTTGGGAATCTGTGGGCTAGCCTCTTCGACGATGCAGCCGAGCTCCTCAAAGACGCGGACGGCTGCTTGACAGTGTTCCAACACTGCTGGGTCAACGCGACCATAGCCCGGCGTGGGACTCCAGGCGACACGCACCCCCTTGATATCACCATTGCATGCCTCGAGATAGCTGCCAGACTGAGCGGGCAAGGAGAACCAGTCACGCTCATCGGGACCGGCCAGAATGTCCAGCAGCGCTGCCGCATCACGCACCGTACGGGTGATGGGCCCTTCATGGTTGAGGGTATACCAGCCATTGTGGCGTGGCCAGGATGGAACACGCCCGA
>WNGR01053230.1_pt1 | contig 11307 bp, 8 predicted proteins | sample 5407581 | NCBI WGS metagenome assembly WNGR01 (sample SAMN13153383, study PRJNA577476) | soil metagenome | isolation source: 80 cm soil or saprolite under Garry oak tree replicate 2 | place: USA:California | collected 2016-06-15 | reverse complement strand
GAGGGGAAGAGGTTTGGAGAAGCGCTTTGCAAAGCGTATCATGACCAGTATGGTCTCGATGCGAGGATTGGACGACTCTTCAACAGCTACGGACCAAGACTGAGGCCGGATGGGCTCTATGGAAGAGTCGTTTCCAGATTCATAATGCAAGTTAAACATGGAGACGATATTACCGTATTCGGGGATGGATCGCAGACCAGGTCGTTCTGTTATGTCGCCGACAGCGTGACCGGTATCCTCCGTTTCTCGGGAAACAACCGGGCCAGCGCGGAAGCTCTCAACATAGGCACTGACGAAGAAAGGAAAATCCTCTACCTTGCAGAGACAGTGAAAAAACTAGTAGGCTCATCATCCACTATCCGTTTCCTCCCCTTTCCAAAAGGAGACCACAGACGACGCCTTCCGGATACGACGAGGTCGGCTAAGGAGATTGACTGGTCCCCCAAGACAGGCTTGGAAAACGGGCTCAACCGAACAATTCTCTGGCTCAAAACCCGGCAATCAAAGGAGAAACCGTCGGTGGTGGTCTAGCAAACTACAAATCAAATGGTGATTGTCTCTTCTCAAACCGCCTCCATCCAAAATCGCCAGTCTCCACTTTCGGCGATTGATGGCAGGGTAGCGGGGAGAGGGAAAACCATGTCAGCGTAGAATGCTTTCTTGGAACCCAAAGTAATTGCTTTTGTTTTGTAGAAGGCGGCCGTCGTGTTGTCGCTTGCTAACGCAAAGTAATGTAACCCAGGGAAAAGCGCGGTTCGGGCTATCCTAACGAAAGCGAAACCAGCCGCCGGAACAGCGATGGACAATTATGCCGTTCGTAAGATTTGCTCTCGCGGCTACATACTCAAATTGAACTAGTCCAATCGACATCGTTCCCGCTTGACAGTCAATAGCTAGTTGCGCGTTATTAGCGTAAGATTCGCCTTCAAAATGGGCTGAGCCTAACAAAACATTGCCTGCACCGCCTTCAGTCAGAAGCAATTTACCTCTACCTTCCACGTACAGATTGTTGAACTGAATTCTGTCGCCCGAAAGCTTTACCATGTAACTGTCAACGCCAACTCCGCGACAGTGCACGTTGGTGAGGTTTACTCTGTTTCCCTGGATATCTAGCGCTGGCAAGGTGTTTGTCGGCAACCCATCGCCGAAATAGTCTGATATGGCGATTTCTGCGCATGTGGAACTGATGAAAAGGCCTGAATTTTGGAAGAGACTGTTATCGACCTGTTCAACCATAATACTAGAGCACCCTTCACTGCCCGTTAAGACGAACGCCGGGTTACCGGCACCGCAATTATCTATCTTGACATTAGAAAAGGCCCCGTTGAAAACTGAGTCGAGGTAGATTGCCGAACCATTAAAGTTAATTATGAACACATCTCTAACCAAAGGAACAGAGACCTTCTCAAAGTGTATTGCGTCACTCTGCCACTTTCTCCCATCTCCATCAAAATAGATGCTCTTTATCGAAGGCATCAGTTTATGTTGTCTTATGGTTCCAACAAGTGAAATTACGTTCACATTAGCCTGGACTCTGAGGACAGTACCACCAGCGGGAACCACATAACCAACGTTTTCTCCCTCAAGTTCCACACAATCCTTGAGAATAATCGTGGAAGTAATGTCGTACGATCCGGCTCGAATGAATATTGTTCCACCTGTTGTCGGCAACGCGTCTATAGCGTTCTGTATGACTGTGGCCGCATCCGTGCCAGAATAATCATTCTGGCCAGTGTCACCATTACGAGCTAGAATAGTAGGACCATCACGATAGACAATATAGCTGGCAGGAATCTTCGTAGAGCCAGGCGCAACTGGTGACACCATTGAAGGTGTTGCTTGAGCCTGTCCAACTAGATACCCAATGCCACCCGCAGCAGCCAATCCGCTGCTGATGCCCAGTTTCTTTAGAAAACTTCTTCGACTAACCAGATCTCCTATTTGGCAATCGGCACGATGAAGAGGTAGTTTGTGAAAACATTTTGGACACCGTTCATATGGCTTGGTTGTTGATGGAAACTGATTGTCCAAAGCTCAAGGAAGACCCCTTAATCTCAATGATGAGATGAACGTTGAATTCATACCTTGCTTCGCCTCAACCCAGTACTATATTTAAGAGGTGGGAAAAGATCGCAACTATGCTGAACATTAATGCTATGGCGATGCACATCAGAACCACGGCCATTAGGAGTCCTTCTTCCTGCTCAAGGTCCTAACATTTTGAGGGTCTTCCAGGTCCATCTTGATTCAGATAATGCCGACGACTAGGTTGATGATTCAGAAGGCTGAGGCCGAGCCACATGCGCTGTCCTCGACGTTCGTTTTGACAAAGCCAACATGAATTATTTGAGCGCGTCTGTCTGGCTCGCAAGATAGGAGAGGCTCTTCCATTGATGGGAGCTGTCATACCTTGCAACGGAATGTGAGGAATGGATTGCTTGGAGAGGAGCTATCCCGGCATAAGACGACAAAGCATGAATACGTGCTTGTGCGTTACTTCAAGGAACAGTAGCTGAATGCGGATTATCGATGGTCAACATACTAGTCACGGGGGCAACCGGATTCGTGGGTGGAAACATGGCAAGATTCTTGGCTGACAGGAGCGAGAATAACGTGATAGGAATTCGGCATGATAACAGCCCCATTGACACGCCCCGTCTCTTAGGGATAGATGGCAAAGTGACCTGGGCATACGGAGACATTCTAAATCCTAATTTTGTCAAGAGAGTTGTCAATGACTATGAGATAGAAGAGATTTACCATTTCGCTGCGCTTCCCATTGTACGCATTGCGGGGAGGTCTCCTATTCCGGTCTTTGAAACGAATATTGCTGGTACGTGGAACGTCCTAGAGGCGGCCAGAGACAGAGGGATCGAAGAGATTCGAGTTGTTCATTGTTCAACAGACAAAGCGTACGGGAACACTGTCGGCAAAAGACCCTACATGGAGTCGGACGGGGTTGGCGTTTCTGAGATTTACGGGACTTCCAAGGCAGCCGCCGATCTAATTGTCCAATCCTACGCGAGTAACTATGGTATGAACGTCGCAGTCGCCCGTCCATGCAACATGTTTGGCCCAGCAGATCTTAATCCGCGAATCATACCGAATACGATCAGGCTTTGTCTGCAGGAAAAGGATCCGGTCATCTTCAAGGGCATTGGCTATGTTAGGGAGTATATCTACGTAGAAGATGTTGTTAAGGGTCTTCATAGAATCATGGCTGCACTTGGAGAGGGCCGCGCGAGAGGTGAGGCTTTCAACATTGGCACCGGCGAGATATTCGATCAACTACAGATCCTGAACCGAATACTCCGATATTTTCCCGGAAGGACGCCGATTTCGAAGGATCCCAGCGAGTATATGAGGAAGGAGATAGAATACCAAAAACTAGACTCTTCTAAGATCCACAAATGGTTCGGTTGGCAACCCGAACATGACATCGAATTCGGATTGGAGGCAACCATCAAGTGGTGGAGAGAGAGACCGGACCTTTACAGAAAACCGGTGACATTCACTCGCTGATTACGGATAGCATAAGCTCCAAATGAGCGAGAATTCTTATTGATGATTGCCGATTGTCCATTAGTCTCTGTGGTCATTCCGACCCAGAATTCTGCCTCAGATATCGAGAATTGTCTGAGACTTGTCCTACGGCAGACTTACAAGAATCTGGAGATAATTGTGGTGGATTCTGGCACAGATAGGACGGCAGATGTGGCAAGGCAATATGGATGCAAAGTTATCACTGCAAGCGCAAGCATGACAGGCGCAAGAAATATCGGAACACATAACGCTTCTGGCGAGTTTCTATTTCACATTGATAGTGATATTCAACTGGTCGATAGTTTAACCATAGCAAAGTGTGTCGACTTGTGTCAGTCGGGTGCTGATGCGGTGTCTGTCCCGCAAGCATTCGACGGAGAGAACTTTTGGGGCAAGTGTAGGGAGGTCGAATTCAAACTCTATCTCAACTACCCTCCGCTCAGTGGCGCTCGATTTGTAAAGCGCAAGGTCTTGGAAAACTTGGGCGGTTATGATGAGAAACTAGTGAGTGGAGAAGACTGGGATATTGCGGAGAAGCTACGGCGCGGCCGCTATGTGGTCGGCGCGGCGGAAACCTTGATGATCCACGGAAGTGGGCGCGTCGACCTGTTTCGCCGCATGAGAAAGAGCTACCAATATGGCAAGACAGTGAAATTGTATGCTCGAAAATATCCAAGAGAAACCGCTGTCCAATGGGGTCCGTCACGATTCGCGTATTTGCTACGGAACGGGGCAAAGCTAGCCCCCAAATATATTATCGGAATACTGCTGCTCAAAGCCTTCGAGTTTGGAGCAGGATTCGCTGGGATAGTCTCAAGCAGTATCCCAAGCAAATCGAGGAATAACCGCGAAGCTGGGGATAGCAAGGGCCCCGTAGCAACGCTTTGAATCAAACTGGTTGTATCGTCGATTTCTATTTGGCACGAGGCGACGTTTGTGCGGGGTCAAGAATATTTGTAGATGATGAGCTCCGTGAAATTCCTTTTCAAGACTTGGGCCGCGCCCACCACTTGATTGATTTAACACGAGAACGTGTAGCCTCGGAACAGGCGTATGCGAATCTTGATCCCTCATATAGCCTGACGGCACGAGTATTTGCAGCCTGGGTTCCAACATAGACGGAGGGAACCCTTCCTGTGAACCATTTCAGTGCTGACTGGACCAACTCTCGCCCGATACCGAGTCCTGCGAAAGAAGGCCGAACTCCTACAAGGTCGATTGTGCCGAACTTGTGAACCGAGTTGATCTGCTCCACTTTGCATGTTATGAACCCTGCGACCTGGTCACCGTCTCGAGCGACGAGAACAGCGTCAGCCAGACCCCGCACACTGTTGGAGACCCATTTCGAGTATAGCTCACTGCTCTTTGCCGGAGAAATATTCGGGTCACCGTGAAATCTGTCCACTGTAAAGATGCTGCTCCCTAGCTGGGCTAGCTCATCTGCCTCATCTTCGATGACAGGACCAATTCTTGTCTTTGACAAATTGGCTAAGGGTACATGATTCGCCAAGTCTAGCCTGTAGGTCAGCAGGACATCTGTCAGTATCGCGCCCATTCTTTCGAGAGCCTGAATCGTCTGCAAGTCGGTCAAATTGACCCTCGCAGAAAGCATTTTTGCCGCGATTTTCTTCGACAGTCTTCTCATGACCTCTGTCCTTTGGGGTGGTTTTACTTCTTCGTCAAACACCGCAAGGATGATCTTTCCCATTCTTTGGCCAAAATGCTCAGTGTCCCATGGGGTCTCTTCAGCGACAACGATTCCGACAGTCTTCCTCGTCGCTTTCTCCCAAAGCCCTTCGGCCAGGGCATTGCCTTTCAATAGTCGAGTGTTAACATTCTCCGAAAGGGAGGTTGAGAGACCCTCCCTTGACAGGCTGTTATCGCCTACAAACTTGCCAAGCGCAGATCCTTCATTTCTTCCGATTAGATCCCTGAGATGGCCGAGTTCGATTGCGGCATCAGAAGATACGAGATCAAGTGACGCTTGCATACTGCTTCACTGTCAACTCAGAAATTTCTTGCCATGTTTGTTTGATGAATTCTAGATTGTCTTTGCTCATGCCATTATACATCGGGAGTGCGATAGTTCGTTTTCCAAGTTCTTCAGCGACGGGACACTCTGGGTCCCGGTCTAGGATGCTCTTGTAGAATGGTTGGGTGTGAACCGGGTAGTACAATACGCTTGTGCCTATGCCCTTCTCTGATAGTTTCCGTGCAAGTTCGTCTCTCTCAAGCAGAGCATCTTCCGTGAGCTTCAGCAAGTATACGTAATACGGACATACATCCCCGGCTCTGACCAGTTGGGGTTTCGCCCATTTGGTATGTGATACAAAGCTGTCGTAGTATCTTGCTATTTGTCGGCGTTGAGCGATGAACTCTGGCAGGTGCTTAATTTGGCTCAGTCCTATGACAGCGTGTATGTCGGACAGTCGATAGTTGTAGCCTAGTCCTGTCGTTTCGACGGGTCCAATGCCCCCTCTGCCGTGGCTTCGAATCCTCCTTATTCTCTGTGCGATTTTCTCGTCATCAGTGGTTACCATTCCTCCTTCTCCGGCCGTTATGATCTTCGTCGCGTAGAGACTGAAAGCGCCGGCTTCGCCGAAGGTTCCGCAGTTCTTACCTTGGGTCTTAGACCCGTTGGCATGAGCGCAATCTTCCACGAGCAACAAGTGGTGTTCCTGGGCGATTTCGGAGAGCTGTTTCATATCACAGGGGTTTCCAGCGAGGTGCACAGCAATGATTGCTCTCGTCTTGTCCGAGATTTTGAGTTTTACGTCCTCGGGAGAGAGATTGAAGGTGTTAGGATCGGAGTCGGCAAATACTGGTTTGGCGCCAGTATACAAAGCCGCGTTTGCAGTAGCGACAAACGTATTCGAAGGAACTATGACTTCATCCCCGGGTTTGATCTCGAGAGACAGCAGGATAGCATGGAGTGCCGCGGTGCAGGAGTTTAGTGCCACAGCCTGTTTTGTACCCACTGTTTCAGCGAAGCTTTTCTCAAGTGCCTCGACGTTTTTTCCCGAAGTAAGCCACCCTGATGTCAGCACAGTTCGCATGTTCGCGAGTATCTCATCGAGATCCTCAGCATCGAAGAAGGGCTTGGAGAATGGAACCTTCATGATTTCCCCTCTTTGTCAGTAGTTTGTTCAGCGAACTTCTTTACGTGATCAGGAATCCCAATATGGGGACTACGAGCCGAGAAGCCAAGCATCGCTTTAGCCATAGCCGCATTTGCCATAAGGCCCGTTCCGTCGTCCAAAGTATCTTCGACAACCACCTTGGACTGCGGGAAGCGGGAGCTAATCATCAGCGCAAGTTGTTTGAGAGTGGTCTTCGTTCCAGTTCCTATGTTGAGAGTTACACTTTGCTTGTGGTTACTGGTCACTGATCGGGCAAACGCTTCTGCAACATCCTCAATGTGAACGAAATCTCGGAATTTTTCGGGACCCTTGACGACAAGAGGCTCGCCCCTCAGGGCTCGATTAATGAATATAGACACAACTTCTTTACCTATTTTCGGGTCTCCTCCATACACGTTGAAGAGTCTAAGAATCGTGCTCCGCATCCCGTAGGCGCTGGTGTACGCACGTATCGTGTTTTCCGCAATGAGTTTGTGCCACCCATAGACCGTCGTTGGGTGGGTGTCGTCCGATTCCTTCAACGCTCTGCTATTGCTATTGCCATGGACCGTCGCTGAAGATGCAAAGACTATTTTCCGTATGTCGGCCATTCGCATTGCTTCGAGCGTGTTCTGAACAGACATCACATTCAAGAGAAAACTAAAGTGCGGATTCTTTTGGCAATAGTCAATTGCGGGCAAACCAACCAAGATGAAGCCTGACCCACCGACCACTAACACAGCCACTTATGGGTCCACTCGCTGCCGCTCGCGTTGTTCTTGCGATTCCTTCAAGCAATTACGATCGAGGCTTGTCAACACTCGAATCACGTTAGATTGCAAAGCTATGAACACGGGCTTCCGTTTGATAATACTTATGATTTTTTTTCTGGAAGACCTCAACAACACTTCGTAATAACTCAGCGAAAAAAGTTGTCAAGATTTTTGTTCTTTATTAGCTGTAGTGAATTCTCTTTCTCAACCGAATGAGGAGTTCTTTTCTGAACAAACCCAAGACAATGATCGGTCCTACGGCGATGCTTACCACGATAGTCAAAGCGAATAGGGCCTCCGAGTGGTAGTATACGAGTAAGCTAAATGTCATTGTTCCATCTGGATTTACTTTCACGAGACTGTTGTGGGTGAGTGTGCTCGGATCGACATACCAGCTGTTTGCGAAGCCGTTCGAGAGAAAGTGCTGGTCCGCGTAAACGGGCTCAGAGAACAGTGCCACGAGATCGCTTGAATCTATGAATGAACTTTGCCAGTGTGTGTTACCCGTAACTCCTCCGTTGTTGGGAACAGCATAAAGCTTCCAGCCATCATTGTAACTCTCCAGAAAACTTAACCAAAAGGGGCCCGAAGCATTTTCGACGTTCACCACATATTTGTCAGGCGATAACTCGCGGAAACTGACGACCGGGATTCCCGGAGCTCCATGCGGAGATGTTGGGACAAGCGCAAACTCCACACTAGAGCCCAAAATGGGTCCAAGACCCAGCGCTATCGGCACACTTTTTCTCCAATCTGCGTCCAATTGGGAATCCGCCAGCAAAGAGCATAAGTCAGAGTAGGGTAGAATACCCCCCCAGTTAGTCCGGATTTGCCAAGAGCTGTCAGGCAAACGTTGGACAACGTAACCAGAGACGTTGACACTATCGGGGGTATGTAATATGTCAAGCAGCTTATTGATGTAAGTCACGGTATCCCCATAGTCGCATCGACCCAAGTTGGAAAGGAACATATGAGACCGCAGAACCAACTGTCCCGGATTCAGTGAAAGGTCTCCTATCTCGAACCAGTTTCCTCCAATTGACAAAGTCTGGTTGATGGCAACTCCTGCGTTATTGACATAGATATTTGCGCCAGTTAGCAGAGAGGCAACAACGGGTGTGGTTTTTATCAAGAGATTGAAGTTTCCAGCCCCTTGAATGAAATCGACATAGGCACCTGAACCAAGGCTGTTCAACCACGCTGACTCATTCTCAAGGGCAGCAATCGAGGCAGCATTCGGGTTTAGTGTTCCCTTCTGGACGCTCAACTCATTCGCTATTTGGTTAAGATAATCAGCAGCCGAAACTGGAGCATAAATGTACGGAGCGGGTAGATTGGCTCTTGCGGGTTCCTGCACATCAAAACCGGGTACTGGCTCACTGACGAAGTCTATGGATGTGTTGTACCGAAACACAGAGCCCAAAACATGTAGCCTGGCGTCCGCGAATTGGGAGTTCAAGAAGACATCGTAGTTGTTTGATGCATAGACATTATCACTGGAAGTGGCATAGATCAAAGGTTTGAACGAAGCCACGTCATAGACGCTGACATTACCAATCTGCCTTGGAGAGCTGATTGCGTTCATTTTTTCGAGAGCCGAGAACAAACCGTCGTACCTCTCCCAGTCCACACCGTTCAGAGGCACTCCTAAAGCCCCGGTGGAATCCTGTCTCAGGAGAAGCTGTCCAACGTTCGAACTGCGGAGTAGGTAGTACCAATATTGAACTCGGTCTAAATTGATAGGTGCACCAGACTGAAGGTCATTCGAGAAGATCGAAGAGTTTGTTCCCCATTTCAAAATCGAGTTGCGAAGCTGGGAATTGAAGCGAACCTCATCAAGAATGGCAGTAGTTATTCGTTCGTCATACACGTCGCTACCGACATATGAATTATGAATGACAGGTTTGTTGAGGTTTACTCCGTCCAGCGCAATGCCACAGTACCCCCAGGTGTAGCAGTTTATGTAATACGTTTCTGGAAGACCAAGGACTTTGAAAGCGGTCAGATTTTGATCCACATGCGTCGCTACGGAACTATAGTAACTCGGCAGGCTGAAAAAGCCTGCTGGATAGAGCACTTGGCCCGCATATTGTGGATATGAGTCCACCACAATGGCGATCAGGGCAATAACCAGGATGATCCTAATTAGCAAGCGGCGCCTTTTTCTGCCGAATGAGAGTAAGCTGGAGGACGAGTACGTTGTTGGAGTACTGCTTCTCAAAGCGTTTGAATTCGGAGCCGAAGCTTTGGCGGCATGAATCAAATGAACTACTGCGTACGCAGCACACAGGCTTAGAACATAGGTCAGAGTCGGGGCTATCTTGTCGTAGGGTTGTCTAAAGGCCGAAAACGTGGTTACGTTTCCCATTAGCCAAACAAATACTTCTCCGAAAGGGGGTCGCGCCCCCTTCATTAAGAAGAGCAATGCAATGCTGAGAACTGATAGGAAAATTAGTTTTGTTTTGATTTTTCCTCTACCTTTACCTGATATTATCAGACTTGCGAAAGCGGAGACTGGTAAGAAGAAAGAACTCAGTAGGAACAACGGATTGTACGTGAAGACAACGTAGAAGGGCTTGTAGAATTGACCAGTCCAAGACAGAATCTCATTCCAGCTAACCGATCCAATTAGTCTGAATCCGTAGAAGAGATCTGAATTGTCAACTCCCCGTTGATTGAGCGAAAACACCTGGCTCGTGTAATTCTGCAGATACGGGCTTTGCCAGAAAGATGACCCGAAGGTGAGATTGGCCACTGCAATGATCATAGGGAGCGATACTACGACGAAGATTGACCCGGCGAGAAGAAGTCTCTTGAGATCGCGCGTCGAATCCTGGTCCGATAAACGATCCGAAGTTGAGATAGCACCCCGCAGTATAGAGAACCCAGAATCGGATCTTCCCGGTTTCAAACGCCAATAGCAGGCTTGATAGCATGAAGGGAATGACGATTATCGGCCATCTATTGGGAAAGAGTGGAAATCCGGCCAAAATGTAGAAGCTGAAGCTGGTACTGGTCAGAAATCCTGCGGTAAATGCTATCTCGCTTCGCCTTTCGTCGCGAAAGAAGATGGAATACGCAAGCGCGTATGCCGCGAATGATGGAGCTACGTAAATCAGAAAATTGCCAATCGTGTTCATTTGAAGTGCTGTAAAGCCGAACGAAGAAAGCACTGCATAAAGCGCCAATGGAACTATCCATCCTGCATCCTCGCCAAGCTCGAGCCCGAACCCCCTGTTTTGCTGCCAAATTGAGAATCTTTTCAAAATCTCCTGCGAAGGATGGAGCTCGACCAGGCTTATGTCGGAGTTGGCATAGAATTGTCCCAGTCTGTAATTGATAAGGAAAAAAATTGTTTCCACAAGAAAAAGAATTATCAGATAACGGTGCTTTTGTCCGAGATCAAAGAGTTTTCGGCCTAGAGTGCCAACCATCATTTTCGCGTCTTCACTCGGGGCGACTAGTTCGGTTCCAGGCCAGCAAGCGCTTCTTGGAATATCTTGTCCCAATCGTAATTGAGGGAGTACTTCGCCGCATTCTCTTTGTATTCTTTAAGCAGAGAGTCGTTTTTCACCATCATGATGATTGCACTTGCCAAGTCTCTTTCATCATATTTGACTATTATCGCACAGCGCTCAGTCTCAAGCTCTCTCGCATTGTATGGAAGATCTGTGAGAATTACGGGCAACCCGGCTGCAGTGTACTCTCTAATTTTGCCAGGGTCGGCAAAGTAAGTCCACGTGTCTTTTGTCCTGTCGTAGGGTGCCAGACCTAAAGCGTAGTTTGAGATCCTAGTCTCGATGTCTGCGTGTTTGTCTATGACCCCTGTGAACTCAACGTGCCACCCCACATTCAACTCTTTTGCCAAGTCC
>WNGR01007835.1_pt1 | contig 11307 bp, 9 predicted proteins | sample 5407581 | NCBI WGS metagenome assembly WNGR01 (sample SAMN13153383, study PRJNA577476) | soil metagenome | isolation source: 80 cm soil or saprolite under Garry oak tree replicate 2 | place: USA:California | collected 2016-06-15 | reverse complement strand
CCCACTCCCAGCCGAAGCCCGCCGGGGACCACGCGAGCCGGAAGTGGGCCAGGGCGCAGGTGACCTCGGCCTGCAGCACGCCGGGGTCGTCACGCGCGGGTCGAGGTCCCCGTCCTGCCTGGCTGAATAGCGGATAGAGGGTCTCGCGCAATCTGATCGCGCGGTTCAGCACCCGGCCTGCCTCGGCAGGCTGGAGGTCCGTGGCTCGTAGCCTCCGTTATGAGGATGCTGACGGCCGCGCGAGGCGCGGTGCCTGGCCTTGCGCCGGGGAAGCTTAACGTTGAGTACGTCGCCATGGACGGCACGCTGCACGCGGTGCCGCTCGCCGATGCGGCCCGGTCCGGCTGACGGACATGCAGCCGTCTCGCTGGACACCATCGCGCCCAGCTGTCCAAACGCATCCTGCGACCCCCCCAGCTCAGAGAGCAGTGTCCTCACAACTTTCAGCTGGACGGGACACCCGGATCTGGGGGAAGATTTGAGACCAGCTCTGTAACGGGAGGCGTTACACTGAAGCCATGACCCCGGAAGAGCAAGCCGAATGGGAAGCCGCCGCCGACGCGCTCAGAGAGGTACTAGCCCGGCTGCCGCGGAGGGAGCACCGAGCGCTGCTCACCCCCTTCCTCAAGGCATACATCCAAGCCGAGTCCGGCGAAACGCCACCCGCTACCGAGCGGCTATGTGCTTGCGGTTGCGGGTGGCCCGTAACCTCACCACGGCCGGAAGCTAAGTACGCAACCGCTGCCTGCCGCGTGAGGGCTCACCGGGCGGCCACCTAGGCGTACCCGCGCTGCTCGAGGTACCGGGCACCTCGAGCGCGCCCGCGTTGACGGGCGCCTCCGGGACTGGCCCCTGGCCTGTGTCAGACCTCCGGCGCATACTCGGAGCTATGAGGCGGCGTGCATGGTTTACGCGGGTTAACGGGGGCCGCGTTTGCCGACTGCCTGTTCCTGGTCGGTCAGGCGGAAGCCGAAGCGGGAGACTAAGCGGGAACTGGATGAGCCCGGCGCGCTGTCCGAATCCCTGCGGAAGATGGGCCTGATGTAGGCGCAAGGGAAACGCCCGGACAGGGCGATCTAGCGGTGCCGGGCAGAGCGCCTGCGCCGCGGCCGGGGGGCGGGCAAACCCGCTAGAGCTCGCTCCTCTTTTCCTCGGACGGCTGAACCGGTAGCACCACCCCTGTCGGCGGTCGGCCTTCCCAGCTAAACATCGGCGGATGTGACCAGCGCCTAGCAAGGGAGAAGTCGACCGTGCCGCCGGAGAACCTGGCGCCGCCGAAGCGGACCTCGGCGCCGGAGAACACGGCGGAGCCGAAGTCGACCGTGCCGCCGGAGAACACGGCGCCGAGGAAGCTGACCGTGCCCCCGGAGAACCTGGCGGCACTGAAGCTGGGGGGCAGACCAAGTACGGCGGAAAGCGGCAGTGGGCTGTTCGGCGGCGTGTTAGTCGCTGAAGACTCGTTCGACAACTTCGGCGTTCTCGGCTGACGCGGCTCTGAAGTACCTGGCCGCGGTGTCGATTGAGGCGTGTCCGAGCAACGCCTGGACCTGGGCAGGGTCGGCCCCGCCCTGGCGGAGCCGGGTGGCAAAAGTGTGACGGGCGCGGTGAGGGCGCAGGCCGGGGATGCCGGCGTCGTCGCCGGCGGCGAGCACGACCTGCGTGATGCCAGAGATGGTGAGCGGGCCGCGCTGCCCGGTCCAGATCGGTCCGGGGTGGCGGCCGCGCACGTCCAGCCAGGCGGGGGGTCAGACCAAGTAAGCCCGGAAGGGGCAACGGGCTGGTGAGCAGGAGAGTACCCTCCCGCACTGTTACCGTCGCCAGCAGGATGAGCGAGGCATGGCGTCCTGTCCGGGGCGCCTTCGGGAGGCGGCAGCACTCATGGACGTTGTAGCTGCATACTTCGAGCGGTTCAACGCCAAGAAGCTTGACGAGATGGCCGACCTGTTCGGATCGGGCTACACCTATGCCGAACCGCTCTTTCCCGAGCCGCGGGACGCAGCCGGGCACGTGGCTCTCATGCGGCAGATCGCGAAGTCCTACCCCGACCGCCAGATGCGTGTGCGCCGCCGGGTGCCTGGGGCAGGCGGGGAAGTGGTTGAGGCGGTGTGGTCAGGCACCCGGGCCGATGGTGAAATCACCATGACCCTGGACATTCTGTTCGCGGTCGACATCGACCCGAAGTCCAGCCGGATCAGCCGGATGCGCGGATGCGCGGATGCTACGAGCCACCTGCCTGACGGCGGCTCGATGGGCCCCGTCCTCACGAGTCACTCCGGCGACCCCAAGGCCAAAGGGTGCACGCTGCTCTTGACTGATGGAACTGGGGAGGCCAGCGTCCCGCAACTCCTTGCAGCGACAGGGCGAACCTGCAGAACGGGTTACCCGACCGGCGATCCAGGCCCAGTGCGGAGCATCGTGAAGGCCAGCACGCACGGCTCCTCCCAGGGATTGCGCCAGGCGTGCCAGGTGCCGCGCTGCACCACGCAATCCCCCGGCCCAAGTTCCACCTGCCCGTCCTCGAGTCCGAGGATCACCCGCCCGGAGACAACGACGCAGAAATCGACGGTCGCAGTGGCGTGCATCCCTATTCCCCGGGCCGGGTCGAGCACAGCGAGCAGGCCGGGGATCTTCTGCCGGATCTCCGCCGTTATCGCCTCGGCGGTCGCGGCGCTACTGCGGTCGACACGACTGTCCGGCGGGACCGTCAACAGCTCGAACCGGGCCACGCCGGGCGCCGGCTCGAACGGGAAGTGCTCGTCAGCGTCGCCGCCGGCCGCGGGTGACTGCGGCGGCATGGCGACCTCCCATAGCACCTCGATCGTCATGTCTCCCCGCCGCCTGAGCGCGACCGACCGGGGAGGCGTGCCCTCGCTGACGCTCATCGAGCGGCCATCCGGCCCCTCACCAGTCACGATCCGCCGCATTGTCGCCCCTCTCGTCCAGGCCACAACCTGGCTCCGCCATCAGCGCACCGGATTCCTGCCGGGACCTCTCCCTTCGGGTCACGCCCCACCAAGGGCAGGAATGTGCTCACGCTTAGAATGAGCGGTCCGATAGTGCTTTACCACCCCCATGCCCGAGCGGCACAGATTCATAAGCTGACAGTCCAGGTAGGGAGATAGGGCTGGCGACAGGAGGAAGGTGCAAAGCAGCCGCTCAGCCTGCCGCGCCGCATCCGGATGACGGTCACATGGGAGAAGCCTCCGAGTACTCCGCGTGAAACCATGACGTCGCCTGCCTCGAACGACAGGCGTAGCCTAGGCCGCGACGCTGAGGAGAGCGAGATGTCATTCGTTGACCGCGGGGACGCGCAGATCTGGTGGCAGGCGGAAGGCAGCGGGCCTCCAGTGCTGCTGATTCCGGGCCTTGGGTCATCGTCGGACATGTGGTATCGCCTGCTTCCGGTGCTGACCGCGCGATACCGGGCGATCCGGCTCGACAACCGGGGGACCGGCCGTACCGGGGTACCTCCAGGGCCTTACCCGGTCGAAGTCATGGCCGAGGATGCCGCCGCCGTGCTCGAGGCCGCAGGCGAAACCAGCGCCCATGTGATCGGCGCCTCGCTCGGCGGGCTTATCGCCCAGGAACTCACCCTCGCGCACCCGGACAAGGTCCGGTCACTGGTGCTCGCCTGCACCAATCCCGGCGGCCCAGACGCGGTGCACACAGAAGGCAGGCAACACTTGGTGTCGGGCGGCGAACCGCCGCCGCCCCAGGTGATGATACCGCTCGCCTACGCCCCGGCCACCCCGCGCGAGCGAATCGATGAAGACCTCAAGATGCGCATGCGCCACCCTACGACGCCGGAAGGCCGCCAGAACCAGGTGGCCGGCATGCTGGCTTACGCCGGATCGTACCGGCGGCTGGGCCAGGTCGACGTACCGACGCTCATCATTCACGGCACCGCGGACCGTCTGGCGGACCCCCGCAATGCCCAGGTGCTCGCTCGCGGTATCCCGCGTGCGCGCCTTGAGCTGCTAGAAGGCGCAGGCCACGTCTTGATCACTGATGAACCCCGGCGGTCAGCTGAGCTGATCCTCGGGTTCCTCGACGAGGTCTCGGCCCTAGAGCAGCAACCGAACGGCCAGTGGCGATAGCAGGTCGGCGGGCCCGGAGTCACGCCATCCAGCGTTCCGATACCGGGTGGGGTGGTCAGCGGTCGAAGACGCGCTCGATGACGGCGGTGGTTTCGGCGGTTCCGGCGCGGAAGTACCTTGCCGAGGTGTCCAGGGAGGCGTGGCCGAGGAGGGCCTGGACTTGAGCGACGTCAGCGCCGCCTTGGCGCAGGCGGGTGGCGTAGGTGTGGCGGCAGCGGTGGGGGCGCAGGCCTGGGATGCCGGCGGCGGCGCCGACGGCGAGCGCGACCTGGACGATCCCGGAGATTGTGAGCGGGCCGCGCTGCCCGGGCCAGAGCGGGCCCGGGTGGCGGCCGCGCTCGTCCAGCCAGGCGGTGATGCGGTCGCGCGCGATCTTGGGGATGGGGACGGTGCGGATCTCGTCGCCCTTGCCGTGCAGGCAGACGGTGCCGGTGCGGGCGGTGATCGCGATGTCCTCGACGTCCAGCCGGGCGCACTCCTCCTCGCGGGCCCCGGCGTAGAGCAGGACCGCGAGGATGGCGGCGTCACGGGCGCTGCGGCGGGCGGCGGCTCGTCCGACGGCGCCCTGCTGGGCGGGGGTGAGGGCGTCGGGTTCGCCGGGCCGGGGGACGCGGGCGCGTTTGACGGCGATGCGCAGTCCGGCGTGCTCGTACAGCAGGGTGACGGCGGCCAGGGCCTGGTTGACGGTGGCGGGTGCGGCTTTGCCGGTGATCAGGTGGCGGCGCCAGGCGGTGACGGCGGCCTCGGCGCCCACGGTGTCGGCGAACGCGTCGGGATGGTCGGCGGCGTGGGAGGCCAGCCAGGTCACGTACGCGCTGGTCTGCCGCCGGTAGGCCCTGACGGTGCTGGCGGCCAGCTTGCAGCGGGCCAGGTGCCGGTGCACGGCGGCCAGGGCGGTCCCGGCGGCCGCGCTGAGGCCAGTGGCGGGGTGCAGTGGGACGACGGCAGTCGGCTCGGGGGGCGCGGCCATGCCTGGCTCCGTTCTTATCCGCTGAGATCCGTCCCGGCGAACGGGCTCGCCTGGGCGTCATTATCCGCTGAGATCCTACTCGTTATCAGCGGATAATGACACTTATCCGCTGAGCATCTGTCATTCGCCGGTCTGGAGTATTCCGGTCTTCGAGTGAGATCTCTCGCCTGAATGTCATTGCTTGATTCTCGTTGGGTGTCAGCGGCCTCTCACTAGCTGTCCGCAGCGGCGGGCAGCTTGGCGAGGTGGCGGTAGATGGTCGGACGGGTGACGCCGAACTCGGCGGCGATCTGGGCGACGGTGTGGAGCCGCGCGTCAGCCTGTCGTCCAGGGTCGGGGCAAGGTCAGCAGGCCGCCTCTCCGTACCTGGTGTGAATGGCCGGCTTGATCGGCGTGGGCGACCACGTTGCGGAGGGCCATTGAAGGTCAGCGAGACCACGAGATGAGTCGCGTCAGGTTCGTTGCCTGGCGCCCAAGAGCGCGAGGACGTTCTGGATGCCCTGCGCGAGAACCGCGTCGGCAACTTGCCGGTCGGCCAGTGCGCGGGACAGCTGCAGTGTGCCGATCATCATCGCGAAGACGCTGAGCGTCTGGACGCGTGCCGACTGCGGATTGTCCGGCGCCAGGCGGGCGTCGATGTCGTCGATGACGGCCAGCAGGCCGTCGGTGTAGGCCTGCTTGACGGCACCGGCGCAACGCCCGATCTCGTCGAGCAGGGCGGCGGACGGGCACCCCTCGCCGGGATGGTCGCGGTGCTGAATCGAGAGGTACTCGCGCACGTACTGCTCGACTCCCGCGCGGCCCGGGGCCAGGGCGCTGAACCGCTCGCGCTGTTCGCGTAGCTGGTCGGCGACCGCGGTGGCGACGAGGTCGTCCTTGGATGCGAAGTGGGCGTAGAAAGCTCCGTTGGTCAGTCCTGCATCCGCCATCAGCGTCGCGATCCCTGAGCTGTCGATGCCGTCCCGCTTGAACCGCCGGCCGGACGTCTCGATGATCCGCCGCCGGGTCGCCTGCTTGTGCTCATTCCCGTACCGCGCCACATGTACCTCCCACTCGTTCCGGAAGAACAGCTTGCCCTTCGCGGTTCAATATGATTATATTACGATCATAATCTAATAGTCCAGGAGGACGCGATGACAGCAGCTCGGCCGGTGGCGCTCGTGACGGGCGCGACCTCAGGAATCGGGAAGGCGGCCGCTCTGGCACTGGCCGGCGCGGGCTTCGAGGTGATCGGAACGGGTCGGAACACGGCCCGGATCACCCCTCGCGGCGGGGTGACCTACCTCGACCTCGACGTGTCCAGCGATGAGTCGGTGGCCGCCGTGGTCCAGCAGGTGATCGAGCGGTTCGGGCGGCTCGACGTGCTGGTCAACAATGCCGGTATCGGCTCGGCGGGTGCTGCCGAGGAAAACTCGGTCGTCCAGGCGCAGGGCGTCTTCGACGTCAACGTCTTCGGCCTCATCCGCATGACCAGGGCCGTCCTGCCGCACATGCGCGCCCAGGGCAGCGGGCGCATCATCAACATCTCGTCCGTACTCGGGTTCCTCCCGGCGCCGTACGGGGCCCTCTACGCCGCCTCCAAGCATGCGGTCGAGGGCTACTCCGAGTCCGTGGACCACGAGGTCCGGGAGCATGGCGTCCGGGTGCTGCTCGTCGAGCCCGCCTACACCAGCACCGGGTTCGACGCGAACGTCGTACAGCCCGACACCCCTCTGCCGGTCTACGCGCAGCAGCGGCACATCGCCGGCCAGGTAGTGGCGGCGGGTCTCAAGGACGGCGACGATCCCGCCACGGTCGCCAAGGTGATCGTCGTGGCAGCGACTGACCCGAAGCCGAAACTGCGGTATACCGCCGGCCCCGCCGCCGGACGCGTCAGCACGCTGCGTCGCATCATCCCCGCCCGGGCCTTCGACAGGCAGATCCGCAAGCTCAACCGACTGGCCGGCTGAACGCACTACCCGCCGGCGCGCTACCTACCGCCCCGGCCCACGCAGCGATCGCTGACACGAAGTGACACATCCGCACTGACACTCAGGCGAGAGATCTCACGAGTGCGGTCAGTCATCGAAGGCGTCTTCGGCCAGGTGCCGGGTGAGGACCGCCCCGATCATGTTCAGGGCGCTGCGGATCTCCAGGTGGTCCTTGCCGTCGATGCCGGTGGCCAGCGGGCTGTCGGCGGCGACGGTGGTGAACCCTCCGCCCGGCTCCGCATACGAGACCTGGTCCAGCGTCACGGTGAGGCTGGTGGCGTTCGGCAGGTCCAGGGTCATCGTCACCTTGCCGGCCACCGCCTCCGAGTCGCACCGGTTGACCGCGCTGTCCAGCGCCCGGGCGGCAAGTTCGGGGCTGGTCTGGATCGAGGCCCAGTACCCGTGGGCATGCCCCAGCGCGCAGCTCAGGCTGTCGGCGAGGTCTTCGGCGTTCTCCGCGCTGGAGTGCCTGGAGAGGGACTTGTCCGGGTCGACCAGGTCGGCGATCCGGGTCATGGCCTTCCCCATCATCCAGGCCGCGTTCGCCAGAGGCCCGGGGTCCCCGCAGATCACCGATGGGAGCAGGACCGTGCTCATCAGCGATGCGAGCTGGTCCGCCGCCTCGTACCCAAGCGGAGCGTAGTGCTGTCGGTCGCTGGCGGGCAGGTGGCGGGCGATCGGGTCGATACCGCGGGAGCGCAGGTCGCGGTAGACGGTGTCGCGCGCGGTGTCTGAGGCCGCTGAAGAATCGCGGCGGCCTCCATCACGGAGGCCGCCGCGACGCCATCAGGCTTGTTCGCGGCCGGTGACACGTCCGTCAACGGCTTGACCGCCGTGAGTTCGGCCTGGCTGAAGGCTCAGGCGGCCAGGCCGAGGGCGGTGAAGTCGACTTCCTTGAGGACCGGGTTGAAGGCCTCGGGCTGGCGGGCGAGGTCGTCAGTGGCGTAGGCGCCGAACCGGCTGATGTGGGCGCGGATGTACGGCGACATCGCGCCGAGCTGGTCGGCGGTGATGAGCCAGCCCTCGGCGACCAGCTTCCGGACGACGTCCATGATGTCGAGCGCGTTGTGGAAGATGACCAGGTTGGCGAGCAGGGTGTTGAGCTCGATCAGCTTCTCCTGCTCGGCGGGGTCGTTGTCGGCGAGCACGCCGTTGTTCCCGAACGCCAGCCAGTGGGAGAACCCGTTGTAGGACTCGACCTTGTTGGTCGCGGCGGTGATCCGCGCCCGCAGCTGCGGGTCGGCAAGGTAGCGCAGCAGAGCCACTGTCCTTACGCTGCGGCCGACCTCGCGGAACACCTTGTAGATGCGGTTCTTGCGGGAGTTGGACCGCAGCCGGCGCATCAGCGTGGCCGAGCTGATGCGGCCCTCGCTGATGGAGATCGCCACCTGCATCAGGTCCTGCCAGTGCCGCTCGATGAACTTCCAGTCGATGACGTTGCGGCCGCGCTCGCCGAACAGGGCGTCGGTGTGCGGGTAGACCAGGTGCTCGTTCGGCCGGAAGAAGATCAGGTCCTTGAAGTTGCGGATGCGGGGCATCAGGTCGAACCCGAACAAGGTGGCCAGCGCGAACACCGGCGCCGACTGCCCCTGGGTGTCCGCATGGACCGTGGACGGCTGGATGTCGGACTTGTTGGCCAGCAGGCCCTCGATCAGGTGCACTGCCTCCCACACGCCGCAGGGGATGAACCTGGAGAAGAGAGCCACGTACGTGTCCGATATGTAGTGGTACGCGATTCCCCCGACCCCTCCGTACCTGATCGAGGTCTCGGCCAGCAGGTTGTCGATGTAGGTTTCCACCTGGGTGCCGTCTGCGGCCACCGCGGTGCCGTCGCCCCACGCCTTTACCACGTCGAGCTCGGCGAACGCGTTGACCACGGTCGCGATGGCGGAGTTGAGCTTCTTCAGGTCGATGTGCCGGTTGCGGACCATCGACAGCTCCCGGGCCGACACCCCGGCGATGTGCCGGGCCGCCTCGTACGGGCCGATGTTGACCCCGCCGGTGAACACCGCCATGCAGTACCGGCCCAGCGGGTCGGCGATCTTCGGGTCCGACCCCGACGCCGGGCCGAAGTGGTGGTGCCAGCCCAGCCAGTACGCGGTACGGGCCACGATCGACAGCAGCGACCGCTCCGGCATCCGCCGCGCGACCGGCTCCGCCAGCCGCTCGGCCGCCTCCGGGGTGCCCGCGCTGCGGTGCCGCTTGAGGGCCGGGACGCCGTCCTCGCCGATCACCAGGTCGGCGTTGTCCTCGTACCCGGCGTCCAGCGCGGCGGCGGCGTCCAGGTGGGCGTGCCCGAGCCGCTCGGTGAACCCTGCCGCCGTCGCGGGCAGCCCGGCCCCGGCGCAGAATCCCTCCAGCAGCGGCTCGCATTCTTCCCAGGGCAGCAGATTGGCGCGCCAGTCGGCGTACTCCCCGGCGCCGGCGACCGCGATGTCCCCGGTGCGCAGTTCCTCGGCCAGGTAGGTGAACACCATCGCCTCGAAGTGCCGCCGGACCGCCATGCCGGGGCGGCGGCGGTCGGTGACCGCGCGCCGCCAGTTCCCCGACGCGAACGCGATTCCCGAGGCGTCGTCTTCGCCGTCTGCGGGCGGCGGCAGCGGGATATGGTCGCGGCGCGCGGCGTGGTGGGCGCGGGCGTGCTCGAGGGCGGCCAGCACCGAGGCGTCGCTGGAGGTGGCCACCAGGTCCAGCTTGCCGGCCAGCTCGAACATCACGGCGCGGTCCTTGCGGAAGAACCGGTGCACCAGCACCTCGTAGTTGTCGCCGTGGTAGGCCGACACCTCCTCGATGTCCGACAGCTGGGCGGCGAACCCGCCGGCCTCCTCGACCGCGGCGACCGCGCGGGCCGGCCCCTGGCCCGGCTCCTGGGCGGCGGCCTCGCCGTCCGGGTCGAGGTGCTCCAGCACGGTGCGGTAGGTGCCGATCAGCCGCTCCGACACCGCCCGCTGCCGCAGCCGGATCTCCTCCAGCTCGGCCTTGGCCTTCTTGACGATGGACGCCACCCGCTTGCACAGCATCTCGGCCAGGTCGTCGCGGGCGCGCATCCGCGCGGTGTGGGCCAGGCACGCCACCAGGGCCAGCTTCTTGGCGTCCCCGTACCGGGACAGCGTGTCGACGTCCTGGGCTGCGGCCTCCCCGGCGAAGTCGGTGACCTTCGCGGGCGCGACCCCCTCCAGCCAGCGGGCGGTGTCGCCGAGTTCGTCGACCTCGTCCAGGTACTCGGCCTGGGCCTTGAACCGTGACCAGGTCGCCCGCTGGGCCGGCTTCTTCAGCCGGTTGAACATCGACCTGCCGTCAGAGGCCGCCGTGTCCAGCAGGCCCTGCGCCCGCTGCCGTCCCTCGGGGCCCATCCGGGCGACGATGCCCGCGCAGATCGCCTCGTTGACCTCGGTACGGATGTTCGCCGCCATCTCGTCCAGCGTGGAGTACGCCGGAAGCTCCAGCGAGGCCTCGATGATGCGCTCCAGCGCCACGTTGATCAGGTCCGGCGGGTGGTTCCGCACCTGCGCCGCCTCGCGGATCGCGGCCGCCGCCAGCGCCCTGGCCCGCCGCGGGTCACGGGTCGCGCCCTGCCGCTTGCGGACCTGGCTGCGGTGCAGCCTCATCGTCCGCGCCGCCCCGTGGTCAGCCTCGGTTTCCGGGGACAGGCCGAGGCAGTGCCGCACGTGATCGGTGACGGCATGGGGGATCTCCTCGCGCGAGCAGAACCGCGCCATCCGCTGGAAGCACTTCAGGTCAACCAGCAGCGCCAGCAGCGACTCCGGCGTCTCAGTCCGCTCCCGCGCCCACGCGGCCTCATCCTCCGACGGCGTGAAGAACACGTGCAGCACCCGCGCTGAGGTCAGCCGCCGGAACTGCGGATAGGCAGTGCGCTCGATCGACGTCACCCGACAGTCCCCTCCGACCACGCCGAACCAGGATGCAAGCACCGTAACGGTGAGCGATCATCCCTCACGCCGAAATTCACCGAACTGCAACCAGCCGGCATCCGGCAGTGAAGCTAGCCCGGCAGAAAGCCGAGGCGGCCTCACCTCACTGCCGCTTTCCGCCGTACTTGGTCTGCCCCCGTAGTTGGCAAGGAACCTGAACCGCGCAGGTGGGCGGCTCGTAGTTCTTGTCATGACGACGCTGGCGGCCCCGGAAGGCATGCGGCCTGGCCTCGCGCCGGGGGAGTTCGACGTCGAGTTCGTCGCCGACGACGGCGCGCGGCACACGGTGCCGCTGGCGGATGCCGTCAGGGTCCGGCTGGCGGGCATGGCCCCGGCGC
>WNGR01008192.1_pt1 | contig 11308 bp, 16 predicted proteins | sample 5407581 | NCBI WGS metagenome assembly WNGR01 (sample SAMN13153383, study PRJNA577476) | soil metagenome | isolation source: 80 cm soil or saprolite under Garry oak tree replicate 2 | place: USA:California | collected 2016-06-15 | reverse complement strand
GCCTGCTCCTGTGCACCGCGAGCGTCCCAGGGGTAACAAACCTGGCAACGAGCGCGGAGAGGACGACGATGACGGCAAAGGCAACAACTTCGGAGGGTTTGTCCGAATTCCCAAAGAAAATTGTATACACGGGTCAGATATCGTGAATAGGATCAGGAGCATCTATGCACGAATATGTTTGTGCCTTGCAACAGCCGAGAGTACCTGAATTTTGGTCATTCTAAAGGACTGGTTGCGATTCTAGCTGAGTTAAAAACGAGGGGGTGGTTGAACAACGGAAGGAGATAATGCCAAGAATATGGTCCTCACTCCACCATGGTTGAAGTTGTCGACGTTGGGGACATTGTTGCCGAACAGTTTATTTCGTGAAGCTAATACAGCAACTTCTAGCGCGTGTCGGCAACTCTACAAAAAATCATATCGATTCACATCACTTATCATCACTTACTGGCAACGGCGAATACAGAAAATAAGAAAGAAAAAAGCTTTGAGGCTCAATGCCCGAACCCAAGATGGGGACTACCGTAATTCCCGTATGTACCCGCGTTGCGCTCCATTATCTCACGGAGTGGGCCAAGCAGTCGCGTAAACGCTTGCGCGTCCAATCCTGCTACCTTAAGCCCAGGGAGATTTGAATCCGCGGGCCGGCGAATGGCCCTCACCGTGGCCGCCCGGGGTGCCAATCTCAAGAGTGATAGTTCTGTGGTGTGGGGACAGTTAGCGCGTGGCTCGATATAGATAGAGACCGGACAATGCGTACCGCCGAAATAATCTCCACGCGACAGATGCCCCACAACGATCTCTCGCGTCTCGCCATCGTCACTTTGATGGGTCTTCGTCACCTCTGCCTCCCCTTCCTCGACGAAAAAGAAAGTATCGCCCATCTCTCCCTGGCTGACGACCGCCTCGCCGTCCTCGTGTGCCTGGCTAACCAAGGCGTCCGCAATCTTGCTGCGTTCTGTCGGCGATAACGAAGACAGAAGGGTCACCGTCGACAGGAATTGCTCGTACATCGTCCGTCTGCGATGCGCGGCATTCAATATGATCGTTCGAAATGTGATCCGGTCCAGACACCATAACGTAGAAGGCTCGACCGCGACAACAGACGCCGCACGGGGATGTCCATACATCAGAGCCAGGTCTCCGAACGATGTTCCTGGCGTGCACTTCTGCACGAGTTTTCCAAACTGGGCGTGCTCCTCCTCGTCAGGTGGTGGATTACTCGACCCCCAGGGATGGCGTCCTGAAGGGGGCTGTGGCGTGCGGATGTAGCAGTGTAACGAGCCCGACTCGACGACATAAAAGTAGTCGCCAACGTCACCCTGGCGGATGACGACCTGCCCCGCTGTGGCATGCGTCTCGCGCATGGCATTAAGCACGCCGGTTTCCTGCTCCTCGTCAAGGTCGCGGAATAGGAAGTTATTCTTGGTGGATCCTCTGATTCGCCGGAGTTGGTCTTCTGTTTTCGGATAGACGGGCAACGGCTCGTGGTTCTCGCTATCGACAGAAATAGGCTCTGCGCTCACGGATGTTCGTCGCTGCATGACATTGAAGCCTGGCGGGTGCAGATAATCTCCAGGAGCTGGTGACTGACTTGGAGTGATGTGGTCGAGGACAGAGTATGGGTCAACTGGAGTTGGTTCAGAATCGAAGCGGAAGCTGGGGGCGGGAAAGGCGACGGCCGTGGCGGTGGTCGTGGTAGTCGTGGTGGGGTCGGGCATACCATCGCTGGAGAACAAGCCATTTCCTGAGACGTTCAGCGTACCAAAGGCGCTCTGGGAAGCCGGTGTTTGTAGAGATATGCGGCGTGGTTCGAACGGGTCTGTGAACGGGGAGGTGGAAGAGCGGGTGGGCTGGGGTGCAATAGGGGTGTCGATGAAGTGGTTTGGCGGGAGATTGGCTGCTAGAGAGGGGCGATGTGCTAGCGCGTCGCGGGTGCGAGTCCTTTGCTCTTCGAGGCGAGATTGAAACCAGGTTGCACAAAATTGGAGGACGTCCTTCGGCTGAACGCGGTGGACGTCCCTAGTCAAATCAGCGATGAGGGTATCAAAGGTGGACATTGGGCTCGTTCAGAGGTTTTCGAGAGGGTCGACTTTTAAGAACAAAGCGGCGCTCCACGTCCCACGATCCCTTTTCTTACCAGTCAAGCAGGGACTTGTTTCCTTCCGGGTGGGTGTGCCTCTGGTGTGCCTCCTCCCTCCGTAAATGATGGGTCGATGATGCTGTGTGTGAGGCGTGATCGTGCGCTGTGTCAAGATCACCAGTGTTCGACGAGCACAGCATATATCTACTCTCGGGACCATCGAGACCATCGAACACAGCCAATCGTTTCAATCAAGTCGGGGGCACGTGGCTCAGACTAACCGGTCCCTGGATCCATAGAAACATCGTCTCTATCGTCTATCTCTGCTTTTTTCACAGTAACTTCCATGTCAAATGCCGCACATGCACCTGAACAAGACGTAGGAGGTGATGATGGTTTACCAACTTATGATAACCTTGCACAAGCACATGGCCCAAATTCGAGGTACGGCAATTACGGACCTCGGTTGCCTCATAACTTATTTGATCCTCTTGTCCCTCAGGTTCGGTCGATGGAGAAGTTGGGTAGAAAAGAGGTGAGCTCACGTCCTCCCGTGTCGCCAAAAGTCTTAACTTTCAAAGAGCTGCTGAGAGGTACGCCGACGTCACTCCGGAGGAAAGAGAACGCCGGAAGCAGAGAGGTTGGGGTGATGGCATAGCAGATGATGTACGCACCGCTTGGCTTGTCTTCTGCCATGTCGTTTTGCCCCATTTAATCCACCTGATTGACACAGGCTGTACCTGGAGACGGTTCCTCGACACCAAGGCCTTCCACTTCTATCCCGACACTCAGACTAAATACTGACTTTAACGTCTCGCCGAGCCCACCAATCCAATCAGATGAATTGCTCGAATATGACCCTACGCAACCTATACTCGGCGAGTCATTGCAGCCCGCTCACCTTGGGCTGCATCACCTCGGCTCCCGCTTTCTTCCCCACTCGACTTCTCAGATACGTGCAGTATTACCCCTACTCGGGGACCGTCTTCTCCTTATCGGCCACGATGACGGACTTTCTGTGCTCAACATGTTCCCGCAAGAATGGACTGACGCTGGGCTGCAAACAAGAGGTCCAGGAGAAGCCCACGCTCACCCCATCTGGACGGGAGAAGGGTCAGTCGTCATGACCCTCCGATATTAGGGACATTGCATAGACAGCTTTCTTCAGAGTTTTTCAAATGTCGCTTCTTGAGGTGGAGGAAGTTGGCGAGAGCACACCCCAAGGCGTTGCCTTGCTTTTGGTTGGTTCAGACCAAGAAAACGGGAAAGAGCAAGAGTCTACCCGAACCTTGCGCATGTATAACCTGGCAAGCCTCATCAGCTTAGCGAAGTGGGCGATTTCTCCGAAAGTATGTTGTACCGGTCCGATGAAGCTCTCCGATACTCAGGGAACTGTGCAGGGCGTTAAACCATTGGATCTCCACCGGCCACCCAACTGGCATCCACATCGGTCAACGACGAAGAAGCACAAGCCTTCTGGCAGCCTGGCAAAAAGCTTGAGATCGTTCATGACAGATTCATCGCAGGACCTCGAGCCACCATCGTCATACCAATCAATGCTGCAGAGCTCACCAGGTAGTAGCTCTCGAACAGCTGAATTAAGACCACGTCTGCAGGAACGATCGTCTACAATTGACTCGGGCTGGGACGTCGTGGATGATCTTCCGCTCCGATGGGCGACCGATTATGTGCCCCTCGCCGCTCCTGGGTCTCGGCTCATGAATTCGCCAGTCTCGACATATGCTCTCTGGCGGAACGACGACCAGGCCCGAGGCAGCGCGTTGTTAGCTGTCGCGGTCAAGTCGGCGGTATTACTATACGAATCACCGAAAGGCGAACGAGCGTTCCGATTTGTCAAGGTAAGCCGTCTCCTTTCAGGGAATCAGGGAGCGCTAGCGCTAATAGAAAACACTCCCCCAGGAATTCTACACACCGCTCCTGCCTCGTAGCATCGCGTTCGTCTATCAGAGCCTTCAGGACAATCTTTCCCGAAGCACTTCAGAGGCGAGTGGCTTCGCGCGTCCCGCATCACAGCACCTACGAGCCTCGCGCGGTAGCATGCGGCAGCGCCCGACGTCGCTCATGTCGACGGTACTCAACCCGCAACTGAGCCTCTTCATCGTGTTCGAGAAAAAAGTCGGCTTGATACGCATCATCAACTCCGCAGTCGGCGAGGTCACCCTCTTCGAAGACGCCAACGCCCATTGCTCGCGCGACTCCCTCTCGCCCTCGCAGTCTGGCCTCGTCGGGCTCTCGGGCCGCCGCTCACGCACCTCTCTCGACGGCTTCGGGATGGCGAGGGACCACCGTGGCTCCTGGACGCTCCCCGCCAAACTCGATCTCCCCACCGGCAGCGCAACTACTACCCCCGACCCGTGGGACGCCCCATCAACACCTTCCGCCGCTGCGTTGGAGGATGTGCCGCCGCAGAGCGTCTACTTACTCACGCGCGGCAAGCAGACATTCGTGCTGCCCTGCCCACTGCCCGCCAACTTGCAAGCGACGGCGCCGCTCCTGACCTTCTCGTGGCGCTCGCACCCGACGTTCGTCGCGCCACGGGTGATCGAGGTCGATGGCGGTGGTGAGGGCGGCGGCCCAAGCCCGTGGACGCCGGTGCCGGCGCAGAGGCGGATGCTGCAGCTCACCGCGTTCAGCGAGGACGGGCTCGAGGTCCAAGAGTCGCCCCTCTCGTTCTCGGTGAAGGAGAAGGCGCGGCTGGAGGAGCCCGTCGTGTCGGAGGCCATCATCGGCGAGACCGGCTTCCTCTGTGGAGGTGGGCACTGGCACAGGCCGTACGACGCCCCCCTGAGCCGCTCGGATTCTGTGCGCAGCGGGGTTTCCTTCAACAGCATTGCGACCGAAGAGGTCATCTCGCGACTCGAGTCAGATAAAGGGATCTATGGGTGGCAGCGGAAGGGTTTGGAGGATTGGAGAGTCTTTTGGATTGGTGGCACGGGTGAGGAGCAACGGACAGACGATGATGATTAATGGACAAAGATACCTATGGCGCGACGTGTGTGATTGTAAGTAGAAAGAGAGAGAGAGAGAGAGCAAAAGGTGACGGAATCCCTAATTGTCCGGGGCGTGATATCCAAATGCATGTGTCAAGTAGTAGTAGTAATATATGCGAGTATGAATCTTACAAAAGCAACACAAAGGTTCGAATTTGAAGTGCTGAACAGAGGAAACATCACCGTCGTTACGATCATGTAGGAGGGTTGTCTTTGCCTCGAATGACGACAAACGATTTGGCCGGCGGCGCATTAGAAGTGCCGCTGGTCCCGGATCCACTCGGCAACGGCTGGGACGATTTCCGGCCGCGGACGACGACGAACGACCGTCCGGCGTCTCCGGAATTATCCGTCGGCGCGGCATCTCCTGGTCGAGCTTCGTCGCCATCGCTATGCCGACGCGGCTTGCGCAGTTGGAACCAGTGCCGCTTCCTGGGCTGGTTCACCTCAGAAGCATCGTCGTCCGAAATCGGGCTGGCAACTTCCGAGAGTTGCGAGTGTCGGCGGAACGACGACGGTCCCGTGGCGGCCCCGCCCTGCGATGGCGCCACCAGTACTCTCGGTGGCGTAGGGGCGTGCTCGATGATGGCGGTTTGCGACTTCTTGCGCACGTGGGGAGCCATAGCTCCCGGAGGAAGGCTGGAATGGGGCTGGCGCTCGGCGTTTGTGAATGACGGCGTGACCGACGGATTGGATTCGTGTGAATGTCGCTGAGGCGTGGGCGGCTGTTCTGCGGACGCAGACGGGAACGTATGGACCGACCCAGTTGCGATGGAATATGGTGTGTCGAAATGTGAACGGCCGCCTCCTACACGCGAAAAGCCTGTCTTCGCCGGGGATTCGGGGGGAGTTCCGTTGTCCCCGACGGGGTTGTAGCCTGGTCTCGGGAAAGGTCGCCACGCGCCCATTATAAACCCGCTATCACGGTCGTTCTCTTCTCTGTATGGGCGAAGAGCATGCTCTGGTCGGAAGATAGAGGGGGGTCCAGATTGGGAGGGCGTGGAACCTTTCCGCGTTGCAAGGGGCAGTGTCACCTGGGAGGTATTCGGAGGGAGGTCGGAATGTGTAGCACGACTACGGGAACTCCGCCCCTTGCGGGAGCCGCAGCACCCCAGGAGACCGCTGACGCCGATAAGCCCAGTGTCAACGGTGTGACGACTGTGATCGAACCCTATACTTCCGAAAATGCGCATTAAGGCCTCAATGATTTTGCAGATCAACAGTAGAACGAAGGCCAAGTAAACGAAGGATAGAGTGAATAAAATCACATAGGCCACCCACTGACCCGCTTCGATGCCGATCGATACCTAGATATTAAAATGAAAACAGATCAGGGGCGGAAGTGGAGGTGAAGCCACGAAATACCTACCACTGGCGTTAGAATAACAAGTAAGACCGCAACCACAATCCGAGTTACACAGAAAAGGAAGCTAATCAAGCCCATGCTTGCCCCGTGGCCCCATGGCAGCCAGACGCTAGTAATAAGCGCAGAAACGACTTCGATTATTAGGATGATGATGGCCTGAGCAGTGCCGCTTTTCTGGCCGCATCCGATGGTCATACCTACCGCTAAACTCGTGGCAAAGAACATGCACGCAAACAACTGCGACCCGTGGCGATAATGGTTGTAGAGAGGGCCAAGGGCAAGCAACGTCCAAGTTTCGTCATAGAGTTTGCTTGTTGGGGTCACGAAGAGTCGGAGGATTAACAAAATAGGGATGATAACGGAGAACAAGACAAAGGACAGGGCGGCGAGAGCGATGGACAAGATAGACGTATGGTGTCGACCGATGGTCATCTGATAGCACGAGAAAATGGTCACGGGGAGATGGAATAACATGAGGACGCGGACAAGATTTCCCTGGAGTACGCTGAAGTGAAAAGAGCTGAAATCTGGCCGGACTCGGAACCAGCTTTTGCGCGAACTCTGAGGAAACCTCGAAGACCTAAATAAAAAGTGCGAAGTATGAGAGCGATCATCTTCAGTAACTTGCGGGACAGAAGGGCCATCCAAAAGGTCTTTGCCCGCGGAGTAGTGAGGGCGCCGTGTCCCGTAGGGGCCACCTTGACGGCCACTAAAGAACGTATTGACAATATATGTCACCAATGAGTCCAACGCCCAGAAAAATAAGCTCAAAACGGTCGTGGTGGCGATGATCGCGAGGAAGAGAACTAGGCAGACAGGAAAGAGATCTTGGGGCCGCAAGCCGACAGTATATGCGAATGAAGAAATTCCGGAGGTGGCATTTTGCGGAAGGGTAAACAACGTGTTTGGAATGCCAGAGTCGATGAATATCGGCGAGTTCTTGTCACTCAACTGGCCTGCAAAGTTAGAAGGCGGATCAAATGTCGGAGTCGAGACCGGGTTCCAGTGCTTCCAAGAGCTGTCGCTACCCTGAGTCAGTGTGACATCTTTTGGGGGAAAATTAGAGCGACGTAAAATGACACGCGAATTCATGACACGTACTGTAAGAAAGGGTTGCCCACGCCGTTTGCGAGAGAAGGGGGTCTGATCACGCGTCAGAAAATAAGAGCCGGAGCAAATGAGAATAGGGAAGACGTATTCACAAATGAACTCGGGCCACTGGACGGCGACCATGGCAAGCGTGGCGCACCACTGCGTGTGAAAGAAGACGTCGCGCATGGACGGCGTGACTACGAGAGAGGGGATGTGGATTAGCTAAATTGGGACGCGTTCACCAGCGAAACGCCGAATGCCGACGTACCGAACCGAATGAGTGCTGGAGATTTAGAAAGCCCCTCGCCGCTTACGGCACTAGCGACGACGAAGCCGATGTTCTCGACACGGGACCAAAATCCGCGGCCAGACCACCCTGAACGCCTGGACCAAGCCGAGGACAGGCGGGCGGTGGCAACGAGGAACCAGTATGCTGCGGAGAGCGCGATGGACGTCCAGAAGATGATTTTGGCGTGGCCATACACTGAGCCTACGGCACCTGGGTCGAGAGGCGTAGTCGCAATGTCGATGCAGAGCAACTCATTGCTGAATGGGTCTACAGCGCGCAGTCGCGTTTGTAGAGTGGTGAGCTCGCGGCCCGTACCAAGTGGAGCGTATGAGGCAAAGGCGAAAGGGCCAGCGGGGATGGGACAGTACAACCCCGAGGTGTTGTCGGGTGCTGGCAGGGGTGACGGAGGTCGTAATGTGGTGCAGAAAAACGAATTGTTGTCACGAATGTCGAACGTTAATAACTCTGTCGTGGTGAATAATGTGGCTAAAGGGAGTGGCTTAATACCTCACGAGGACGCAGAGGGCAGAAGGCTAGTGGCACACACCCAAGTCAGTGCTCCCATTGGCGGTGCCCTGGATAACCTGAGGAGATTGTCCTAGCAAAACGAGGTTTAGATGCTTTCCGAGAGATTCTGAGGTGGTGACTTGGGCATAGACGGTGGAGACATCGAGTTTGAGCGAGGCGTTGCCAGTGAAACAATCGCTCGAACGTGGAATGGCAATTTGAGCGGATATTTCAGAGAAAAGGAAGGAAAATAGGAAAAGAAGGAAGAGGAGTCTCTTTGCGAACATAATTGAGAGACGTCGACCTTGGACCTCCAAGTCACGCTCAAGCTCGCAGCTGGACGCACCGGCATGTGTAAGCATCCTCTTTCGCACGACACTTGTTGCTTTCGCTGCCAACATGTATGACGATTGCTTCGACGACGACGACTGCCCATTCACCGCAGCCTCGCACACTAACTACGGCGACGAGTGTCTCATGGACGACGCACAGGCTAACGTCGTCGACGAGTGTTTTGACGATGACGACTGCCCATTCCCCTTGGCCTCACAGGCTAACTACGGCGACGAGTGTCTCATGGACGACTCACAGGCTAACGTCTACGACGAATGCTTCGACGACGACGACGACGACTGCCTATTCACCTTGGCCTCACACACTAACTACGGCGACGAATGTCTCATGGACGACGACGACGACGACTCCCCGTTCCAAGACGACTCACCATCTAACGTCAACGGCGTCGATGATCCTCTCCCCTCCCATGAGTCTCACCCGACCCGACACACGCAGCCCCACTCAAGCACCCTCTCTGGCCGCATAGAGTTGTCGGATTCGCAAATGCCTCCCCCACCCCCATGCGTTCCCTCATTTGAACCCCCAATGCGCTCTGGCCTTTCGCCAGACATCATCTCTCGGCTCACCTTTGATGAGCTTCTCCACAACCCGGAGTTTATGGACCTTCAAACTACGGTGTCTAATCTTATGGATGAGAATGCCGAGCAGCGACGCAAGCTTCACGTTCGCGCCTTAAATCAGGCCAGAAAACGGATTTTGGAATGGAGAATGAGGGTTCCTGCATGAGTGTTGGCCCGGACATCAGACGATTTTTGGACTGAAATAAGGATGCTTGAGCTCAAGCTCGACTGGAGTTGGCCACGACAGTTTCAAATAATTTAATTTTTGACGAGTCAGTGTTACTTTGTTACTGGTCATCTACCCAGTCACCACCTCTCACACGTTCCATATATTCAACAACCCACGCCGGTCGTCTTGAGTGTACCGCACTCAACTCGGCTCTTGCACGTGCCCGTGCTTCATTCGCCTGTGCATCCCCATCGCCCTCAACCGGCTGTGGCACATCTCGTGCGTTCATCTCCGTGCGCACCTGGCCCTCGCGCTGCCGAAGGGCCGCACGTCGACGGTCCCACACAGCCGGATGCGCAGTCAACATTAACAGTTCTACAAACGTCTTGATCCGGTGTCCGATTGTCGGCGCCGCTATGGCCTCCGGACGAGCGTCCAACGCACCCAATTCCTCTCGAATGTTAACGTTCGCCAGCGTGTCCACCATGGTTGCGCTAGGGGGACGCGGGCGAGGCGCCGGCGCGCGGACTGGTGGTGGCACCGGTGCTCGTAGTGGGGCGTCAGGAGCCAGTTGGTGCACAGCTTCAGCAGGACGCACGCGCGCATTGCCGAGGATACGAGCGTCCTCGTCGGCGTGGTGGTGGTGGTCCCGTGCATGTAGGCGGGGAATTGCATTACGGATCGTGTTCCAGGTCTCATATAGTAGCCACGCAGTCACGATGATTCCGAATACCGGCTTTTGGAATGGCGAGAAGAAATAGAGCAAAAAGAGTGTCCGGAGAGTCAGCATGAACAATGGCGCCGCAAGTGCACGCATCGGCACAGCCCGCAGCTCGGCTATCATCGCGTTCTCTTGGCGGACGCGAAGTGGTGCAAGGCCAATTTGCTGCAGATGTGCGTTGACGTGGACAGGAAGGTGGGAATGACCCGGCGGAGCTGGTGGTGGCATGGGATTCACAGAGGCACCGGGGACGGGTATCGCAAGCAGCGCAAAGGTCTGCTCCAACACACGAAGAGCATGTGCCTGCAGTGGCGTCGGCGTTTTGGATGGATCGACGAGTTTGAGATAATCCTGGCCACTGCAGGACAGAATAAGAATCCGATACGATCAATTGTACAGATCACTCACTCGATCGTCACAAGCTCGTACTTGATCCCGACAGACTCGTCTTGTGGGGGAGGATATCCTTCGTCTAGGACAGTTGGCCATGCGAACCCCCATATTGCCATTAGTTGCACAGCCAGATTCCTCGATTCGGCAAGGTTAGTCGGAGGGGGGTCCTCATTTGCACGTCCACGTCTCAGCACCAACGCCGCTCTCAGATGTTGAAATGCTACAAAGTTGATATATCCAACCGATATTGGGGCAAGACCAGGAATAGATGTTGGAGCTGGGAGGGGGGCTGAGGCCGGCGAGCCAGTTGAAGGCTGCGCCGGCCGAGGGGGTAGGCCAGCATACTGGACCGCTGGCGGCGGGTGAGCGGCAAAGTAACCACCAGCGCTGTGGCCGGTGGGAGCGGGTGGGAGAACGGCGGGTACAATGCCCGCAGCCGCAGGAATAGAGTTGACCACCGTGGCAATGCTAGGGGGGCTGCTGGCCCAAGCGGATGGATGGACCGCGAGGTGGACAATCGGCGCATCGCTTGGCGACTACTCACCGACGATATCTGCTATGAGTGCGACAAGCAAGAACAGTAGCTCGGATAACGTACCCTCCAGATGTCCAGCATCTTCTCGTCGTCGCTTAGGACTCGCCCTTGCCAGATCAAGCGTTGACCATGCATACGTGGGTTTCCTGGGCAAGCCCTTTCTATCTCACGCTTGAGGTCATTGATTATTCCAGTGGATGATACAGAGACTTGAAACGAGTGAGA
>WNGR01007834.1_pt1 | contig 11308 bp, 12 predicted proteins | sample 5407581 | NCBI WGS metagenome assembly WNGR01 (sample SAMN13153383, study PRJNA577476) | soil metagenome | isolation source: 80 cm soil or saprolite under Garry oak tree replicate 2 | place: USA:California | collected 2016-06-15 | reverse complement strand
CCAATGAAGTGGGTAACGACAACGTACAGAATCGCGTGTCCTTTGCATACGATTGGATAAAGTCGCAGCAATTGCAGACATCCTGCAGCATGAGAGTAAGGATTTTGGCCTGCTTGGAGTCGGGCTTGATAGACTTCAAAGTGTCTTCATGCTGCGCGAAATCAAACGCGTCGTGAATGGCTTCAAGTAGGGATCGGACATTGTCGTCGCGTTGATACTGTTCTAAGAGTGTCTACCATCCAGATGAACACGGCATAAGTATTTTGTTCCGAGAATGACGCAAGCGGACGCACCTTGGGGATCGCTGAAACCAGTCCATATGCCATCTTTGCAAACGGGTGCAGCTGAGAGCAAAAGTCGGCTCAGTCGAGATGAGGCAAAATAGGTATTGCACGCACTTCCGCAATTGGGCTAACAGTGTCCATCACCCTCTTGATTCTCCCAACAGCCCTTTCCCACGTATTCGTTCGGTCAATTGGCTTCTTCGCTTTATCGGCGCGTCGGAGAGCCATCTGAGCGTTCTCGGTAGGCGACATCTCTGCCTGGCCATGTGGCATAAGAGTGCCTGTCCCGACGGGAAGGTAACCCGACGGGGGTAAAAGATGTCCGGGGGCCGCGGGTCGAATGGGTGCCCCGAAGACTGGGGCCGTAGAGCGCCTGGTAGTTTCTTCAGCGAGAGTGTTCCCTTTGGTCGGTATTTCGGGGGGGTTGTTTGGAATGACCGGAGAGGGTATGTTCGCTGACACAGTGATCGTTAAGTAGAGCGTGACCGGCTGCATCGACTGTCCAGCTCTCCCATTGCCATTTTCGAAAACAAAAGGTATACCTATACGTGAGACGTTGAGTTAGTTAAACGAACGGGAAATCTGAACGAAGACAAACCACTTTGGGACGTGACAGGTATTTGTATCTCATGCATCCCGATAAGGTCATCGGGTTGCGTTGACCGCTTCGCATAAAGACAAAGTATAAGATGTGAAGACGGATGTACAAAACTGAACAAAACTATCAGCCAAAAAATAAGGGTGAAAATGGAAAGTCCTACAAGGCGTCAAGTTTCTGGTCCCACTTCACCGTCTGTCCTTCAACCCGAACGCTGTCTGTCTTCCCCATTGCCTCCCGATTGGATACAGTGACGAAGAGCCTCTTGACGCGGATATTTTCCCATATTTGGGGAACATTGTCCGCTCGGAGGACTATCCAAGAGATTAAACTTATCAAGGCATCAACGAGTTGGAATTAAGAACATACCAGTCATTTCAACACGCAGCCGAGATAGGCTTCCCTGTGATCCGGCGAAATGAGCGCTGTGGTGTCGGTTCTTGAGCGAATATCGCCACATAAAACAAGTGATTGATGCACCTTCCTCCTGTATTTCGCGATGTTGAGGGACCCGGTCTGGAGTAATGGGTCACGATTAGTAGGAAAGTCATTGGTCAAGGTAATCTACACACGAATTCAAGAACATTTGCCGTTGCTGCACAAGTTTTTCAGCGGCCATACTAGGTACTGTGCAAGGGAGTTTCGTCCGTACTATGATAGGAGAGTGTTTGTGAGGGTTAGAATGAGTGACGACTCGAGCGACTGACTGGGTGTAACGGGCTGTCCACCCAACTAATCCCACGCTTGATGATGCTGTGAACGTGGGAACACCAAAACATAAGCCCGAACCGCCCGAATTGGAGACGTACACGCTTTCCTCAAAGATGCAGTCATAACGCATCCTGCAAGCCTTCATTGATTTGGGTACGTGCCGCTTCCCCGGGCCTGCCAACCAGATTACTATGACTCTGCTCTCTCGTTTTCGCTCACCCTCGGATCTCTTTGTTGACCATCCGCCATTCGTCAGCCAAATTGTTACCTTTTTTTCGCTACTCCAATACGCAGGGAAGCTCCGACGCCAAAGTACATGACGCCGACGAATAATAATGTGTGAAATGAACTCACCCCTGCAGCTCATCGTGTGAGTGCTCACAAATTACTATGATGTCATGTCGCAACTCGCGTGGCGTCTTTCCCTTGTTCGCAGTACTCTGAGCTCCTCCCCTCTGCGCCTTAAAGTTGCCTGGAGAGTTCCCCACACCCCACTTCTTAGCACCCGTGTCATCTTAGCACCCGCGTCATCTTTCTCCGAGTCCTTCTCAGGCCATTCTCTGCCGAGCTCTCGATGGGAGCCTCATCAAGATAGTTGCTGATGATTGAGGATGTCGAGGCTCGACCCGGGTTCTCTCTATGGAAATTATGCGTGGGTGCGCATCCGTTTCTCAATCCCGCTTTTGGCTATGCGCTCATCTGGTGTCATGGCGCATACCTACCTACCCACGTACAGGCTATGCAGTGACGCTGAGTCCATGCGTAGCGTCTGGAAAAGCTACGATACTTCCACCGAGGACAGCAACACCGGCGGCAGCGAACAGGCCCTCACACACTTTATCTCCGCACTCAGGCGCCTGGTCACTTCACGTCCCGCTTTGTTCGGTGTCTCTATCCGGATGCAGAGTTTAGTGCTCCCGCAGACGACACGCTCCCGGGCCTGCACTCCACCTGTCACAACCTGGATAGTGTTGCAGGGACGGTGGCAATCGCGGCCGATGCGACAGTGTCCGATGTTGTTGATGTGATTGGCACGCAGAGTGCTGTGATGAAGTGTAGTGGAAATCCCTCGGCAGCTTACCAGCCTTGTGCCATTCGGCTCACATCGGATTCACCAGTTCTGACCCAAAGAAGAGAATTGAATGGGAAAGATGGGAGATATAGGCCTAGGGGCTCATCGCAATCTACAGTACTAACTGTATTGTATTATAGACGTTGTAGAGAGTCCGTGAATTTGGTCTTCCTCAGCACGAGATACTTGGATCCCGGTCATACACCACTCTCTGGCTGCTAGACTACCATAATTCTTTCTTTTCGATCAATAGCCGGTACATCCCGGGACGACGCCTGCGGGTCCAGACTTGCCGAACATTTTCCGAAGGTCGCCCACGAGTGCTTCGGGCTGCTCGTACTAGGCCGCAAAGTGTCCGCCGACCTTGTTCTCCGACTCGAACACGGTCCTTCCTTTGGCACGTAACAAACTACTCCCCGTTCGTCGTCCCTCATCGGCCAACTATAGCCAGAAGAGGGAATGGGAACACACGCCTTGGGGGACCGGACGAGCTCTTTGGGGAAGAAGGTCAGGCCGACCGGGACGGTTGTCTTAGGGAAACTGATCAATTCGCCCGAGAGTGCGAGTTCGTAGTAGATCCTGATGGACGCTACGGGCCCCGGCGCGCGAGAACCAAGAAATTGAGACCCACGTGAGCACTGCGAAACCAATTCAGTTAGGTTTGGATCCGATATATGGTAAGTGTTAATGCACCTTCGTCGTCGGTCCACGGATACGTGTCCGTCCACGTGGCGAGCTTCTCATATATCCACGTGAGCAGCCCGACGGGCGACTCGGCCAGGCTGAATCCGAGCGTCTGTGGCTTGGTGGACTGTTCGGCGAAGTAGCCCATGCCGCTCTTCAAATGGCTTTGGGAAGCGGCTGCCGCCTCTCGCTCGCGCGACGTGAAGGACGTGACCAAGCACTTGAGTAGAACTATGGGATTTTCGAAGAACTTGGGCGGCTCGGATCTATTTTAATTAGAAAGGCGAGGATGAGAACTGGTGGAGAGCAGTTGGAGGACGGCTTACAAGGGGATGTTTATGTGTGATGCCTTGACGTGCTTAGGTCCGTATATGGAAGCCGTGGTAAGCGTCAGCTACGATCGATCGCCGTCATCACGATGTCCCGGAGAGGTGCTGCCGACAATCCGGGGTACTTACCACACCCCCAATCTCCACCCTGCGTCACGTATTCAGTGTAGCCCAGTGAGATCATCAGCTTGTTGAAGAGCTGGGTTGGGCGGTACAGTCATCAGCGCAGTAGCGAGAAGATTGCAGGGCTAGATGCAGCTTACCTCGGCATAATTCTTCGCATGAAAGCCCTTCTCCAGCACCCTTTCCGACCGTGCGTACCTGGGAAGACTTGGTGCAACAACGTGGAACGACGGGTGATCAGCAGAAACTGTTGTCAAAAGCGGCAGGACTTTCGTCATCTCGAGGAAGCTTCCTGGCTCTGCGCACCACGTACGACTTACTATAAGAACGCGTTGGCAGGGCAGAAAAGGGAGAAGACGTACGAACAGCAGCGGTATGGCACCCTTGGCGGCACTCCGCCGGTGTACATAATTCAATTCGCCGAATCCGTCCACCGCGATGGTGCCCGTGAACATGGGAAGCGCATTCAACTCGCGCTCGTGCGTGCGCCAGTCATACACGTCTTTCCACCTGCTGGCGACCCGCCTGATGTCGGCGAGCGGCGCGCCGTAAGCCCACTCGGCGGTGCTGACCTCATCTGGCAGGAGAATGTCGTCAAGCTTGCGCTTAAGTAGCGCGAGCACGTCATCATCTGGGACCGAGATCTTGAAGGGCTGTTCAACGGTCATGGTGGGTAAATCGTAGTTTGTGGGTAGGTAGGGTGTCGCAAACGGACGAAAGGCGAGGAGTGGTTCGAAAACGAAAACGAGGCGAGAAAGAGCACAGTTGTTTCATCATGGTCTGACAGAGAAGCCATAGAATCCACCGTGGGATAGTGGTGGGATCTGTTCAGTCCCGCGCGGCACTCGGATCGGACCCGGGCATGACGCCAGTCAAGCAATTGCGCTCTCAGGGTCACCGTTTAAGATATTGGAGGTCTGTCTTTTCTCTCTCCACCTTATTCAACCCAGGTTATTAATACAATCAATCCAACTGCGTCCATGCACGAACGTAGAAAGATCAACGCGGGTTTATATTCCCCTGCAACCGAAATATTACTTGGGTGGTGAAGATGTTCCCTATGTATTGCCGGAATAAGTTCACCCTTCTACCATATATCCATCCCCCGGTGGAGTGGTCAGTGAAGTCAACGCGTCTTGTGGTTTCCGGAAGTATCTAACATACGTGTGTCCAGTAAATCGGCCTGCCACTGTCTCTCCCGTCGTAGCGGTCCTACCATCTAGATGAACATAGCATAAGTGTTTTATTCCGACAATGATGCAAACGGATGCGCCTTGGGGGTCGCTGAAATCAGTCCATATGCCATCTTTGCAAACGGGTGGAGCTGAGAGCAAAAATCGGCTCAGTCGAGGAGAGGCAAGGATATTGCACGCACTTCTGCAATTGGGCTAACAGTGTCCGTCGCCCACTTGATTCCACTCATCCATGTATCGGCTCGGTCAATCGGCTTCTTAGCTTCATCGGCGCGACGGAGAACAATCAGAACTTTCTCGGTAGGCGACATCTCTGCGTGGCCATCTGGGACAGGAATGCCAGTGTCGACGGAAAGGGGGTCCGGCGAGGGCAAAAGAGGTTCGGGGACGGTGGATTGGATGGGTGCCCTGAAGACTGGGACCATAGAGTGCTTGGTAGCTTCAGCAGGAGTGTCATCCCCTTCGGTTTGTCTTTTGCGGGGGTTGTTGGGCGAGATCGGAGGCGTTAAGTACTACTTGTAAGTTAGGGCGCAACCTGCTGCATCGACCCTATTGCCTTTTTTGAGAACAAAGGAACATCACTTTGGGACGCGACAGGTATTGGTACCTCATGCGATATCGGAACGCGTGAGATACCAATAGCTGTCGCCTCGCATAAAACAAAGTATAAGATGGGAAGACGCCGTACGAGACTGAGCAAAACTTTCAGCCAAAAAGTAAGGCTGAAAATGGAATGTGCTTTCCCTCAAAATTTCCCTCAAAAGCTGCAAACCTTCGTCACGGTTGATTTTGCCACGTGCCGCTCCCCTGCCAACCAGATCACTCTGACTCAGACTCTGCGCTCTTGTTTCGCTCACCCTTGGACCTATTTCTTGACCACCCACGGTTCGTCGGCCAATTTGTCATGGTTTTTTCGCTGCTCCGAAACGAAAGAAAACTTCGACGCGAATCCGACGAATAATAATGTGTGAAATAGACTCACCCTGCAGCACGAGTACCTACTCAAGACGTTCGCGCTCACGAATTACCATGACCTCATTCGCAACTCGCGTGGCGTCGTTCCCTTCTTCGCAGTACTCTGAGCTCATCCCCTCTGCACCTCCAAGTGCCCGGAGAGTACCACACACTCCCAGGTAACACTCCGTGGCACTCGTGTCATCTTTCTCCTTCTCAAGTTATGGATCTCGCGATGGAATTTTTGCGTGGGTGCGCCTCCGTTTCTCAATCCCACCTTTGGCTATGCGCTCATCTGGTGCCCTGGTGCATACCTACCTACCCCCACGTACAGGCTATACAGTGACGCCGAGTCCTTCCGTAGCGTCTGGAAACGTTATGATGATCAATAACTGGTACAGCCCGGAACGACGCTCGCTGCAGGTCCAGACTTGCCGAACATCTTGCGGAGGTCGCTGACGAGCGCTTCGGGCTGCTCGTATGCCGTGAAGTGCCGGCCGACCTCGTGCTTTGACTCGAACACGATCTTTGCTTGGGCACGCAACCAACTACCCTCCCTCATCATCGGTCCCAAATAAACCGAAGGAGACATGCATGAGTAGGGACGGAACTGGACGTGGTCCTTAGAGAAGTAGGACAGGCCGATCGGGACTGTCGTCTTGGGGAAACTGACCACTTGGCCCGCCGCGAGCGTGAACTCGTAGTATATCCGAACGGACGCTGCGGGTCCCGCGCGCGAGAACCAATAAATCGAGACCCACCTGAGCACTGCGAAACGAAGTTCGGTCATTAGGTTTGGAACTTGAGATAGGGTGGGTGTTAATGTGCCTTTGTCGTCGGTCACGAATACGTGTCTGTCTACGTGACGAGCTTCTCGTATATCCACACGAGCAGGCCGACGGGCGAGTCGGCCAGGCTGAACCTGATTGTCTGCGGCTTGGTGGCCAGTTCGGCTGAGTAGCCCCTTCCATTCCCGAAGAAGTTCTCGGTGTGTGGGGCGAATTGTCGCTCGCGTGCCGTGAAAGATCAGATCAGATACTTGAGCAGTGTGATGGGGATCATGGAGTTTTCACGGAAGCTGGGCAGGTCACATTTATATTTTTAATGAGAACAGCCGGGAAGCAGTTCGCGTGTCGTTAGGGCGGCTTACATGGGGCATATTTGTGTGAGAGGCTTTGACGTGTTTGGGACCATATTTGTTGGAGCCGTGGTAAGTGTCAACTATGATGCATTCAAAGTTGCCGACGTGCTGCCGATAATATGGGGTTCTTAGTACGACATGGCCTCAATCCCCGCCTTGCATCACATATTCGGAGTAGACCAGTGAGATCATCAGCTTGTTGAAGAGCTGGGGTTGGGCGGTACAGTCGTGAGCACACACACAAGAAGATCGCAGAGCTAAATGTTGCTCACCTCGGCATAGTGCATCGCATGAAAGCCCTTCTCCAGCACCCCTTCCGACCACGCAAACCCGGGAAGACTTGGTGCAACAACGTGGAACGACGGGTGATCAGCAGATAACTGCCATCAAAAGCGGCAGTACCTTGGTCACCTCGAGGAAGCTTCCTGACCCTGCGCACCATGTACGACTTCACAACGACTTGGCAGGGTAGAAACGAGAGACGGCGTACAGCCGTGGACGAACAGCAGCGGGATGGCACCCTTGGCGGCACTCCGCTGGTGCACGTAATGCACACTCAGCTCGCTGAATCCGTCCACCGCGATGGTGCCCGTGAACATCGGGAGCGCGTTCAGCTCGCGCTCGTGTGTGTGCCAGTCGTACCCGTCCTTCCACCAGCTGGCGAGCCGCCTGATGTCGGCGAGCGGCGCGCCGTAGGCCCACTCGGCGGCGTTGACCTCGTCCGGCAGGCGGGTGTCGTCGAGCTTGCGCTTGAATAGCGCTAGCGCGTCATCTGAGACGGCGATTTTGAAAGGCTGCTCAGAGGTCATGATTGGTAGATCGTAGGGCGTGTGGGTGGGTTCGAATTCGCAAACAGGGTGGAAGGCAACGAGTGATTCGAACGCAACGCGAGAAATGAGGGTTCGGTCACATTAGCGATAAAAATAAAACATTCAGATGCTCGCAATAACTTACGTACAGTAGATGAGAGAGTTCAAAAGATTCTCGCGAGTTGCCGCATGCGATCTCTTTGTCTCAGTGACCCAGGTAGACACCGTGATAGAGATTGCGTGGCAACCTTGTTTCTTATTACTCCTCTCGTCCTTCGTCGAGAGTGGACGAAGGAAAATGAGGAAGAAGAAGGCCTCCCAAAGCGAACACCGCGTGCGCCGAAGAAACCGAAGCCTTCCGAATCTGCTCAACCGACGCGCAAATCCAAGCGTTTACCCAAGCTATCGGATTATGTGAGACGTCTTGCTGCAGGAGAAGGCGTCACTGGCGAAGATATTTCTGACATGGCTGACTGCGCATATTCCGCAGATCAGCAACAACTTATTATTGCAGCCATACAGGAGGCAGAGGGTGATCCGAAGACGCTCAGTGAAGCGCAAGCGCAATCCGATTGGCCTCGATGGAAAGAAGCAATGGACCGCGAGCTCGCCACTCTTGAGAAGGCTGAAACTTGGAGTACCGTGCCACGTCCGCCTGACAAGAATGTTGTAGGCTCAAAATGGGTTTTTCGCATCAAGCGCAAGGCGGACGGCAGCATCGAGAAGTACAAGGTGCGGCTAGTAGCTTGCGGATTCACGCAAGTTTACGGCGTCGATTACTTCGACACATTCTCGCCCGTCGCAAAGCTTGCAAGTTTTCGCACAATACTCACAATAGCTGCAAAAAGTGACTGGGAAATCAAGTCATTCGATTTCAACGGGGCGTATTTAAACGGCGAGCTAGATGAACACGAGGAAATCTACATGCAGTTTCCTCCCGGGTACGACACTCCGAAAGAGAACATGGTGAAGCGGTTGCACAAGTCGCTCTATGGGCTGAAGCAGGCGGGGAGACGATGGTATGACACGTTAGCCCATGCACTGGCTGATCTCGGTTTTCGCGTTACACAGGCGGATCCGGGTGTCTTTTACTGTCGCATTGAGGACCACATCCTCATCCTCGCCATTCACGTTGACGACTGCATCTTTACCGGGGACTCAGCGGAATTAATTGCTGAGTACAAAAACAAGCTCAACAAGTGCTATGCACTCACAGACCTAGGACCAGTGCATTAGCGATAAAAATAAAACATTCAGATGCTCGCAATAACTTATGTACAGTAGATGAGAGAGTTCAAAAGATTCTCGCAAGTTGCCGCATGCGATCTCTTTGTCTCAGTGACCCAGGTAGACACCGTGATAGAGATTGCGCGGCAACCTTGTTTCTTGTTACTCCTCTCGTCCTTCGTCGAGCCTGGTATGATGAGGTTAAGGGCGCGCGCCGATGTCAAAAGGGCAGTCACGTGCGAGTGACCGAGGGTGTACGAGAACGCGAGAGTGGACGAAGGAAAATGAAGTCGGGTTGCAGTGATCAAACGTGGGGGATTTTTGGGGGACACGAATACACTACTAATTTCCTATCAAACTAGGACTGTTTTTATACATACAAGTACAATAATATGAACTACATTTTCAAAAACGAGTCGGAACGTTAGTAAGAAAGCTCGGGCAGATACATAGACACTTGGGCACATCACCGAATCACAAGCCGTCGCGCTTGCCTCTGATTCGAGGCTGCAAACCGTCCTTTAGACGGAAATGGACATGCGCGTGAACATACGAGAATATGAGATCATAGTAATAAAACATACACATCATAGTGGCCATTCTTGAGATATCCGGATCTGTAAATCATAGAAACGCGTAGAATATACACGAACGCAAACCAGAAACGTACAAGCCCCTGAGGGGCAATTTCCAAAAATTAATCGGCTTGTGCGAAGCAAGCCCGAGACCGAACGTGATTCGCGCGCACGCAACCGCCGTTCCGCGTCTCCGACGGAACAACATCCGCCATGGTAGTGGTGCTTAGTCACGTTGTGATTGTTTCGCATCGCTGGATCGCCGTGGCGCACTTGCTCCTGGAAAGGCTACCTCCCGAACTGGAGACGGTCAGCACACCTGAGGAACCCACAACTGCCAGTGACAGAGTATCAAGATTGCCGCCGGATCTTACCAGTGGCCGTCACAGGGCTCGGTGTCCAGTGCGCAATGTGCAGATAGTCAAGCTCGGCCTGAATTGTGCCATGGACCAAGACGCCTGCCACTGGCTGCCAGTACGTCGCGTCCACTGGCAGCACGATTATCGTGAGGTGGTTTGTTTCTTGCTGATCGCCGCACGTGAGAATTGATACATACACTAGCTACTCGTTCCGGGGCTCATGCTGCGCCTCCATGGCCTCCTCGTCTCACCGCGGACACAGAAACACGAGTGCGTCTCTTTCCCTGACTTCCCCACGCCCCCACGTCAAACGATCCCGCCTAGTCTGTTTACAGTATCGTTTCATATGAGCCGGACTCGCAATACGTGCTGTACATGGAGTTCGCGCAAGAGTTCGCGTGCGAGAACGTGTGTAGGTAAAAGAGGCAATAGTGCTCGTGCTGGCAGGATTGGAACAAGGTGTAAAAGTCGGGCCCGTTCAGACCCATTCTATGAGTGTTATGTGTATGTTTCGCTGTTGGTTGCCTGGTATTTTGGCTGCGCATAGTACTGCACTATCATCTTATTTCTGGTCAAGTATTCACCGCGAATTTGTCCCTGATACATGATTCCTGGTTCCAAGTCCCTGGTGAGACAGTTTTGGGTACCAGATGGACAATTCGGGCCAGAACAACACTCCATCTCATTTGAGGTTTATGCACATGTAGGACGATGAGATATTATCTAGCATGAGATTACACTTCAGACCGAATTACTGTAGTTCAACCTATGTATGAATACAAGTAGCCCAACTGCGTCCATGCACGAACGTGGAAAGATCGATGCGGGTTTCATATTTGCCTGCAACCCAAATATTACTTGGGCGGTGAAGATGTTCCCTATGTATTGGCGGAATCCACATTAGAAGTTCACCTTTGCTACCACATATCCATCCATCGTCGTTAATCAGGGATCGGTCAGTGAAGTCAATGCGTCTTGTAGTTTCCATCGAAGCACCTAACATACGAATTGATCCATGTCTTGATGAGACGATGCGCTGACTAGTATCTGGCGAGGGTGCCACAAACTCGACTGAATCCGTGTGTCCAGTAAATCGACCTGCCACCGTTTTGTTGAGATAGCGTGCCTGCGCGGTGGACTTGAAACGCGAGATAAGGCTCGCCTTTACGCTCTTTAGTTTAGCGCTTCGGATATGTTCAAATGTACGATAGTTAGAAACACTAGATAACACTAAATATGATCTGAAACA
>WNGR01013298.1_pt1 | contig 11315 bp, 10 predicted proteins | sample 5407581 | NCBI WGS metagenome assembly WNGR01 (sample SAMN13153383, study PRJNA577476) | soil metagenome | isolation source: 80 cm soil or saprolite under Garry oak tree replicate 2 | place: USA:California | collected 2016-06-15 | reverse complement strand
CACGACGGCCGGACTGATTCCGGGATCGCGTGTCGCCACCATCCCGGATTGCAGTCACTTCCCGTGGCTCGAGCAACCGGCTGCGTTTCGGTCGGCCGTGGAAGAGCTTCTGTCGTGACGAAGGACGCGGAGCAGCTCGCGGCGCTCGCGAGCGTGATTGAGGCGCTGACCGACCGCGGCATCGATTACTGGCTCTTTGGCGGCTGGGCCGTGGACTTCTACGCAGGCAAGGTCACGCGCCCGCACGACGACGTCGACCTCGCCGTTTGGCTCGAGGATCACGACCACGTCGCAGAACTGCTCGCAAGCGGCGGCTGGAAGCACGCACCGCATCCAGAGGAGGACGGCGGCACCGGTTACGAGCGTGGCGCCGTGCGGCTCAAGCTCACGTTCCTTCTGCGGGGCGACGACGGAGCCGTCCTCATTCCGTTGCGCGCCGGTAGCGTGCCGTTCTCAATGGAGCCCCTCGGCGACGACGTGGCAGAGCTCGGCGGCGTGAGGGCCCGTGTGATCCCGCTCGACGTCCTGCGATCCGGGAAGTCACATCCCCGCGACGACGCAAGCGACGCCGCGAAGGACCGCGCAGACTCGGAGACGCTCTCGCGAGTGCCTTAAGCCGCCGCGAAGCGTTTTGCCGCGCGTGCGCGAGGACGCTCGGTTCTGGAAAAGGCTGAGATGGACACAGCGAGTGAACGCGACACCGCTCATTGAGCCGAGGACGCGTGAAGCAAGCAGAGAATGAAGCGAGGAAAAGCATGGTGGAGGATGAACCACGACAGCGAGCCAAAAAGCAGATGATGGTGCTCCTGCAAGCAGGCCAGCCTTGGCAGGAAGCTGCCCAGATTGCAGGAGTGCAAACCAGTCGATCTACTGCCTACCGGTGGCTCCAACAGTTCCGCACGACATCCGAGAAGCGGCCTTGCACGATGGGAGGCACGGGCACATCGCCAAGATGCGCAAGCCCATCCAGGAGTGGCTGGAAGCCAGGTGTCGGAAGACGGCCAAGCCTGCCAAGCTCCTCTCTTCAGAAAGAGCTGAACACCCACTTCGCGGTGCTGGTCAGCATCACCCATCTTCATCGTATCCGTGCGGCGCATGGAATGGTGCGGCAGCCCGCTCAGATGGGAAAAAAATCAAGACCCAAGCTCAACTCCTGAACAGGGCTGGCAAGATGGGGCAGGTGGACTGCTCCTAGTCGCTGCTGTTCATGAGACTGGGCTGCTTACCCACTTCGAAAGTGCGATTGCCTCCTGTCTGACCCAGATCTCCCATCCACAGCTTTCCCCTTCTTCGCGCTCTCAGCGCAGTTTGTTGATCACATTATGCTCGTCTTCGCGGCCCGGATATCTCTGCCGATTCTTCCCATACAACGAAGCCTTTTTCAGCACGCTTCTCACACAGTTGCCCTGGGTGTCGACTTTCGCTGGAACCGGGCCCAATTCGGAAAAACGGATCTCTTCGCGCGGCTTAACGATTGGTCTTCATTGGCCCATTGCTCCCCACAGCCCGCAGACCAGCGAGCAGGGTCGCTGGTTCCAGCCGGTGGGTGAAATCTTCATCAACAAAGGCCAGACGAACCGTTCCATCCTGCGCGAGAAGAAATGTTGCTGGCATCGGCAACTCCCATGATGGATCGCCATTGAAGCTTGGCAGGTCCGCTCCAATGGTCGTGTAGAGCGTTCGGAAGGTCTGCTCCAGCGTGAAGACGAGACGGTACTTGCGGGCCACGATATTGCCGACATCACTGAGAACGGGGAAGGTGAGCTCCTTCTTCTCAACAGTTGACAAGGAGTGCTCGGGCGTCTGTGGCGAAACAGCCACCAGTGATGCTCCCAAAGCCCGAATCTGCGGGAGGATACGTTGATACGCACGAAGCGTGAGATTGCAGAACGGGCACCATTCCCCACGATAGAAGGTGAGCACGACGGGGCCGTGCTTGAGCAGTTCAGAGAGGGCAACTGGCGAGCCTTCGACATCGGGCAAGGTGAAGTCGGGTGCTCTCTCGCCTACCTTCACGCTCTGTTGGGCGATTCCTGTTTGAACCAGTGTGGTAATGCTTTTGGACAACTCAACCAGGACCTCAGCGGGAATTTGTTCCGCAAGCTGGTCCTGCAAGGTCTCGATCTGTTGTTGAAGGGTTGTGTGTGTGGCCTGATTACTCGTCGTCATAGAACATCTCCTGTTTCTTGTCTCTTCGCTACGATAAACGGAACATGTGAGAAATCCTTGTGTCACTGGCTCTGGCCCCAAAGATCTCTTGCCTGGGCGAGGGGGCCGAGCGACACGTTTTTTTGCTTCTCACTCCCTTAGACCAGCACTGTGACAGTTTGCATTCGCTTACGCTTCTGCATCTAAGAGCAAGATCTGGCGGAACGCTGGCGTCTTGATGAGTTGACGCAACCTGGCACTGAAATCAGGGGCGGCAAGAAAAGGATGCTCTCGATAGATGGTGGCATGCTGCTGTTCGAAGAGATGGTGGAGTTCCTGCGTACGGTCTGAGGCAATCTCGGCAACCTGTGCAAGGCGCTCCTGAGTAAAGCTTCGACGCTGCGGGTCAACATAGCCCCGCTCGATGAATGAGCGCGTTTTGCGTGCACACCGGCACGGGTTCGCCTGGTTGATGAGGCCGCATCGCTCATGCATATAATTGTACAGATCACGCCGAGCACGGGTCAGCACTTGACGAAAGTTGCTGGGCGAAAGATCCATGAGTTCTGCCCCCAGCTCGCTGCTCACCCCAAACACCTCTCCCAGGATGAAGACCAGCCGTTGTCGCGGATCCAGACAGAGTAACATCCCGAGCGTGCAGCCAACTTTGGCTTCCTCGACAAGCACAGAGAGGGGAAGAGACACGTCCGATGGATCAGGCAACGCAGAATCGGGCAATTGCTCAATCAGCGTGCCCAATGCAGAAAAGGTGAGTTCCTTTGGTCGTTGTTGAAGATTGAGGACATGGTTGACGACGATGCGGTAGAGCCACGTTCGAAAGCTGCTTTTGCCCTGGAAGGTGCCTAGCTTGGTGAGCATCTTGAGAAGAACTTCTTGTGTGATATCCTCTGCTTCCTGCGGCTTGCGAACCATACGAACGGCGATATTAAAGATCCATGCCTGATGCCGCCCGACGAGTTGCTCAAGCGCGCCCCAGTCCCCATTTTGGGCTTGAAGAACGAGGTCTTCATCGGTGACATCAGGAATAATGGTTTCCTGGAATGGATTATACATGGCTTCCCTCGTGAAAAAACTGTTCGTCATGTTTCTGGTCTGTCACGACTATAGACAGATCGGAACGAACCATTGTGACAGTTTCCAGCGCGATCCGTGGAAATGTCGGCCCGGTTCCAGCGAAAGTCGACACCACGGGCATCTCGGTGAGAAGCGTGCTGAACAAGGCCTCGTGGTGTGGGAAGAATCGGCAGAGGTATCCGGGGCGCGAAGACGAGCCTGGAGGAAGCTTCCTCGGCTTGCGATGACTCGCAGAGGTCTGTAGATTCCTCCCACACCATGTTGAGATTTCCAGGACGGAAGAACGTCCGAACTTTCTGGTCATATGTGCTCACATCTCCGGCGCCCAGAATTACCAAAAACGCTTCATCGCGAGCGGCGAAAGTCGACGGTTTCTCAACTGGTAAATGGTTGGGCTGCTCAACATTGGGGGGCAAACTGACCACTGAGAGGGCATAACTTGCTCACTTGGTAGGTCATTTACCAGCTTCCACAAAGCTTTTCTTTATCTAGAACACACTTCTTTCCAGATCTATTCATCAAGCAATTTGTTACAAAGTGCTGAGGTGGTGACTCTACAAAGCTCATCCTGAACCAAATCCGGTGGAGACCCAACCTTCCTGACAAAGCACAGCTTTGGCATCGAGCGCAGCGTCCCAGAAGGCAGTTTCGTTATCGATAAAGCAGGCACAAAACACATAGTGGTGGTGATACGCATCGCAGTGGCAGTCCATGTGGAAAACGTTATTCCAGTTGATTAACAACATGCACTGTTCAAAGATATGCAAATCGCATATGGAACACTCATGGTAGGTGATCTTCAAGGACTACTCACAGTTGTCGAAGCGCCGGGTAAACCATTGAGCGCCGACCTTCGCCTGTCACACAGTGCAAAAAGAAGCAATAACGCTAATTGACCTCTCCCACATCTTGTTCATGAGGTTTTATTAGGAGATCATTCAGTCTACTTACAGCGTCCTGTTGCATACTTGGTAACACATGCGAGTAAATGTCCATCGTCATGCTGATCTGAGTATGGCCCAGCATCTCCTGGACGACTTTGGCGTGGACGCCGAGGCTAAGAAGTAATGTTGCAGCGCTATGGCGTAAATCGTGAAATCGAATTTTTGGCAGACCTGCCTTCTTCAAAAGCTTTTTGAATTCATCGACCACATGGTTAGGTCTGAGATACGTGCCAGACAGCGTACAGAAGATATAATCATGATCTTCCCAGAGGGGGCCGGCTCGGAGCTTGGTCTCTAATTGACGCACACGATGCTGCTTGAGCGCCTCAAGAGCCATGGAAGCGATTGTTATGCTACGGCGGCTTTTCTCCGTTTTTGGTTCTTCCTCACGAAACATTCTTACCCCTGTCCCCTCGCGAGGGATACGAGTGAGGACGCGGCGTACCTGAAGCGTTCCCGTTGAGAAATTTATGTCTTGCCACTTAAGGCCCAGCAACTCACCCTGTCTCATTCCAGTAGCCAGAGCAAGTGTAAAAAGAGCTTCCCACTTATTTCCTCGACTTGCAGCAAGGAAACACTGTACTTGCTCAGCCGTGAAGGGCTGTATCTCAAAGCGAGCCTTACGTGGGGGCGTGGCCAGATCACAGACATTGCGGGCAACAAGCCCCCATTTCACGGCAGTAGCCAAAGCATTGTGTAAGACGCTGTGATAGTAGATGACCGTTGTCGGAGAGAGACCTTCCTTCAACTTCCTGGCATAAAATGCCTGCACATGTTGAGCCGATAGCTTCTGGAGTTGATACTTCCCGAGGACAGGTACCAGATGCAAACGTATCGCCTCCTCATAGCGTTCGTAGGTTCGAGGACGCACGCTCTGTTTGTATGTATTCTCCAACCAGTCTGTTAAAAATTGGCCAACCGTCTGCTGCGGAGTAGCAATAAGCATGCCCTGTCTCTGTTGATGCACCATAGTCGCCAGTTTTTCTTGAACTTCTTTACGCGTCTTCCCATAGAGGTACTTCCGCTTCCCTCCCTCTATAGTGATACTGGCAGCCCACAGGCCGTTCCTCTGCTTATAAACTGAACCCTCACCGTTCCCGCGTCTCGCCATGGATTCTACCTTTCTATTGCTGTTAGACACGAAGCATCTCCGCTTCAAGAGCATCTAGTTGTATTCTTTCTTATAGTGTTGCAAAGACGCAATACTATGAGATCATATGTACTAATTCTTCATGAAATCTGCACCTCATAAGCACGATGAAGATAACCCGGTTTTTGTGGATTCGGAAATTCGTTATCGAACATGCACCGTCTGAATACACTTCCCGGCTTTGCTGCTTGACGACGCGGTGGAAGACTTTGCAACCAGATGGGGGCGAGTGGACCATGTTCATGAAAGAGTACCTCAGTAGTTGTCCATACTTCCAATCCAGTACACTGCATAAGCCTGGCCTGAGCCACTCGTTGCAGGCGCCTCTCTTGGGCGATATCGGGTGCGACACAGACAAGTGCTGGTAATATCGAGTCCTCTCTGGCCCACTCACGCGAGGCGATGTAGTGCGCGTAAGACGTGAACTTGACCGCCAGATCGCGCAGGTTCATAGTGCCACGATCCCACTCCAACCAGAAATGTGTAAACTGCTGGCCTATTCGATATTCCGCAAGTGCATCTGGCCTCAGATTGTACCACTGCTCACCCACCTGGTAGCGTCGTTCGCACACCGATCCCGTCTCCCACCAGCAGAGTTCCTGCCCTTGTGCCCGTCTTGCTGCCTTGGCGAGGCTGGCAAAGAAGCCGTAGAGCCCGGCGGTGTGTTGTATATGCTGCAAGAGCCAGGCCTCTCCACGCTGCCTCATTATCGACATGCCCCCGTCTGTCTCCACTTCATGCATATCCGCAATGCTGCTGATGTGGAGATGATGTGCAGCGGCAATCATACGCAACCCGCGCCCAGCGAGACGCCAGCGCTTCCCGATCTCGGTTGAAATCGCTTCAAGGCAGCCAAGTTGATGCAGGCCATACAATGAACAGCGCACCGACCTCCGTTGGATGCCAAGAAAGGCCGCCAGTTCCTCGGTGGACAACAGCGGGTGTGCAAGCAACAGGCGCACGATGCTCCACTGACAAGGTGTCAGGCACAGTCCCAGCAAACAGACCACCTCCCGTTCTTCCAGGCCAGCCTTTGTGGCTTGAGCAGCACGCTTCGTGAGTTCTCCCACTATGAAACAACTGAGACGAGCAGACGCACCAAAGGTTTCCCCAAGAGGCGCATCGTTCGACTGCAAACGTGCAATGTGCTCTTGTTCATACTCGCTTTCCTCCAATGGAAGTGTGGATGGAAAGGCTTCACGTGGCACAGGCTTCAGTACATCTTGCAGGTGACAGGACACATCTGTAGTGAGCGTGCGCCAGTTGAGCATCCAGGGATTCACCAATATGCCTTCCGTGGGAGGAACACACACCAGTGCACCAGCAAGCGGATCCAGGCACAGCTTCAGCGCCGAAGCCTTGACAGCGCTCTGCCAGTGATCGCGCTGTCGCAGTGATCTCGCAAGAATCAGGACTGGTAGCATGTGTTGATAAGACGACCAGCGTTCAGGGGATTCACGCCAACACAAGAGTCGATGCAGCCGCGTGCGCATCAAGCGTTCGTCATCCAGTTCTGTTGAGAGGAGCATGACTCCATACCACTTGTCCAGAGCCCTCTTCTCGCCTTGATGCGTGCGAATACAGAGAGCAAGCACGCCATCGGCAAAGAAGCGCATGCTCTGTTCGCGGTATCGGAAGCGATGCGTCACATCACGCTGCCACGTCCAACGTACAAGCTCGGGTCTTCGCCCCTGAGTCGTCAAGACGTCAGCCGCATGTGTGACCAGGCCGTTCACCACCTCCTGGAGCAGAAGCAGCGTTGGCAAGCGTGGTAACAGGCGCAATAGACCCGCTTCATCTGTTTGCCACTTGCGTGCAAGCTTGCGGGCTGGCGTGTCCAGGTGTAATGTTAAGAGATGCAGACCAGGATTGCTCAGATGGTACAGCCGCTTTCCCGCTCCCGGTGTTTTTGGCAGAACGCTTTCGATCAATCCACAAGTTTCCAGCGCATGCACATGGCGATAGATGGTGGCACGGCTCGTCCAACGAGCTACACCCACCAGCATGTCTTCGACTCGTTGCAAGGGATAGCGCAGCAGCCAGTGCAAGAGCCGCCAATCAATATCAGTCAGGGATGCACCAATCTCTGGCAGTTTTTTTGCAGTAGGCTTGTACCCTGACTGGCGTTTTCGAAGCAGGGATTTATGGATCGGTTCCGTCACGCTCTTCCTCTCCATCTTCGCGGGATACTTCGCTTTCATGCTCCTCATGGTACATGAGATGCATGTGCGCCGGGACAGCTCCATCCTGTTGTTTATTGCGATTGCTCCCGCCTCGCTTCTTATGACGTCTAGTATTGCTTGCCTCTTCTCCCAAACCGTCATTGCCAATCCCTGTTTCCTCTCCCTCACGTCTATGAGATGCTCCTTTCATGGTTGGCGCTGCGCTCTTTTGACGCGCCTGGATCTGCCTTATCAGGTCGTCTACCACCCCGACAGGGCGGGCATGGCGTTCCTGACTCCGCAGGTGCACAAGCCTTGCGGTGTTCTCATCAGGCGTGAGCGGAGCATTCACATTGAGCGAGAAGACAGGCAGGCGATGACCGTGTAGCGACAGTTTCACGTAGCACTGGAAATCATCCAGGTTGGTGATATCCTCGTCCGTGATGCCATCCAGTTCATGCAGAAGCCGGGCATCTTCTCCAGCCATATGGAAGGCAAAGAGGTGATCGATATTGGCCAGCACCGTCGCCCGCAGGGTGCGATCCAGGCGGTCCAGGTACGCCAGCGATTGCGTGGCAAGGGCGAAACTACCACCATACTTGCGTAACTCCGCCAGCATGCTCTGGTAGTTCGCACCCCGATAGACCTGGAATTCGTCGATCAGCACCAGGTAGCGCCTCCGCTGCTCAAATGGCAGGTCAGCCTGCTCCGAGAGCGCCGCTTCGAAGAGACCGAGGAGGACGATCCCACAACGCGGGAACTTGAGAACTTGGAGAGTTTGGTGATGACCGAGGAGGTGATCTCACGCTGCTGGTGAGCATCCAGTGGCTCGTAGTAGTGCTGCCACCAGTCGGTGAGCAGGCTGTCGCGCACCTGCTCCAACACGGCGTGGCGAAAACTCACCGCTCGTAAGAGCGGCACGACATCAAGCAGCGTATATTGCCGGTCTGGCCCCTGGTAGGGATCAGTCTCGATGAGCAACTCATTGGCATCGGCCAGCGTCTTCAAGGCGTATTCGAGGACGTTTTCCGTGCGCGAGCCATAGCTGGAGGCCCACAGGTGTTCGGCGATGGTGATCAGGTTGTCGACCACCTTATCTCGGTCCTTGCCAACCATATCGAGCGGATTGATGCCCACCGGATAGTCGGTGTTGGCCAGATCGATCAGCACCATGTTGTCCCGCTCACTTGCGGGAACCAGCCCGCACAGAGCATGCACGACATCACCGTGCGGCTCTATGAAGGCCAGACCAGGACCCCCCGCGCCGCCAGTGCTAGCGCGCATGGCACACACTGCCTGAGCCAGGTGCTGGAAGAGCGTACTTTTGCCCTTGCCGGTGCTGGCGACGGCCAGCAGGTTGTGCCGCAGACACTCCTCTGGCAGGAAGACCGGCACGTAGTGCCCGGCATGACTGGAGGTGCCGATCTTCCAGCCATTGCCCTGGGCCAGCTCAGAGGGTGCCAGCGCTGTGCGGGCGCGAGCACGTTCCACATACGGCAGGTCGAATAGGTCCTGCGCCTGCGGCAGGTGCCACAGGGCGGCGATGTCCGCTACGCTGAGCAGATGACTTGACCGGCGCAGATCATAGGCCCAACTGGTGCGACCCATAGGCAGCCACCCTCGGTGCTGTGTGAGCAAACGGCGTAGCTTTGCCTGGGAGAGCCGACGTGGCGTAAAGTAGCCACCAGAGGCGGTATGATACTGCCGGTAGGTTGCCACTAGATGGTCAAGCACGTCGCCTTGTTCCCGCCTGCGCTGTTTGTTCAGCTGTGCTGTTTCCCGCCAGCTCTGGTAGGCATCGATCAGCGACGACCTGGCGAATGGTTGTGGCGGGAAGCATCGTCTGAGTATCTCAGATGGGCGTATGTGGTGTGCTGGCATTGTCTCCGATTCGGTGGAAAACACCAGGAGGCGCAGACGCACGCGATAGGCCGGGCGGGCCGTTTTTTCATCCACCAGGCGCATATCGTACACGGGAGACGACCCCAGACGGTTCCTGATCTGCAGGACGACAAATGCCAGGCAGAAGAGTCCCGCCAGTGCCACGATCCCTCCGATTTCTAACACGGCCAGATGGGCGGAGGTGAGTTGTGGCGTCTTCCCATGCAGCAGCGACAGGCCAGCTTGCAGCAGCCAGGATGAGATGAGTACGTCAAGTTGCTGTTTGAAGCGCCACCACACGAGGAGCAGCGAGACCAGCACGCCCATACCCACTAGCTGGAGCGTGCTGGGGCCGCTTGCCTGCACAGCGCTCAACTCACGTCGCGCGCGCAGGCGTTCCTGTTCGAGGGGATGCTCGACCGACTTGCGACGATAGGCGTGCGACCACGTCGGGGAAGCTGGAATGAGCGCCAGCTGGGTCACCACACGCATGTGAACTGGAAGGTGGTTAAATACTCCCATGATGCCGAGCAAGGGATCTGCACCTTCTTGTAGCAGTTCTCGCTCGCGAAACGCGCGCAGGGGAAGGTACGCAACTGCACCAGCGCGCAACTCCACCACTGAGACCGTCTCGCCCTCCCGCAGCGCAAGGGGATCGTCAGGCTGGCCCACCGGTCGGATGATGGCCTGGGGATAACGTGCCTGCACCTGGTCTACGAGATGCCTGAGCGACATAGCTGAGGTGGCCCGTAGCAAGAAGTGGCGGGAGGATGCCGTTGCCGCCAGTTCCAACGCCACTGGATGTCTAGCATCTTGCGCCAGGCCCTGCATGGCTGTTTCGAGCACCGTGATATCTCTGGTGCTGGTAGCTCGCGGAACGATCACTGACGCGAGGAAACCTTCGTTTCCGGCTACGGTCTGAACCTGCGTCATGAGAGTTCTCTCTGCTGCCTGCTTCGCCGTCTCACCAATCTGCTCAGTCGTGCTTGCTCTGTGCATCCCTGCCCTCCTGTCGCTGTGCCTACGTTTTCGTGTGTTGTTCTGGTTGCCTATGATTGTTCGTCCTGATCTTCACGGTATCCGTGTCGCCCTCCTGCTCCTGGAGGAGATGCAGAGGCACCGTCTGCTGACGGCTGAGTGCAAGATCGTGTGACGCTCCCGATGATTGGACATGAGCTTCTACAGGTCTGACGCTACTACTCTGTTCGAATGCCATGTTGGTGTATTCGGCACGTTCAACTGGATTGGTCGTGATCAGCGCGTGCTCGCGCTGGCTGGCCTGGATGGTGATGGTCACGCGCTTGCCCACGGCCAGCACCAGCGCCTCCTGCCTGCCAAAGGTGATGAGGCGCTGCTGTTCGCTGCGGGTCAAGTGGAAGCGCTCTGCTACCGCTGCCGCACTCGTTGCATCCTGTGTCTTGAGCACTTTGATGGCCGCGTTGGAGGCCACGACGCTGCCCCACGGATCCTGCACGAACTGTTCGGGATTTTGCGTCATGGTTACCAGGCGCAGGTAGCGCTTGCGCGCACGGCGCGAGAGCGTCGCCAGGAAGTGCCCACCGGCAGGATGCTCGATCAGCGAGGCCGCCTCGTCGATGTAGAGCGCGCGCGGCCTCCGACTGTCGTAGAGCGCCTGCGTCCAAACACGGTCGGCGATGAGCGAAATGGCCAGGGGACGCAGTTCGCTGCGCATATCGCGAATATCCCACACCACCAGGTGACTTGCCAGGTCGACCGAGGTGACATCGGAGAACAGGCTGGACAGGCTGCCTGAGACATAGCGGTACAGTCGCCCGGAGAGGTCAGTCTCGTCTGGCCCACAGAGACCACTTTTCAAGAGTTCGTAGAGCTGGTGCAAAAGTGGCGGCTGACGATGATGCGTGCGCGGATCGCCAGTGATACCTACCCTACGATAGGTTTCGTAGAGCGCCCGAT
>WNGR01007831.1_pt1 | contig 11315 bp, 6 predicted proteins | sample 5407581 | NCBI WGS metagenome assembly WNGR01 (sample SAMN13153383, study PRJNA577476) | soil metagenome | isolation source: 80 cm soil or saprolite under Garry oak tree replicate 2 | place: USA:California | collected 2016-06-15 | reverse complement strand
GCTTGTTGGGGGCAGTCTGACCTGTCTCTTGACCTGTCTGCTGCGATGGCCACCAAAATGGCCACATTTCATTGACAGATAACGGACTGAGTTGCATTGTTAAAAACAAACCTAGGTAATCTAGGTCTTGTCTAAAATATTTGCCAAAGCAAGGGCCAGAGTACAATAATTAGATAGTATACGAATAATGATGGGGCTATAATTGGGTTACACTGCCAGAGGTCCCGGGACCTTCTGACGGGGGTTCAGTCGGCAGGCACTAATTTAACCACATGTCAGCCTTGTTTGAGGACTCTTACCCAGTCAATTGAATAGCGCCGAGCCAACCTTGAACAAATCCCGTCTGAGGGTCTGGGCTTGTGATGGCTGAACGGTGTTGTCTGGACCCTGCTCCAGGGTTGGGCTGAGGTTGGGGTCTCTCGCGAGCCTGTGAGAGCTGATTATTTAAATGCTTTGGCAAGCTCTCTGACTTCACAACTTTTTCAACTTACAACTTCCAAGTCCCCATCCACCTTTCGTCGTGTTGTTCCTCTTCCTCACAAGTCACAAGTTCCCGACCATGATAACAGGCCTCCTTCCCACTGCATTACTGCTACTCTCATTGTCACCACCATTATTACTAACACCATCTCCCATGTGTGTAACGAGTAGAACTTGAACCATGCCACCACAATACCTCGCACCTCCCCCAACTTCCCCTAGCTGATGACCCCCACTGCCTCCCACACCACATATTGTGCTTTGCGCCTAGTAGCTTTTTTTAAATTTTTTATATTCCATTAACGTGCACCCGAGAGTACAGAACTCCATGTAGCACGTTACCTACATATCTTGTCTGGGTGTGTGTATGTCTGTGTCAAGATGCCTCCGAAAGAGCAGACTCCCCTGGCCACGTGCGCCTAGTAGCTTGTATCTATGCTACAGTAGTAGAATCACAAATAAAATATCATTGCTTTCTGGATGTGCGTGCGTGAATACAGTTGGTTTACCCGGAGCCAAAAAAGGAAATTATCGCAGATTCCGCGCAAACTATCCAGCCTCGGCCAGGGCTGACACAGGGTCCAGAATTCAATGCTGGTCCAACATTCATTGGTTGACCCTCTCATGAGCCTAAATTGGGGTCCCATGGACCTTGAATTACCGGACCCTGCGACAGGGTCCAGGGAAGTGCGGCAGTGTATAGGCTTGGTCAAGCTTGTCCGTTCCGGTGTGCCGAATACGACATTTGATTGGTCACGCCAATTACTGTAATAGGCTCGCAGACTGACGCGTATTGACGCTTGAGGAGATTGAGGAGATTAATCGCTGACGTAATTTACGACATTGTTGGGGGATTGGGGTTTACCCCAGAACCGAGGAACGACAGCGGGGACGATATTTTGCATTTTTACTCAAAAAGAGCACCTTCATCTTTTGCCAGCATTCCCCCTTTCCCCTACAGACATGGCTACCTATGACCACTCCAAAGTTTCCCACTTTATTGGTTTGTTTTCATCTTTAATCCACTGATCAGCCAATATCTCATTTGTGCGTGTATTTCTAGGCGGTAATTCGCTTGACAAGGCTCCTGCGGGCCGCATCCATGACTTTGTTAAAGCCAATGGTGGTCATACGGTCATTACCAAGGTGAGCACTTCGAATATATCATCCCATCGCTCGCCGAACACTGACCCGAAATTAGGTTCTCATCGCTAACAATGGTATAAACACAATGTCCTTTATTTTGGGTACGTGTTGACCTTTTGTGTAGGTATTGCCGCTGTGAAGGAGATTCGGTCCGTCAGACAATGGAGCTACGAAACCTTTGGCGATGAACGCGCTGTTGAATTCACGGTAATGGCCACTCCAGAGGATCTCAAGATCAACGCGGAATACATTCGCATGGCAGACCGATACGTGGAAGTTCCCGGAGGCACCAATAACCACAATTATGCCAACGTAGACCTCATTGTCGATGTAGCTGAACGTGCGGGGGTGCATGCCGTTTGGGCGGGTTGGGGCCATGCTTCCGAAAACCCGCGTTTACCCGAGTCTCTCGCTGCAAGCAAAAACAAAATCGTCTTTATCGGTCCCCCGGGCAGTGCCATGCGAAGCTTGGGGGATAAAATTTCAAGTACGATAGTTGCGCAGAGCGCCGACGTCCCTACAATGGCGTGGTCGGGAACCGGCATTTCCGAGACGGTATTATCGGATAGCGGCTTCGTCACCGTCCCCGATGACGCTTACAAGGCCGCTTGTGTAACGAGTGTTGAGGAAGGCTTACAGAGGGCGGAGCAGATTGGCTGGCCCGTTATGATTAAGGCCAGCGAAGGCGGTGGGGGGAAAGGCATCCGAAAAGTTGATTCCCCCGAAGGTTTCAAGAACGCTTTCAATGCTGTAGTGGGTGAAATCCCAGGTGCGTACATCTTGACAAAGCTTGGGTGAGTGCTTATACTTGGTGTCATGTTTTAGGCTCGCCAATTTTCGTCATGAAGCTGGCTGGCCAGGCTCGCCATCTAGAAGTACAACTTCTGGCAGATCAGTATGGCAACGCTATCTCTTTATTTGGTCGCGACTGCTCGGTTCAGCGCCGTCATCAAAAGATCATTGAGGAGGCGCCTGTTACTATCGCAAACCCTGACAAATTCGAAGAGATGGAGCGTGCTGCCGTCCGGTTAGCCAAGCTCGTTGGCTATGTCAGTGCAGGCACTGTCGAATGTGGGCAACGCTTTCTTAATGTCTATGCGGTCTTATCTGAGTCCTTTTTTATAGACCTCTACAGTCACGCAGAAGACGTATTCTACTTTCTCGAACTCAATCCACGTCTTCAGGTTGAGCACCCAACTACCGAGATGGTGACGGGCGTAAACCTTCCTGCTGCTCAACTCCTTGTTGCCATGGGCATTCCTCTTCACCGTATTAAGACTATTCGCCAATTGTATGGCGTTGCACCTCATGGTACATCGGAGATCGACTTCGACATGGTCAAGCCGGAGTCGAACCAGCTACTGCGCAAGCCCCGCCCCAAGGGTCACGTCGTCGCTGTTCGCATCACCGCCGAAAACCCCGACGCCGGTTTCAAGCCGTCTTCTGGAGCACTGCAAGAACTTAACTTCCGCTCTAGCACCAACGTTTGGGGATATTTCTCTGTTAACAGCGCTGGCGGGCTTCACGAGTTCGCTGACTCTCAGTTCGGTCACATCTTCGCTTATGGCCAAGATCGATCCGAGAGCCGGAAGAACATGGTGGTTGCACTTAAAGAGCTCAGCATTCGTGGGGACTTTCGCACTACTGTCGAATATCTCATCAAGTTGTTGGAGCTTCAGGCGTTTGAAGAGAATACCATAACAACTGGCTGGCTGGACTCGCTCATCAGTAGCAAGTTGACGGCTGAGCGCCCCGACAATACCCTTGCCGTCATTTGTGGTGCAGTCACTAAGGCCCATCTCGCGTCCGAGGCATGTTGGAACGAATACAAGCGTATTCTTGATAAGGGTCAAGTCCCTTCGCGCGATGTCCTTCGGACGGTCTTTGGCGTCGACTTCATCTATGAGAACACTCGCTACTCTTTCACGGCTACCCGTTCCTCGCGCACTGCGTGGACCCTTTACCTCAATGGCGGCCACACCTCCGTCGGTGCGCGTCCGCTTGCGGATGGCGGGCTTCTTGTACTCCTCGATGACAAAAGTCACTCGGTTTACTGGCGCGAGGAGGTCGGTGCTCTACGTCTTATGGTGGATTCGAAGACATGCCTCATCGAGCAAGAGAACGACCCTACTCAACTGCGTAGCCCAAGCCCTGGCAAGCTAGTTCGCTTCTTGGTCGATAGTGGTGACCACGTCAATGCTGGTGACCCCTATGCCGAGATCGAAGTTATGAAAATGTACATGCCCCTTGTGGCCTCTGAAGATGGCGTCGTCAACTTCGTTAAGCAGCCTGGAGTTTCTCTAGAGCCGGGTGATATCCTCGGCATTCTCACTCTCGACGATCCCGCCCGCGTGAAGCACGCGAAACCATTCGACGCCCTTCTTCCCTCCTTTGGCCCACCCGGTGTTAGTGTCAATAAGCCCGACCAGCTTCTCGCAAGGTACATTGATGTTTTATCGAACATCCTTGACGGATTCGACAATCAACCCGTCATGGCATCATCCCTCAAGGGTCTTACAGACGAGCTGAAGAATCCGGATCTTCCCTACGCCGAGACGTCCGCAATCCTTTCTACCCTCTCCGGTCGTATGCCATCCAAACTCGAGGAACTAATCCGCAATGCCATTGAAGCTTCCAAGTCCAAAGGTTCTACTTCTGAATTCCCTGCTTCGCGGTTGAAAAAGATTCTCGACCACTACTTGCATGACAGCGTACAACCTCAAGATCGTTCCTCACTTCGCACTCAGCTCGGTCCCCTATTTGATGCTGTCGAGCGCTACATTGGCGGGCTCAAAGCTCACGAAGTACGCGTGATGGCTGACCTCCTGGCGCGATATGCAGACACAGAGAAGCTATTTGGCGGTAGTATCGAGGCCCGTGTCCTCAACTTACGGGAGCAGCACAAAGATGACCTCGACAAGGTGGTCTCGCTTGTCCTCAGTCACATCAAGGCACAAAGCAAGGCGAAGCTTATACTCGCGATTCTCGATCATGTCAAGAAAACTGGCCTTCCCGTTTCCAATTCTGAGAGTCCTCTTTTCAACGTTATCCGCAACCTCGCCGCTCTTGAAGGACGGTCGTCGACTCAGGTTTCGCTCAAGGCACGGGAGGTCTTGATTGCGGGCCAGATGCCCTCCTATGAGGAGCGCCTGATACAGATGGAAGCGGTCCTTAAAGCTTCCGTGGGTAATACCTACTATGGAGAGACCGGTCTCGGCCACAACAAGTAAGTCCCGAGCGGCGCTCTGGTGATGCATCGTGATCTTACAAGCTATTAGGACTCCTGCGGCGGAGGTTCTCAGAGAACTGAGTGACTCAAGGTATACCGTATTCGATGTGCTTCCTGCGTTCTTTGCGAACGCGGACCCCTGGGTTGCTCTAGGTGCGCTCCCCCCCCCCCCTAATGGCTATTGGTGCATTATCCACTAAATACTTTCCAAAGCTGCCTTCGAGGTTTATGTGCGCCGAGCGTACCGCGCATATACCCTCCTTTCCATTGATCATGAAGAGGGCGATGGTACGGATGATGGCGAAGCTCCCAGTATCGTGACTTGGAGGTTCAATCTTGGCCAGTCACACTCCCCGCCACAGACTCCACGTCTGGACAAGTCGGGGTACGTCCATAATACTTACATTGACCGGCAGTCAGCTCAAATTGGCACTTAGGGAATTGCCTCGTCGCCACGGCTCTGTTAGCGACCTGACGTACATGATAAATCGCAATCAGTCTCAGCCCGTTCGAACCGGTGCCATCGCCTCGTTCGCGAACTTGGATGCACTTACCCGTGGCTTTGAACACGTCGCTGAAACTCTTCCACTTTTTGACGAAGCCGAGCACCGCCAGCGCTATGGTACCACCAGTCTGCCTCCGAACGTCCTGAACTTGGCCCTCCGAATTTTCAACGAGGCCGATGACATGTCAGATGCTGAATGGGCGGAAAAGGTCTCCGTCTTCTTCAACAACCAGAAGCACATACTTGCTCAACGGGGCGTTCGCCGCGTGTCTGTTGTGCTCTGCCGACGTGGACAATATCCGTGGTACTACACCCTTCGCGATAGGAACGGCGTTTGGCAAGAAGAACAAGCGATTCGCAATATCGAGCCTGCCTTGGCATTCCAACTTGAGCTCAGCCGCCTGTCCAACTACAACTTGGAGCCGTGCTTCGTTGAGAGCAAGCAGATCCACATATATCATGGCGTCGCTCGCGAGAATCAGCTCGACCATCGTTTCTTCATCCGTGGTCTCATTCGCCCTGGCCGCCTTCGTGACAGCATGAGTACGGCTGACTACCTTATCTCAGAGACAGATCGTCGCGTCACCAGTATCCTGGACGCATTAGAGGTCATCAGCGTCAAGTACCGGAACTCAGACTGCAACCATATCTTCATGAACTTCGTCTACAACCTCTCAGTCACTTATGAAGACGTTTTAGCAGCTGTTTCTGGTTTCATCGAACGTCATGGCAAGCGCCTGTGGCGACTTCATGTTACTAGCTCGGAGATCCGCATCGCCCTAGAAGACGGCGAAGGCAATGTCACACCCATTCGCTGCATTATCGAGAATGTCTCCGGTTTCATTGTCAACTTCCATGGGTATCAAGAGATTACTACGGATAAAGGCACGACCATACTGAAGTCAATTGGAGAGAAGGGTCCCCTACATTTGCAACCTGTTAACCAACCTTATTCGACGAAAGAGTCCCTTCAGCCGAAGCGGTACCAGGCGCATCTTATCGGTACTACTTACGTGTACGATTTTCCGGATCTCTTCTCGAAAGCACTGCAGAACGTCTGGACGAAGGCACGTGCAAATGACCTGTCACTTTCGCCTCCTAGGACGTATCTGGAGTCAAAGGAACTCGTACTGGATGAGAACGACCAGCTTGCGGAAGTTGACCGCGCTCCGGGCAACAACACGTTCGGCATGGTCGGCTGGGTATTCACTTTACACACCCCTGAATATCCCAGCGGCCGCAGTGTAGTTGTTATAGCGAATGACATCACCTACAAGATTGGCTCGTTCGGTCCGACAGAAGACCAGTTCTTTTACTTGGTAACGCAATACGCGCGTGCCCGCGGGCTTCCCCGCGTCTATCTTTCCGCAAACTCAGGTGCCCGAATCGGTCTTGGCGAAGAGGCGCTCAACCTATTCTCGACAGCGTGGATCGACCAGGACCACCCAGAAAAGGGCTTTAACTACCTCTACCTCACACACGAAAACTACCTGAAGCTTCAGTCGAAGTTCGCCGGTGCTGTCCGGACGGAGGAGATCCAAGATAGTGGCGAACGTCGCCACAAGATTACCGATATTATTGGCCTTCAGGACGGCCTCGGTGTTGAGTCGCTGAAAGGTTCCGGTCTCATTGCCGGCGAGACCTCTCGCGCCTACGACGACATCTTTACTATCACTCTCGTCACCGCGCGCTCTGTTGGCATAGGCGCTTATCTCGTCCGTCTTGGCGAGCGCGCTGTCCAAGTCGAAGGCCAACCCATCATTCTCACCGGTGCCCCCGCCCTTAATAAAGTCCTTGGTCGTGAAGTCTACACATCTAACTTGCAGCTCGGTGGTACCCAAATCATGTTTAAAAATGGTGTTTCCCATCTCACCGCGAGTAGCGACTTAGAAGGGGCTACGCATATTCTGGAGTGGTTGTCATATGTTCCTGCCGCCAAGGGCGAGAATCTCCCGATTCGTCATCCCGTCGACACCTGGGACCGCGATATCGGCTATGTTCCACCCAAAGGCCCATACGATCCTCGCTGGTTCATCGAGGGCAAGTATGACGATGCTACAAACGAATGGCTCAGTGGCTTCTTCGACAAGGGCTCTTTCCAGGAAACCCTCAGCGGCTGGGCGCAGACAGTTGTCGTTGGTCGTGCTCGCCTTGGTGGCATTCCGATGGGTGTCATCGCCGTCGAAGCTCGCACTATCGAACGTGTCGTCCCTGCGGACCCTGCAAATCCTGCTTCGTTCGAACAGCGCATCATGGAGGCTGGCCAAGTGTGGTACCCAAATTCAGCGTACAAAACTGCCCAGGCAATCTTCGATTTCAACCGCGAAGGCCTCCCACTTATTGTGTTTGCAAACTGGCGCGGTTTCTCTGGGGGTCAACAAGATATGTACGATGAGGTTCTTAAGCAAGGTTCAAAAATTGTCGATGGGCTGTCGGCGTACAAGCAACCGGTCTTTGTCTACATTGTGCCAAACGGAGAGCTTCGCGGTGGCGCCTGGGTCGTACTGGACCCATCGATCAATGCGGACGGACAGATGGAGATGTACGCGGATGTCGAGGCACGGGCCGGTGTGCTTGAGCCCGAGGGTATCGTCGAGATCAAGATGCGCCGTGACAAAATTGTTCAGTTGATGGAACGCATGGACTCTCAGTACGCCGCTCTCAAGAGAGATAGCAAGGACGCATCCAAGTCACCAGAGGAACGCGCCGCTGCCGCAGATTCACTTGAGAAGCGTGAAGCGCTTCTTCAGCCGACGTACAAGCAGATTGCGTTGTTGTACGCGGACCTTCACGAGTAAGTCGGTACTACCGCTCGACCCTTGCAGCACCTAATGCCTTCTATAGTCGTGCTGGTCGTATGGAAGCAAAGGGTTGCGCCAAGCCTGCTGTGTGGAAAGAAGCACGTCGCTACTTCTACTGGGCAACGCGTGCTCGTCTCGCGCGTTCGAATGCGCTCGCGCAGCTCGCTGTTGCTGGTCCTAGTCAATCACGCGAATACCGCGAACGGTTACTAAACGACCTCTCTGGCATTGATGAAAAGTCAGATCACCAAACGATCGCACAAGTGCTAGAGGCCCTTGATATCTCGTCTGCCGTAGCACAATTGAGGACCGAACATCTTCTCCAGCAATTACTCGGAGATCGCAAATCCTTAATCGATGGCTTTGTCCGACTGGTGGATGGCCTCGCCGAAAACGAGAAGGCCACGGTGCTGGCTGCGCTCAAAAACACCAACGCCTCTCCTAGTGCGTCAGACCTTTGCACAATCCTTGACTACCTTGCTGACAATGGCATACGCTACAGGTCCTCCTTCTTACACCACCGCTTGACCGTTAGGAAGTCCCATGAACCCTCTGTCGATTGTAGCATATCATCATATAGAAAGTTCTGCCATAGACCTGTCGCATTTACGCTTGTTCGCCACGATTGTCACTATACGTTCATTAATCTATCATAGACTGCCCTCACTGAATTAGTAGCACTTCCAAATTACGACGCCTGTGGCCGAGCCGAATATCCGCCGGACCGGAGAGCCGGGTTCAGCTACAGTACTGTGGGGGAGCCGCTCTCAGGCTGCCAGTACCAATTCGAACTCACCTACATCGTCCTGTGTCCATCATTTGTCTCCCTTCTGTAGCGGTTCATATACCATGCCACCACAACCTGGAGTCTTCCCACTTCCATATGCCTCCACTCACAAGGCCAGAGCGAACCCCACGGAAATTCACAATGGTACCACAGACGTTAGCACGAGCTATCTACCGCCCCCACATCATGCCATACACCACACATCCTCTGCCCTTCTCGCCGGCCCAAGTTCGCGGCCGCACGGTACGTTTGCGTCGCACTCGCACGACATGCATTTCAGCTTCGCTCATCCGTCACGTCGCAGGCGCTAACATTGATGACGGAAAGAAGGACCGAAGGCGGAAGGAGATTGTAGGGCGACTAGGAAAAGAGATGAACGATCGGCGCGATGAGTGCGTATCTCCTCTCCCCTCTCCCTCGTCACACGCGTGTTTGAACAGGTAGCGTCCAGTGGGCGCCAATGCGCCGAATCGATCTCCGCCCTGCACAGCGTGGCCATGCAACTTGCCGCACGCCCAGAGACGCTTCCGTCATATACACTTCGCCTGTATCCTCTTTCTATTGAGCGTTCAGCGCTGCTCGCACAGTTGGCTGTGGAAGAACGGAATTCTCTCGAGAGCGCAGAGTCAGCCTATGAACTAGAACGGGAACGCGTCGAGGAGGAATGGAAACGCGGCCGAGATAGGATACGAGAGCGACTCCTCGAGGGTATCGAGGAGCGGAGACGTAGAGCGCGAGATGAAAAAGACGGAGAGGGAACCGTTAGTGGTACGTGGACTTTTCGTGTTAGCCAAAAGGATGCGTGCTTGATGTATCGCGTGCAGAAGCAGCACTCGATTCCCAATCGCGTCCCCACATCACCCGTAAACTTCGCAATAGACTAGGAACATCTCCTCCCCCGACACCTCTTGCGTCTCACCCTAATGGGATTCCGAGTACCGCCGGCCCTACCCCTCCCGGGATCGTCACAAATCCTCATTCGCTCTCTGTGGACGAACTCCCCTCTCCCTTCCCTCTACCTCTCACCGCGACATCTCTACCCAACACGGCAGCTGGGAACTCGGGTGGAAATGGTGGCCGGCGCCGTCCAAAGGGAGGAGGCTTCCAAGTCCAAACGTTCGGAGGGCTCGGTAAAAGCGCTGCTAGCCTAACCGGGTGTAAAGAGACGGAGGTGGACAGTGATCTAGGAGAGATAAGGCGAGGTAACAAACGACGAAGAGGCGGAGGTACCGTGATAAAGACGTAGCAATATCGTGACATCATGCATCATGACTTGTTTCTTGGGGTCGTCGAAATATTCCCTAATTGTCGGGCCTTTCAGTTGTGAAAATCTAACCAATCAGATCTAATCAGAGTTCGGGAATTGGATTCCGTTTTGTACATTGCCCACAGTGCATGCGTGTAAGAGCCCGGTCGGCTTCTACTGTCCGGCATCCTCCTCAATTACAATAAAACTCACTTACTGTAATGTATGCCTCCACAACTTCGACGTCCGATTCTCTCTCCACATTATCTCTTGGAGCAAGCAAGGCTTCAGTCGACAAAGTCGACACCTAGTCTAACAGCGGGTAATAAGGAAAACCGTGCACAATATCTCTTGGAAATCGGATGCCTGCCATCATCACGATCACTTGCCGCGATGAGCGCAGGCAGCTAGGTTTCTGCGCGTCGTCGCTGGGTGCAGCCTTTCCGTGAGCTTCTCGCAAACGCAAGTTCGAGACCCTGGGCTAACGCTACGTACGGCGCACTCGACGTGACGGATATGACCGTGTACCCAACAATACGTGACAAGAACGTGGGCTGTAAGAGAGGCGAGGCGTAAGAGTGACCAAAATATCACGATCATCTCTTGGCCTTTCCGGCGCCCTTTCCTTTCGTGGCGGCGGATTTCTTCTTTCCTTTTGCTTCTTGAATCAATTTGTCGTGTTTTATATCGTCTGGGTCGTCGCCCTTTTTGTCGTCATCCGCATCTTCCAAAGCATCATCATCAACCTAGTAACCGGCTTGTTAAGATTCGCTGATGATAAAAGGACACGTGACGCTGAGTAGTCTCACATCGAACGCTTCTTCGAGATCCGGGGCAGGTCCACTGGCAAGCTTCTTCGGTATCTTTCCTTGATCCTGTGCTTTATGGAAGGGTATCGGGTGATCTTGCGAGTTGTACCTCCTGGTCAAGGCCGTCTTAGTAGTGGTAGCTATCTTCTTCAATACGACTTCGTCTTTCTGCTCTCCGAGTCCAAGCTCGACCATGGTATCCCAGTCCTCGCGAGAGATGTAATAGTCGTCCATACATCCAATCACGTCATCGACAGTACTCTGGGTGTTGTCCTCCATTAGCGGTGCAAAAGGAAGAGGGAGGGACTTACG
>WNGR01019658.1_pt1 | contig 11316 bp, 10 predicted proteins | sample 5407581 | NCBI WGS metagenome assembly WNGR01 (sample SAMN13153383, study PRJNA577476) | soil metagenome | isolation source: 80 cm soil or saprolite under Garry oak tree replicate 2 | place: USA:California | collected 2016-06-15 | reverse complement strand
CAGCACACCCAGGATGGGTTTATCCTGGGTCTGGCGCATGGAGACATGAACGACGCCGCGCTCACGCAGCTTCTCGCGTTCCTCGGCGTCGATCTGCATGGAGACCCACTCCTGGCCCACGAAACTCGTGAACAGGTGCGGTGTCGCCTCCGGCCCACTGCCTGGCCCGCTGACGATTTCCCCATCCAGGACACCGGTGAGGAACTCTGCTGCCACATGCGCCTCGCCCGTATAGGGCATCGCCGACGAGCCAAGCAGTCCCTCTTCCGGCCAGGTGGTCGCGGCCTGCCAGGCAGGTGAGAGATGGGCACCGGACCGGGAGAGCGCGTAGAGCAGGGTGGCCTCATCGGCGTTGCGCACCACCAGTGTCGGAACGATCCGCGCTGCAGGGACAGGATAGGGGTTAACAATCACTGTTTCAGGGAGTTCGGGCGGTGGTAGTCCTTGCTCCCAGGGTGACTGCCCGGCCTTCTCGGGCTTGCGCCAGCGAAACCCGGAGAGCCGCTTCTTGTGTGCCGCCTCCGGCGCACGCGGGGACGGCAGGCGGATGCCCACAACACAGAGCTGGGTGTAGTCCTCGAATGCGCTCTCGTCCTCGTCGGAGACGCGATCGGGGAACTTCCACACCCGTACCTGCTCATACCACTTGCACCAGTGGTTCACCATCGTGCCGTCCCAGGCAGCGCGGGCGGGCACGATGGCGACCATCACGCCACCGGGCATGAGTAGCTCACCGGCATCGGCGATGATGCGGTACTCGGCGCGTTTGCCATCTTGCAAGAAGTAGGGTGGGTTGACCAGCACCAGGCTCATCGAGCCCTGGGGTATATGCACGCCCTCAAAGGCGGCTGTGACAATGGTGGCATGAGGGAGTCGGCTTTGAGCCTCGCGTGCCCGCTCGGCACTGATCTCAATCCCGAAGAGCCGGGCGTTGGGGATGTCCCAAGAGGGGAAGAGCAAATCCCCTTCGCCCACGGTAGGATCGAGGATGTTGACCGCTTCCTCCTGTGGTGGGAAGCTGAGCAGGCAGCGTACAATCCGCGTAGCCAACTTCGGGGGTGTACGGACAAACGAGGATCGACTGAGATTGACCAGGGTGCCATGTGCCATGAAGTACCTCCTGTAAACACACAGTAGTGCCCCACATGGAGGCCGTCAGTAGGATGCGTTGCACCGCCTTGGAGGCACAACAAGCTGAAGAGGAAGCACTACTGACCGAGACGACCTGTGGGGGAAAAGAAACTACAGACGAAAGAAAAGGGGGATGGGAGATGCGGTATGTTCAGACCTTGCAGGTCTTACACCTCTGTGGTGCAAAGTGAGGTGTTGCAGCACAGCTGAGCAGTGCCCTATCCAGGCATGGCGAGGTAGCGCACACGCAGAAGTCAGCTGACTCCCTCACATGGCTGTCTCGCTGTCACGCCAGGGGAGCCAGCCGCTGCGCACCCCGTGTTTGATGAGCTGCGACCAGGCGACCAGGTCACCCGAGAGCAGCCACGCCTTCATGCCCAGGGCTTTCAAGGGCCGGATCAACTGGCGAGAGAGCCCGTGACTCCAGAGCTCTTCGGCCCAGATATCGGCCCACGCGGGATGCTCGTGGTCGCGGTGCAGAAACATCACGCGCATGGCATACAGCTGGCCGAGAAAACTGCGCTTGTGTGGCGTGGGTTCGTCCCAGTTGCCCAGAACGAAGCGCGTCCGGTCCACCTCTGCCACCTGGATCGGAGAGGTTGCCCTCCTTGCAGCAGAGGTAGACTCCACTTCCTCTTTCGGCTTCGGCAGATCAGGTGGGTGCAGGATGCCCTCCGCGATGTGGGCGGAAAGCGGCAGGGCAATGGTATTTACCTCCCTGGTGCCTGGCAGATGCGTCGAAAACTGCTTGTATCCGATGGGCAACCGTTGCAGGCGCAGCGGGCCATGCCACTCCACACCATCAGCCAGGAGAAAGGCCAGTTGTTCGCGCTGCCAGAGTTTGGCGAGTGCCGCGCTGACACTGGTGTCGTAGCCCACCAGGCTGATGGCCACCACATCGAGTTCGTGGCAGGCCAGGGCCGCTACCCGTGGGTGCTGCCCATCGACCTGCACCGTGCCAAAGAAGCGGTTGGGATGAAAGGGCCGTACCGGCAAAGTGCCATCGAGTGTGCTCATCGGGCCACCGCCTTGCTCGCCTTCGGCTGGCCGGGACGCTCTCCCCGTGCCGGTGTCCGGCGCTGGCGCTCCTCGGCCTGCTGCGTGAACAGGCGATTGATCAGGTCGACCGTCTGCTGGCCGGAGAGTTCGTCCAGCGTCCCGACCTGGTAGAACTGGCAGACCTTAGCGATGCGTGACGGATCACCGCCTAATTGTCGTTCGATCCAGGAACGTTGGTAGGGGCTGATGACAGCGGAGACCTCATGCAGGTTCCCATTGCTTTCACTGACGGCAGCGGAAGCCTGTGGCACCTGTGCTGAGGCAGTAGTACGCTCTTCGTCCTTGTGCGGCGAGGAAAGCTCCACCGGTGCTTGCGCCAGCGCAGGGTCAGGTGGTGCTCCGGTGCTCTCCTGGGCCGATGCTGGCTGCCTTGGTCCTGGACGAGAGACTGCTGCCCCATTCAACCCCGCTGCTGGAGCGGCAGGGAGCAGACCGGCTTTGCGATATAACCGCTCCGCCAGCTGGCGCAGTTCCTCCTCAGAGAGCGCAATCGCTCGCTTCTGTGGGTCATAGGGCACCCACGCTTTGGGCAGGTCATAGAGATAGCGGCCCAGGCCGACCTGGGCGCAGGCGCGACGAAATGCCTGCGAGTAGGCTTCCGTCGCGGCGTTTTCCTCCTCGCGCGGCTCCCCTTTGCGTGAGAGACTGGTGAGGAAGGCTTCGCCTACATCGGTGTGCGCGATCTCGCAGATCACCAGGGTGACAGGGATCACCAGCTTGTTCCTGGCGACCAGCGGGCTCATCGGTGGGGTACTCCAGCGACCGGGAACCAGGGCGTTGAGGCGATCTTCATAGGCGCGTTTGTCGGCATACGGCAGTGCCAGGCAGACCCAGGTGTCGCCGCGCTGCACGGGAGATTTCGGTAAGAATTTGATCTCTGCCGGTGGAAAGGGTGCGCGGAGGTGCTCGACCAGCAGATCAAGCGTTATTGTGGTTGAAGGTATGCTCATGAGAGAATGTCCTTTCTGATGTGCTCAAGGCATCCTGCCCCAATGCACCGGCCTGCACACCCTGCAAGCGCTCTCTCCCATCTGGTTGCCAGAGCTGTTTCTTCTCCACGCCGAAGGAGGACAGGAGACGGATGCAAGGGAAGGCAGATGGAATCACACGAGATGAGAGCAGGCAGGTAAGTGAAGAGCAGGGAGGTGAGCTGAGGGAGGATGCGGGAAGGCATGTGGGGATTAGCCCACGTCGTTGGAATGCGTATCCTGTTGCGTCATGCGGGATGCGCCTGCTGTTCCTTCATCGCCTGCAGAAGTCCCCTTGTCTGGCGGGAGTTCCTGCAAGCCGATGGGCATCACGAGCCAGGCTTGACCGCTTTCATAGGACATAATGACGTCTCCGACCGACGTGGACCTTAGCGGAGCGGTGGTGAGGTGCCAGACGACCTGCGGGTTGCTCGTCCAGGAGTGGTCGATGTGGTTCGTGAGGGCAAACACCTGCGCAAGCGGTGCCTCCACATCGGCCACATGGGTATAATATCTGGACCGATCTTTATACCAGTGCGACGCCTCTAGGCGAGCCATCGCAAACAGGCCGTTGGCATGATAGACGGCATAGCGTTGATGCGTGTGCATGGTTATTTCCTTTCGTATCTCGCTGTATGGTGTTGTGCAAAAGCCTCGTAGAGCGGCCATATGCTCTGTGGGCCGAGCCTGCGCCAGCGCTCGCTCCAGTCCTTGCCCCACCGGTCGTGGGGCGGTGGACAGAGCGTGACCGGGAGTCCTGCCTGCCGGAACTCGCCGGCAAGGCGTGCCATCGCTGTCTTCCCACTCTCGTCGGCGTCAAGGGCCAGTACCACGCCTTTGATCTGTGGGGCCGATCGCACGAACCACCCTGGTCGGGCAGCGGTGCCGACCAGGGCGATCACGGTCCTGGCTGGAAAGCCAGCGGCCAGCAGTGCCAGGCGATCAAAGCCGCCTTCGACCAGGACAACCCATTCGGTGAGGTGCCCTGGTGCATCAAAGCCGAACCAGCCTGCCGGGTTGGTCTTGACCCAACGTCTGGGAGCGCCTGGCCTGTCGAGCACGGCCTTGTGGGCGTTCTCGTCCATCCCTGGCTCCCACCTGAGCAGCGTGCGCCCGATGAACCCTTGTCCATCAGGGGAACCCAGCGGGAAGACAATGCGCCCGATCCAGCGCTGCAAGAGCAGCAGTTGCTCCGCTGACACTGGAGCTCGCTCCCAGGCGGAACGTGATACGTAGCCGATGCGTGCCGCATGCGCGATGGCCGGAGGAATACCACGTTCGTTGAGGTATCCCTGTGCCTGCTGGGATGAAGCCAGGGACTCGCGCATCAGGGGCGCGACAGCCAGGAGGGCGGCCACTTCGTCTTGTTGCCAGTGTGGGATAGGTGTCGCAGAGCGCATATGTCGTACCGCGTCTGATCGTAAAGAGGATGGGAAAAGAGGATCGACACATGATGGTGGAGCGAGTGTCTCGCCGCCAGCTCCGCGTCGCTCATCCCTGCTTCCTCGTTTGCCGGAGATCGTGTGGTTAATGGTTTCTAGCAGCACGATAGCATGGCAACAGTGGCAGAAGCCCCAGCCGGTGCTGGAGTCAATCGAGAGAGAGCGTTGATGGTCGCTGCCATGGATGGGACAATAGGCCCGCAGGCGTTCCCCACGCTCTACAGCATCGCCCAGGTCGCAGGGCGATAGGAGGTAGATCACTTTTCCCTGCCTGGTGGTCTGTGAAGTGATGGTCATGTGCTCGCCTCCTCACAGCACCGTGCGCATGGCTCGCGCCAGTACGTGCCAGCCTATGAGCAAGCTGACAAACGGGGATGGAGCCAGCGGGTGGAGAGCGACCGCCAGCGAGACCAGCACATTGCCTCCAAGCAGATGGCAGCTCTCCTCCCAGGCATACCCACGCCACAGGTGTACACTGCCATCAGGTGCGCTCCCTGGAGGACAACGCCGGGCAAGGTGCTGGCTGTGCTCGTCGGTATACGCTTGGACTGTCTCCGGGAATGGACAGGTCTCCAGCCAGGCGAGCACCGCACGCATCTCACACCTGGGTTCCGTACGCGTTGTAGGCGACATCTGCACAAGCAGATCCAGGGTGAGTCCCTCAGATCGGCAGACCATCGCCAGAAGCCGGATTTGCCGTGGTGATGCGCTTTCCCATAGGAAGTGATAGCCCCTGTGATGAGGATATTCCCCAAAGGAGAACATGCCGCCCAGGTATATGGTGCTACAGATGGGACAGAGTGCTTTGGGAAGCAGATGGAGCGCATGGACATCGGTATGCAAAGCTGCGCCGAGGAATGCCAGTTGCTCCAATGTCAGGCGTGGGTACTCACAACTATCCGCTTTGTACCAGGGATGTTTGCAGATTGGGCAAGCGTAGAGCAGGTGGCTGCCACTTTCCACGGTTGGCAGGGCATGCTGCCGTAGGAGATGACGCAAGCGGACTTCTTGATCGCCGAAGTTGCTGAATGCGCCAGCATGGTTGAAATTGAAGGGTTCATCTGGTATCATCATAGTAACCTCACTTGCAACAAAGTGGAGTGAAAAACAAAGAGGGCGGCACACCTGGCAGGGTGTACCGCCCTTTCACTGTTGATCGAGAATGGTCGTTCTGGGAGCGCATGGTGCATGCGCCAGTGCTCGGGTGGCGCTCGTGTCAGATACATGGCTGTCTCCTTTGCGTAGCAATTGGCCACTTTCCATAGCAAGGGAAAGTGACTGACCGATTGAAACGGGAATTGATGATTCTTGGGCATAGTACAGTGAAGACTCCAAACAGCACTTGTTCAAAGCAAGTACCGATGGAGAGCGAGGGCGAGGAGCTCACCTTACTCAACATCGAGTGCGAAACGTGCTGCTCAGTAGAGCGAGCGCGTTTGCAACCATCGTGATCGAGCTGGCAAACATATGGAAGAGATTGAAGTAGCTATCGACCCTGTGGGCAAGGAAGAACGCCTTGCTGCCTTGATCGAAGAAGCGGCTGACCATTACGGATTGCAGGTTCGCATGAGAGGGCAGAGTGTTGAAATAGTCTCTTTCAAAGCTAATCAGTATGAGAAATGTCCTTCCACTTGCTCATTAGGGAATCTGAGCTGAACACCAAGGAAACAGAGCTCTTTCCTTCACCTACACGTTTCTCTCCTCTCCTGCTTCCTTCTGAAAGCCAGATGGAAGGAAGTGAAGGGCAAGGAGAGAGCGGTTCGATTGTTATGATGAAGGATGCTCGCCTGGTACAAGAATGGTACCTCGAAGTTGCTGGAAGCAGAGGAAAGTCGCAATAAAGAGCAATCCCAGATAGGCAACACTTTCGAACCAATCGAAAGGACCAGGATGACGAGCAGGTAAGATGACCGGGTCGTAGTAAAAGGCGCCCAAAGCGATCAACCCGAGTGTGAAGAGCAGCACAAGCCACCAGGCCCAGCGCTGATTGGTGCGCACAAGCACGGTCATGCCAAAGCCAATCAGGTAAAAGATAACCAGGGCTGGGTTAAAGGTATCGAATGAGGAAACTCCAGCCTGCGCGATATCTCGGTACACCTCATAGCCTAAAGAGAGCGTAAACGTCGTGAGCAATATCCAGAAAGCCTGAATGTGATACCTGCCGATCCTCTTTTTGTCGGGAGAACCTCCCTTCAGGTTTGCGCAGCCACAGCCAGACACCTGTCGGCTGCATGGTTTCCTGCACAACAGCGAGCAGGTTTTCGCTCAACTGGCTCAAGTCCACCTCGTTGCGTAAGGTAGCACTGAAGGCGGCCATGACCTTGGCCGCGTCATACTTGCGGCGGTAGAAGCGGCGATCGATGATGTTCTGGATACGATGGCGCAAGGGCAGGAAGAGCGCGACAATGGTCAGGGTCGAGACCACAATCACCACATCGTTATTCTGCTTTATGATTGCCCCCATGAGAGCCTGTAAGCCGATGATTAGCCCGGCGTAGACGAGCGCGAGCGAGACGGTGAGCGTGCCATAGACCAGCGTGCGATTGATCAGGAGATCAATGTCATAGAGCCGATAGCGCAGAATGGCAAGGCCAATGGAGAGCGGGACGAGGAACACAACTAAGATATAGGCAGGTGCAATGACAAGCTGATAGAACGAGCCAGCTTGCCTAAGTGAAGGGAACAGATACAGTGGCAGAGTCAACCCGACTTCGATGATACCTGCCACACTTCCACCATAGATGACCCACTTCGTCTGCTGACGCTGTAGCGGGCTGGAAGCATAACGATAGCGGTAAAATAGTGCGATCACCAGCAAGACTACCACTCCAAGCCATACCAACTTATAGACCAGATACATGAAAGAGACATCGTGGAAGAAGAGAAAGGCCAATCCTGATACAACCCAGCAGGGGAGCAGCCAGCGCGTCCATCGTGGAACAAACCGCCCATGAGGAAAGAGTGAGCCGACCAGGAAAAACGCTCCATTTCCCAGTACCGTCAAGACGATGGCGGGCACTTGCCATGCAGAGTGGCTCCCCTGTAAGGTAAAGGTGACGTACAGGATACCTAGCGCCACTTCCCCCAGGGCAACCAGGAGCGCCATCCAGTCATCGGACTTGCGCCAGAAAATCACCGCACTGACGACGATGCAGAGTAATTCTGAGGCGAGAGTGAGCGCGAGGGTAAAGGTGGCATAGGCGCCAAGGGAGAGGCCAAGCTTCTGGATGCCCTGAGCGGAAGCAGGGGTGGGTTGCGTGGGACCACACGTAGCGCCTGTGCAGACGGTCTGAAGGAATGTATAGTAGGCAGGGAGCATGACAAGGAAGAGCGCCACGATCAGGGTGACCACTGCTACCCATGTGACTCGCGCAAGGATGAGCCTGGAACCAGACAAGCGCGTATGTGCTGCGCTGGAGACCACCGCTCCGCCTGCACTCTTGTGTTCAGTAACCGATCGGCTCATGCATCTTTCCCTTACCAGGAAATCGGCTCTCCTCCTTCTCTCGATCTGCGGCAGGAGCAGATGACTAAGAAGTGATGGATACGACTGTCCGGTATCCTTTTTCTCTAGGAATAATACCACAGAGCCGTCTCACGATCGTTATGAAAGCGTTACGAACTGGCAGGCCTCGCAGAACATTCGTGTAAGAAATGCTGCTCTTCTCATGAAGCTCAGCAGGAAAGTGACTTTTTCTTGCGGTACGCCGTATACTTTTACCGCTTTTGCTTGAAATATATGTGAGTACCTTTCTTCTGTCTGACGCGCAGCGTCATCGCGCTTCAACAGGCTGAGGAACCCTGGGCATCTATCCCGGCTCTCAGCATTGCATTTCCATAAGCCGGGCGAGCGAGGCACCCTGGAGATCATGCTTTGGCCAGCAGGGAAAAGCACCCTTGTGTGGGAGAGAAAAGCACAGCTCGCGCAGTTACGAGGTAATCAGAGCGAAGGCGATGTCGATGAAGGAACCCCCTTCCTTCGCATCGTAGATGCCTGGCAGGAGCTGGATCGTATGCCTGCCCGCGGTCGGCCAGCGCCAGGCGAATAAGACCGTGTTAGGAAGGCTCGCGCCGGAGCTCGACTTGTTCTGCCAGATCCCGGTCGTGTCGACGGTCTCGCTGCCATCGATGAAGATGCGAGCGTGCCCGGCCTGGCAGCACCGCTCCCCCAGGGTACCGATCAGGGCGATGCCTGCCCCGGTGAAGGTAATCGAAATAGGCAGCGAGGCCGTGGTGATCGAGAGGGGAAAGCTCCCGGCCCAGGCCCAGGCGCTGGTCGTGGCAGGAGTGCCGCTTGGATCGAGGCCGACTGCGGCGACAGCCAGCGCGTAACCGCCATTGGACTGCCAGGCGGTGCTGGTGCCTACCTGCTGCGGCCCATCGAAGAAGCGGCTATAGGTGCCATCTGGCTTCAGCGAGGAGGCGGAGGCCGAGGCAGCAGCAAGCAGCCACGTCCTGGCGAAGGCCTGATGCTCCCGGGTCGCGACCTCGTCCATCGCGGCGATCAGCGGCTCGACGATATCATTCTCGGCTTGCAAGTCTGCAAAGACGCCGTTGGCGTCCGACAAGTAGGTAGCCACCGCCTGGGCCGTGGCCAGCGCCTCCACGCGATAGGTCTGTTCGCCGCTATCCTGGGCGAGCCGCAAGCCATTGTCAATCATGTTGCCGTTGACCGAGGCAAAGAAACGGCCCGGCACCTGGTAACAGCTCTTGCCGGTGTCGAAAACATAGACGGTGTAGAGCGGCAGAACCGGATCCAGGAAATACTGGCGAGCCGCGGTATAGGCGGTCTCGGCTTTGCGCAGGTAGGATCCGTCCTGGGTGAAGCGATACAACAGCAGCGCGGCCTTGATGTAATTCGAGGTGCTTTCCAGGGTTTTGAGGCGGGTCGGGCCACTGCCCGGCACCTGGTAGGGGATGCTCGGACAGGCGCCGAAGTGGTAAATGGAGGGGTCGGCGCCGTCGACGATGTGGAAGGCGGCCTCTTCCTTGAACAGTATGCTCAGATTTGTGCGCCCGGTGGCTTCGTATTCGTGGCCCAGGGTGACCGCATCCCACAGCGGCTGATCGCTCCACGGCTGGGTACAGCCATGCAGGGTCCGGCATGGAGGTCTCCAGGTGGGCGCCGTGGCCGCCAGCGTCCTCAAGTACCCCACCATGCTCGGATCGTGATGGTGGATCGACCAGCGCAGGAAGAGCGTCTCGCTCAGCGAGTCCGCGCCCCAGTCCGTGTTGGAGGCAGTGCAACCAGACACGCAATTTTTCCAGTAGCCGTGCGTATAGAAGTCCACGAGCAGGTTGCTGATCGCCTGTTGACCATAGCCGGCATAGGTCCGGGGGCGGGTGAAATAATGCAATAGCACAAACGCGCCGCTAGTGACGATGACCAGCAGCACGAGCAGCAGGCGCACGAGGCGTGTGCGGTGTCGTATCAGCGCGACGAGTCTTTGCTGGACATCCAGTTTCTCTACCGTCTGTTTCAACACAACGGAGGGCCATCCACCTCTCTGAGTGAGCTGTTGCATGTGGTCCTCATGTTCGGTGCAATGCTATCCATAGGGTACGCCGATTGTAAGCTAAATTCTGAGATAGGTCAAGCATTCGTCCGGGGTCGAGAAAAGCCCTCTGAAATCCACTCATAACTGGAAGCTCCCTCAAACGTAATAGAAGAAAGAACCAACTGACGATTGGGAGGAGAGAAGAGAGATGGCCCTGGCTGGTGCAGATGGGGTATCAACGAGGTGGGTTGTACAGTTACGATTGGCTGGATCGTCTCTTCGGCATCCTTGACCGTCCCAGTGCGGATCGGATCATCCCGGAGTTTCAGCATCTGAAGGTCGGCGATGTCATTCCGCTGGGTGCTGGCCCAAGTTGGCCTGTGAAGGCTCTCGAACCGAACCAATCGCTGTTGATCCTGCTCAGGAATCCGCAGGACCCTGCATTTGGGCTGACCTGGGTGTGGGCGCTCTACCCACTGGAGGAGAGACAGACACGCCTGGTATCGCGTGTGCGTTCTCGCATGCCACTGACGCCGGGCGGGATCTTTCTGCTGCTCCTCCTCGAGCCGACTGGCTTCATTATGGAACGCAAGATGCTCCTAGGGATCAAGCAACGCGCCGAGCGGATAAGCGGGCAGACTCCTGAGCCTACCAGAGGAACAGCACGGGAGCCCAGCCTTGACAAAAGAAGCTGAGTGCTCTCACAGATCTCGTGGTTATCGAGTGTGCACACAGCTCGGTCTGATCAAGGGCTTACCGACTTCCAGCCGGCGCGCAGCACGTAGAAGATCGCGTCGGCACAGGCTCGATCAGGCACCTGCGTTCGTCCGAAGCCTTTGCGATGCGTGTTGACATGCGCGGGCAGGGGCTAGAGCACGGTCCACAACTCATCGCTGATCTGATATCTGGTCGTCGTGCGGGTATTTGGCGTCCGCTCTCGCCGTCGTTTCGTCGGTTCTTGTTCGCTCATGCTTTTCCATTCTCGCGCGTCGGGATACTTGGCATCGGGTTGTCTCCTTTACGTAAGGAGCAGCTGATTGGCTGACAAATTTAAGCCACCTTAAAAAACAATAAGAGTCCTCGAAAAGAGGAATAAGAGTGCATGGCCGATTGTATGGATTCGTGGAGGTGCCACCATGACTGAAGCCCACCAGATGTATGACGACCTTTTGGAAGCGCTCTCGCCTATTCTTCCTCGAACGGTCTACCAGGATGTTC
>WNGR01013462.1_pt1 | contig 11319 bp, 14 predicted proteins | sample 5407581 | NCBI WGS metagenome assembly WNGR01 (sample SAMN13153383, study PRJNA577476) | soil metagenome | isolation source: 80 cm soil or saprolite under Garry oak tree replicate 2 | place: USA:California | collected 2016-06-15 | reverse complement strand
GGGTCTTTCCTGCCGCCGTCAAAGTCTATCGCCGGCTTGCAAGTTGCCAAGGACAATAGAGCCTGATCCGATCGTATACGGCGCCATCTCTGTTCCTTGCACATGCGTCCAGATTTGTGCAGGCGAACCTCTGTATTCTGCGGCATTCCGTTCCCTTTTCCTGCGGCACGCTCTCGACACGGATGCCCTCGTTATACTCTCCTCTACGATCGCATATCAATACACCATTCTTTGGGACACCCACACTTTTGTTGACCCTCATCTCCATCGGCGAGCTCATCGGAGCGTATGCACGCCGACGCGCGACATCAACACTGGGTAGTTTGGGGACCCAGCAATCAGACGATGTCCAGTTTGTCTCGTCGGATGGTTACTGTCATTCACGCGGACCTGACACAAGCCAATGACGTACTCCGCGTTTCCGCGAACACGCTCGTGCCCACCGATGGTATTATCATAGGAGGTATCGAGTTGATGAGTCTGCTTTAACGGGGGAGAGCCTTCCCGCCGACAAGGCTCCTGGTGCGCCTCTCAGCTGGCACTCGAAACATGACATCGTCTGTCGACACGAAAGTTGTTCGGGCCTGTAGAGAAGACAATTGCTGACATCAGTGCACTCGTGGCACGTCTATAGGAGGCGCACCTTCCCATGCAAGATCTGGCGGATCGCGCGGCTGGCTGGTTTGCCCCCGTGACTCTGGATGTGGCGATATTCGTGTTCGTGGTTTGGATCATAGTATGGTTACGGGTGCAATGAAGACTCCAACCATGCGGGCTTGGCAGCTCCGCGGTATACAATCGCAGTGCTAGTTGCATCGTGCACACGTGTCATTGTTTAATGCGTGCCGATGGTGAGTGATCACTGGTGCTGTAGCGGCTAGAAAGGGAGTGTTGTTCAATGTATGTTGCCAACTACTATACATAGCCGGCCCTGTGCAGTGCTGATGAGCATGTAGACAGCAATTGCGATTCAATGTGCCAAGGACACGACTGTCGCTGTGTTTGACAAGACAGGTCACGCAGGGCCAAATGGCGGTCGTCGTGGCACATGTCACATCAAGATGCGGTTGAGACGATACTGTCGCTCGTCTCCAAAGGCTCGTATCCCGTTGCTCAGTCCATATCCAATACCTACATGCGACTTACCCACACTCTCTCTGGACAAAGTCCAGTCGATCCTCGGACAAAGCCTCGAAGCGACGACGCTCGACGGCATGCCCATCCGCGGCGGTAGCCCAAGCTTACAGGCGGATCCACTGCACGCCGTAATGATGGCGAAGGCCCTGACGATGTTCGCAGTCACGTTCGACGGCGAACTGATCGCGTTTTTCGGGCTGGCCGACTGACCTCCCCCAAGCGGCCGTCGAGCTCCTTCGGGCCCAGGGCAACCAAGCTCACATCGTCTCTGGCGACGCGGCGCAGCTCGGCGTCCCGCGCGAGTTCGCTCACGGCGGATGCGAGAAGGTCGCACACGTGCGCGAGCTGCAGGCAGCCGGAGGCCGGGTGCTGTTCGTCGGGGACGGGATGAACGACACGCCGGCGCTGGCCGCGGCGGACCTCAGCGTCGCGATGGGTGGCGGGACGGACGTGGCGCGGGACAGGGTGGACATTGTGTTCGTCGTGCCGGACCTGGCGGTTCTCCTGCGTCTGTCGCGCAGGCCGTGCAGCGCGTCTACATCAATTGTGTATGGGCGTGCGTGTGCGTCTACACCTTCTTTGCGGTGCTCCCCGCGGCGGGCGCGTTTGTGGACGTCCGCATCGCGCCGGAATACGCGGGCTTCGGCGAGATTGTGAGCGTGGTGCCGGTCTTGCTCGTCGCGTGGAGCCCTGTGGTTCCTAAAACATTGAAGGTTGGCTTGGAATCAGGGCGTACCCACGAGTGACTGTTTTCTCCTTCAGTTAAAAACCTTGAGCCTATGTTGGTATATAGGACAATTTCTCTCTTAAACACGAAATTCCACGCCGGCGTGGATACCCTCGACGATTCAAAACGGATACAGACTCTCGAAATCGGGTTTTATACGGAAAAGAAATACTGCATCTTGTGTCAAATCGATACTGACCCTTACCCTATCTTCGGACAGCACCCCATGGTCGGACACTTCGAATTTCTCGCTCGATTCTTATCTAATTACTACAAAATTAGTGTATAGTACCATTTCTTAACATGCCCCAACTTTTAAAGTCCTGTTGTGTCGCAAAGAACGAGAATTGGCTGTTTGTCGCGCTTGCTGTGGTCGGTGTTCGATTGAGTAAGCTGAGTGCCTTCCAAAAATGGCTACGAAAGTGGCGTCGAATCTGATTTAGTGACATGCCCAAGCAAGTGCCCAAGGTCCAAGGACATACCAGCTACGAGACAGCGCTTGAGACAGCGGACAGTAAAGCAACGTGATAAACACGAGTCGCACATTCCTGTCGAGAAACTATTGAGAAAATTCGCTCTGGGAAGTGGAAGGTGCCCCTCATCACGGTTTAGATCCGAGTCTGCCTTGGAGTCTGCTGCCAGAAGCAAGGTCAGAAGCACGGTGGTAAGCGGTTATGTCAAGTTTTGGACATCTGTTTATAGACCGACGATCCCAATTTGGCAGAGCTAGAGCCCAGTTAGAGCCCTCTCTGAGTCGGATCTATTGGAGTCTATCTGTCCGCCTAGATCTTCATATCCATCTTTCACTTCGCACGGCGTGTGCCCAGTTTCGCTGCCTTCGGAATTCCTGGCCTCTCTACTGCCTCTCTTCCAAGATCGCTCCAGAGTGCCTACCAAATATAGGTGCGGCACGATCCCCATCGTTCCTCTTCAGATCTACTCGTCTCTTCCCGGATCTAGCCAGTTCCAACATTACACGTTTACACGAGGCATTTCTGGGGGAGGGTATTCGGCTCAGGCTGTACTCCCCCAGGCGAATACAGTATAGTCCACTCTTCCTTTATTGTCCAGGGTTCTAGTTCTACTTGGGAACCACGACTCTGCGAGCCTTTGCATGCCATCAAACCGGATCCTCGACCTGCGTGTGATTACATACCCCCCAAAAAAACCTACCCATGTCTGAACACATCCATGTCCACGAGACCCCCCCGAACCCCACTGCCCAAGTACCCTCTCCTGTCACTACTGCATCCCCATGCGACGATATACAGTGCCATGCGGCCCACCAACGTCAGATGACACGCGAGCGCGAGGTCGAGCAGGACGCGATACTCGGCGATCATATCCCAGACGGTCAAGGCGGATGCCAGAGATCCACGGACTCGCCTCCCGGCTGTTGCGGCCCTACTTCTTGCTGTTTTGAACAAGGTGCGCTATCTAGAGCACAGCTTCTCTTCGGGGCTTCTGATTATCATCACTTACTCCCTCATTTAGCTCAAACTTCTTCACTGTCAGGCGATATCGATGTCAACTGCTGTAACAGTAACTGTTCAGCAGCCGATGTGTCGTGTGCTATTAACTCTCCGAGTACACAATCCCATCGAGGTAGGCGTTGTCTCGTAGCGGCAGTATTGGAACGATTGAGGCGCTCATGTTTGCTCCCTAGGTTCCGCGGAAAGTGACTGTTGCTCCGGCTGTACCCTGAAACATATTTCGGGACCCGAGCAATCGTGCCATATTACTACCGGGCCAGCTTGCGACATTATAGGCAAAACCGGCGGAGTTCCCCGTGCGTGTACTATACCGGCGCCTTTTGTGCGTCCGTCGCTAATTGCAATTGCGACGCGGAGCAGGCTGCGAGCTCAATGAAAGTTGTTGTAAAGGTCGCTCCAAAAGCCTGGTGTCTCAATGCTCAAGCACCTGCAACAATTGCCCCGTTCCCTCGACTCACTCCCCATTCCGTGCCAGCTGCTGTAAGGACCAGAACTCAAAGTGTCGTTCGGAATGTGGGAAGGATAATAGCTTCGCGGACTCCGAGAAGGCTGCTGAACTGGGTGGTGGGCAGAATCGAACTTTACTACTATCCATTCAGGGAATGGATTGCCCATCCTGCACGCACAAGGTTACAACGGCGCTTCTGACCATTCCCTCAGTCCAGGACGTCAGAGTTAACAGTTTCACTGGTCAAGCCTCTTTGACATACAAAGAGGGTCTCATCGAACCTGGGAAAATAGCAAAACGGACCACAGAACTTACAGGATATGCTTGCGTGGTTGACCCAGCCCAGCTCGAAGGAGGTTGCAGAATACTTCGCATTGCGTTGCCCACAGTTGCCGAATCTTCTGGCAAGGACCCAAAACTTCCTCTCGGTGTGGAGATTCTCAACACATCGTACACTGCCTCTGGCGCGGTTCTTGATGTCCAATACGACCCCGCTATGATAGGACCCCGCACTGTCGTGGACTCCTTTGCTGCTGTTGGCGGGTCTTTCCTCCCGCCACCAAAGTCTATCGCCGGCTTGCAAATTGCCAAGGACATCTACAATCATTTTCTCCGGACCCTCATCTCCTTTATCCTCTGCATCCCCGTGCTCGTCTTTGCTTGGGCACCAATAGAGCCTCATCCGATCGTATACGGCGGCATCTCTCTGTTCCTTGCGACCTGCATCCAGATTTGTGCAGGCGGACCTCTGTATTCTACGACTTTCCGTACCCTTTTCCTCCAGCGCACTCTCGACACGGATGCCCTGGTTATACTCTCCTCTACGATCGCATATATTTTCTCCTTTATCGCCTATGTGGTACAAGTCACAGGTCACGAATTCAACACACCATTCTTTGAGACACCCACACTTTTGTTGACCCTCATCTCCCTCGGCGAGCTCATCTCGGTGTATGCACGCCGACGCGCGACATCAGCACTGGATAGTTTGGGGACCCTACAACCAGACTATGTCCAATTGGTCTCGTCGGATGGTTCGGTCGCGGTCATTCACGCAGACCTCACACAAGCCAATGACGTACTTCGCGTTTCCGCGAATTCGCTCGTGCCCACCGATGGTATTACCATAAGAGGTATGACTCAAGTCGATGAGTCTGCTCTAACCGGGGAGAGCCTTCCCGTCGACAAGGCTCCTGGTGCGCCTCTCACAGCTGGCACTCGGAACGTTACATCGTCCGTCGACATGAAAGTTGTTCATGTGCCTGCAGAGAACACAATTGCTGAAATCAGCGCGCTCGTGGCACGTCTGCAGGCGGAGCACCTTCCCATGCAAGATCTGGCGGATCGCGCGGCTGGCTGGCTTGCCCCCGTGATTCTGGCTGTGGCGGTAATCGTGTTCGTGGTTTGGATTATAATAGGGTTACGGGTGCGCAACGAAAACTTTAACGACGCAGGCTTAGCGGCTCTGCGGTATATAATCGCGGTGCTGGTTGTGTCATGCCCATGTGCCATTGTTCTATGCGTGCCGATGGTAATCGTGATCACTGGTGCTGTCGCGGCTAGAGAGGGAGTGTTATTCAAGGTATGTTGCGGTCAACTACTATACATAGCCGGCACTGTGCAGTACTAATGTGCGTGTAGACAGCAATTGCGGCACAATATGCCAAGGACGTGACTGTCGCCGTGTTTGACAAGACGGGTACTCTCACGCTGGGCCAAATGGCGGTCGTCGAAGCACATATCACTCGTCAAGATGCCGTTGAGACGATACTGTTGCTCGTCTCCGAAAGCTCGCATCCCGTTGCTCAATCCATAGCCAAATACCTACACGCGACTTACCCACACGCATCTGCAGGCCCATCTCTGGACAAAGTCCAGTCGATCCTCGGCAAAGGCCTCGAAGTGACGACGCTCGACGGGGTGCTCATCCGCGGCGGTAGTCCAAGCTGGCTTGGCTTACAAGCAGATCCACTGTACGCCGTAATGATGGCGAAGGCCCTGACCATGTTCGCAGTCACGTTCGACGGCGAACAGGTCGCGTTTTTCGGGCTAGCCGACCTTCCTCGCCCGAGCGCCAGCGCGGCCGTCCAGCTCCTTCAGGCCCAGGGCATCGAAGTGCACATCGTCTCCGGCGACGCGGCGCCCGTCGTCCAAGCGCTCGCGGCGCAGCTCGGCGTCCCGCACCAGTTCGCACACGGCGGGTGCCTGCCCCCAGAGAAAGTCGTGCACGTGCACGAGCTGCAAGCGGCCGGGGGCCGGGTGCTGTTCATCGGGGACGGGACGAATGACACGCCGGCGCTGGCCGCGGCGGACGTCAGCGTCGCGATGGGTGGCGGGACGGACGTGGCGCGGGACACGGCGGACATCGTGTTCCTCGCGCCGGACCTTGCGCGGGCGCTGGCGGTTCTCCTGCGTCTGTCGCGCGGGGCCGTGCGGCGCGTGTACGTCAATTTCGCGTGGGCGTGCATCTACAACCTCTTTGCGGTGCTCCTCGCGGCGGGCGCGTTTGTGAACGTTCGCATCGCGCCGGACTACGCGGGCCTGGGCGAGATGGTGAGCGTGGTGCCGGTCTTGCTCGTCGCGTGGAGCATGTGGTTTCTCAAACAGTGAAGGTCGCCCAGGCAGGCGTACTACCCGAGCGCGATTTATTTTTCTCGTTCGACAAAACCCTCTCTGAACCGTCGAGCCAGATGCCGTCTTGGCTACGAGACAGCAATGAAACGGAGTTTCTCTCTCATACTGTAAACACTAAATTCCATGCCGACAATGATCTCGCCGTCAGGATGTCTCTTCATTTCATTAAGATGTGCCATAACTGTAACCCGTATCTTAGGCTGTTCAATACACTAACCGTCATATTGCTGCAAAATAGTTCAACATTGTTCCGCAATGAGAGCTACGTTTGAGACGCGGTCCAGCTGCCGGGATTTAATAACTTACCTACGCTGGTGTGCAACGACCGTCTAATCACGGCATGTGGTGTTACGTACAGTGGGTCCTGTAAGCGTAAACTCGTAGAAGGGGGGTGGGGTTCAAATCACCGGGGAGGGCGTCTGAAGCCGGAAACCCTGGGAACTCTCCCTGGGAAAGAAAAATCACCGAGCGTGCCAGTCAGCCCGCAGTTTGGCACGGTGACGAGACCTGTGCCAGTGTATGCTACTAGTACGCCACCAATTCAAGTTCAGATAGACCCATGTGGGCCACCGAGGTGGTCTACCTGATTAGTTCCATATGCATATATATATATATCGGGTACTACACAATTCACCATATGGACCCGATGTAGATATTTCATTATGTCAGTACCAGGTGCGAATGACATAGCTACAATGGGCTTTAGTGCGAACCGATGTCAGTATGTCTACATGTAGTACCTGGTTCAGGCTGAAGCTATCGTGTTGATCGGCTGGCCGCGAGCTGGCGTTCACCATGTGCTAACCCTATGATCAGCGTCATATCAGCGCAATGCGCCATTGCGGTTGAAGAGGTAAGTTACAAGGGGAAGCGGTGAACTCTAAACCTTGTTTCTAAATACACTTGAGAGTGGACGAGCCCGAAAGGGAACCCCGCCGGGATGCGGGGGTGCAGTGGGGGTATGGCAGTATGACACGACTACACGCCTTGTTAGGGAACGTACATTGACAGCCGTAATGTAATGGTTTTTGCTGGTTTCGCTTTAGCCTCTCTCATACCGATGTATTTCCGTCTTACGGCCACGGTTCGGGGGGCTTTGCCTCTTCGGTCTGGACCTCGAAAAATCCTGCCTGTCCAGTCCAGTAGGACTTAGGACTTCTCCGGTCATAAGAATGTTTGCTTCCTTGAAAGGATAAACATCGCTCTCGGATATTGGAATTATGTCAAGCTAAGAAAACATAAGAAGTGAGGGGGTGAGCCGGGTTGTGAGGTCATTCATTCACTGGCGAAATACCACACCAACCATGAAGATGCACTTGAACGCTGTGCTTGCTTTCCCTCTTGCTCTCGCTCTCGCTGTCTCCGCAACCATACCAACAGGCAGCGGCAAGGGCCCCGAGATTGACGCTGGAAGCGGCAACACACGAACAGATCAGCAGCGCATTGCTCTTGCAGCCCTAGATCCTATCGCCGATGCAGCACGACCATGCGTCTTCAGGGGTTCATACTGCGACCCGCAAGTTCCGTGTTGCGCTAGGTACCAGTACTGGTACGGAAACGTGAGTGGGGCCGTATCTGGCAGAGAGAATTCCGTTTTTGGATGATGCGAGCGCTCACACGCAGATCTGCCTTTGCTCATGATGGGGATTTGTTGTTGTCCCATGCGTAACCGAGTCGAAGAGGAGGTGGCTATCCCGTTGCGTTGGAATATTGACATGACCCGAGTGTCGTTCAATGGCAGAAAGGTCCCGAGTCAAGAATTGGAGGGGGAGAAGGCACACAGGAATTCGCCGCCATGATAAGCTAGGGATAGTGTGTTATGCCAGTGGCTGGAACAGTTTGTTTGAGACCATGTAGGATCCTAGTGTAATAATACGGTACCCTTCACGCGGGGCGCGGTGCCACGAGAATCTGACTGCAGTCCGAACTGCGCATTCCGTTCTACCATGCAGAGGGAAAGCCTGGTGTTCATTACTGTAGCCCTGCAACATGCACGTGTAAGCATTTTCCAGGTTAGGTTGCAACGAGGGTTGGGACAGCGAATGTGGTTTAATATTAGAGTACGAACGCACAAGTGAAGTGGCATCGCGTGCCATGGATGCACTCAGCGATACCTCGTCATCAGCCACCGGTCTATCCTCATCGATGGCGCTACGCTATCGCTTTAGAGTCCGTCCGCTCTTCCAACATTATTGGTCTTCGAGTTGTTGTGTGTTCCGCCCTTTGTCCGCCGTCGTTCACGTTAACGTTCACCTCTCATCGGGTAGCAATCATCGGGTGGAGCAATTCTCCGTACTTTTGCCGCTTTGGTCGTACAGATATAGCTTGAGAGTGACGGATCTTACTTGCGCCGCCATCACGGGGTAGTCCCTAGATATAACGGCGGCATGGTTTAATGTAAGTTAAAGTGGGCGCGCGTCGGGGCTATAACAGCACTTCTCTGAGTCGTTCTTTTTTCTTTTCTTACTATTCGATCCTCGTTACCACCACTCTTCCAGATAAGACAAGTTCCGCCCGCGCCCTCCTTAGTCGCGCACGATCAGAATCGGTGACGGTCCGGGTCATTTTCTGAGACTGTTCCATGGGAGCAAGTGCGCTGCACACATCGCACACCCGAGTCTCATCTAAGCGTCCACAACATCAGAGGCGTGTACTGTTTGCAAAGCCTATTGGACTGGGTGCAGTGATGCGACCACACGGCAACGTTGGACAATTAGATCAGTCAAGTGGGGTTACAGCTACCATTGTTCTCACTAGAGGACCGGCTTCCTCATGCAATGAGAATAGTTGAGCGTAATTCCAGAAGCGCGGCCAGACCTATCTGTTGATCATCCGCGAGGCTCACCAGCGTCCGGTATTCTCATCGGTCACGCTCTCCACATGTATATGCCTTGGTTTAGAAATTGTAGCTGGTTCTTCACTTGTCCACGAAACTCGGAGACATACAGACACGCTCCCATAGGGATCATATTCTGTTCCTCCAGACAAAGGGTACAGGTATTCACGTAGAAACCTCCTCCCGGACAGTAACTGCGGTGTGCTAGTAAAGCGCTAATCGAAGACGGCTATGACATAATCCGAGGAACGACATCGACTGTAAAACCCAGACTATAAAGCCAACTCCGGAGACGACCATGGCCAGACCAAGACAGAATCAAGAAGAATAATGTTATAACAGACAATAATACAAATCATACAGTAAGGGAAGAAAGAATAAGAGGATCCTGAGTCTACACTTCCTGACTCTCCTTCTTCCCTTTCGAAGTCTTGCTCGGCAGCAGCTAAAATAGAACAAGTTATTGATGCGCAATTACTGTTCAACTGCGGAATACTCACTTCGGGGTTGATGTGCGGTACAACACCACCCTGAGAGATGACAACGTCACCGAGAAGTTTGTTCAACCTTCCCATATACATAAGTATTCGAAGCGACGAAGATTAGAGACTGACTCACTCTTCGTCGTTCCGGATGGCGAGCTGCAAGTGCCGAGGCACGATACGTTGCTTTTTGTTGTCACGGGCTGCGTTACCAGCCAACTCGAGAATCTCAGCAGCAAGATATTCGAGAACAGCAGCGAGGTAGACTGGCAAATCGTTCAATCACAGGGGAACTTAAATGAATAAAGTGGATGACGTACCTGGTGCACCAGCACCAACACGCTGAGCGTAGTTACCACGCTTCAGAAGACGGTGCACACGACCGACAGGGAACTGGAGACCAGCTTTGGCAGAACGCGACTGGCCCTTTCCCGTGGTCTCTGCGGATGCCTTGCCACCGGACTTGGCCTTTCCACTTGATTTTCCAGACATTGTTGTTTATGGATAGATGATGAGTGCGTAAGGTTACGGAAATTTCACGGATGTGTAGAAGAGAAGTGTGAGGTGTGGAGAAAGTAGAACCAAGTCTTTATAAATTAGATGAGTGTGCATCACGTGGTTCGACCACAAAATAAAGTTCGCGATCAACAAAAGTCGCGTCGACGCGTTTGTGGCCAAACACCCCCAAAGTGTGAGTCGCATCCCATAAAAAGCCAGTTAACTTGTCTTTCATCGTTCCACCACACCTCTCTTCATCACCGCATCCTCGTCGCACTTGCACACTTTTTGCCTCCAACTACTACCACTCTTACTCGCGTATATTCCAATGGCTCCCAAACCCGCTTCCACCGCCGGCAAAGCTCCCGCCTCAACCGCCTCCAAGGCTCCTGCCAAGTCCACTGAGGGCTCCAAGGCAGCCAAGAAGACTTCTTCTAAGCCAGTTGGTGATGGCGGTGAGGAAAAGAAGAAGCGTCGTAAGCTTCGCAAGGAGACTTATTCCTCATACATCTACAAGGGTGAGTTGTCTGCACTTTGAGGTTGGAAAACATGAGCTCACACGAGCGAGTTAGTGCTCAAGCAGGTGCACCCTGACACCGGTATTTCCAACAAGGCCATGGCCATCTTGAACTCCTTTGTCAATGACATCTTTGAACGCATTGCTACCGAGGCTTCTAGTGTGTTTCTTTTACCCTTTTGTTAAGCGCATTGTTCCTAAATGTGGTGATTGTAGAATTGGCTGCCTACTCCAAAAAGTCTACCATCTCGTCACGGGAGATCCAGACTGCTGTTCGTCTGATTCTCCCTGGTGAACTTTCGAAGCACGCCATTTCTGAGGGTACCAAGTCTGTTACCAAGGTATGCAACGTCATCTCATCTTATTTGATTGTTTATTTATGTGTTGTCACAGTTCTCCAGTGCAGGTGCCAAGTAAACAGACCTGGATCCGTATTTTTTGTGTACTATACTACTGTATACTGCTATTTTATACATTTTGCATTGGCCACCTCTTCCGCGATGTGCCTACCTTGTGAACAACTTTCAACTGGTGCCAACAAGATTTT
>WNGR01017372.1_pt1 | contig 11320 bp, 17 predicted proteins | sample 5407581 | NCBI WGS metagenome assembly WNGR01 (sample SAMN13153383, study PRJNA577476) | soil metagenome | isolation source: 80 cm soil or saprolite under Garry oak tree replicate 2 | place: USA:California | collected 2016-06-15 | reverse complement strand
TTTAATCCTAGGAAGGACACCGCATACAAGGACACTGCGCACGACGCTCAACGCGGTGCACCTCATGGATAGACGGCATACTAGTAGCACTGCATGCAAAGCAGGGTTTTCAGTCAAATAAAACTTGTAGAAAACTCTGGTGTGTTAATCACTCATACTTTGATAAGAGGTTAGCCACTACGGTGTTTTCTTTGACTGAAGACTCTACTTTGTGCATGCAGTGATATACTATACAGATCTGTGCCTTGCCTTTTCCGCGCGCTGCTTCTTACTATGTACCCGAACACGGACAGGGTGCACAGCAATTTTTTTCCATTCAAATACCAGGGTTGGGTTGTGTAACGTTGCAACCCCTCACAATTATTCTCTGAAGTTATCCCACGATGTCCCTTCCTGGGCTCGTTACACGCCTTTTCAACGGCTCGGGTACGTCCCCTTCGCAAGGCAGCAATGCCTCCGCTAGCATTGTTGTCCATGATCGCTACGGAAACGATGTACCCCCGCATCCTGGTCAGGGCTGGACGCGGTTTGTGTGTCTTTCGGATACCCACTCCAAGACGTTCGCCGTGCCTGCTGGCGATGTTTTAATTCACGCTGGCGACCTTTGCAGTTGGGGCAGCGTGAAGCAGCTCAAGGTGACGGTGGACTGGTTGATGTCCTTACCTCACCCTGTGAAAATGTAAGGCCCAGTTTCTTCTGACCTGTCTGACGTGTCATACTCAAAGTTGCTTGGCACGCAGTGTCATCGCTGGGAACCATGACGTTGAGTGACAGGTATTCATACGACGTGCGCCGCCGACTAAAGTTGTTACCGTACCATAGCTGTGCCTGGATGAGGGTAGCGTGAACCCGGGGAGACTACTGTATTCGAGTGTCAGTAAAGAGGTGAGTCTACGGTATCCTTTCAAAAACGGAGTGACTCGAGTGTGGTTAGGATGTGGCCAAGGCGCGTTCCATGCTGCAGAGTCGGGCTGCACGCGCTGCAGGCTTGTATTATCTAGAGCACGAGTCGATGGAGTTGAAGACGGGTGACAAAGTATGGAAGGTTTATGGCTCTCCCGTACGTCTTCACGTTTGTATGTCCAGATATCGGCACCTAACGTCATACAGGCTGCACCACGATATATGCCAGGGTCTTTTCAATACGAGACTGACATGGAAGCAGAGGGTGAGATGGCCTCGACCCCTTTCATCTGCACTCGTCGTGGAAGACTGACGACTTTGATTTCAAGCGATATATGGACGTATACCACGAGATACGGAGATCCTTCTAACACACACACCAGCATATGGGGTACTCGACCTGGCTAGGAGAGGGGTGCACGCAGGATGTAAGACATTGTCTGCCACTTTGGGTGAACTCAAGCAGTGCAAGATGCACATATTCGGGCACATTCATGAGGCACACGGTGGACTTATTCACTCAGATGGGGAGCGTGTGTCGGTGAATGCCGCCATGGCAGACGGATACGGACAAGCTGTCATAGTAGATCTCAAAATTACATAATAATATCAGACGCGCTTTCTGTTTTGCCACCGACGCGCCTGCGCGCCAGAGGACTCATCTCGTTACTTTCACTCAACCTCACGACTTGGACGCTCTCCTCATCCATCATGGCAGTAGAACTGAACAAAGAGCTTATAAACTCCCGGATGAAGATCATTTATGACTCATGGGCTGTCTGTCATCACTACATTTCGCCATTTGCGACAACTCACGAGTATCCATCAGAAAGCTGGCAAAAACGACGAGTATAGTACGATAGCCGACGTCGATGCTATATTCCTTGCCGCTGGAGAGGATGAACCCGTTAGGAAAGGGACGGCTTTCCAGGTCCGTCTCCGCTTCTCTTACTTGCGTCGCGTTGACCTTGCTCTTGTTTCGTTCCATAGACATGGCTTCTTGGATATGAGTTTCCCTCCACATTCATTTTGTTCCAGAAAGACAAGCTATCTATACTTTGCTCTGCGACAAAGGGTGCTGCATTCATTCTATGAGTGACCGAGAAGATTCTGACTCTTCCTTCAGCAAGGATACTCGAACAGCTCCAGAAGCATAGGTCCATCGTCCCCGTAGAAATTTTCACTCTCGCAAAGTCCAAAGAACCCCCAAGCGACGCACTTCCTCGTTTTTTGAGTGTATTCACCTCCAATCAACGCATCGGGAACCTGAGTAAAGAAACCTACGCGGGCAAGCTCATTGATGAATGGAACAACGCCTTGGCGGCCTCGGACAAGAAGCCTGAGGTGGTAGATATCGCTTCTGCTATCTCCACATTCATGTCCGTTAAAGATGACGATGAGCTGGTACGTCGTTCGGTCAACATCAACATTTTTATTTGGTGGTGACGTCCACTCTGGAATGAAGAAAGTGACGAGAACTGCCGCTAACTTGACGGTCACACTGTTGACACACTATGTGGCTGTCAAGCTCGAAACGATACTCGACCGAGAGACGAAAATCTCCCACGACCAGTTTGCTACTCAGATCGAGGCTAGGTTGGGCTCTGGTGAAGGGGAGAGTGCGAAGGGTCCTGATATGAAAGTTTGGGGCAAGGGGCGAGGAATTAACGACGTAGGTGGCACGAAACGTCTCGTCCCTACTTTATACCTACTTTCCCACAGGTTGACTGGTTATCGACGGAATTTTGCTATTCCCCTATAATCCAGTCTCGCTCGTCTGCTGGTGGCTACGACCTGAAACTTACTGGTGAATCAAGTCCCGATGACATGTCCCACAAGGGCGTGTTCTTAGTCTCTCTCGGGATGCGTTATAAGGGTTATTGCGCCAATCTCGGTCGAACCTTTATCGTAGACCCCGACAAAGTTGGTTTTCCGGTACATTTTATCTTATTTGGATCTCAACTCTTCTGCAGGAGCAAGAATCGGTCTACAATTTGCTGCTAAATCTCCAAGCAGAAATTTTGCAGAGAACGAAGGACGGTGCCGTGGCTAGAGACCTGTATCAGCACGCCTTGTCCTACGTCAAGAAGCACAAACCTGACCTTGAAAAAAACTTTGTGAAGAACATTGGTTTTGGTGTGAGTCACATATCATGGTGCCCCAACGATTCATAACACGCCAGCAACAGACGGGAATGGAGTTCCGTGATTCGACCTATCTTCTTTCACCCAAGAACGGCCGACAATTGAAGGCAAATATGGTCTTCTGTCTCTCCCTGGGTTTCCAAGATCTCGAAGACCAGGACCATAAGCGGTATGTTACCATACCACAGGTTGTGGAACGCGCTAAAGTCCCCACAGATATGCTTTGCAAATCAACGACACCGTGAAAGTTGGCCAGGACAAAGGTATTTGCATAACGGAAGGTGTTAAATCGACGAAGGACACACTTTTCTACCTTACTCGCGATGACTCGGAGGAAGAAAAGGCTGTTCAAAAACCGCCGTCAAAAGCCAATGGCAATGTTTCGCCGGTAAAAAACAAGACCGCTGGCGGCAAAGTGCTACGGAACAAGACTCGAAGCGCAGCACAAGAAGAGGCGATGCAGTCGACAGGTGCAAAGATTGCTGAGCATCAGAAAGAACTTCACCGTCAGTTGCAGGAGCAAGGATTAGCTAGGTATTCAGAGGAGGGCGATGGTGCAAACGGCAAGGAGGGGAAATCGTGGAAGAAGTTCCAGAGTTACAAAGGCGAAGCGGGTCTACCTAGAGAAGTCGAAGCGTTGCGAGTAAGCCAATATTATTCTCCTTGTGATTTGTGCTCACTCCTACTTCAGATCTTCGTGGACCGCAAAGCACAGACGGTGATTCTACCCATCCATGGTTTCGCAGTTCCGTTCCACATCAACACGATAAAGAATGTTAGCAAGAATGACGAAGGTGACTTCACCTATCTTCGACTCAACTTCCAGACACCGGGACAACTTGCTGGCAAGAAGGAGGATACGGTTCGTCGATCGTATAACCGGGTAGTCCATTTTCTTACCCGTTGCCAGCCCTTCGAAGATCCAGACGCGACTTTCATTCGTTCCGTCACATACAGGTCTACTGATGGCCATCGGTTTGACACCCTCAGCAGGCAGATCACCGACTTGAAAAAAGAAGTGAACAAACGGGAGCAACAAAAGAAAGAACTCGCGGATGTCATCGAACAAGATGTTCTGGTGGAAATGAGGGGCCGCAGACCCCATAAACTCCCTGAAGTTTTTGTACGACCCGCCCCCGACGGCAAGCGCCTACCTGGAGAGGTGGAGATCCACCAGAATGGGCTTCGATACCAAGCCCCCTTGGGAACGCAGAAGATTGGTAAGCTAGCTGGTTCAATGGACGGACTCGTCTGACATACGTGCCCAAGACATCCTGTTCAGTAATGTCAAGCACCTATTCTTCCAACCTTGCGAGCACGAACTCCTCGTGATCCTCCACATTCATCTAAAGGCTCCAATCATGATTGGCAAAAAGAAAACCTACGTACGCCCCTTTCCTCCATCCTCGTAAATTTTACCTTGAACACTTCATCTGGTCAGGATTTGCAATTCTTCCGAGAGGCATCAGACGTCCAATTCGACGAAACCGGTAACCGCAAGCGCAAGTACCGATACGGTGATGAAGATGAAATAGAGATGGAGCAACAAGAACGAAAGCGGCGCCTGATGCTCAATAAGGAGTTTAGGGCCTTCTCGGAGAAGATCGCGGAGGCAGCCGTTAGTTCCGTGCGCGTCTCTCTCGTTAGTACCCATCCCCTGGTTCTTACTGACAGTTCCTTAGACTGGTGACGCGCTAGAGCCCGATATCCCATTCCGAGAATTATCATTCGAGGGCGTTCCCTTCCGGACTAATGTTCGCCTACAACCCACGACCGAATGTCTGGTCCATTTGTCCGATCCGCCGTTTTTGGTCGTTACCTTGGGAGATATCGAGGTCGCATCTTTGGAACGCGTGCAATTCGGTCTGAAGCAGTTCGATCTTGTCTTCGTCTTCAAAGATTTCACGAAAGCTCCACTGCACGTCAATTCCATACCGGTCCTTCAACTCGATGATGTGAAAAACTGGCTGGAGTATGTTTGGCTATACCCACCACGGGAATGAATTGCTAATCGTCTACAGCTCTGTCGACATACCAATCGCAGAGGGCCCCGTTAACTTGAACTGGGGCCCCATCATGAAGACAATTAATGACAGTCCTTATGAATTCTTCCGAGGTGGAGGTTGGACGTTCTTAGGTGGCACTGGCGACGAGGTACAGTCTCTTTTAATGACCAACCCCTTCTTCACCCCCGACTCAATCTCCTTCAGAGCGAACAGGAAGAAGAGAGTGAGACCGAATCTGAGTTCAAAGCAGAATCTGTGCAATCCTCTATCAAGACGAGCTCTAGTGATGCTGGGAGTGATTTCGATGCTTCCAATGCTAGTGACGACGAAGGCAGCGGCTCCGACTTTGATGATGAGAGCGAAGGTAAAGTGCTCCCCTAGCTGCGGTATTGGCTATGAGTCTTACTGGGAAACGTTCAGGAGAGGATTGGGATGAGCTCGAAAGAAAGGCTGCGAAGTGTAAGGCACACTTAATCTCCAATGGGCATGAACCAGAACTAATTAGCACTACAGCGGACAAGAAGCGGACAGAAGTTGGCCTTAAGGGTGACGAGTCGGATGACTCTGAACGACCCAAGAAAAAAGCACCGGCCAAGTCGAAACATCATCCCAAGGCTTCAGCGAATGGCAAAGGCAAAAGCAAAGGCAAACGCTGAGAGCTGGGCACATCCCTTCGTCGCACCTCCTGACTATGTTCAGTCCCTTCGTTTTGTATACAGTACTGCATTTCAATCTAAAAGAGCTTTTTTTGTGGTGTATGGACGAGGGACCTTGTGAGTTCGAAGGCGAAGTCGATTCCGCTGGGAGGGGGGAGGAGAGGATAGGGAGTGGCCAAGGGCCACGGGAACGAGAAGAGCGAAACGAGACTAGGCTATGACGAGACAACAAGAACTTAGTCGAGACAGTGGGCTTGCCTTTCGAGTACCCTCGATTGGACCTAACTTCCGAGGCAATCACATTAAATGAGGGGGAGAGAACGGCGACCAAGCGCCGGGTATTAGACAAGAGAACCAGGTTTATTATACAGGAAAATAAGTAGCTGCGCACAGCACTGTAAGTAGGGAAAGTTAGGTGAGGAAATAAGCAGACATGGGGATGAAGGACAAAGGAAAAGATATAAGACGAGGTAATGACGCAGCCGAGGTGTAACAAAGGGCTGATTTGGGTGATTTGGAGGGGGGGGGCGCGTTCATGAGGGGCGAGTCGAGCCGGAATCCGTGGCCTTAACTTGGTCCGAGATGGCCGAGACAACACGGGATATGCGGTCTAACCGATGTGCTAGCCTTACAGCGAAATCCGAACCCCTACGCCACTATCAATGCTCTTTTTTGGAGCTTTCTCCTGACGCCCCATTTAGCTTCCACTCCCGCCAGAGGAGAACGCCCGACATCGCAGCACCGGGACCTATGACCATAGTCGCGATCACATTCCACAGGGCGAGTGAGGCAGCCTGTCTGACATTGCTAGCGAGCCAAAGCGTCCCGATTAAGCCCGAACCCATTGTGAACACATAATCCCATTGCAAAAATACGTGACTGGCCAATTGAAGGCTTATGTTTGCGGGATCGGGAGGTGAGATGGGTGGCACGTAGAGACTTCTGAGCAATACGAGGTTGTCCTTTGCAGGCCAAATGACGGCAACATGGGATATCGTAGAGGTTATGAAGGTAAAGATGAATGTTGCTTGTACGGTCCAGTAGCCCGATGTGTGGAAACGCGAGGAGGGGCGGATGAAGAGATGGCCCGATTGCGCCAACCACATCCAAAATGGGAAAAAATTCCAAAGAGCTGTCACGATGGGATCCTGTAGGGTCACCAAGAGGGCGGTCGGCACGGCGAAACCAATCAAAACGGCGAAGAGGGTAGCTTCGGCTTTGGCCTGATCAATCCTAGCCGCAGCAGGTGACATGCGGGTATGTCCGGAGAGAATGAACGCCAGCCAGAAGAGCGGGAAAACGAATCCCGCGCCTTGGGTCTGATAAAACAGGCCCATGGTCGCAGGGAATGCAGAGGATACTGTCAGGAGGGCCCAGTCCGGTATAGCGCATGTTGTAGGGTCCTGGGTTGGGTGGACATTGGGCGTGAAAGAGAGCACCCCCCCCAGATTTGGTGAGGTGGCCGATTAAAAAGTGGCGTGCCCCATACGTGAGGGCGGCAAACAAAATTGTGGGTAAGATACCTGAGGACGAAAGAAAACAGTCAGGGATTTATGTTCAATCAATTTACGACGACTGTTCTCATCCACTTACCGCGGGAGACTAGAGCTGGCATTTTAACGGTCGGCACGTCGTGTTGGTTGTGTGGACGTGCGCTGGATACTTACTAACTTACCTAAAAATTTAATTTTTATATGCTGATGGAGGCGTACGCCGTAGCCGATCTCCCTTATTGATCCTCTGTACGGGAAGGATGAGCACATGCAGAGATCTCCCTCGCTCCACAAGCTTCCTACTGACGCAACTCTTGTCATCGCTCTCTCAGGATAGCCCTCAGAGGTGCCACCAAGTCGCGTTTTACACCTGTAAATGTCTTCTTCGACACGGTAGTCTCAATTCGGATGTTAGGTGGGTAATCGGATCCGGCAAGCTCTTTCTCTTTCAAAAGAACTTCAAGGAGAGACGGGGACATTCGGGAGCTCTTTGGCAGTTCGTCATAGATCTTCAGTGGAGGGTGGCCGTGCTCAGGTAGAGCAAGTGCCGAGCGAGGCAACACACGAACAAGACGCGGGAGAGAAGGACGCATTTTGAGAAACTGGAGTAGGAAAGTTAGCGACAGCACAATAAAACGTCAATTACGGTTGGCGCGCACCTCGCGAACCTCCCAATAGGGTTGAGCACAACTCTTGGATGTTGGTGTCGTGTGAGTTTTATGAGCGCGTTACGTGTTACATGTTACAATACGTGACAGACGCATAACATTGGGAGACGCGACACTGACGCGACGTGCTGCCAGTGAGCTCCGTCCAGTCCCCAGATTGGGTTTCATAATGCAGAGGGATCCTGGCTCAAGTCGTTTGATCTCCGGAAAGCGCAAGGTTGCTGAAGTTCCAAGCGTCAGCGAATCTGTTCGAGGAAAAAAATCGAAGACGGGTAAGAGTCACCCAGAAACTGGAAAGCCGTCAGCAGCTCGGGGGGACCTAAAGTCCAACTCGAAAGACGACTCTAAATGGCCTGACTATTTCAAAGAGGTGAGCGTCTGAAAATACGACAACGACTTTGGACTTAACTCCAGGAACTTCTCCTAGTTGTTCAAGGTGTGTCCCTGGGTTCATGTTACGGTGGCCCTTCAATTCACTAATCTGCTGTCTCAAGATATTCAAGGTCTGTTCTAATAAATAGCACCGCCCTGAACTCGAATCAATCCCGTGCCTCAGGCTTTAAATACGGTATTAGCATTTTGTACTTCCAGGAAACAGTTCGCTACCTCGTTCGATTCTCTCCGTGCTTCTGTTGAGGGCCTACTCAAACGGCTAGTATCATTCCCGACTTGACTTGCGTCTCTTTCTCACCCCGCCTCCGCTTCCAGCCCGCTTGAGCTAGCGAAGGTTGCGGAAATAAAGTATTATTAACCATGGATGTGCCATGCTGAACTCGCGTTCATTATATTCAACTTCACAGGGTCCTTGTGCCTGAACTCTTGACTTTCGCCTATACCCCTGCCAACCACCTGAAATTCAATAGTTCTACTCAACAGCGGACACCCCAAAAAGACCCATATTCCGAATATGCAGAAGGCACACATCCCACGCCGTACGACGAGAGCGACCACGTACTCGTTCTTGAAATGGATGACAGCATGGTTCGCAAAAAAAGACTGTTGACTGACTCGCAAGTGGCTTTGCGTATCAGCCTGACAATGTCGTTGACATTATCCATGTCTTAGCTCACCTTTCGTTCCAGAACCTCTGGACCCTGCTTCTGTCAAGCAACTGATTGAGAAGAGGAATGCCCTATTTTCTGGAGCAATTGATGAGTATGAAGTTTAACGACTAGTTAGCCATGGGGCGCGCTGCCACGTCCTTCTTAGGTTATTGCAGGCCTGTTCCGATACCGAAGACCCTATCACTCTGCTTGTGGCTTCAGCTCGGGATCATATACCTCTCACTACATCTACTGGCGACGAAGTGGAATCACCGAACATCCCTGATCCTGAGAACCGGCGATCCATCGACGGGACCGTCGAAGAGATTCATGAACAGAAGTGGTATCAGGATCAAATCAAATACAGGAGAATTTTCGATGCCAAGCCAGGATCCATCGGTAGGTCTAGCAAGAATCCCTGTATCTGTGTCTCAACGTTTGCAGGGACAGTAGACCCACCCCTTTCTGACTCCATTAGGACCGCCCTTCGCGATGCCCGAAAAATAAGTACACTATACACTCATCAAGCAACTGCGATAGCCGCGCTGTCTCAAGGGAAGAACGTCATCGTTTCCACGAGCACGGCTTCTGGAAAATCTGTAATTTATCAAGTAACGCCATAGTGTTCCTTTCGCGCCTATACTAACCCCTCCCTCTCTCTAAAGGTCCCGCTGTTGCGTATCCTTGAACAAGATGAAGGGGCAAAGGCACTTTTCATTTATCCGACCAAGGTCGGTCTTGATCTACCCCTGATTTACACTAGGTCTCAACGCTCGTTCAAGGCTTTAGCTCAGGATCAGAAGGCAGCGCTTGAACAGCTGTTGGCCTGCTGCCCTGGTTTAGAGCACATCTCTGTTTGTTTCCCTGCCGCTTACCCCCTTTGTTGTATCTCTCAAACGTGAACAAGATCTCGACGTATGACGGCGATACCCCGCAGGACGCACGACCGAGTGAGTAGTCTTCAAAAAATGGTTAAACGCAAACCTTACTAATTGGCTTATTTTAGCTATTCGTGACACGGCATCCGTTCTGTTTACGAACATCGTCGGTTCTCAGCTCTCGATCTTTAAGTATCCTGTGTTCTCATCTCCCCTTTCAGGATACCATTCACGCCTCTATCTTACCTCACGAAGAACGGTGGCGCAGGTCAATTGCCCGTCTTCACCAGGCGATTCAATAGCTAACATAGCACCCTAAGGTTCTTGAAGAATCTTAAACTTGTTGCAGTCGACGAGTTGCATTATTATCATGACATGCTTGGCAGGTGCGCGCACTAACCTTCTTCCTTCTTGGCCTCTCACAGACACTCTATAGTCACGTTGCTTTGGTGATGAGGCGGCTAAGGAGAATATGCGCCGCAGTGGGAAGTCAGTGTCTGGGTTGCGTCCCATGAACCCTACTGACTCACGAATCACAGACCGCCACATTCGATTTGTCTCATGCAGCGCAACTATCTCAAGACCGAAGGAACACATGAAAACCATCTTTGGATTAGAGGTTTGCTCGCACAGCTCCCGTAGACTTCTATGCCTTACTTCATCATTACCGCTAGGATGTTGAAGTGGTTACCCAAGATGAGGCCCCATCGGGAAGGAAAGAATTTTTACTATGGCGTTGTCCAGATGCGTCGAAAGCATCTCCTATATCTGAGGCCACACGAGTCATGTCGTATCTCATGAAGAGGGGTATCCGTGTCATCCTGTTTTGTAAGGTGAATCACTATAAACATGAATTCCTTTCGGCTGGTGGCTAACTTTCTTCAAGACCAGAAAATCATGCGAGCTTGTTAGACATCTCAAATTCATCCCACACATTGTCCTTCTAATCGTTTGCCGTGATACGTAGGCAATGAAATCTCTCAGGACTATGCTGAGCATGGAGCAACGGTACGACGTCCTTGATAGGGTCAAGCCATACCGTGGCGGTATGAGTCCCCTTCCTTGTCGTTACCGCAGTCGTATAAAGTTCTCTTAGGTTACCAACCTTCTGAGCGGAGACAAATAGAGCAAGAAGCTTTCTCTGGGAGACTCCTTGGTCTTGTGGCCACGAATGCCCTCGAGCTCGGCGTAGATATAGGCGTACTGGATGCCGTCATTGTGTGCGGATTTCCCGTGTCTGTTGCCAGCTTTGTAGGGGTATATCCATCGCACTCTTCCGCTTCAACTCACACTTTCCTAGCGTCAGCAGATTGGACGTGCAGGTCGAAGGGCCCGGGATTCCCTGGCTATTTATGTTGCAGAACAATCTGGAACTGATAACCACTACATCGCCTATCCAGATGACCTGTTTGACAAGCCTACCTCAGACCTTGTCGTCAATTTAGAAAGTCCGGTGATTATTGAAGCCCATCTACAGTGCGCTGCTCTTGAGATGCCACTGTCGAGCGACGACGCGCGTTGGTTTGGCC
>WNGR01024372.1_pt1 | contig 11322 bp, 8 predicted proteins | sample 5407581 | NCBI WGS metagenome assembly WNGR01 (sample SAMN13153383, study PRJNA577476) | soil metagenome | isolation source: 80 cm soil or saprolite under Garry oak tree replicate 2 | place: USA:California | collected 2016-06-15 | reverse complement strand
ATGCGCATGCGCGGCCACGCCGAGCACGACGACATGAAATACGTGCCGCGGGAGATGCTCGAGGAGTGGGCGAAGAAGGACCCGATCCTGCGCTACGAGCGCCACCTGCTGGAGGGGGGACTCGCCACCGCCGAGGAGCTGGAAGCCGTGGTGGCCCGCATCGAGTCCTGGCTGGCCGAAGACCTGGCCTTCGCCGAGCAGAGCCCCTTCCCCGATCCCACGAGCGGAATGACCGGGGTCTACGCGGACCGCCCCGTGCCCGACCCCACCCCGCCCCTCGTCCTCGAGCGGGAGCGCCGGCGCGCCAAACCCTGATGGCCCTCCTGACCTACCTCGAGGCGATCCGCCTCGCGATGCTCGCGGAGATGGGGCGGGACGAGGGGGTCTTCGTGATCGGAGAGGACGTGGGCATCTATGGCGGGGCCTTTCGGGCCACCCAGGGGTTCCTCGAGAAGTTCGGGGAGACCCGGGTCGTGGACACCCCGATCAGCGAGACCGCCATCGTGGGGGCGGCCATCGGGGCGTCCCTCATGGGCCTGCGGCCGGTGGCGGAGATGCAGTTCATCGACTTCGTCTCCTGCGCCTTCGACATGCTCGTGAACTATGCGGCCAAGACCCGCTACCGCTGGGGGGCGGGCGTGCCCATCGTGGTGCGCGGCCCTTGCGGGGGCGGCGTCCACGGGGGCCCCTTCCACAGCCAGAACCCCGAGGCTTTCTTCATGAACGTGCCCGGGCTCAAGATCGTCGCCCCCGCCACTCCGACCGACGCCAAGGGTCTGCTCACCGCGGCCATCCGCGACCCCGATCCCGTGATCTGCCTCGAGCACAAGTTCCTGTACCGGCGGATCAAGGAAGAGGTGCCGGACGGCGAGGTCCGGGTGCCGATCGGGAAGGCCCGCCTCGCCCGCCAAGGCAAGGACGTCTCGATCGTCACCTACGCGGCCATGCTGCACGTGGCCCTGGAAGCCGCGGAGGCGGCGGCCCGGGAGGGCATCAGCGTGGAGGTCCTGGACCTCCGGACCCTGCTGCCCCTCGACGAGGAGGCGATCCTGGCCACCGCGGGCCGGACCGGCAAGGTCATCGTCCTGCACGAGGCCACCCGCACGGGGGGGCCCGGCGGCGAGATCAGCGCCCTCATCGCCGAGCGGGCCTTCGAGTACCTGGACGCCCCCGTCCTGCGCGTGGCCCCCCCGGACACCCCCGTCCCCTACTCCCCGCCCCTCGAGGAGCACTTCCTGCCCAACGCGGACAAGGTGGGCAAAGCCATCCGGGCCATCTATGATTACTAGCGTGCCGGGGCTCGAGGAAGACGCGGAGCCCGACGTGCACAAGCGGTCCCTCCCCCCTACGTGGGGGAGGTTAGGAGGGGGGGTCGATGAAAGATCGGGATCGCGTGGGGGTCGATGAATGACCGACGTCATCATGCCCCAGATGGGGGAGTCGATCGCCGAGGGGACGGTCACCAAGTGGATGAAGAACGTCGGCGACCGGGTGCAGCGTGACGAGCCGCTCTTCGAGATCTCGACGGACAAGGTCGACGCGGAGATCCCCGCCCCCGCCACCGGGGTCCTGAAGGAGATCCGGGTCCAGCCCGGGGCCACCGTCCCCATCAACACGGTGGTGGCGGTGATCGCGGCGGAGGGCGCGGCCGTGGTGGCGCCCGTGGTGGCGCCGGCCGCACCCGAAGCACCTCCCGCAGGGTCCGTCGCGCGTCCTGCTCCGCCTGATGCACCTCCCGCTCCGCCCGTCAACTTCGTACTCGAGCCGGAGCAGGCTCCCCGGCCGGATCGGCCCCGCTCGGAGATGACGGCGGACGAGCTGCGCCAGACGCGATCCTCCCCGGTCGTGCGGCGGATCGCGGCCGAGCACAACCTGGACATCCGTGAGGTCCCGGGGACGGGCATCGCGGGCCGGGTGACGAAGCAGGACATCCTGGGCCACATCGAGACCCGGGCCGCGTCCTCCGCGGCGCCGACTCCCTTTCCAGCCCCCATGATCCCTCCTCCGTCCCGGCCCGCGGCGGCGCCCGCGGGGCGGTCCGCCCCCCCGGCTTCTCCCCCTCCCGCCGCTCCCGCCACTCCGGCCGTCGGGTCGGAGACGCGGGGCCAGGTCGTCCCCATGTCGCCGATCCGCAAGAAGACGGCCGAGCACATGGTGCTCTCCAAGCGGACCTCGGCCCACGTGGCCACCGTCTTCGAGATCGACATGACCCGGGTGGACCAGCTCCGCCAACACCACCGCCCGGCCTACGAGCAGCGCAGCGGAGTGCGCCTCACGTACCTGCCGTTCATCCTCAAGGCCACGGTCGACGCCTTGAAGGCCTTCCCGGTCCTGAACGCGAGCATCGACGGCGACTCGATCGTCTACCACAAGGACGTGAACGTGGGGCTGGCGGTGGCCCTCGACTGGGGGCTGATCGTCCCCGTGATCCACCGGGCCGACGAGAAGAACCTGCTGGGCCTGGCCCGGGCGGTCAACGACCTGGCCGACCGGGCGCGGGCCAAGAAGCTCCGCGTGGACGAGGTCCAGGGCGGAACCTTCACGATCACGAACCCCGGTGTCTTCGGCAGCCTCTTCGGCACCCCCATCATCAACCAACCGCAGGTGGCCATCCTGGGGGTGGGCACGATCGAGAAACGGCCGGTGGTGCGCGACGACGCCATCGCCATCCGCACCATGGCCTACTTCGCCCTGAGCTTCGACCACCGGCTGGTGGACGGCGCCGACGCCGACCGCTTCATGGCCCACCTCAAGCAGGGCCTCGAGGAGTTCGACGAGAAGGCGCTTTGATTCCGCGGCCGCTGACGGTGCGACAACTGGGCCGCGTCACGTACGCCGAGGGCCTCGAGATGCAGGCGCTGCTCGTCGCTCGGCGGCAGGCGGGCGAGGTCCCCGACACCCTGCTCCTGCTGGAGCACGAGCCCGTCTTCACCCTGGGCCGGAACGCGCGACGGGAGAACGTCCTCCTCTCGGAAGAGGCCTTGCGGGAGCGGGGGTTTGCCGTCTTCGATACCGGTAGGGGCGGCGACGTGACCTACCACGGCCCGGGCCAGGTGGTCGGCTATCCGATCCTCGACCTTTCCCCGGACCGCCGGGACGTCCACCGCTACGTGCGCGATCTGGAGGAGGTGATGATCCGGACCTGCGCCGACTACGGGATCCCCGCGGGTCGCGTCGCCGGCCTGACGGGCACCTGGGTCGGCCAGGAGAAGATCGGCGCGATCGGGGTGCGGATCGCGCGCTGGGTGACCTCGCACGGCTTCGCCTTCAACGTCTCGACCGACCTCTCCCCCTTCGGTCTCATCGTCCCCTGCGGGATCCAGGGCCGCGGCGTCACGAGCCTGGAGCGCCTCCTGCGCCGCCCGGTCCCCCCCGGCGAAGTCATGGACCGGCTCACCGGCCATCTCGCCGCGGTCTTCCAACGGGAGGTCCTTTAGGAGTCCCGGAGGGGAACGGCAGGCGGCCCGGTTCAGTACACGATCAGGCCGAACGCCCAGCAGATGAGAGCGTTCGCCGTCGCCATATTGATGGCGGCGCTTCAGGATCAGGCGGACGCCGGGCGATCCCGTGGGAACGTCGTCCAGACGCGCCGCTGGGTCGCACAGATCCTTCGTGAGGGGATCCTCCGGGTATCTCCTTGGCCGCTTCGGGCCTCTACTTGGCGTGGATTCTAGCCGGCCTTGGCCGTGCGGAGCCGGGCGTGAGGCGGTCCGGCTCGGCATTGACCGCCCCACCGCCCAGTTCCCGTTCGTGGATCCCAAGCGCTGCATCGGCTGCGGGTCCTGCGTGAATGCCTGCCCCGAAGGCGACGTGCTGGGGATCGTCGGGGGCACCGCGACGGTGTTGAACGGGCTGCGCTGCGTCGGGCACGGCCGCTGTGAGGTGGCCTGCCCGGTGGGCGCGATCGAAGTCGGGCTCGGTGACCTCAAGTCCCGTCAGGACGTCCCTCTCCTCGACCGATGGCAGGAGAGCACGGTCCCGGGCCTCTTCATCGCCGGCGAGCTGGCCGGCCTGGCCCTCGTGAAGAATGCCATCCAACAGGGCCGCAAGGTCGTCGACCGCGTAGCCCAGCAGGCTCAGGCGGCCCGGCGCGCGGCCGGAGGGGACGTGCTCGACCTGCTGGTGGTGGGGGGGCGGGGCCGGCGGGCCTGGCGGCGGCGGCGGCGGCCCGCGAACGGGGGCTTTCCCACCGCGTCCTCGAGCAGGAGGGGGACCTGGGCGGCGCGATCTTCCACTATCCCCGGCGGAAGCTGGTCCTCTCGCAGGAGGTGGACATCCCGATCTTCGGGCGGCTGAAGGAGGCCGAATACGAGAAGGAGGAGCTGCTGAAGGTGTTCCAGGAGCTGTGTCGGCGCGGCCGGCTCGACGTCCGCTTCCGAGAGCGCGTGGGGGGCGTCGAGCGCAGCGGCAAGCTCTTGTCGGTCCGAAGTAGCTCGGGCGTGACCTTGGCCCGCTTTGTGGTCCTGGCCCTGGGCCGGCGGGGGACGCCCCGCAAGCTGGGCGTGCCGGGTGAGGCGCTGCCCAACGTGATGTACCAGCTCGTGGACGCCGAGTCCTACCAGGGCCAGCGGCTGCTGGTGGTGGGCGGGGGCGACAACGCCGCGGAGGCCGCCATCGGCCTCGCCCGGCAGCCGCACAACCGCGTCTCGCTCTCCTACCGCCGCGAGAAGCTGGTGCGCATCAAGAAGAAGAACGACGAGCGGATCTCCGAGCTGCTGGCCCGGGGCCGCATCGAGGGCCTGTTCAACTCGGAGGTGGAGGAGATCCTGCCCGGGGCGGTGCGGCTGCGGACCCCGAGCGGAATGCGCACGATCCCCAACGACTATGTCTTCGTCATGGCCGGTGGCGAGCCGCCCTTCGGCCTGCTCCGGCAGATGGGCGTGCGCTTCGGTGGGGAGGCGAGCGAGCGGTCGCCTTCCGCGCTCGGGACCTCGCCGGGGCTGATCAGCCCGCCGCAGCCTCGGCCCCCCGTCTTCATCCTCGCGGCGCCCAGCTGGCTTCGCGTCGGGAGGCGTGAGCGGCCACAGGCGCGCACGGCTACCGCTTACCTGGCCGCGGCTCAGGGTGTCCGGACGATCTGCCAGCCCGCGTCCGGGAGCGTCGCGACCGGCCCCTGCCGCCGCTCTGCACCGGGACGTCGGAGTTGCGGGCTACGAACAGTACTTCGCTTGGATCGCTGTGGCGCTGTTGAGAAGGAAATCTCGAAGCGGGCTCGGCGGCAGGCCCTTCAACCAGGAGATGAACGCGTCCAGTCTGGAGCAGAACGCGCTCAGGCTCGCCCCCGCCCCGCCATCCGCTCGGACGACAGGCATGGTGGTCGTCGTCGCCGCCACACCGAAGGCCAGGGCTCCGGCCAGCGCCAGCGCGGTCGCCGTTCTCTCGAGGTTCGACCAACCTCCTCTCACCGACCTTGGGCCCGGCCCTCTTCTCGGAGAGCAGCGTGACTAGCCAAGGGCCCACCCGATTCATCCGTCGCCGAAGAACGCCACGCCTCGAGCCGTGTCTAATTTACCGTCTCCTGTGCCTGTGTCGGGCCGCGGAGGGTCGGGGTCCACCCGGATCAGCTCCGGCGGTATCGGACCCGGCAGCACCCGCTGGCTGCGTAACCTGGGGGGAGCTGGCGCCACGGCCCACGGCGTTGGCATCCAGAGCCCTTCCGTCTACCCGTTGACTGTCGCTGCCAGCGCCTGCAGGACTCGCGGCCCCGGCCTGCGTCTCCCCGACGGAGGCCGCGGTTGTCGAATCAACCTGCGGCGGAGGCACGCTGTTCTCTGCATTGGAACGCCTGGTGCTCGGAAACACAATGAGGCGCGTGAGCGCTTCAGCCGACCCCGCCATCGCATAGTCGAACAGTGAGTCATTCAGCAAGGCACCGACCACCTCGCTCACCGGCCCCGGGCCCAGAATGGCGGACATCCTGTCATCGGCCCCTGACGGACTGTCGAGTACGGCGCCGGTCTGGCCTTGATCGTCAGCTCGCCGTTCTGGTACGTCACGACAGCCTGGCCTGGTGGTACCTTTGCAAGCGCCGCAGCCGGACCGGGAGGCGCCACCGCTGTCGTTGGCTCCTGAACTTGCGGATTCTCTGCCCGGCTCCCCGCCGGAAGCCAAAGCAAGCCCGCCACTGCCAGGAGGAACGCGAATTGCGAGCGCTTGGACAACATCTAGGGCCTCCCGAGCGCACCCACGGTTTGCGGCTTGTCTTGGATTGAGATCAACTCGACCTCGAAAATGAGCATGGCGTTGGGCCCGATGCCTCCTACTATCTTCTCCCCGTAGGCGAGCTGAGGCGGGATGAAGATCTGCCACCTCGAGCCCACCGGCATGAGCTGAAGCGCCTGGGTCCAGCCTGCGATAAGTCCCTTGACGGGCAAGGTCGCCGGTTGGTTGCGCCTGTAGGAGCTGTCGAATTCGGTGCCGTCAACCAGCGTGCCCCGGTAATGACATACGACGCGGTCGTCCAGCGCAGGTGTCTTTCCATCACCCTGCTTCAGAACCCTGTACTGCAATCCGTTGGGCAGCGTGATGACGCCTTCCTTCTTCACGTTCTCGGCGACGAATGCCTCCACTGCCTTCTTGTTTTTCGCGCCCACCATCATCTTGGCGTGCTCGAAATCGTGTTTCTGCTGCGCCTCGAAGGTTTTCAGGGTTGCGGTCACTTCATCGTCGGTCATGATGAGCTTATTGCCCGCCAGCGCATCCGCCAGGGCTTTCATCAACAAATCCACATTAAGATCACTCCGTTGCCGCACCAAGTTCCGCCCCAAGTCAACGCCAAAGGCATAGCTCACCTTGTCCTTCCAGCTCTGGATCGTGGGCTCGTCCTGCTGGGTCTTGCTGGCTGGTACAGCTTCCTGCTCGGCCTTGTCCGCTTGAGTCTCCTGCTGGGTCTTGTCTACCGCCGGAGCCTGTTGCCCGGAGGCGATCCCGGCAAGCAGCGCCATTCCGAGAGCCGTCGTCCAGCGCATCGCCGTTTGAAGTGTCATTGGGTTGGGCTTCTTTCTTCATCGGCTTCGCCGGATTTCTTCTGCGTCGTGCCGGAAGCGCGGGCGGGGGAGGCTTCCTGGATGGAGACGAGCTCCACTTCGAAGACGAGGGTGGCGTTCGGGCCGACGGTCTGCGGCCGAGGGCCTCCCGCCCTCTTACCCCCGCCACCCCCCGCCCCACGCTCGCCATAGGCGAGGTCGGAGGGCACGAAGACCTGCCACCGGGAGCCCACCGGCATGAGTTGCAGGGCCTCCGCCCAGCCCTTGATGACTGCCTTGACCGGGAAGCTCAACGGCGCCTTGCGCTTATAGGAGCTGTCGAACTCCCTGCCGTCGATGAAGGTCCCCCGGTACTGGACGACCAGATCGTCAGCCGTGGGCTTCCTTCCCTCGCCCGCCCTGAGAATCTTGTACTGGAGCCCGCTCGGCAAGGTCACCACGCCTTCCTTCGTCTTGTTCGCCGCCAGAAACGCCTCGCCTTCACGCTTGTTCTTCTCGGCGACCGCCTTCCTATTTGAACCCGCCTCTACGATCCTCTGGTCGGTTTGCAGTCCTTCCAGGACGGCCAGGGCCTGCTCCGTGGTCATGAGCGTTTTGCCCCCGGAGAGCGTGTCCTTCACGCCCTGCATCAGAAGATCGACGTCCACGTCCACCGACTGCTCCTCGAGAGCTTTGGCGAGATTCATGCCGGCCGCATAACTCACGTCGTTCTTGGTTTTACGAGGTGGAGGCGCCTGTGTGGCGACGGGCGCATTTGGCTTCACCGCTTTCGCCTCTCCGATCTCGAACAGCATGAAGTTGTTGACGTATTGCGCCCTGATCTCTAATTCCTTCGACAGACCTTGATAGGTGATCTTCAGCTTGCTCTCACCCGCGCGATGCACGGTGATCTTGACCTCATCGCCCTGGCCGGGCGACACCGTGACCATCTCGGGGTCCGACGGGATCCATTGCGGGCTGATCTTCGCCGGTCTTCCTGCGGCATCCACACCTTCGGCTCGAACCTCGACGGTGTCTTGGGCGTTGGCCCCTGCGTAGCTAGGACCGGAAACCCACGGTCTTATTCCGCGAAAGCCGTCGACAACCCGCGGATCCCGCTTGAAGGAAAGCAAGATCTCGCTGACAGCGGCCGTGGCTGCCGGTGTCGCTGATTCTTGGGAGGCCTGTGCGATGCCGGGGACGAGGACGAATGGGAAAGCCGCAACGGCTAGCAAACAGGTTCGCTGAGCCGTCATCGTCATTCTTTCCTCCTCGATCCTCAGAGTCGTCTACGGATAGCACATCCCCTCCCGCCGGTTGCGGGAGGGGATGTACAAGAGTGGGGGCCAGTTGTCACTTAATGGCAGTACTGCGAGTCGTTGCAGCCGAATGCGGCCGCACCAACGAGCCTCCTCCTCCCACCCGGATTGGCGGCATCAGGTGCCGATCCCGCGATTCCCAGGAAGTTCGGAATGCGGCCGCCAGGGTTCCCCGCAGCGCCTGTCGCTGGAACGTTCAGGAACAGCGGGCCCGTAGGATTGCGGGCAGCTGCGATGGCCGCGGCGTTGCCGCTGCAGGACTGCTGTCCAGGACCGAACTGGGCGGGAGCTGGAACGCAGCCCGTCAGCATGGCGTCACGGTTGATCGTGCCGTCACTCTCGGGAGCTGTGCCGTCCAGAGGCAGGATCATCTGCGGATGGTCGAACGGCGCCTTCTCGAGTGCCACGCGATCATCGGTGAATTCGAGCATGTAGTCCACCAGGGCGACCTTGTCTTCCTCGCTGAGGTCCGACTGCAGCTCGGCATTGAGGTTCAAGATGTTGAAGTCCCGGTGCGCGGAGTTCGTGACCGGGAAGTCGCCACCGCGCACGTAGAAGTCAACCACCTGCCGCAGCGTCAGCTTGCCGCCGTTGTGGAAGTAGGGGCCGGTGAGCTCCACTTCGCGCAGTTGCGGGGCCTTGAAGCTGCCGAATCGGTTAACCCGGTTTACCACCGGCCAGGTACCCATATGTGCAGAGCCATGCACTGTAATGGGGGCAGTTTCGCCGGCGGAGCATGGCGCCGTTCCGTTTCCGACACCACAGCCTGCGCCGCTGAGGCTGGAGTCTGCATCGCCTGACGCCACCGCGCTGTTGATGACCTCGCCCGCACTGCCCCGAGGATCGAAGGGAACCTCGGGAAAGCCTTCCTCGTTGGCCACGTCCATGAGCGTGTTGGGGCATCCACCGACTGGCCCGCAGCCCTCATCAGATTGGGGGTGCTCGTCGCCGACGGGGATTCTGTTGAGGAAAGGCGCAAGGTACCCAGGTACTCGAGGGTCAGCGAACTCATCGGTGTATCCCGGGTTGATGCGCTGATCCTGGGCGGTCATCTCAAGCAACCCACCCGTGGAGCAGTAGGGCGCGCACGGTTGAGCGTCAGCACGTCCATTGGCATTGTTGTTGGTCGGATCGAATTGAGCTATCGGCACGCCCGGCTCCTGACCCGGACCGCCGAAGTTCTTCATCATCAGGGCAGCGAGCGAAAGCGGCCACCCGAAGGGGTCCGTGTTTCCGCGACCGGTGTCCTCGCAAGCCCCGGTGACGTGCGTTTGATCGGCAACACAAGGCCGGACCCCGATGTTGTACACGCCGTTGTCGAGGAACGCGCCTCCGAAACCCGTGAACGGAACCGGAGCTCCGTCGCCTGCTATGGGTCCAGTCCCCAGGTCGTAGTGGATGATCGCGCTCCCGCTCGCGTCTACGTTGGCCGTGATGGCATCCGGAAACGCGTAACCGGAGCAGCTAGCCGTGGTGCAGTTGCCGTTATTGTTAACCACGGGAGCAGGGGCAAGACCCAGGTTGGGCGCCTTGCGCTCAATGGCGTCCTGTCCGGGCTCGTTGATTTCAGATTCCAGCAGGAACCCGGAAATGACGCGTTCGCGGATCAGGGGCTCGGTTAGCGGCTCAATGGTCGGGACGCCCCTTTCAAACTCCGCAAAATTGTCAAGCTCCTGCGCCTTCACGGTGAAAGGCGAGGTATTGTCGGTCAAGGCCGGCGCATTATGACAGGCGCCGCACCGCGCAGACCGGTAGTTGGGGTTCTTGAGCGACACGTTGGCTCCGAAGAAGATGTCAAACCCGAGCAAGGGATCCGGCATGTCGGCCGTTCGAGTGCCGCCGGCGGGAACCCGCTGGGTGCATGTCCGGATACCGGCGGGAAAGTCCTCGTTAATGCAAGCCGTCATTCTCGGATGGCCCGCGGTGTCGTTCTGGAAGTGAACGATGTCGCTAGGATTGTAAGGGTCGCGCTTGAAGTTACCCACCTCGGTGAAGCAACCCCCACGATACTGGCGGAAACCGTCAGCCCCTATGAAATAACCGCGGTGATAACCCGTGGGATTGGGGCAGTTGGGCAGGTCGAGAACCAGGAGCGGTTCCCCGACCTCTCCATTTGCCGCTCCAACGTCCGGATTTCGGTCCAGGAACTTGTCGTCCGGCGTATCGTCCGGCACCAGGATGGTCGCCCAGATGTGAATCGACTGCCCCCAGAAGAGGCTGAAGTTCCCCTCCATGTGGCTGAACTGGTTAGTGTCGGTTGCTGAGGCAGCACCCGCCGCAAGGTTGAGAACATACTGATCGAACGGGTCGTTGTTGTGAGCGTTGACGGTGCCATTCGAATCGAGGACCTGGATCGAGGCGGCCGGATAAATTCCCGTGCCGCACTGATTCGGGTGAATGTCCGGTCGGCCATCCGTGTAGCAGCCGTTGAAATGCTGGGTCGTGTTGCTGTGGAGCGCCGGATAGAAGGCGTGCCGGATCAGGCCCGCATAGCTGATGCAAAGGCCGGGCTTACCGGAGGCAAGCGGAGGGCGTACAACAGTACCGGCGGGTGAAAGGTCACTGATCGGCAGCGCCGCACAAGCAGAACCACCCTGGTTGGAATAGCGGCCGAGGATGCTGTCGGTCGGGTCCACCAGTTGGTTGGCCAGCGGCGTCACGCCGGCCTGCAGGAATTTCTTGCCGATCTTGGCCCAGTTGCGGCCATCGAACGACATTTCAAACTTGCTCAGCGCCGGCCCCTTGGCCAAGGCACCCACACTGGAGAACTTGATGAGCTGCCGGGTCGGCACCAGTGTCCCTCCATTGTTCACAAACACATGGGCTTGCGGGTCGGACGGGCCGAACACGCTGCCGCCATTGTCGTCGTGGCGGGCGCGACCGTCCCAGAAGTTATCGAAGTTCATGTCCGCCAGGATGATGGTGGGGGTATTGCGAGGCTCCACTCTACGGAACTGAGCAACCGTTCCGAGCGCGCTGGCGCCCTGGAAGCCGGGAAACGGGTCGACGTTGTCCGCCGCGACGGGGCTGCGCTGATC
>WNGR01013224.1_pt1 | contig 11322 bp, 7 predicted proteins | sample 5407581 | NCBI WGS metagenome assembly WNGR01 (sample SAMN13153383, study PRJNA577476) | soil metagenome | isolation source: 80 cm soil or saprolite under Garry oak tree replicate 2 | place: USA:California | collected 2016-06-15 | reverse complement strand
GCGCCGCGGCTTGCGGCATTGCGCGCCGAACTAAACCGCCGCGGTCTCGACGGCTTCATCGTGCCGCGCGCCGATCGTTATCAGAACGAATATGTGCCGCCTTGCGCCGAGCATCTCGCTTGGCTCACCGGCTTCACCGGCTCGGCGGGCGTCGCCATCGTGCTTGCCGACCGCGCCGCGATCTTCGTCGACGGTCGCTATATGGTGCAGGTGCGCGAGGAAGTGGATAGCGTGGCGTTTACCGTCGAGCATCTGGTCGAGCATCCGCCAAGTGCCTGGATTGAGGAGAACCTGCCGGCCGACGCCAAGCTCGGCTATTCGCCGTGGCTGCATACCGTCGAGGGCGCGGAGCGGCTGGTCAAAGCCTGCGCGGCGGCGGACGGCAGCTTGGTGGCGTTCGCCGACAATCCGCTCGACGCGCAGTGGACGGACCGGCCGCAGCCGCCGCGCGGCCCAGTAGTACTGCACGATCTGCGCTATGCCGGCGAGGACGCCGCCGTCAAGCTAGCGCGCGTCCGCGAGGCGTTGGGCAAGCGCGCCGACACGCTTGTCGTGTCGGACCCGCAAGCGGTGTCCTGGCTGTTCAATATCCGCGGCAGCGACGTGCCGCATACGCCGGTGGTGCTGGCTTTCGCCACCGTGCCGCTCTCCGGCCGGCCGGCGATCTATGTCGATCCGCGCAAGCTCGACGGCGCGGTGCGCGCGCGGCTCGAAGCGCTCGCCGATTTGCGCGCGCCTACGGATTTCGAACGCGATCTTGCCGCGCTCGGTAAAGCCGGTCGCGCGGTGATGCTCGATCCGGCTTTATGCCCCGACGCTATCGCCCGCCTGCTAACGGAGAGCGACGGCAAGGTGGTGCGCGGCGCCGACCCGATTGCGCCGATGAAGGCGGTGAAGAACGCTGCCGAGATCGCCGGCGCCCGCGCGGCGGCGGAGCGCGACGGCGCGGCCGTGACGCGCTTTCTCGCTTGGTTCGATCGCGAAGCGCCCGCCGGCAAGCTTACCGAAATCGACGCGGTGGAAGCGATCGAGAGTTTTCGCCGCGATACCGGACTGCTCAAGGACATTTCGTTTTCGACCATTGCCGGCGCCGGACCGGACGGCGCGATCGTGCACTACCGGGTCACGCGCAAATCCAACCGGCGGATCGCGGCTGGCGAACTGTTCCTGATCGATTCCGGCGGCCAATACGAAGATGGCACGACCGATATCACGCGCACGCTTGCGGTCGGCGCGCCGAGCGCCGAAATGCGTAAGAACTTCACGCTCGTCCTCAAGGGCCATATTGCGATCGCGCGCGCCGTCTTTCCCGACGGCACCACGGGCGCGCAGCTCGACAGCCTGGCGCGGCAATTTCTGTGGCGCGACGGGCTCGATTTCGATCACGGCACCGGCCACGGCGTCGGCAGCTATCTATCAGTGCACGAAGGGCCGGCACGCATTGCTAAGCTCGGCACCGCGCCGCTCAAGCGCGGCATGATCTTGTCGAACGAGCCGGGCTACTATCGCGCCGGCGCCTATGGCATCCGCATCGAAAATTTGATCCTCGTCACCGAAGCGGCGGCGATTGCCGGCGCGGAAAAGCCGCTCAACGCTTTCGAGACGCTGACATTGGCGCCAATCGATCGCCGCCTGGTCGACCCGGCTTTGCTGACCGGCGACGAGACCGCTTGGCTCGATGCTTATCATGCGCGCGTGCGTGACACGCTGGCGGCGCTTGTTGATGCGCAAACGCGCGCTTGGCTAAGCGGTGCTTGCGCGCCGCTAAAAAGTTAACGCCGCCGCGAAGCGGTTCACGCCCGAGCGTTGCGAACGGAACTTTTGGCCAGAGCCAGCGTTTGTTTGCGTACGCCTTTCCGTGTGGAAAACGCGAGGCAACATCATGTTATCGACTATTCTGATTATCGTTCTGATCCTTTTGTTGATCGGCGCTTTGCCGACCTGGCCGTATAGCGGGGAGTGGGGCTATTACCCGGGCGGCGGCCTCGGACTTCTGCTGATCATCGTCATCATATTGGTGTTAATGGGACGGTTGTGAACCGGCAGCACCTTGTGAAGGGCGGCTCAGCGAATGAGCTTCGCCCACTCGTCCTCGGTCAAGACCTTGACGCCGAGCTTCTTGGCATCGGCGAGCTTTGAGCCGGCGCCCGGCCCGGCGACCACATAGTCGGTTTTTTTCGACACCGACCCGGATACTTTCGCGCCGAGCCGCTCGGCCGCGGCTTTGGCCTTGTCGCGCGTCATTGTTTCCAGCGTACCAGTGAACACCACGGTCTTGCCCGCGACCGCAGAATCGCCGCGTGGCTTCGCCGCCTCGCGGATCTTGACCTGCGCGGCGAGCCGCTCGATGCGCCGGCGATTATGCTCTTCCGCGAAATATTCGCGCAGGCTGTCGATCACGGTGTCGCCGATCTGATCGAGCGCGTCCATGTCCTGCCTGGTGTCCTCGTCGCCCTTGGCAAGCTTGAGGCAGGCGTCATGAAAAGCGTCCCAGCCGCCGTAGCCGCGCGCCAGCGCCACGGCCGTGGTCTCGCCGACATGGCGGATGCCGAGCGCGTAAATGAAACGCTCCAGTGCGATCTGCTGCCGCGCCGCAATCGCGGCAAATAAATTGCGTACCGAGGTTTCGCCGAAGCCTTCCACCTTTTCGAGATGGATTTTGGAATTGCGTTCCTCGAGCGTGAAAATATCGGCCGGCTCTTTGACCCATCCGTGTTCGTAGAACAGCTCGATCTGCTTGTCGCCGAGCCCGTCGATATCGAAGGCGCGTCGCGACACGAAGTGTTGCAGCGGGCGATCGCGCCCTCTTCGCCGGTGGCGGTGTGGTCGCGCACGACTTCAGTGTGCAGCGGGCACGGACAGAGCTTCGGGAATTCGTAGGGTTTGGCGCCACGCGGACGTTTGTCCGGGATGACGCCGAGCACTTGCGGAATGACGTCGCCGGCACGCTGGATTTCGACGGTATCGCCGATCCGCACGTCTAGCCGCGCAATCTCATCGGCATTGTGCAATGTTGCGTTCTGCACCACCACGCCGCCGACCGTCACCGGCTCGAGCTTGGCGACCGGCGTAAGCGCGCCGGTGCGGCCGATCTGGATCTCGATGTCCTTGAGTACCGTGATGGCGCGCTCGGCGGGAAACTTGTGGGCAACGGCCCAGCGCGGCGAGCGCGATACGAAGCCAAGACGCTCCTGCCAATCGAGCCGGTCGACTTTGTAGACGACGCCGTCGATGTCGTAGTCCAGCGTCCCGCGTTGCGCCTCGATCTGGTGGTGAAACTTCAGCAGCGCGTCGAGCCCGCGACACAGTTTGGTCAGCGGATTGGTCTTAAACCCGCAGCGCTCGAACCATTTGATCATGCCGGATTGCGTCTCGGCCGGCATTTCGCTCATCTCGCCCCAGGAGTAGGCGAAAAAGCCAAGCGGCCGCGATGCGGTGATCGACGGATCTTTCTGGCGCAGCGACCCGGCCGCGGAATTGCGCGGATTCGCAAAAATCTGGCCGCCGGTTTCGGCCTGGCGCTTGTTGAGCGCAAGAAACGCGTGCTTGGTCATATAGACTTCGCCGCGGACCTCGCAGATGGCGGGAATGCTCGTTGCCTTCAGCCGCTGTGGAATGTCCGCCAGCGTTTTGACATTCGCGGTGACGTCTTCGCCTTCGTAGCCGTCGCCGCGCGTTGCGCCGGTGACGAGTACGCCCTTCTCGTAACGCAGTGACATCGACAGTCCGTCGATCTTCGGTTCGGCGGAGAACGCGATCTCGTCGTCGTCGGCAAGCCGCAGGAAACGCCGGATGCGGCCGACGAAGTCGCGCACATCGTCCTCGTTGAAGGCGTTGTCGAGCGACAGCATCGGTACGGCATGGCGCACTTTGGCAAAGCGCGCCGACGGCGTGGCGCCGACGCGTTGCGTCAGGCTTGCCGGCGTGCGCAGTTGCGGAAAGCGCGCTTCGATCGCGCTGTAACGCCGCCGCCGCTTGTCGTATTCCGCGTCGCTGACGGTCGGCGTGTCTTCCTGGTAATAGCGCCGATCATGCGCGGCGATTTCGGCCTCAAGCCGCGCGTGCTCGGCCTTGGCTTGTGCTTCGGTGAGGTCACCCACCGAAGCTTTGGAGCTATCTTTAACTGCCATCCTGCCGGTAATCCGTTATTCCGGGTTCGGCCGCAGCCCGATACCCAAACTTCATAACCAGGCGTGCTGCTGTTGTGTACTACCCCGCCGCGCGGATCAGGCGTTCGGCCGCGGCGCGGGCTTCGGCGGTGATTTCGGCACCGGCCAGCATGCGCGCGATCTCCTCGCGGCGGCGTTCGCCTGCCAATTCGGCGATGCGTGTCGCGACCCGCTTGCCTTTGGCCATGGCGTCCTTGCTGATCAGGTAATGCCGATCGGCGCGCGCCGCCACCTGCGGCGCATGCGTCACCGCGATCACCTGCACTCCGGATGCGAGCCGGGCGAGCCGCACGCCGATCGCATCGGCCACGGCGCCGCCGACGCCGGTATCGATCTCGTCGAATATAAGGGTCGGTGCGGAGCCGCGATCGGCGAGCACGACTTTGAGCGCCAGCAAGAAGCGCGCAAGCTCGCCGCCGGATGCGACTTTCATGAGAGGTCCTGGCCGCGTGCCGGGATTGGTGCGGACCCAGAACTCGATGCGATCGATGCCGGCTGGCCCCTCGCTTTCGCTGGTGATTTCGCTCGAGAATTCCGCCCGATCGAGCTTGAGCGGCTTGAGCTCGGCATTGACGGCTTTGGCGAGCGCCTGCGCCGTGCGGCGGCGCGCCGCCGAAAGGTTTTGCGCAGCCACGCGATAGCGCGCCGCGGCCTCTTTCGCTTCGCGCTCCAGGACCGCAAGCCGTTCGGCCCCGGCATCGATTAATGCCAGATCGCTTTCGTAGCGGCGCGCCAGTGCCGCAAGCTCGTCGACCGGCGCATTGTACTTTCGGCCGGCGGCGCGCAGCGCAAACAATCGCTCCTCTATTTTTTCCAGTTCTTGCGGGTCGTATTCGGCGACTTGCAACGCCTGTTGGAGCTGCAGGCGCGCTTCTTCCAGCGCGGTGAGCGCCGCGTCGATCGCCTTGACCGCGGGCTCGATCAATGCCGGCGCCTGCGCGGCGCGCCGTTCCAGGCGCCGCACCGCGCTGGCCAGCGGCGGCACCGGCGAGTTCGGGCCGGCCACGCTGTCATGGGTCGAACGCAGATCGTCGGCGACTTTCTCGGCCTGCATCATCGCGGCGCGGCGGTCGGCCAGTGTAGTTTCCTCGCCGGTTTGCGGCGACAGCCCGCCGAGTTCCTCGACGGCGTGGCGCAGCCATTCGGCCTCGCGGCCGGCGCGCTCCACTTCCGCCTTGTGGCTTTGCACGGCTGCTTCGCGTTGCCGCCATTGCGTCCACAAATCCGCAACGTCCGCCGCGTCCGCTTCAATGCGGCCATAGGCGTCGAGCAGCGCCCGGTGCGTTGCGGCCTCCACAAAGGCGCGCTCGTCGTGCTGACCGTGGATCTCGACCAGCGCAGCGCCGAGCGCCCGCAAGACCTGGACGCTGACCGGCTGGTCGTTGACGAAAGCGCGGGTGCGGCCATCGGCAAATTGCACGCGCCGCAGAATGAGCTCGTCTTCGCTGCTGAGGCCGTTGTCGGCAATCAGCCGGCGCGCGGGATGGTCCTGCCCAATTTCGAAGGCGGCAATCACCTGGCCGTGCTCCGCGCCTTCACGCACCAGCGCCGCTTCGCCGCGGGCGCCGAGCGCAAGCGCGAAGGCATCGAGCAGAATCGATTTGCCAGCGCCGGTTTCGCCAGTCAGAACGGCGAGGCCGGAACCGAAATCGATGTCCAGACGATCGATCAGGACGATATCGCGGATCGAGAGCCGGGCGAGCATGATGCCGGAGGCCAGATGTCGGTGTGAGATGACGAGTAGATGTCGGAGATCAGATGTCAGAATGCCGATAATATTCGTGATTCTTTATCCTGTCCTCTGACCTCTAAGATCCGAGCCTCATCCACTCTGCGAAGTCGCCAGCCCTAATTTCTGGAAGGCGCGGCTGATCCAAGATCCCTTGTTCTCGGTGGTCGGCTCGCCGCCCGCCGTCTTCACCAGCCGATAGGCATCTTTGTACCAGTTGCTGTCGGGGAAATTGTGCCCGAGCACGGCGGCCGCGGTTTGCGCCTCGTCGATGATGCCCAAGGCGACATAGGCTTCACTCAGCCGCATCAAGGCCTCTTCGACGTGACGAGTGGTCTGGTATTGCGTCACCACCACCTTGAAGCGATTGATGGCGCCGATGAAGTCGCGTTTGTTGAGGTAGAAGCGCCCGACAACCATCTCTTTTCCGGCGAGCTGGTCACGCGCCGCCGCGATCTTTTTCTGCGCGCTGATGGCATATTCGCTGTTCGGATACTTCCGCACCACTTCTTGCAGCGCATCGATTGCCTTGTCGGCGCGCGCTTGATCGCGCGAGACGTCGAGAATCTGATCGTAGTACGAGGAGCCTATCAGGTACTGCGCGTAAGCGGCGTCGGCGCTGCCCGGATGCAGCGTCACATAGCGCTTCGCCGAGTTCACGCAGTCATCATACTGCTCGGCCTGATAATAGGCGTAAGCCGACATCAGCAAGGACTTTCGCGCCCATTCCGAATACGGATTCTCGCGATCCACCGCGTCGAATTTCTTGGCCGCTTCCTTGTAGTCCTGCTTCGTGTTCAGCAGATACAGGCCTTCGTTGTAGAGCATGTCGGCGGGATTTTCGGGAACGTAGTCGTCGTCCTTTTGGAACAGGCTGCTGCAGCCCGTAAGCGGCAAAGTCAGCGGAATGGAAATAAGCGCCGCGGCGAGGCAGGACGCTAGCGCGCGCAACCTGCCTGCGGATCTCACCGATCCTGGTAACCGCACCATCATGAGCGTGATTGGAGCCCCGTCGCGACAGCCGCGCGCCGCCACATCGGCGCACCGCAGCCTTATGACAATACAGCAATTAAGGCCGACAATCGGCCCGGATTAAGGCGCGAAAGTTAAGCGGTTTAAGAGACCTCAGGCCCATAAGCCGGCATTGCGAAGCCGGTGGCAAGGTCGGCGTACCCACGGGGACGCCGGATTTCCGGCATTTCCACATAGGTCCATGCGCTGCGGTCGGCGAACAAGGCGGTCAGGACGGCATGATTGAGCTTATGACCACCGCGGACCGAGCGATAAGCGCCGATCAACGGCGCCCCCGACAAGGCCAGGTCGCCGATCGCATCGACAGCCTTGTGCCGGACGAATTCGTCCGCGTAGCGCACGCCTTCGGGATTAAGGACACGATCGTCGGCGATCACGACGGTGTTGTCGATGGACGCGCCACGCGCGTAGCCGGCGCCCCATAGTTTGGCAACGTCGCGCATGAACCCGAACGTTCGCGCCCGGGCCAAGTCGCGCCGGAATGAATCCGGCTCAACATCGACAGCGAATCCCTGCCGCCCGATCAGCGGGTGGTCAAACTCGATTTCAGTCTCGATTCTCAAGCCACGCAAATACGGGCGAAGTTCGCCATAGCTGTCGCCTTTGACGACGCGCACCGGTTTGAGCACCTGGATGTAGCGCCGCGATTCGGCGAGCGCGACAATGCCGGCCTGCTGGATAGCGGCGACGAACGGCGCGGCGCTGCCGTCCATGATCGGGATTTCCGGCCCATCGACTTCAGCAATGGCGTTATCGACGCCGAGCGCGTGCAACGCCGCCAAGACATGTTCGGTGGTCGAGACGAGGGGACCGTTTTCATCGCCAAGAACGGTAGCAAATTCGGTCGCAGTGACCGCGCGGAAATTCGCGCGCAATTCGCGGTCGGCTTCCCCGCCGGTCCCGCAACGAACAAATACGATGCCGCTATTGGCCTCGGCCGGATGCAGCGTGACCGTGGTCGGTAAACCGGAGTGAACGCCGATGCCGGCGACGGTTACATGATCCTGCAGCGTCGTCTGCCTGCCGGACGGCACGCCCCGCGTCATGCTTTTGCCCCACACCTCACAGCCGCGTTGCGCGAGCAAAACACTTCGCGAACAAGGCCACCCCGACGGCAGGGGAACGCGTTCAAATTACAAATTGGGGAGGGCCGCAATGGCCCACAGACTCTAATCCCCCGAACATCCCCCGCGACGCGCAAACCCTAATGCTGCAGCGCCGAGAGGCCAATTCACGGTTTCTTACCGAGTGTTACCTTTTTCCGGCCGCACTGCGGTCCGGACCTTGCCCAAAAAAATCGCGCCGGATTGATTTTTCGGGCAGTGGCGCAAGCTGGAGCGGTCTCGGCAGCTTGCCGCAAAGCATCGCCGCCTGTGTCAAGAAAGTTTTTGTTGTAACAACGAGTTAACTCGGCCGGGCGTGCCCGGGCGCTCGCGCGCCACAGCACGGCCGACCGGGTTGAGGAACGCCGGTGGTCAATTCGCTTGTCGGCGCAAGAAGGCCGGAATGTCGAGTTGATCCTGTTCGGCCGAGTTATGCACAGCGCTCGCCCGGCCATGCTGATCCAAGCCCTGAGGCATGGTCCGCTTGGCATATTCCGAGACCGGCTCGGGGCGCGTTTCGGTCGGGCGTGGCATGGGCCGGCCCGGCAGCCGATCGGGACCCATCTGCGGGGCGCGCGGCGCTTGCGGCATCTTGGGGTGGTCTTCGCGGCGGCCAAGGCCGACCGATGCCAGTCGCTGCAGCAGCGACCTGTGCCGCTTCTCGGGATGGTGATCATCGGCAAGTTCGCCGCGCCTGGCGCGAATTTCGTTCTGAGCGGGCAGCGGCAGCTCATCGATTCGCGGCATCCGCGGCGCGCGCAGCGGTATCCGTTCCGGCTGCGGTGGAATGAACGCCGCCGGCTGCTCGTCTTCGGGCTCATTCGCCGCGGGATCGATAAACAGCGAGGGTTTCGGCGCCAGCGGGCGAATCGTGACGTCCTCGACCGCCGCTGCGATCGCTGCCTTGGCAGCCGATTCGATCGATGCGTTGACGGTGGCCGCCGCCGCCACGGCCGGTCTGGCCGGCTCTTGGCGCTCGACGCGCTCGGCGTCGCGTTGTTTTTCCGCACGCAGCCGTTGCGCCATATCGGCAATCCGAGAGTCCGCAGCGGAAGTGCCGGGACGCTGCGCGAAGACTTGATCGATGCCAGTCGCGACGACCGACACGCGGATCATGCCATCCAGGCTCTCGTCGAACGTGGCGCCGACAATGATGTTGGCATCTTGATCGACCTCTTCGCGAATGCGCGTTGCCGCTTCGTCGACCTCGTAGAGCGTCAGATCGCGGCCGCCGGTGATGGAAATCAGAAGCCCTCTGGCGCCTTTCATTGACGCGTCGTCGATCAGCGGATTCGAGATGGCCGCTTCCGCAGCGGCGAGCGCCCGTTTTTCGCCCTCGGCCTCGCCTGTTCCCATCATCGCCTTGCCCATCTCGCGCATCACGGCGCGGACGTCGGCGAAGTCGAGATTGATAAGGCCTTCCTTGACCATCAGATCGGTGATGCAGGCAACGCCGGAATAGAGCACCTGGTCGGCCAGGGCGAAGGCGTCGGCGAATGTGGTTTTTTCATTCGCCACGCGGAACAGATTCTGATTGGGGATGATGAGCAGCGTGTCGACGCATTTCTGCAGTTCGGCGATGCCGCCATCGGCGATCCGCATGCGGCGCTGACCTTCGAACTGGAACGGTTTGGTCACGACGCCGACCGTCAGAATGCCGTGCTCCCGGGCGGTTTTGGCGATGATCGGCGCGGCGCCGGTGCCGGTGCCGCCGCCCATTCCGGCGGTAACGAAAACCATGTGCGCGCCGGAAAGGTGATCGCGGATTTCGTCGATCACTTCTTCGGCAGCGGCGCGCCCCACATCCGGCTGCGATCCGGCGCCCAGGCCTTCGGTCGCCTGCACGCCCATCTGAATGACGCGTTCGGCTTTCGACATCGTGAGCGCCTGCGCGTCGGTATTGGCGACGACAAAATCGACGCCCTGCAGGCCTGCCGTGATCATATTGTTGACGGCGTTGCCGCCCGCGCCGCCCACTCCGAATACAGTGATCCGGGGTTTAAGCTCACGAATATCCGGGATGTTGAGATTGATGGTCATGATTGCCTCTTTTTTCTCGCGCGGGCGCGATCCACGCCCTGATCCACGCCCTGGCCCATCCGGTCCGCCACCGGCTGAGATTTTCGAGCTTCGCTTCTGAGGGCCATCAGAAACTCTCGCGAAGCCATCGTCCGACGCGGGCGAAGTACCCGCCCGTGCCGGTCATGAGTTGCCGCCGACGGCGCATTTCGAAATGTTCGAGATGCGCCGCTTGGGGATAGACGAGGAGCCCCGCCGCCGCTGCAAAGGCCGGGCCTTTGGCCGCTTCCGGTGCGCCGGCAATGCCAAGCGGGCGTCCTAGCCGCACTGGGCGCCCGAGCAGCCGCGCCGCCAGTTCCGGCAGTCCATTAAGCTGACTGGCGCCGCCACTAAGGACCACATGGCCGCGCCGATCGCCCCCGATCGGGGACACGGCCAAACGGTCACGCACCATTTCAAGGATTTCCTCGACGCGCGGCTTGATAATCGCCACCAGCGTTGCGCGCGATACGAATTGCGCCTGTTCGCGCTCATGCTCGTTCAGCGGCGGGACCGTGATCATGTCACGTTCATCCGATCCTCCGCTAAGTACAGTGCCATAAAGCGTTTTGATTCGCTCGGCATCGGCGATTCGGGCATTGAGCCCGCGCGCCAGGTCCATGGTGACGTGATGGCCGCCGAGCGCGAAACCGTCGATGTGAACGAGGCGTCCGCCCTGAAACACCGCCATCGTGGTGGTGCCGGCGCCCATGTCGACGACGGTAGCGCCCAGATCGGCCTCGTCATCGGCGAGAACGGCGAGCCCGGCGACATAGGGTGACGCCGCCATCGCTTCGACCTCGAGGTGACAGCGCTCCACGGCGAGAATCAAATTGCGGGCGGCGGCGATCTCGGTGGTGGCCACGTGCATATCGACGCCGAACTGCGTACCGACCATGCCGCGGGGATCGCGTATGCCGTTCACGCCGTCGATTGAATAGCCGACCGGAAGCGAATGCAGCACGGCACGACCGTCCCGCAGCGAATGGTGGCTGCCGGCCACCAAGACGCGCGCAATGTCGCTCTCCGACACGGCGGAGCCTATGATTTTAACCTCGGCCGCGAACAATTCGCTTGCCAGCCGTCCGGAGGAAATCGACAGCACTACTGACTCGATCTCGACCGAAGCCATCCGCTCGGCCGCGTCGACGGCTTGGCGAATCGACTCCTCGGCTTGCGCCAGATTGACGACGCTGCCCCCCTTGGTGCCGCGTGCGACTGTGTGGCCAAA
>WNGR01009239.1_pt1 | contig 11322 bp, 6 predicted proteins | sample 5407581 | NCBI WGS metagenome assembly WNGR01 (sample SAMN13153383, study PRJNA577476) | soil metagenome | isolation source: 80 cm soil or saprolite under Garry oak tree replicate 2 | place: USA:California | collected 2016-06-15 | reverse complement strand
CGACGTTGCGCACTTGCGTCCATGCGGGGATCAAATCCAAGATCTCCTGGGGCACCAGGTGGTCGTGCAGCACCACCTCGGCCGTCTTCAGAATCTCGGCCGCCTGGACCGTCAGTAGTTCCGGGTTTCCAGGGCCCGCCCCTATCAAATAAACTTTGCCTTTCTGGATTGGCGTTTTCATGACCTGGCCCCCGCCGCCGCGTATCTGCCATTCCGGCGGCACTCCCCCGGCGTTGCTTGCAAGCCTGTCCCCGCCGAAGGTTCTCCCTTTGAGCCTATCACCTCGTTGGACGATCTATTCCTGCGAACATTTCATCTGATGCATCGAAAATTTCGATATAAGTTAAGTTGTAAGACGATGGACCTGGACTAAGCCCTGTGGAACAAAACGGAAGAACTGGCAACCAAAAACTAAGCCGGCATGCATCATCAGGCCGCGGGGCCATGCCCGAAACGACCAAAACTGGAATTGGATTCGCTGCCTCGCATAAAAGTCTATTACGCAGGGCCTACTGAGAGGATAGACGAGGATGGCGCGGCCATCAGTCAGCGCTTTAACGGAATGCCGGACTCTCCTCTGGTACTATCGGTACTATCGCGAGCAAGCCTGCCCTGACGACTTGCGTCACGTCGTCAACGGTCACCTCGAGCCTCCGCCCTCAGTCACCTCAAATTCTTGCGGGTCGAAGTGATCATGAAGGGAGGCGCACCATAGAAATGCTGGTGCGAAAGTCATGTTTGGCAAGCGAAGTAGCGTAGCGATCAGCACGGCAGGCGCTCAAGGACATCGAGTTTGCAACTCTCGACGAAGGCATAAAGGGCACGGAGGTTGGCTGGGGCACGACGGAATCGTGCGATCCCGTTGGGGACGCGGACTACTTTTTTGTGCCCTTGGGTTTCTGCTTGCGGAGGAAAGACTTAAAGGCGTCAGCGCTGGCTAGATCGTGGAGCAAGGCGAAGAGTTTTTCTCGCTCCTCACCGAGTTGCCGGAGCCAAGCTTCATATTCAGGGCCGAATTGTTCTTCGAGCTCTCTGCGAAGGCGTTGGGCGAGCGCCGGGCTCTGGCCAGAAGTGGAGACGGCGATTTGCAGCGCGCCGCGCCGTGCCACGGCGGGATAGTAGAAGTCGCAAAGCTCGGGAACGTCCACGACATTGCAGAGTACACCGCGCCGCCGGGCTTCGGCGTGAATTTGCTCGTGCAATTCAGGCGAGAAAGTGGCGGCGATGACGAGGAACATTCCATCGAGATCGCTGGGCTCACAGGGACGCGCGAGCCATTCGATTTGGCCCGTGGCGGCCCATGACTGTACTTGTGGCGTTGCTTCCGGAGCAACGACGCGCACCTTGGCAGCGGCCTCGAGCAGCCCGGCGATTTTGGACTCGGCCACGTCACCTGCGCCGACGACGAGGCAGCGCTGACCCTCGAGCTTCAGGAACATGGGGAAGAGGCTTGGGGCAGGCGCCTTTTGGGGGGCAGATGTCACAGATTTATTCTAGCGGAAAATGGAAATTCAAAAATCGAAAATGAAAATTCGAAAAGGGTGGAATAGCAAGAAACCGGACCGGTACCTGGAATGTTGAAGCTCGGATCCATACTTGCCCGCCTGGCTAATTCGACTCGCGAGTTCCCCATTTCGATATCAGGAGAGCTGGTTAGAGCCGGTCCGGGGTGAGGAGAGCAGTCATTTGGAGGACGCGGTGGTAATAGTCGCGCTCGGCGAGTTGCGCTGCCGCGGGCTCGTCGAGAACGAACGTCACATCAGGATGGAGCTGCAGGGCCGACGCGGAGACGGCGCAGGTGATGGGGCCTTCGATGGATTTGGCGATGGCGGCGGCCTTGGACGCGCCGGTGGCCAGCAAAAGGATTTTGCGCGCTTGGAGGATCGTGCCGATGCCCATGGTGATGGCGCAGCGCGGGCCTTCTTCGCCGGGACCGAAAAACTTGGAGTTGTCGTCGAGCGTCTCGCGGCTCAAGACTTTGAGGCGCATGCGCGAGGCCAGGCTGGAGGTAGGTTCGTTGAAGCCGATGTGTCCGTTGCGGCCAATGCCGAGAAGCTGGAGGTCGATGCCGCCCGCGGCGCGAATCGCCTGCTCGTAGGACGCACAATAAGCATCGTAATCGCCGCGGATGCTGCCGTCCGGGATGTGGATGTTGCGCTCGAGTACGTTGACGTGGCGAAAGAAGTGCTCGTGCATGAAATGGTGATAGCTCTGGGGATGGGAAGCAGGCAGGCCGAGGTATTCGTCGAGGTTGAAAGTGACGACGCCGGAGAAATCGAGCGGACCGGATTGATGGAGGCGCACGAGATGCCGGTAAAGGCCGAGCATGGTATTTCCCGTGGCGAGGCCGAGAGTGAGTGAAGGTTTTTTCTTGATGGCGCCGGCGATAAGCTGGGCGGCGTGCTCGTTCGCTTCTTCATTGTCGCGCTTCAGGATCACCAGCATGCGGAAGCCTCTCGAGACTCACGAAACGTTTCGACCCGGGGAGCTTTTTTCCACAAAGAACAGTTGCGGCACGCCTTCGTCGGCTAGCGGAACCGGCGAATCACCAGATTATGCCGGTCGGAGCGGTAGAAACCGAGCACGTACATGATGGCTTTACCCTTCGCAGAATAAATGACCTGGCGAATGCGCAGCAGCGGTTCGCGTCGCGGTATGGCGAGAAGGTCAGCGATGCGCGGATCGGCCGCAGTAGCGTCGACTTCTTCGTCGGCGTAACCCAGTTCGACTTTGTAATCGCGCTCGAGAATGCCGAACAGCGATTCGCGTGCGACGGGAGCGTCAAGCAAGCCGGGAAACTCGGCGGCGCTGAGATAGCAGATTTCGAGCGCGAACGGCTCGCCGGACGCGTGGCGAAGCCTTTCGAGCTTGATGATGCCGCTATTAGGCCGAAGCGAAAGGCGCGCCGCGGCTTCGTTTTCATTATCCACGATCTTGGCGAAGAGCACTTTGGCGCCGGCACTAAGGGTGCGCGCGGCCATTTGCTCGGTGTAGCTCATGAGCTTGTTGAAATGAATCTTTGGCGGAGCGACGAACGTGCCGATGCCGCGGCGGCGTTCGACAAAGCCTTCGCGTTCGAGGGAAGCGAGGGCGTGGCGCGCGGTCATGAGGCTGACGTGATGCGTCTTGGCGAGCTCGCGCTCGGAGGGGACGGGGTCGCCGGCCTGAAGCTGGCCGGAATCGATGCGTTTGCGAATGACGCTCTGAATGCGCTGATACGCAGGCAGCGCGTTTGGAGGGCGAGAGGGGAAGCCCTCGACGGCAGCCAGCGTTTTCTTGTTCGAAGCCATCAGTTGCACCTTGCCAAGCATTCTAGGCAGAGAGATGTTTCAGCCGAAAGAAACCACGAAGAATTCGGGGTTTCGAGCGTCCTGTGAACCAGATCAGTGCTATAGTGCGAGCCGGGCACCGCTATAGGGCAGCCTAGTACCAGCGCTAAAGCTGGGCTCCCCCGAACCACCAGAATTCTTTATAAACATCATTTTTCCTCTTGACAAGAAAAAAATAGTGCTATATAGCTACCCGCCAACAGGACCTATAGCAGGTCCGGGTGCCAGTTACCGGTCGAGGAAAATGAATGTGGGGAGAGGCAGGTTGGACAGCCGACGGCCTCGAACTGGAGGAAGCAATATGAGAAAGACGCTTTATTGTGCGTGGGGAATGGCGATTTGTGGGCTGGCGGCGCTGTTGGTCGGCGCGAATGTCGCCCGGGGCCAGGAAGTGACCGCGACGATCACCGGCACGGTGACGGACTCGACCGGTGCGGCGGTTGTGGGAGCAACGGTGACCGCGAAGTCGGTCGAACGCGGAATCACGTACACAGCAACCAGCAATGAGTCCGGTATCTATCGAATCTCCCAATTGCCGGTGGGAAACTATGACTTGAAGTTCGAAAAGCAGGGGTTCCAGACCACCCTGCGTCCCGCGTTTACCCTCGTACTGAACCAGATCGCCCGTATCGATGTCGAAATGAAGGTCGGCCAAATCAATCAAACGATTGAGGTAACCGGCGCCGCTCCGGTTCTTAAGACAGAAGCGACCCAGGTGGATACCATCGTCAACGCGGCCACGAACGACGCGCTTCCATTGGCCACGCGCAATTACGTGGAGTTGGCTTTGCTGGCGCCGGGCGCTGTCCACCCCGACCCCGGCAGCTTCAACAACGGCGACAACACTGCGAGCGGCGGCCGGCCGTACATCAACGGAAATCGCGAGCAGTCGAACAACTTCCTGCTCGACGGCATGGACAATAACCAGGTGTCGGACAACCTTCTCGGATACACGCCGGCACCTGACGCCATCGAAGAATTCAACCTGATCACGAATAACGCATCACCGGAGTTCGGGAACTTCGAAGGCGGCATTGTCAGCGTGAGCATCAAGTCGGGGACAAATAACTACCACGGCGATGCATGGGAATTCTTCCGCAATGATGTGCTGAACGCGAACAGTTGGTCCAATAAGTTTAGCGGCACTCCTCGCGACAAGCTTCGGTGGAACATGTTCGGAGGCACGTTGGGCGGACCCGTCCTCAAGAACAAACTCTTCTTCTTCGTGGATTACCAGGGACAGCGTTTTGACCATCCCAGCTCAACCGGTTCCTTTACCGCCTTTACAACCGCTGAGAAAAGTGGCGACTTCGGTGCACTTTGTTCGGCGGGATTCAACGCGACGGGCGTTTGTACATCAAATAGCGGAAAGAACATCCAGTTGTACAATCCATGCGCCTCTTTCTCGGCTCCGTGTACGCCTTCTTCGCCGTTCGCGCCTGTTCGGCAGCCGTTCCCGTTCAATAAAATACCAACCCAGATGATCAGCCCTGTGGCGCTGGCACTATTTGCCTCGTCGCTCTACCCCACGACCATCAACAATAACTTGCAGCAGAACGCGCTGAATACGAGCACGTCGGCATTCGATGCTAACCAAGGCGACATCAAAGTCGATTACCAAATCTCCAACAAGGACCGCCTCAGCGGCCGGTTCACGCGAGCTTATCAGAACAATCCAAGCACGAACTCCCAGCCGCTTTTCGGGAACGGCTCGTCAACAGCGCCCATCTGGAATACAGTTGGGGATTGGACTCACACCATCGGCACGAACCTACTGAACGATGCGCGCTTCGGCTGGAGCCATGTCACGCTAAATACGGCGTCGAGCTTTGTTTCGAGCGTCGGCGCATTTGGCAACCAGATTGGCATCGGAAACGGCAACCCTGCGGGCATAGATGGCCTGCTCAGTCTCGGTTTGGGCAATAGTGTGATAGGTGGTATCGGGAACAGCCTGAACAGGCAGAGCTTTGACGATCACGTCTGGCAGGTGGACGATTCCGTCATCTACACGCGCGGCCGGCATTCGATCAAGTTCGGCTTCCAATTCTGGAAGGAGCCCATCAAGACCTTTTACTCAGGAAATAACGGCGAACTGGGGTTTATCAACTTCAGTGGCACCTTCACCGCCAGCGCGTTCCAAAGCGCCGCGACTAACACTGGCGACGGCGGCGCGGACTTCCTCCTCGGGCTCCCCAACGAGTTCGGTCGAGGCCTCAGTTCTGGGAAGACCTGGGAACAAACCAGCGACATTTATGGCGCGTACGTCCAGGACACCTGGAGATTTAATGATCGTCTAACCTTCACTATCGGGTTGCGCTATGAGGCGCATACGCCGTGGATAGAAACCAACAACCAGCAGGCGAATTACGATCTCAGAACGCAACAGATTGTTTTCGCGGGTCAGAATGGTGCCAGCCGTGCGCTCTACAAGGGAGTCTACGGGGGCAAGGACTTCCAGCCCCGACTGGGTTTTGCATGGACACCAGCAATGCTGGGCGGACATACGGTGGTGCGAGGCGCATTCACCATTTCTTCGTATCTAGAGGGAACCGGCACGAACCTGCGCCTGCCGATCAATCCACCATTCAATCCTAAGGAACTCGACGTGCCATACAACACCGTTCCGTTGCCAGCTACCTCGACTTCGGATGGTATTGTCGGCTCAGCGACTTCGCCCTCATGCGACCCACCGGCGTATGCTTGTTATGCCGGTGCGTTGCTGCGCGTCTGGGATCCGAATGTGCAGCCGGCCATCTCCGATCAGTGGAACCTAACGGTGCAACGGCAGTTCTGGAGCAACACAACGTTCCAGATTGGCTACGTGGGCCAGCGGGGAACGCACTTGATGGTGCCGTTTTCTTACTCTCAGCGGCAACTGCTTACCCCGAGCGCGTCTTGCCCAGCTCCTTGTACCGCTCCAAGTCCATTCTTCTCGAACAACCCTGCACTCCTTAGCACCATATCCGAATTTACTTCGGGCACCCAGTCGAACGGCAATATGTACTACCACGCTTTGCAAGCCGTGCTGCAGAAGGAGATGAGCAACGGATTGCAGTATCACGTGGCATACACATATTCAAAATGCATGACCAACAACAGCGGTTACTACGGATCTTGGGGCGGGCAGGCCACAACCGTTTCGCCCTACTGGCAGAACATCTACAACCCAAGGGCCGAATGGGCGCCGTGCTTTTACGATGCGACTCAAATCCTGACAGCCTATGCGGTGTATGAGCTGCCGATCGGGCACGGTAAGGCTGTGGGGAATAACCTGAACAAGGTAGCGAATGCCGTTGTGGGGGGCTGGGCGGTTAGCCCGATTCTTTCCTTGCATACGGGTTTCCCGATGAGCCCGTACGGCACCGGCGATCAGTCCAAAACCAATTCTCGCAGTTCACGTCCCAATTGCGATTCCATCGCAAAAGTGCAGGGTAGAGTTCCGGGTTCTGGATTTAACGGCTTCCAATACTTCACCAACAACGGCAACTTCAGCAACCCCGCTGTCGGTACCTTTGGCACCTGTCCTGCTCAGCTTGGGTGGTTGCGCGGTCCTGGATACGACGACATTGATCTAAGCTTGCAAAAGAACGTTCAGATCACGGAAAGATACAAGGTGCAGTTCCGCACCGATTTCGTGAATACCTTCAACCACGTCAACCTCAACGCTCCAGACATGGGCCTTGGAAGTACCATGGGGCAAATCACAAGTGCGCAGGCCCCGCGTAACATCCAGTTTGCGCTGAAGTTTTACTACTAACCTTTAGTGCAGTAGGATGGGGCAGGCGAACAAAACGCCTGCCCCATTTTCATTTATGCGCTCTAACCTCATCTCCATCTTCGTCTTTGCGCTCGCTTTGATAATGATTCCGCCGAGTATCTGGGCGCAGGCGGGCGCGGCGACTGGTTCAGCCAGCGATCCCCCGTCCGTCCAGAGTGCGTCTGCTCAACGAACCTCTTCAGAAAAGGCCTTGCGGATGGCGGAGAGCGGGCGCTGCAAGGAAGCCCTGCCGCTTCTCAAAATCGCTGCGCAACAAAGATCCGATAAAGAGGCGCAACGCAGAGCTGGTATTCTCGGAGTGCGTTGCGGGCTGAGCCTCGATCAGCGAAGCGCAGTCGGGGATTTTCTTGCCATCCTGAACCGCGAATTTCGCAACGATCCGGAGGTTCTCTACGTTTCGGTTCATGCCTATTCGGACCTCTCGACGCGTGCCGCAATGGACCTTGCCCAGTCGGCGCCGTCCTCGTATCAGGCTCGGGAATTGAATGCCGAGTCACTCGAAATGCAAGGCAAGTGGGACGACGCGGCCAAAGAGTATCAGGAGATGTTGAAACAATTTCCGAATGCGCCGGGAGTCCACTTCCGCATGGCGCGTCTCTATCTTTCCAAACCTGACCCTGAGGCGGGCGCGAGCGAGAAGGCACGAAAAGAATTGCAAATGGAACTGGAACTCGACCCTAAAAACGCAGGCGCCGAATATTTGCTTGGCGAATTGGCGCTGGAGGCGACCCAGTGGGACGAAGCCATTAACCATTTATCGCGCGCGACGAAGCTCGATCCTACATTTGCCGACGCGTTCCTCGGGCTGGGCATGTCGTGTATTTCGGCGCAGAAAATCGCCGAAGCGATACCTCCGCTGGAAACTTACGTGAAGATGCAGCCGGCGAATCCCGCGGGGCATTATCATCTGGCGGTAGCGTACAGCCGCGCCGGGCGAACCGAGGACGCAAAGCGAGAGGCCGCGCTTCAGAAGGCGGCGGCTGAGAAAATCGACCGCGAAAAGCAGAAGACTGCCGATGCAGCGCAGAAGCCGGGACCGCCCAAATAGGCCAGACTGTTCCTTGGAGAGTGTTGAAAAGACTCAAAGACTTGTCATGCCGAGCGAATCGCGCCTTTTGCGCTCCGGACGGTCTTACGGAGCGAGGAATCTGCTTTCGCCAAAACCAAAGAAACAGCAGATTCCTCGGGAGCCGTTTCTTTTTTCTCTTTTGCTTGTCGCTGCTTTCAATTACGGTTCTGGTTTGCACCGCTCGCGTTCATACACAAAGCGCGCGGCCTTCCGCGATACAGTTTACGAATGTCACTGCAGCGGCGGGCATCAAGTTTGCGCATTTCCGCGGCAACGATGGAATTCCCATCAATCGTGAAATCTTCGGTCCCGGCGTTTGCGTCGCGGATTTCGACGGAGACAGCTTTCAAGACATTTATTTTGTGAACGGCCGCGATCTTTACAGCCGCGGCATTTCGGCGCGCAACGCGCTCTACCGGAATAATGGCGATGGCACGTTTACCGACGTTACGGAAACCGCCGGCGTTCCCGGCACGGGCTACGGTCTCGGGTGTGTGTGGGGCGACTACGACAACGACGGCTTTCCCGATCTTTATGTGACACAGTACGGCCGCAACGTTCTGTACCACAACAACGGAAACGGCACGTTCACGGATGTCACGGAAAAAGCCGGCGTGGCGGGCCTGGAGTTCGGGACGCTCTTTCATTCCGGCGCAACATTTTTTGATTACGACCGAGACGGCCGCCTGGATCTTTACGTTGGCGGGTACGTCCTTTTGGAACCCAACGGTCCTCGCTATTGCAACATCAGCGGCGCGCGCACGAGTTGTCCTCCCAGCGTGTACAAGGGCACGGCTGACGTCCTCTATCACAATAATGGCGACGGGACTTTCAGCAATGTGACGAAGACTGCCAAGATCTACGAGCCCCAAGGCAAGAATCTCGCCGTGGGCGCCGCGGACTACGACAACGACGGCTGGCCCGATCTGTTTGTGGCCAACGACGGACTGAATGCCTACCTCTACCACAACCAGCGCAACGGCACGTTCGATGAAGTGGGTGTCATCACCGGGATGGCCCTCACCGCGCGCGGCAACGTGATGGCGGCAATGTGCATTTCGCTGGGCGACTATGATAATGACGGCTGGCTCGATCTTTTCATCACGGATTTTCAGAGGAATTCCGATCACCTCTGGCACAACAACGGCAGAGGCTCGTTTGACGAGGTCAGCGATCAGGCGGGCATCACCGTGCCGACGCGCGATGTGCTCAGCTTCGGCGGCGGGTTCTTCGATTACGACAACGACGGCTGGCTGGATTTGTTTATCGCCAACGGGCATGTGTATCCGGAAGTGGAGCAGGTCTTGCCGGACGTGCACTTCAAACAGATCAACTCGCTCTTCCACAACGAAGGCAACGGCAAGTTCGTGGAGACGACCAAGCTTGCGGGCAGCGGCTTCCAGACGCCATACGTGGGGCGAGGCGTGGCATTTGCGGACTTCGACAATGACGGATTTATGGATGTGGTCGTGGCGAACAACGGAGACCTGCCGCTCCTACTGCACAACAGTGGGGGCAACGGCAACCACTTTCTCAACATCAAGCTCGTGGGGCATAAGAGCAACCGGGACGCGATGGGGGCGCGCATCCGCGTATTCGCGGGAGGCCTCTCGCAGATTCACGAAGTCGCCGGTGGAGGCAGTTATCTTTCTCAAAGCGACCTGCGTGCACACTTCGGCTTAGGCAAAGCGACTCGAGTCGAGTCCATCGAAGTGAGCTGGCCGAGCGGACAGAAACAGACCTTTCGCGATCTCGACGTCGATAAGTTTTATACGATCGAAGAAGGGCGCGATCAAATCGGCTCACAGCAATTTCGACGGCGAGCGCAAACCATGAAGAGAGAATCGCAACCTTGAATTGGCGCCAGCACCCGCAGCTTCCCAATGGCTTCTCACTCTCACGCAGAGGGTTCCTCGAAGCGTTGGCCGGGGCCGCTGCTGTCCGCGGGATTCCGCACGTTGCTTATCCTACCAGCGATCAGGGTCCTTTCTTCTCCGAACTACCGCCCTCGGAAAGCGGAATTACTTGGAGACACGTGAACGGGCGCTCCCCAGACATGTATCTGCCGGAGACAACGGGCGCGGGCTGCGGGTTTCTCGATTACGACGGCGATGGCTGGATGGACATTTACCTGGTGAATAGCGGAGCTTGTGACTTCTACACGCCGCCATCGCCGCTGCGAAACGCGCTTTACCATAATAATCGGGATGGCACATTTACAGATGTAACGGAGAAAGCTGGGGTCGTCGGAGGCGGGTATGGGCAAGGAGTTGCCGTCGGTGACTATGATGGAGATGGCCTTCCCGACATCTACTTGACGCAGTATGGCCGCAGCATCCTTTACCACAACAACGGAGACGGCACGTTCAGTGACGTGACGGAAAAGGCCGGGGTCGCAGCGCCCGGCTGGGCGTCTAGCGCTGTGTGGTTCGACTATGACAACGACGGACGGCTCGATTTGTTCGTTTGCCGGTTTGTCGACTTCAGCAAAGGGAAAAACAAATGGTGCGGCAACCGCGACACCAACGAGCGCTGGTACTGTATTCCCCGGGTGTATGAACCTATGCCGTGCTGGTTGTTCCATAACAATGGGAATGGGACGTTCACAGATGTCAGCAAGGAGACAGGCATCGCAGAAGCGATGGCGAAGGCGTGGGGCGTAGTGGCCTGCGACATCAATAACGACGGCTGGATGGATCTGTTTGTGGCCAATGACACAGAGCCAAATTTCCTCTTCCTCAATCGAAAAGGGAAATTCGAAGAGAACGGTATGTTGGCAGGGGTGGGCTACAGCTCCTACGGCCGTGCACGTTCGGGTATGGGTGTGGACGCTGCTGACTACGATCAAGATGGATGGGCCGACTTGTTCGTCTCCAACGTAGACCAGGAAATGTTTTCGCTGTATCACAACAACAAGAACGAGACATTTAGTGACTTTGCCACACCGACCGGGATTGGGCCGGCCACCAAGCTGATGAGCGGATGGGGCGTGAAGTTCTTTGACTATGACAATGACGGCGACCTTGATCTCTTGCTTTGCAACGGCCACCCTGACGACAAGATTGACGGCCGCGTGGACGGCGTGAAATACCTCGAGCCGATGTTGCTCTATCGCAATACGGGAAACGGGATGAAAAATGTCAGCG
>WNGR01007820.1_pt1 | contig 11322 bp, 14 predicted proteins | sample 5407581 | NCBI WGS metagenome assembly WNGR01 (sample SAMN13153383, study PRJNA577476) | soil metagenome | isolation source: 80 cm soil or saprolite under Garry oak tree replicate 2 | place: USA:California | collected 2016-06-15 | reverse complement strand
GCGCTCCATCTCGAGCGGCCCGTCCCTGTCTTGTCCGCAACCAGCAATAAACCTGTCCGGGAAACCGCTCCTCCACCCCAGAAATGCGGCTACCTAAATGTCATCCGACTCCCTTGACAAACATAAGAGCATCGATCCGACCTGCACGTTTCGACGGAACCGCCACCTGTTTCTGGGAGCCGCCAACCAAAGCTGGGTGTCACACTGGGCCTGGAATTCCTGCGAAACCCCAGGGCGTGACAAGATCAGACGCCATTTAACGCTGGCAGTCACACTCACCCATGAAGCCGAGAACGGCACCAACACCCCGGCCCTGCTCGCCCGGTCCCGGTACGCTTCCGTCCGCTCCCTGGAGCGCTACGCCCCGTCCGGCCCCGAAGCCGTCGCCCGCCGCGTTGTCTTTCGCTGGAAGTACCGGGAGTCCGTAACGGCATTGGCCTATGAGCCGGCCGTGCCTTCGATGAACGCTCCGGTGCTGGCGTCGATGAACACGACCAGGTACGAGGGCGCCTTCAGCGCTGGATCACCCGGCGGGGGACCGGCGGAAGGCGCGCGGAAGCCGGGCGGGATGGTGAGGGAGACTGCCCAGGCCAGCGCGTGAATCGGGGGGACGTGGTTCGTGTCACTGAAGTCGGCGAGCACAGCTTCGCGGACTGCGCTTGCCGGGCCCGCCGGGCTTGCACGTAGCGCAGCCTGTTGAGCCGCGGCCTGGCTTACAACTGCGGAGCTGGTCGGGGGCTGCAACCGGATCCCTGCCTGTGCCAGGGCGGTTGCACTCACTGTCTTGAGCATCGGCGTGGGTGTCATGGCGGCAGAGTAGTTCCGAGGGCGGCCAGCGCCATTTGCCAGTGAATCTTGCCGGTCCGGCGTGTCTTGCCACCGTAGCTTGCCCGGTTCGGGATCATTTTGCATGTGATGTCCGTTTCGGGCGCCGGCGAGCGGGTGGAGCCTGCTGGTTCCGGGACAACCGCGGACGGCGGTTTTGAGGTGGTGTATGTGGCGGCCGGCGGGACTGAGCGCCGGGTGAGCCTGGCGGCGCTGGCCGCGGTCCGGCTGGAGGACGGCCGCCCGGTGAGGTCGTTTCCGTCGTATCGCGGGCTGTGGTTCTTGTCCCCGCTACGGGAGTACCGCGCAACCGCAGCGAGCCCTGGCTTGTCGCCTCCCACCCGGCAGTCATGACAATTCGGTCATCCAGGCGGGCCGGGGTTGCGGCGGCCCTATGACGATCGCAGTATCTGCTACGGGAGCGAGGCACCTGCATGGCCGCATGCCAGCGGCAGATGCGCGGCGCAGGAGATCACATCACCATGATTGTCAAGCTGCCCCGGGGACGCCCAGCCGGGGACGATAGCCCGGCAGGCCAGGGCCGCGGATCGGCGGCCGGCCCTGACGGCCCGCACGACGGCCACGTCAGGCGCCCGGGGCGCGGCCTGATGTCCGGCCTGCTCGTGCTGGCGGTCGCAGTCGCGGCCGGAGTATCGGTTTATGCCCTCACCCGGCCGTCCGGCCCGGGTGCTGGTCAGGAGTTGCGGCCCAGCGGGATCCCGGCGAGCGTTTCCACGCGCCTGGCCGACCTGATGAGCCTGAGCCCGCTGCCCGCCACGCCTGCGCCCGGGTTCACTCTCACCGACCAGGCCGGGCGGACGATGGCCATGCCAGGCTTCCCCGGAAAGGTCGTGGTGCTGCAGTTCATGGACGACCACTGCATCGACATCTGCCCGATCGTCGCGCAGGAGTTCGTGGACGCATACCGTGACCTCGGGCCGCTGGCGGGCAAGGTGGTGTTCGCCGCGGTCAACGTCAACCCGCACTACCGGTCCGTGCCCGCCGTGGCGGCGTTCTCCGCGGAGCACCAGCTCAACTCCATTCCGGGCTGGCACTTCTTCACCGGATCCCTCGCGGCGCTCCGCGCCGCCTGGCACGGCTACAACATCAGCGTGGGAGCGCCGAACCCGAACGGCGACATCATCCACACCTCGGCCATCTACTTCATCGACCCCCAGGGCAGGGAGCGGTACCTCGCCTTGCCCCAGGATGAGGGGACGACAAAGCCCCGCTTCGCCTACGGCACCAACAACGAGACGGGATACGTGCCTCCCGGCCGGATGACCGACTGGGGCGTGGGCATCGCCCTGCTCGCTCGCAGCCTGGCCGGATGAGGCGTGACGCGTTCGCCCGCCGCGACCTGCCGGGCGCATGAACGCCAGGTCGCCCGGGCTTGCTTACCGTCCCGCGCGGGTCAGGCGGACGGCGTCGCCGAGGTTGGAGTTTCCTTCCAGGAAGTGAATGCCGGCGGCCTGGAACCAGTGCGGTCCGGTGTAGCGCAGGATGTACAGGCCGTTCCGGATGTCGATGACGTAGATGAGGCCGTTGCGGATGATGGGGTAGCTCCACATGGTGACCTTGTTCGGGCCGCGGTTGAGCGCCGGGTCCTCGGTGGCCACTGTGGAGAGAGGCACCGGGGAGTACCAGCCGGCCTGCTGCGGGTCGGCGGGGTTGGAGATGTCGATGGCCTGCACGCCGCCGGAGTGCCAGTCGTCGAACGCCAGGTCGGGCAGCACGGTCGGGTTGTGCGAGGAGTAGCTGGTGAACTGCTCGGTGAGCGGGTCGTCGGCGGGGCTGCCGCAGAACGCCTGCGTGTCCTGGGTGATCTTGTACTCGCCCACGATGACCGGGTGGGCCGGGTCGCGGACGTTGATCAGGTGCACCCATCCCCACGGGCAGCCGAAGGTGGGGTCGGTGAACGTCCCGTAGATCTCATCGACGGTCAGCACGTAGGGCCGCCCCGGGATGGGAACCGAGGAATGCCCCTCGGGGCAGGCCTTCAGGCAGTTGGGGAACGGGTTGCCCCAGACCGGCCGGCTGGCCGGGCTGGTGATCAGGTCGTTATTCAGCGAGATGACCTTGCCCGGCGACGTGTCGTTGACCACTGCGCTGGTGTCCAGCGCCAGCATCTCGCCGCCCTCCATCGACAGGTACGTGGTCCTGCCGTCCGCCGTGGGTGCCATCGAGTGGGTATACAGGTCGTTCTGGAAGAAGGTCTCGCTGCCGCCGTTCTCATACAGCCCGTTCCAGTTGCCCTCGGCGAGCTCGGTGACCGGACCGCCGGACGCGACCTTGCTGATGTCGACGATCATCATGTTCGGCACCGCCGGGTCGGCGGTGAGCTGCGGGGTGGAGATCCACAGCAGCGCCCGGTGCGGGCGCTGCGGGTCCTGCCACAGGTACATCTCGTGCGGCTTGACCGCGAGCCCGGCCGCCGAGGTGGGCACGTAGCTGGAGATGAACCGGGGGTGCACCGGGTCGGCCAGGCTGTAGAACGCCAGGTCGTAACGGAACTGCTGGTCGGTACCGGGCACGCAGGCGTGGATCACCGAGCTGCACCGGAAGTTCATCACGATCAGCAGCCTGGCCCGCGGCCACACCCGCAGCTCGCGGGAGGTAATGCCCGGGTTGCCCTCCAGCGGAGGCCCTATCTCGCCGACCACGTGCGGATCCGCCGGGTTGGCGATGTCCTCGACCAGCACCCCCGGATGCGGGTGCGGGCAGTTATTTCCCGGCCCGCGCGGGTCGCCCACCCCGCACGCCGACGAGCCGTCGGTCCGGTTCCCGATATAGATGAAGTGCCGGTAGATGGCCGCCGCCGCGTTCATCCCGCGGCCGAACAGGGCGTCGTGCCCGACAAGCACGAAGTTCTTCGATGTCCCGGGGGTCCCGCCGCCCGGGCCGACCGTCACGCCGCCCCTTTGCGCGCTCCCCCCGCCCGCCGCGCTTGCCGCCGGGACCGCCAGCAGGCATGCCGAAGCCGTCAGGAAAAAAAGTGCTGCACGGCACCTCATGATCGTCACCTCGCTGTGCGGGAGAGCCGTTGTCCACACGCTAGACCGCCCCGCCGAGCCAGGAAAGAGGCAAAAACATTCAGAAACGATCGTAAGAGAAAGAATCTCTATGATTCCGAACGGCCGGTGGTGACTGTGATCCGGTCACGGGCCATGGCTACATCACCTGACCGCAGCCCGCTAGGCCCCGCGCGGCCGGGAACCTTACCCAGGTGACGCTACCCGGCCGCGCGGCCCGCTCAGCGTGTTGACCACGGCGAACACGACCTTGCCCGCCAGGGCTCCAGGTCGTGATGGGGTGGCGATGAATTCGGCCGACACCAGCGGCCAGATCGTGGTCCTTGCCGTCGGCTGGCGGGCAGGAGGACGGGATGCCGTTCGGAAGCCAGCAGGCGAACGGGAACCGGATATCAGCACCCGGACCCGCAACATGCTGCTGTGCTCGCTTCGCCGCCAGGCAACTCGCCGCCGCCAACCCAGAAGACCCACGCTGACGGCGCCCGCCAAGTTTAAGTGGCGGCGAGCGCTTCGGTGGGGGAGACTCTTGCCGCGCGAATGGCGGGATAGAGGCCGGCTGCTCCGCCGATTATCAGGGTTGCTGTGATGCCCCCGGCCATGACCCAGGCGGGGATGACGGTGGGCCAGTCCTGCAGTGTTGCGTATCCCGTCGTCGCGCTGTAGCCGAGGAGTACTCCTGCGCCGCCGCCGAGGACGGACAGCAGGAGGGATTCGGTGAGGAACTGGATGCGGATGTGTCGCCGGGTGGCGCCCAGTGAGCGGCGCAGCCCGATTTCGGCGCGGCGCTCGAGCACGGAGATGACCATGGTGTTGGCGACGCCGATGCCGCCGACGAGCAGGGCGACGGCGCCGAGGCCGAGCAGCAGGCCGTTGAAGGTGGTCTTGGCGGCGGCCTGGGCGGCGAGCGCGTCGGAGGGCCGGGACACGTCGACCTCGTTGGGTTGCGCCGGGTTGGCGGTCCTGGCGAGCAGTTCGCGGACGGCTTCGACGGTGTCGGGATTGGTCCTGGTGTACACGGTGGTGATGTCGGGGTCGAGGCCGAGATAGCGTTGCGCGGCCGGCCAGCCGATGAGCGCGCCCAGGTCCAGTTCCGGCGCGAGCGAAACCGGGTGCAGGATGCCGACGACGGTGAAGTATCGCCCGCCGAGCCAGATCTGCGTGTTTGGGCTGGCGGCGGTGATGCCGAGGTGCTCGGCGGTTGTTGCCCCGAGCACGACGGCCGGGTATCGGGCGGCTGCCGCGTTGAGCCAGGTTCCGGAGGCGATGGTAGCGCCCACGGTGCCGAGCAGGCTGGTGCGCACCGCGTAGGTGCCGATGCCGCCGGATTGGGGGGCCGGGATCTTGCTGGTGCGGTACACCTTGGCGGCGGGGAGTTGCCCGATCGCGGTGACGGACTCGACCGAGCCGATCCGGCCGATCATCACCACCGACTGGTCAGGCAGCGTGGCCTTCTCCCCGAACAGGGTCTGGCCCGGCGCCACGGTGAGCAGGTTCGTGCCGAGCGCAGCCAGTTGCCGGTCCAGCTTGGCACGGCTGGATGCGGAGGTCCCGACGACGGCGACCATCGCTGCGATCCCGATCGCGATCCCCAGCGCGGAGAGGGCTACCCGCAGTGGGCGGGCCCGCAGCCCGCACGCTGCTAGCCGCAGCGCGTCGGGAGGGCTCAACCGGCCGGGTTGCGGCGCCGTCACAGCCTCACCGCCGTCCGGTCATCGGCCACCCGGCCGTCCAGCATGGACACCTGACGAGACAGTTGCGACGCGACCATGTGCTCGTGGGTGATCACGACGATGGTGGTGCCCGTCTCGTTGAGATCGAGCAGCAGCCGCATCACCCCTTGTCCCGACTGGCTGTCCAGCGCGCCCGTTGGCTCGTCGGCGAGCAGCAGCGCGGGCTCGCACACGACGGCCCGCGCGATGGCGGTGCGCTGTTTTTCGCCGCCGGACAGCGCATGCGGCCGGTGGGTCAGCCGGTGTTCGAGCCCGACCCGCACCAACGCCGCTTCGGCGCGCTCCCGGCGTTCGCGCACGCGGACGCCGGCGTAGAGCAGGCCGTCGGCGACGTTGTCGACTACCGAGACGCCTGGCGCCAGGTGGAAGTGCTGGAAGACGAACCCGATCCGCGACGCTCGCAGCGCCGACAGCTGGCGATCGGACAGCTCCGCGACGTCGAAACCGTCCACGACGACCTGCCCGGCGCTCGGCCGGTCCAGCGCACCCATCACGTTGAGCATCGTCGTCTTGCCGGACCCCGAAGGGCCGGTGATCGCCACCAGCTCACCGCGGTGGATATCCAGGTCGATGCCGCGGAGCGCGGTCACCCCGCCGGGGTATTCGCGGCCAACCCCGCGCAGCGTCACGATCGCCTCGGCCGGGCCGGTCACTTCGGGACCCCCACCCTCACGCCCTCCGCGATGCCTTTACCCGTGACCTCGACCTGCCCGGCGGCGAACATTCCGGTCCTCACCGCGACGATGCGCGCCCTGTCACCGTCGACGACCTGGACACCGAAGCCGCCTTCGGGCAGTGCGAGCAGCGCGGCGACCGGCACCGCCAGTACGTCTTCGCGCTTGTTGCTGACGAAGTCGACATCGACGGGAGCGGCGTCGAGCGAACCGAGAGCCTTCTGGTCGGCGATCGTCACGGTCACCTCGGTGCTCGCGTCGGAGGCCGCCGAACTCGTGCCGTCCGGAGAGGCCGTGCCGTCTGAAGCAGTGCCCTGCGCCGTGACGGCGGTGCCGACCTGCGAGATCTTTCCTTTCACCGTCCCCCCGCCGGGAACCGTGACCGTCACTGTGCGGCCGCTGACCGCGAGAGCCTGGTCGGCCATCTCGAGCTTGGCGGTGACCTGCTTCGTGGTGCCGGTGTAGCTGAGGACCGAGCCGCCACCTCCGGCCGTATCGCCACCGATGATGTCGCCGACCCGGGCCGTGTGCGCGGCGATCCGGACCTTCCCCTGCGTAAATACCACCTGACCCCGTTCGACGGTTCCAGTTCCGGGCAGACCGAGGTCGGCTTGCCAGCTGCGTACCGCAGCGGCGGTGGCCGCGGTGTAGGTGTCATCGACGGTGAATCCGGTGTAGCCCAAATCGAAGAGATTCCGCTCCAGCTGCCCGACGTCGGCACCCTTGATGCCATCCTGCAGCCTCCGGTACAGCGGCAGCGAGCCGTAGAGCACGACAACCGATCGCTCGTCGATCTTGAACAGCGGCCCGCCCCGCTTCACCGTCGAGCCGACCGGCGCGATCCACGTCAGTGTCCCGCGCTCGGCCGCGATGACCGGGGCCGGATCGCCGTAGCCGAGCGTGCCCGGTACCGTCTTGGTTTCCACCAGCGTCGTCCTGGTGACTGTCGCGGTGGCCGGAGGCAACCCGGAACCGGCTCCCGGCTCCGTGCCGCCTGATCCCCGGGCGAGCACGAATCCGGCGACCGCCCCGCCGAGGATCACCACCGCGGCACCTGTCATCAGGGGCTTGCGCCTCATTTATGCTCGCCTCCGCCCGGCAGCTTTGAGCGGCAGGCCTCAAACGCTGCACGGTACCTGGGGTCGCCTTGCTGTTCGTGGCCGGTGCCGCGCAACCGCCCCTGGGCGTCAGGGTCGGGGAAGTCGGGCAGGCCGTGGGCCCGCATGCACTGCGAGAACTGACGCGCCTGGCTCACGAAGGCCGGATCCCCGAAATTCTCGTGCTCGCCGCCTGGGGCCAGAGCGCGGCACGCCTGCTGGGCGGCACTGAACTTCGGGTTGCCCTGCTGCTCGTGGCCCACGCCCCGGAACTGCCCGTTGGGATCCGGATCGGGGAAGTCGGGCACGCCGTGGGCCCGCATGCACTGCGCGTACTTGAGCGCCTGCTCCTGGCCGGCGACAGGCACCGTCTGGTTGCCCGGCGACGAGCTGCATCCTGTCAGCAGAATGAACGCGCCGAGCAGGACAATCAGGTAGCGGGTAGGGAATGCCAACATGGGGCTAGCGAACACCTTCGGGCGTGAGAACGCCGTTAGGGAATCCCCTAACAGCGCCCTAACACTGTGACCAGGCAAGATGGTGTTATGCGGGTGCTGGTGGCAGAGGACGAGCGACTGCTGGCCGACGCTATCGCCGCCGGGCTGCGTCGGCATGCGATGGCCGTGGACGTGGCCTACGACGGCGACGCCGCGCTGGAACGGCTCGCGGTCAACGACTACGACGTCGTCGTGCTCGACCGCGATCTGCCGATCATGTCCGGCGACGAGGTGTGCGCCACGCTGGCCGGTTCCGGCGTCGGCACCCGGATCCTGATGCTCACCGCCGCCACCGCGGTCAGCCAGCGGGTCGCCGGGCTGAGTCTCGGGGCCGATGATTACCTCACCAAACCGTTTGCATTTGCCGAGCTAGCCGCCCGCATCCAGGCATTGGGCCGGCGAACACGGCCCGCCGCGCCCCCGGTTCTGCAACGGGGTGGCATCCGCCTGGACCAGCATCGCCGCACGGTGGCCCGAGACGGCCAGCCAGTCGGCTTGTCCCGCAAGGAGTTCGCGGTCCTCGCCGAGCTGCTGCGAGCCGAGGGCGGCGTGGTCTCGGCCGAGCACCTGCTGGAGAAGGCATGGGACGAGCACGCCGATCCGTTCACCGGCGTCGTCCGGTTCGTCATTATGATGCTGCGCCGGAAGCTGGGCGACCCGCCCGTCATCGAGACCGTTCCCGGTGCGGGATACCGCATCTCATGACCGCTCCCTGGCGCTTGTGGCGTTCCACGATCCGGGTCTGGCTCACCCTACTCTACGCCGCGGCGTTCTTCCTCGCCGGGGCGGTGCTGGTCGCAGTCATGTACATCTCCATGAGGGCGGCCCTAGACCGTCAGGTGACAGCGCGGGCCGACACCACCGAGCACGTGCCAGCATCGGCTACCACCGAACCAGGCTCGCAACAGGCTGCCCACCAGGCGCAGAAGGCGCTGCTCGCCCAGTTCGCGCGGGACCGGGACGACACCCTCAACACCTTGCTCGTTGCCTCGCTCGTTGCCCTGGGGGCCGTCGGCGTCACCGCTGGCGGATTCGGGTGGCTTCTGGCAGGACGGGCGCTGCGTCCCCTGCAGCAGATCACCGCCACCGCCCGGCGCGTCGCCGACCGCAGCCTGCACGAACGCATTGCCCTGGACGGCCCTCACGATGAGATCAAAGACCTCGCCGACACCTTCGACGCCATGCTGGAACGGCTGGACCGCTCGTTTGACAGCCAGCGGCGGTTCGTCGCCAACGCCTCCCATGAGCTGCGCACACCACTGACCATCAACCGGACGCTCATCGAAGTGGCGCTCGACGATTCCCGGGCCAATGAGGCACTCCGTCAGCTTGGCAGCACCCTGCTCGCCGTCAACCAGCGTCACGAGCGGCTCATCGACGGACTGCTCACTCTGGCCAGCAGCGAACAAGGCGTCGCCGACCCCACCCCTGCGGATCTCGCTGACATCGCACGGCACGTCAGCACCGAATCCCAGGCTGCGGCACGCGCCGCCGGCATCGAGATCCATGCCGACCTGCGGCCCGCTCCAGTCACCGGCGACCCGGTCCTGCTGGAGCGGCTCGCCCAGAACCTGGTCGACAACGCCATCCGCTACAACGTGCCCGCCCACGGGGAGATCACCATGATCACCGGCACCGCCGGTGACCGGGCGCACCTCACCGTCGAGAACACCGGACCGCCTGTCCCGCCCTACGAAGTCCCGGCCTTGTTCGAACCCTTCCGGCGCCTGCGCGCCACCGAACGCCTCGCCGACTCCGCTGCGGCGTCCTCACCAGGCCGCGGTGCCGGCCTGGGATTGTCCATCGTGCGATCCGTCGCCCACACCCACGGCGGCGACGTCCACGCCACACCCCGACAGGACGGCGGCCTGATCGTCCAGGTCCGGCTGCCCGCGCCGCCCGAAGGAACATCCCGGGCCGGGACCAGCTGAATACAGCGGAATTCGGAGAAGCAGCCATCGAATTCGGAGGTCACGCAGAGCCTCCCCGGAGGGGACATTCGTGAGCGAGACCTCTTCGACCGGAGCTCTGCGTCTAAAGGCGAACCAGCGGTATGCCGGCGTGCCCACCCGGATCCCACTTTCAGGGCCTATCCGTGCCGAGGCAGTCGCGCTCATCCTGGTCTGCCGCGTAATCCGTCATTCCCGTATCCTGCGGCGCATCGCCGACCGACTGCCAAGCCCGATAACCCTGTTCGGACGGATGACCGAACGGCTGGCGAGGGGCGTGGAAGCCAGTTCACGTGCGTGATCCGGGAGTTGGGCATACCGCTGTTGCGTGATGCCAGCGTGCCCGGCACTGCCATTACTAAGGAACTCACTCCATGCTGACGTTTTCCGCAGACCGGTCTTCCGACGCTGCCCGCGCCCGGCCTGGCCGGACTGGAACGCCGGATGAGTAGCGCCGACCCGTCGGTCGAGGCGAGCGACGAGGCTGTTGTGTGCTTTCCCGCGGTGGGCCGTCTGGCTGCCAGTCAGCGGCATCGAGTGGACAGCGGTCCGGCCAGTTGGCTCGATGCCGCCGGACCCGGAGGCGCCAATGGTGTGGGTGCGGGCTGCGACGGCCGGTGAACTAGCGGCCTGATGCGGAGGACCGACGCCCAGATAAGCCCACGAGGGGGTTAGGCGCGACGGCGAGCCGACCCGGATAGCCACCCGCCGGCCAGGGTGCCTGCCTCCGCCAGGAACTCGTCGAGGCCCGCAGCATTCAGCCGACGGCGAAGACAAGGAAGAACGGCCTCACGACCCCGGTCGCGACGAGGATGTCGGCGATCGCCAGCATCGGGACGCAGCAGGCGATCATCATCCAGCGGTGGCCGCCGTGGCCGTGCCGCTGGCCGGCACGCGCCGTCTCATCGGCGCGGGTGCCAGGGTCGTGCCGGGTGGTCATCGCGTCTCCCGAAGCGATCTCGGCTGGTAGCCGAGCTTGGCGTACAGCGGGCAGTGCCCGAGCGCGCCGGTGACCGCTAGGTCGAGGCCTGCGGCGACCATCAGCGCGTCCAGGACGACGGCGAGCTCCGATCCCGCGCTCGCCAGCAGGACGGCGCCGGCGATGACAGCGGCCAGGCCGATCGCGATGCGGCCGGCACGCTCGGCCGGGGTGATGTTGACAGTGCGCCAGGCCGGGCGAGTAGCCGCCTGGGCGTGCGCGTGAATCATCAGGATTTGCCTGCGGTTCATGTTGTGACGGCATCCAGCCTGGCCTGCCGGGCAGCAGCCGTGCAGGGGCCGAAGGTCCCATCCCAGCCGCCCGAGGTCACTGTCCGTAGAGGGTATGCCGCGGAAACGTGGTCGCCGGGGCCGGAGGGTTACCGCAGCAGGGTTCCGCTCAGCAGCGGCATGACGGCGCCGGCGGCGACGCCGAGCGCGAGCGAGATGGCGCCGGCGGCGTAGGCGATGGCGGCGGCCCAGTGGCCTGCGGCGGGCTGCGGGTCCGGCTGGCTGGCGGGCTCGCGGAGGAAGGCGGGC